>Ga0182742_1004530_pt1 | contig 12517 bp, 9 predicted proteins | sample eDN5th37CBELigMG_FD_128880 | JGI IMG/M metagenome (GOLD analysis project Ga0182742, IMG submission 128880) | Enriched Miracle-Growth compost microbial communities from Emeryville, California, USA - eDNA 5th pass 37_C BE-Lig MG (version 2)... ... | reverse complement strand
TCCTCCAGTTGTAATGACCATTAAATCTTCTTCGCCATTAACAACCTTCATTGTAACCAGATCCCCGTTTTTATCAGTGATATTACAAGTCTTGATTCCTTTACCACCACGACCTTGTCTTCTATATTCTGTTGCAGGTGTTCGTTTCCCAAATCCATTTTTCGTAACGACCAAAATATCCGCACTTTCCTCAAGTACTTCCATTCCAACTACTTCGTCACTTTCATCAAGAGAAATACCTTTAACACCTGTAGCAGTACGTCCCATTGAACGGACATCTGTTTCAGGGAAACGAATCATAAGACCATTTTTAGTACCGATAATGATTTCTTTATCGCCATCAGTCAAACGAACTGAAATCAATTCATCTCCTTCACGGAGGTTAAGGGCAATAAGACCATTGTTTCTAATATTTGCAAACGATGTAAGTGGGGTACGCTTTGCAATACCATCCTTCGTTGCGAAGAAGAGGCTCCAATCTTCATTGAACTCTTCAACATGGATAATTGCATTTACCCATTCTCCTTTTTCAACTCCTAGGAGATTGATAATTGGAATTCCCTTTGCTGTTCGGCTGAATTCTGGTATTTCATAACCTTTAGTTCGGTATACCTTCCCCTTATTTGTAAAGTAAAGGATGGTATCATGGGTCGATGTTGTGATTAAGTGTTCGACAAAATCATTTTCATTCGTACCCATTCCTTGAATTCCTCGTCCGCCACGTTTCTGGGCTCTGTAGGTAGATACAGGAAGGCGCTTGATATATCCATTATGCGTTAAGGTAATAACGACATTTTCTCTTGGAATTAAATCTTCGTCTTCGATCATTTCAATACCAGCAGTAACAATTTCTGTACGGCGCTTATCGTTGAACCGTTCTTTTACCTCAAGTAATTCTTCCCTAATGATTTCAAGGATCTTTTCCTCATCTGCTAGAATCGCTTTTAGCTCATTGATCAACTGCACAAGACTTTGGTATTCTTCCTCAATCTTTTCACGCTCTAAGCCAGTTAAACGCTGCAAACGCATGTCTAGAATCGCCTGTGCTTGTTTTTCTGATAGATTGAACTCTGTCATCAATCCTTCGCGTGCAATATCTGTTGTGCGTGAGCCACGAATTAAAGCAATAATGGCATCCAGATTGTCAAGTGCAATTCTTAATCCTTCAAGAATATGAGCACGTGCCTCTGCTTTTCGAAGTTCAAATTCTGTTCTGCGGCGTATAACCACTCTTTGATGATCCAAGTAATAAACTAAACATTGCTTAAGATTTAACACTTTAGGTTGTCCATCGACAAGAGCAAGAGTATTAATACCAAAGCTCGTTTGAAGAGCAGTCTGTTTGTAAAGGTTATTTAATAGCACGTTTGCATTTGCATCTTTACGAACCTCAATAACAATACGGAGACCATCTCGGTCGGATTCATCTCGTAGATCTGTAATTCCATCGATCTTTTTATCGCGAACAAGCTCAGCGATTTTCTCAATTAAACGGGCTTTATTAACTTGGTATGGTATTTCATTAACAACAATGACTTCCTTACCGTTTGACTTTGTTTCAATCTCTACCTTTGATCGCATTGTAATCGAACCGCGACCTGTTTCGTAAGCTTTACGGATCCCACTTCTTCCGAGAATAAGTCCCCCTGTTGGGAAATCTGGCCCTGGAATAATTTCCATCAATTCTGGGATTGTGATTTCTGGATCCTTACTAACCGCAAGGACACCGTCAATGACTTCTCCTAACTGATGTGGTGGTATGTTGGTCGCCATCCCTACGGCAATTCCAGATGTTCCGTTGACAAGCAAATTAGGGAAGCGAGCTGGAAGTACAACTGGTTCACGCTCAGAACCATCATAGTTATCTTGATAATCAATCGTATCTTTATTGATATCACGTAATAATTCCATTGAGATTTTCGACATACGTGCTTCTGTATAACGCATTGCTGCTGCCGAGTCACCATCCACAGAACCAAAGTTACCATGGCCATCAACAAGCATATAGCGATAGTTAAAGTCCTGCGCCATTCGGACCATTGTTTCATAAACAGCCGAATCACCATGAGGATGGTACTTACCAATTACTTCTCCGACAATACGTGCTGATTTTTTATAGGCTTTATCAGAGTGCATTCCGAGATCATGCATTGCATAAAGGATACGGCGGTGCACTGGTTTTAACCCATCACGAACATCTGGCAAGGCTCTAGCCACGATTACACTCATGGCATAGTCCAAGAATGATGTTCTCATTTCAGTACTAATATTTATTTCTTTCACACGAGGATTAGGCGTCTCAGCCATTTGAAAACCTCCCTTAATAGAAAAGCAGGATAGACATCATCTACCCTGTTAAATGTCTAAATTTTTAACATAAACGGCATTTTCTTCGATAAATTGACGTCTTGGTTCAACTTTATCCCCCATCAACATTTCGAAGGTTTCATCTGCCTCAATTGCATCCTCTAGACTAACCTGAAGCAATAAACGATTATCTGGAGACATGGTTGTCTCCCAAAGTTGGGCTGGATTCATCTCTCCAAGACCCTTATAGCGCTGAATGCCTGGTTTTGGTTGCGCTGGAAGTGATGCTAAAGTCTCTTCAAGCTGTTTATCATTGTAGGCATATTCAACCCGTTTTCCTTGTTGAATTTTATATAAAGGTGGCTGCGCAATATAAATATAGCCCGCCTCAATAATTTGCCTCATATATCGATAAAAGAATGTTAATAATAAGGTTCGAATATGTGCACCATCGACATCCGCATCAGTCATGATAACAACTTTGTGATAACGGGCCTTGGAAATATCAAAGTCCTCGCCGATTCCAGTACCAATACCTGTAATCAAAGCTCTAACCTCATTATTTGAAAGAATACGGTCAAGACGTGCCTTTTCTACATTCAGTATTTTACCGCGAAGTGGCAAGATCGCTTGGAAGTGGCGATCACGTCCTTGTTTAGCTGAACCACCGGCAGAGTCACCCTCAACGATATAGATTTCACTAATCGAAGGATCCTTCGAGGAACAGTCTGCCAATTTCCCAGGTAAACTTGATACCTCTAATGCACTCTTCCGTCTAGTTAACTCACGCGCCTTCTTTGCTGCAAGCCTTGCTCTAGCAGCCATTAATCCCTTTTCAACAACTTTACGTGCTACGGAAGGATTCTCAAGCATAAAGCTTTCAAAGCGTTCCGAAAAGGTTGTATCTGTAACGTTCCGAACCTCTGAGTTTCCGAGTTTCGTTTTCGTTTGTCCTTCGAACTGAGGGTCAGGATGCTTCACCGAAATAATCGCAGTGATCCCTTCACGAACGTCTTCCCCAGAAAGGTTCGCATCATTTTCTTTAAAAATGCCATGCTTTCTAGCATAATCATTGATAACCCTTGTTAATGCTGTTTTAAACCCGGACTCATGGGTTCCGCCTTCATAGGTATGAATGTTGTTAGCAAAGGAATAAATATTCGTTGTAAATCCATCGTTATATTGTAAGGCGACTTCAACGCTTATCCCATCCTTTTCACCCTCAATATAGATAGGCTCCTCATGAAGAACATCTTTTGTACGGTTCAAGTGTTCTACATAAGACTTAATTCCACCTTCGTAATGATATTCATTCTTTTTTCCGTCCGGTCGTTTGTCTTCAATACCAATTTTCAACCCTCTGTTCAGGAATGCCAGCTCACGTAAACGTGTTGCAAGAATTTCAAACTCATACTCAAGGGTTTCTGTGAAGATTTCACCATCTGGGATAAAATGAACGGTCGTTCCAGTGCGATCTGTATCCCCAATAACCTTTAATTCTGATTTGATCTTTCCTCGTTCAAAGGAAATATAATGAACTTTACCATCCCTATGGACATATACTTCAAGAAGAGTTGATAAGGCGTTTACTACAGAGGCACCTACGCCATGAAGACCCCCAGATACCTTATAACCGCCTCCGCCAAACTTTCCTCCAGCATGAAGGACAGTCATGATTACTTCAACGGCTGGTCGGCCCATTTTCTCATGCATCCCAACTGGAATTCCCCGACCATTATCTTCAACAGTGATACTGTTATCTTTTTCAATATACACTTTGATTTCATCGCAATACCCGGCAAGTGCTTCATCAATACTATTATCAACAATCTCCCAAACGAGGTGGTGAAGGCCCCTTCCACTTGTTGAACCGATATACATCCCCGGACGTTTCCGAACTGCCTCTAAACCTTCGAGAACTTGTATTTGGTCCGCCTCATACGATTGTCCTTGCATGGCTTCCTGCTCCATTGCCATATCAATCACCCACACTTTCATTTTGCAAATCATTTTGAAACAAAATTAATAGAGACTATAAAATAAACTCCTGAACAGATAATTTCTGAGAACGTTTTTTTAATGTTCCAGCTGCCAAAGGAGAGTAATAAACTTGATCTGTAGTGATAACAATAGATTTGTACTGTTTCTTGGATAAGTGCACGACATCTAAATTTTGCCGTTTGAGAAACTCTTCAAGAACATCAGAAAATCCTGTGCTTTCCTTGTCTAAAATCGCAATGATTTCACTTGTTCGAACTAAGGTATCTTCCCCAATATGCAGGTACAAAGGTTTCACCTCATTGGATTTTTGTCATAACGCCAGATTCCACTCGGTAAGCAGCAGCTTCTTTTAACGTTTTATGATCAATTCCATCTACACTTGTTGTTGTAACAAAGGTTTGAACCTTCCCTTGGATCGTATTTAACAAATGTGACTGGCGATAGTCGTCCAGTTCTGACAGAACATCATCAAGAAGGAGAATTGGATATTCCCCAATTTCTTTATGAATTAATTCAATTTCAGCAAGCTTTACTGATAAGGCTGTTGTTCGCTGCTGGCCTTGGGAGCCAAAGGTTTGAACATCCCGATTGTTTACGATAAATTCTAAGTCATCTCGGTGCGGGCCAAATAAGGTTGTCCCTCGCTCAATTTCCCTAGTTTTAATTTTGGCAAATTTTTCTTCAAAGACTTCTATCATTTTCGACAAGTCTTGTTCTTCTGATACATCCACTGACGGTTTATACTCAATTTTCAAGGTTTCAAGTCCTCGAGAAATCCCTTGATGTATAGGAAATGCCCATTGCTCCAACATCCGAATGAATTCGTATCGTTTAGCAACAATTTTAGCTGCCATTTGGATAAACTGCTCCGTTAAGATATCAAGCATCGTTAGATTTGACTGCTTTTTTATCTGTAGTTGTTTTAGATAGTGATTGCGTTGTTGGAGAATCTTTTGATATTGGCTGATATCATGCAAATAGACAGGGGATACCTGTCCAATTTCCATATCAATAAAACGGCGCCTTACTTGTGGACTTCCTTTCACAAGGTTGAGGTCCTCAGGCGCAAACATGACAACATTCATATTTCCAACATACTGACTAAGTTTTTTCTGCTCAATATGATTATACTTTGCACGTTTCCCTTTTTTGGAAACAACAAGTTGCATGGGTACAGACCCATGATGTTTCACAATCCTACCTTCTATTTTAGCATAATCCATGTCCCAACGAATAAGTTCTTTATCATTTGATGTTCGATGAGATTTTGCCATTGCTAAAACAAAAATTGATTCCATTACATTTGTTTTTCCTTGGGCATTCTCACCAAGGATGACATTTACTTTATTTTCAAACTGCGCTTCTAGCTGTTCATAGTTACGATAATTCTTTAATTTTATTTCTTCAATATGCATGAATGGCCCATCCTTTGATCATTGACTGACTAGGAATTTGCCAAACCCAGGGATATCAATTTCATCACCGTTCCTGAGTTTCCTTCCTCTTCTTTGATCTTGTTCTCCGTTGACATAGACTTCATGTTCACTTAAAAACCACTTAGCCATTCCGCCGGACTGAATAATCTCTGCTAACTTAAGAAATTGGCCCATTGTAATGAACTCTGTATCAATTTTAATTTCTTCGCTCATTTTTTTCACCATTTCTTTAAAAGGATTTAATACTTTATTTTACTAAATAAACGATCAAGAGACAAGCAAAGAAAAAACCCTTGCCTGTTGGACAAGGGTTTTAGACGCAGAAATAAGTAAGGAAAGAGCTTTAAGCATGAGGATCCCAAGCCCTAGTGCTTCTTTTTTTAGTACGTTCTAACAGGTAAAATTAACTGAAGAATCGCTTCGTCATTTAGCGGACGAATAACAAAAGGTCTCATTGCACCTGTGAAGGAAATTTGAATTTCACTACCTTCTAGGGCTTTTAAGGCATCCATCATGTATTTCGCACTAAAAGAAATCTTCAGTTCTTCTCCTTCAACAGATTGAGCTGGAATTTCTTCTACTACTTTCCCAATTTCAGGAGTGTTCGATGAAACTTCAATCGTATTTCCCTCGAGAATTGCAAATTTTACAACGTTGTTCTTCCCTTCCCTTGCCAATAAAGAAGCACGGTCGATCGCTTGAAGGAATTCTTTTGTATTGACTACCACATCTGTTTTTCTCTCGTTTGGAATCAATCTTGCTGTATCAGGATAATTCCCTTCTAGAAGTCGGGAGAAGAATAACAAATGCTTTGTTTTAAAGAGTACTTGATTCTCAGTAATAACAATGTCAACCATTGCTGCCGTATCATCGAGGATTTTGCTAAGCTCTGTCAAACTTTTACCAGGAATGACAACATTGTGTTTCCCAACTGCTTCTGTTTCAAGTCTAGCTTTTCTTAAAGCTAAGCGATGGCTATCTGTTGCAATACAGATTAATTCATTGTCTTCTACCTTCCAGTTGACACCTGTCAAGATTGGACGTGTTTCTGAGGTGGACACTGCGAAAACAGTTTGGCGGATTAGTGCCTTTAGTAGATCAGTTGGAATTCGGAATACATTTTCTTCAGCAATTTGCGGCAAATGAGGATATTCTTCCGCATCTAACCCATTTAAATTGAATTCTGACTTTCCGGAGCGAATGACAGTTTGTAAATGGTTCTCAACTACAATCTCAACTGTATCGGTTGGTAACTTCCTGACAATCTCACTAAAGAATTTTGCCTGAAGGACGATTGAACCAGTTTGTTTAATTTCAACAATTTCTTTATCGCCATCTTCTTTTGGAATAAACGATTCAATTGAAACGTCGGAGTCACTACCAGTTAGTGTAACCCCTTCTTCGGAGACAACAATTTTTATTCCAGTTAGGATTGGAATGGTTGTTCTGCTTGTTACTGCCTTCATCACATCTTGAACACTTTGTAATAAATAGTCCCTCTGGATGATAAACCTCATATTAAAAATCCTCCAATTTGGTATTTATTTCGATTTTAAGGCATATATTTATATTTTAAAAATATAGTAAAAGTACTAATAGGCGCTGTGGATTTGTGGATAACCTATTTTTCGACAAGGAAACACAGCCTATCAACATGTGGACAGACTGTGTGTAAACTGGTTTGAGTTATTCACAATTTCCCTAAATTTTTAACTGCTCATGAATTTCCTTTAACTGCTTCTGAAGTGCAGAATCAGTCGCAAGAAGCTTCGAAATCTTTTCATGAGCATGAATGACAGTCGTATGATCGCGGCCTCCGAACTCTTCCCCAATTTTCGGAAGGGAGAAGTCAGTTAGTTCACGAGAAAGATACATAGCAATTTGCCTTGGAAAAGCAACTGATTTCGTTCGCTTCTTTGCTTTAAAATCTTCAAGCTTTACATTGTAATGTTGACCAACAGTCCTTTGAATATCAAGGATTGTAATGACTTTAGGCTTTGAACTAGGAATAATGTCCTTCAATGCCTCTGCTGCAAGATCGGCGTTAATGTCTTTATTAATAAGTGAGGAATATGCCACTACTCTTATTAATGCCCCTTCAAGCTCACGAATATTGGAATCAATCTGATTCGCAATGTACAACATGACCTCATTCGGAATGTCTAGACCCTCTGCTTTTGCCTTTTTCTTAAGAATGGCCACCCGTGTTTCAAGGTCTGGAGGGGTAATATCAGTGATTAACCCCCATTCGAAACGGGATCGTAGACGATCTTCTAGGGTTGGAATTTCCTTTGGTGGTCGATCACTAGAGATAATAATTTGCTTACTTTCCTCATGGAGGGTATTAAACGTATGGAAAAACTCTTCCTGAGTTGATTCTTTTCCAGCTAGAAACTGAATATCATCTATAAGAAGAACATCGACCTTCCGATACTTGTTCCGAAACTCAACAGCTTTGTTGTCACGAATCGAGTTAATGAACTCATTTGTAAACTTTTCAGAAGTTAAATAAACAACCTTGGCGGAAGGGTTATGCTCCTGAACATAATGGCCAATCGCGTGCATGAGGTGAGTCTTTCCTAAGCCGACACCACCATAAATAAAGAGTGGATTGTATGCTTTTGCGGGAGCTTCAGCCACTGCTAATGAGGCAGCATGTGCAAAGCGGTTCCCCGAGCCAATAACAAAACTATCGAAGATATATTTTGGATTTAGCATATTATTCGGAAGGTCATGCGAATCGTCTTCCTTATTCATTTTCCTTGGTGGAACAGGTAAATGAATGTCTTCCTCGCTTTGATTTTGCGGAATAATAAACTTTATTGCGAGGTTTTCTCCAGTTACCTCATAAAGAATCCCGCTTATTAGCTGAGAATACCGTTCTTCTAGCCAGTCGCGGGCAAACTCGTTTGGGGCTGTAATGGTTAGTGTGTCTCCCTGGAGTGAATGAGCCTTGGTTGCTTTTAACCAAGTATCAAAACTTGGTTTACTTATTTTTTTCTCAATTTTCGACAAGGCCTGGTTCCAGAGGTCCGCGATATTTTCCAATCCATAACCCTCCTTTTAGCAAGATTTACTTCAAATGCATAACCATTGCATAAGCCGAAAGTGGCGAAATTTATAATTATACAAGTCTATTAATGTGGAAAAATATATAATAGGAAATAAAGCGGTTATTCGACAATATCCACTGATTGTGGACAAAGAGTAAATCACAGTCTTGGATAACCTATCCACAGGTTGTCCACAATTTGTGGATAACCAATATTTAATGCACTAGTTATTAAGAGTGAAAACACAAATATAATATCAAATAAATTAAGAAGGCGCAACGGTTTTTCATACTTTATCCACAATACCGTGCCTGTGTGGAGAATAATTGTCCACAGGGGCGTTTTTTGTGCAAAAGGTGTGAATTGCTATTGTGGATAAAGAAAAACGTGTCGATTTTTGTCCACAAACAAATGTAGAGGTGGGTCTTGTTTCTATACAATAGGCTGATTTCAAAATTAAGTATTCTCTAGATAATAGTCTCTTTGAGGAGATAGTCAGATTGATTTATGTGAATTCAATTAAAGTCTTTCCGGAACTCAAACATGAGGTTTTTACTAATCTTTGAACAAGAGGGAGATCTTAAACTGGAAAAACTTATCATAGTGAGACTCTGCAGTTTTCTTACGGTTACTATTGACATTTTACTGGTACCGTCCTTATAATTAGTAGGACTGTCTGATAGCAGCTAATTCCTCAGGGAGGTGTCATATATGAAAAGAACTTACCAACCAAATAAACGTAAGCATAGTAAAGTTCACGGCTTCCGTAGCCGCATGAGTACTGCAAACGGCCGCAAGGTTCTTGCTCGCCGTCGTCGTAAAGGAAGAAAAGTATTATCTGCTTAGGCCACTGAACTGTCAGTGGTCTTTTTTTCCTTTTATCAAGGATCTTTTCTTAAACTTATGTTGCTTTTGGATATAAGTTATGATGGATAAAGCCTTGTTTCTCTGCAAAATTAACGAGAAAAGAGCTTACGAATAACTTGCAACAAACAAGACAGCTTGTTTTGGGTTGAGAATTGGTACTAGGGTTTTTGCTTAGTGCTAACAAATTTAGCTTAAATTTACTAAAAATAGGTTTGTAAGACCCAAAAAAAGTCCATTATAAGGTTCGTAACTCTGAGTGAAGGTGTGTTCGAATGAAAAAAGAATTGCGGATTAAAAAAAACAAAGAGTTTCAACAAGTTTTTCAGAACGGGAAATCCTTTGCAAATCGTCAATTTGTTGTGTATGTTTTAAAAAAGCAGGATCAGGAAACATTTCGAATTGGGTTATCTGTTAGCAAAAAGCTTGGGAACGCTGTTACACGAAATCAAATTAAAAGATATATCCGCCAATCATTCCTTGAATTAAAGGAAGAGGTAAGACCAGGAAATGATTATGTGATTATTGCCAGAAAACCAGCCGCTGATATGGGGATGCTGGAGATTAAGAAAAGTCTTGAACATGTATTAAAAGTTGCACGCGTTTTGAAAAAAAGGAACAATGGTCATAATGTTTGAGGAAATTAATGATATTGTTCCTTTTTTTAAAGCGCTTTTTTATAAAAGATGATAAAATACATTTGGACTGACTATAGAAAGGTTTTCTTGACCAGTGAGAGACTAATACATACAACGTTGAAAAATGCTCTAGGTCATTCAAATTATAAGAATATGTAAGATGTAAACATCACGGTTAGGAGGAAATAGGGATTGAAAAATAGAATGTTTCTTATCATGGGTCTATTGCTTCTGGTAACGGTTCTTTCAGGCTGTACAGAATATAATCAGGCCATCACATCTGAAAGCGAGGGCTTTTGGAATGAATATATTGTTTATCCACTTTCATGGTTAATTGTGAGCATGGCAGGGTGGCTTGGTGGTAGTTTTGGACTTTCTCTAATTGCTGTTACGATTTTAATTCGTTTTGCGATTTTACCACTTATGATCAAACAAACAAGAAGTTCAAAGGCAATGCAAGCTATTCAGCCTGAGTTAAAAGAATTACAAGCGAAGTACAGCTCAAAGGACCAGAAAACACAGCAAAAGTTACAACAAGAAACGATGGCCTTATTTCAAAAGCATGGTGTCAATCCACTAGCTGGATGTATGCCAATCTTTGTGCAAATGCCAATCCTAATTGGTTTTTACCACGCAATCGTAAGAACAAGGGAAATAGCTGGGCATAATTTCCTTTGGTTTGATTTAGGTTCCCCAGATCCAATTTATCTGTTGCCAATATTAGCGGGGATCACCACTTTCACGCAGCAGAAAATTATGATGATGGGAATGCCAGATAACCCACAAATGAAAATGATGCTTTGGATGATGCCAATTATGATTCTCGTTTTCGCTATTACACTTCCTTCGGCTTTATCCTTGTACTGGGTTGTGGGGAATATTTTTTCTATTATCCAAACAATACTTATTAAAGGGCCGGATTTGAAAAATCAACCAGCAACCGGCAATGCGGGAGGAGCTAAGAAGTAGTGAAACAGATAACTGCTACAGGACAAACAGTCGAAGAAGCAGTAAAATCGGCACTGGCTCAATTAAAGACAACGGAGGACCGCACAGAAACTCAGGTGATTGATGAAGGGAAAAGAGGAATCTTTGGAATCTTTGGTTCTCGTCCAGCAATCGTCAAAGTTACAGTGAAGATTGACCCATTTGAAGAAGCAACCAACTACCTTAAAATGGTTGCAAAAGGGCTCGGTGCTCCAGCAGAGGTAGAAGTAAAAAAAGAGGGAAAGCAAGTTCACTTTATATTGACTGGTGATAAAATCGCTTTGTTAATTGGAAAAAGAGGACAAACACTTAACTCACTCCAATATTTAACTCAACTTGTGATGAATCGATACTCAACTCAATTCTATACTGTCTTGGTTGATGCTGAAGATTATCGCAAACGAAGAAATGACACGCTGGTTCAATTAGCAGAACGACTTGCTCAAAAGGCACTCAAAACAGGAAGAGATGTTGCACTTGAACCGATGCCTTCCTATGAGCGGAAAGTCATTCATACCGCTTTGATGAAAAACAAAAAGGTAAAAACTTTTTCAGATGGCAGTGAGCCGCATCGTCACATTGTGATATCTCCTGCTGGGAAATAAAATATTTAGCCAAAAACCGGTCTGTTAAGCAGATCGGTTTTTTTGTTGTTTTTATAGAGCTGCTTGGTTCAATTGGGTAGGTTTAGAGCATTTTCTTGAAAGCACACGTAAAAATTAGTTTTGTGGTTCTAACAAAGACTCTTTTGAGCACAACTTCATTTTTAAATTTAAAGATTTCTTGCTGTCTATTGTTTTGATTTATTGTTATTCACATGTGGATAAGTTAAAATAATTTATGTTTAAATTTATTGTGGATAAGCTCTGATAGGATTCTATTTTTTTTATAGTAGGTGTGATATTCTATAATTTTGGTGAACAATAAGAATGAAATAGATGGACGGTTTAAAGTAATGAGGTGAAAAGATGGAGTTTGATACAATTGCTGCGATTTCCACCCCCATGGGGGAAGGTGCGATTGCGATTGTTCGCTTAAGCGGAGATGATGCTTTTAATATAGCGGACAGGCTTTTTAAGGGAGTCGGAAACAAAAGGTTGATGAATGTTTCTTCTCATACGATTCATTATGGACATATTGTTGACCCGAAGACGAACGAGGTAGCAGAGGAAGTAATGGTTTCGGTGATGAGGGGGCCAAAAACTTTCACGAAGGAAGACGTAATTGAAAT
>Ga0182742_1004529_pt1 | contig 12518 bp, 14 predicted proteins | sample eDN5th37CBELigMG_FD_128880 | JGI IMG/M metagenome (GOLD analysis project Ga0182742, IMG submission 128880) | Enriched Miracle-Growth compost microbial communities from Emeryville, California, USA - eDNA 5th pass 37_C BE-Lig MG (version 2)... ... | reverse complement strand
TTCTTTAACTCTACTTTTATTCTCTCATGCTTCCAAAATCAAAGTCTGGGAAAACGAAAAACTCCTCCAAAATAGAATCCTGTTCAAAAAAATCCGAAATGTTTTTAAATTCATCATTTTGGACTAATTTCCTATAGAATCAAGGAAAAATCACCAAAGAAAAGTAAGTCAAAGAGAAGGCCAGAAAAATCTCCTGAGTCTATTGTCCATGAACTACAGCAACCTTTACCTAGCTCGAAAAAGTAAGGTTATTTCTGGTCTGTTTTTAAAATCAAAAATTAAATGCTTAGTTTTATATATCAAGTCTGCTAAATTTATAATAAATTTTAGAATAAAACAACTATCCTATATTCCTCCGCCTATACAAGCTCCTATTCAACAATCGGAGAACTCGATAGAAGAAGAACCAATTCAACCAAAATTTCAACATTTCAATCCTATTCAAAACAAAAACTACCCCAATTCATTATTTAATATGAAACCTAATTTTTCATTTGGCAAAAATGCTAAAGACCTTGAAGAGGAATACAGACTCCTCGAAGAGCTGATAAACACTGAGAATAAATATCATGCCATTAGATTTAAGCAGATTATTACTGATTTAAAAAGTAAAGATGAATATAAGATTCTAGAAGCAGTGACTAACCTTTCTACTGAGCTTTCAATGGCACAAGAAGAAAATTTTGGATCATTCCAACTTGACTTCTTAATACCTGAGCTCATAGCTTGCCTTCAGATGGAAAACCCTGAAATAATGAGTATTCCATTAATTTGGAGACATTTAACTATTTATAGTGCATTCTATTATATCAATAACACATATTCTTGATATAATGCCAACAGCAAGTAAGATTCTTGTGAATAGTGGAGGCGTAGAAGTGCTTTGTCAAAAAATGCAAAACTTTGAATATATTGATGTTGCAGAATCTGCAATTAAAGCACTTGAAAAAGTTTCTTACGATAATGGATTAGCGATATTAAACGCAGGTGGGATGGAAATTATGATTACAATGATTGACTTTTTTGTCTCACCTACTCAGGTGAAATTAAACTTTTGAACCCTAAGTTAATTGTATTCTAGAAACTGATCATCAGTGTTATTTCCAACATTTTTAGGCTAATTAGCTCTGAGAATATGTTAAAAGAGAAGATTCTACCAATCTTACCTGTGGTTTTATCATATATAGTAATTTAGCGAAATTTTTAAATGTTAATTATTTAGCAACTTGATCCTTCTAGACAAGAAATTATGTATAATATGATAGCGAGACTCGCGGATCGGGTAGTTAGAGTGTGTGGAGAAGACTATGAGAAGAAAAAAGAATACCTTGAACAAATAGCACAGGATAGTATGGTTGGAGATTTCTGCTTAGTATAAATTATTTTCTATTTTTATTTCATTGACTAAGATTTTAAATGAACTTGTTGAGAAATTTGACCTTGCAAAAGTTGAACAACTTGAAAGCATTTTAAAAACCCTTAACAAATTCTGCTACTTCAGCTTAAAGCTTTGTATGGAAGCATTTAATGTTGGCTTGATTAATACTATTGATAAAATTATGAATATTCTCGAAGGGCCTGCAGCAAAGGGTTAGATAAAATTGAATTTTAGCATTAATTCCTATAGAAAATAAACTTTCAATGTTAGCATACGAAACAATTTCTTTAGTAAATTCAATTTTGGCTTTAAGGGCAACTCCTCATCCAATGATGTAAAGTTTGGAATAAAATCCTTTTATTAATTTATCAGTGGAAAAATTGCTACACATATTGGAATCAAAATATCAGAAAATTCTAATGTAGAAGGAAGATTGGAAATGCTTAAAGTATAAGTTCATAAAAATATGTTTCGTTAATTCATATATAGGAACATCCCTATGTAATTCAAAATATTCTGGAAAAAATTGGTGTCAGATTACCTGCCATATTTGAGAATAATACAGGAACTCTTTTCAAGTATTTAGTCCTCATATCATTCCAGAAGCTCATTGAGTTCTCAAATGTTGAAGATTTAAGACAAAAACTTGACTTACAAGTTGTTGCAAACTTTATTTCCAAGCTGACTACATTCAATGATATTATGATTATAGCAGTCACTCTTTTGATAATTGAGCTTCTGATAACCAAGCTTCCTGAAACATTTCTTATTTTAACGAGAGAAGGGATCATTGATTATATTAAGTCTCTTTCTACAACGAATGAAATTAATAAACTGGAAGCTTATTCAGTTGTTCAAAAAAGGTACAATCCTCTTGATGCTTTAAAACAATTTACTACCACAATAAACAAGCTCACAGCAAACATGGGGATGCAAAATGAATTTTTATCTAATCTCGAAACTGAATCGCAAAAGCTTGAGATGATAATGCAGCAATTACAAGATATAAGACAACCCGAAACTATTTCTGATTCTTCAGAATCAAAAACTCTCAGTTCAGCAGAAGAAGGTTCTCCGACAAAAAGCCCCTATCTTAATAAAAACGCAATTCAATCGCAACTAACGTCCTTTGAGAACAAATTCCTCACTGGTTTGAACAATAAACCATCAAATAATGAAATGAACATTGAAGACGAAGTTCCATCTGAAAAGCCAATTCAACCTCAACCTGTTGATAAAATGACTGAATTACGACGAGAAGTCGCAGCTTTTGCCGCTGGAATTCACATGAACATCAAAGATGATATACAAAAGAAAAACCTTCCTTCCCATGTTCCAACTTCTATCATAAATAAGCTTGAAGAAATTTCACTAGCTCTTGAACAAAATCAATGGAATCCAGCTGAGTTCGGTCAAAAGCATTTCCAAAAATACCTTGATCTCATAAATGAATATGGAGGAATAACAAATTATGAATTAAAAAGTTGTAAACTCTTAAAACATTTGCTCAATTTCTTATTTGACAATCTTCTTTCAACAAAAATTGTCAGCACTGAACCTGTTCAGATTGTTACAACCAAAGAAACCAATAACACGTTGAAGAAGTTCAAATTTAAAATCAGAGAAGAAGAGAAAAAGACAAATGCCATGGAAGAAGAGAAACCCAAAGAGCCAGAAAAGCCAGTTTTTGATCTTACAGAAATACAATGCCAAACTATTTTGGGAAGGATTATAAGTTTTTTATATTACTTTAAGAAAATAAAGAATAAGGAAAGTGGTGGTAAGAAACTAAGGAGTTTTTTGTTTGATAAAAAAATTAGAAATCTACCTTCAAGGATTTTTGAAGAATTTACAAGAAATGTTAACAAATTCAGACCAGTTTTCTTTGGATACAGCAAGAAATGCCCAGGAATATGAAAATACATTAAGTTCAGGTAAAAACTTTGAAGTAAATATGAGGTTAAAAATTTAAAGACCTGAGATTCCTTGCTCAAAGAGTGAAGTTTAGAGCTCAATATGTTTCAGAATCAAAATCAGAAAGGAAAAAGAGTTTAAATACACCTGAATTAAAAACACATAAAAGCTCTAAAATAGATGAAGAAAAGAAGATTTTCCCAACAAGCTTAGAAACACAGACAGAACTTTATTATCATAAAGACTCCATTTTTAAAGACGTTCCAATGTTATCTCTTTCTGTCGAACAATTTGGAACTTTAGAAGTCATAGAAGATTATTTGCTTAATAAATTAAATTCCAAAGAAGATTTGGCTGGAGGACTTTTTGGAAGAAGTAGACTTACCAAAGTTATTAATTTAATATATAAAAGATTTTAATGATTATGTGAATGAGAAATTTGAATCGAATAACGAAGGAAACAGTGATGAAGAGTCATCACTTGAAAAAGTAACAGATCAAAGTAAAAAAGGCAGCGTGAACAAAGTCCCTGTTAGCAAGTAAGGATCTTTTAATATAAGGAGTATGAAACGATGTAGTCCAAAATCTAAGTCCCCAGGAGCTCTTTCCTTGCAAAAAAGTCATTCTCATATGAAAACAAAATATGAAAGCAAGTTTATCAAGAATGATAAAAAGAAATGGGTCGATCGATTGACAGGAAAAGAAATCAATTTTAAGAAATACTTAGAGTTGAAATTCTATATTGGAGATGAAGAAGTTAACAAAACTAACACAGTCTATGAAATTTTCTCCAAACATAAATCAAAAACTGGATTTAAATATGTAAATGATTCTTTTAAATTTAGGTTAATTCTTTAGGGAGTTAATGAGGAAATTGTTATTCAATATAGACTTGTTCCCAAAAAGATAGATTCATTTGAATTCTCATCTGGAGAAAAAAATCAATACCGACAAACAAATTCTCTCTGTTTAGATCATAAAACTTTCCTTCAATACTTGTTATCAAGAATTGCTAATTTGGATTTAAAGACAGGTGATACTAACTTGAATGATATTATCCAGATGATCGCTTTCATCCACGAGCTAAGTGACCTTGACAAAAGAATCCTCAGTCCTTCCTCTATATTTAACTCTCTTCTCATCGAACTTAAAAATAAAAATGGATTTGGGTCTTTTATTGAGGCTTATAAAGACGAGAGTCGAGAGTTGGCAAAAGTAGCACTTGTTGATAAATCAGAGTTTGTTAATAAAAAGATCAGCGCGGTTGTATATAAATATGTTAATGTAATCATAAATCTACTAATTATATTAATTTATTAGGATCCACTTACACTTGCAGCAGGCATGATCCCTGAATCACTGAAAAATATTAGCGAAAAAGCTTCCTTCCTCCTTGATTTTAATAGCAAGCTTCATTATTACAAGAATGCTTGCTCTCATATCAGCAGAGCTCTGTATTATATATGTCATACAAACAAATCTCGCCTGAAGGAATTAGAAAGCTTAAGAATCGGAAAAATACACAGAAAGAAAATCAAGGTTATTCGAGATAAGGTTCTTGAAAATGCTGTTGTCAACTTTGAAACATATGGGTATAAAAAAGTACTTTCTTCACGAGTTTTCGGTTTTTAATTTTATTCTAGTCTATTTTGGAATTTGAATTCCAAGATGAAGAAGGAACAGGTCTTGGCCCAACTCTTGAGTATTATGCCATTGTTGCATCCGAAATGAAAAATCCTGAACATAATTTGTGGAGAAATATCATCAGCAATTTACTTTTCCCAAGTCCAATAGACCCTTATGATCTTAAATATCCCGATCCGAACAAAATGAAGAGAAAACAAAGCCCAAATGATAAAAAGAGAGATTTTGAGAAATTTCAATTGATCTTTAGATGCGCAGGAACAATGATAGCAAGATCTATTCTAGATGAAAGAATGGTCGATCTTCCCTTCCATCCAATATTTTGGGATATTGTTCTTGACAAGGTAATTTTCTTGCATTATCATTTCTTTACACTTTTAGCCTTTGTATTTGGAAGATGTAGCTAAAATTGATCCAAATTTGGGTGAAACACTATTACGTTTAAAAGAAATAGTCAATAAAAAACAAGAAATTGAAAGAGATTCAAATCTAAACCCAATTGAAAAAAGTGAAAGAATCAAGGAGCTCAAGTTTAAAGTAAGATTCAATTTTTCTCATTTTATAATACGCTTTTTAGGGAGCAAGTATTGAGGAACTGACCCTAAATTTCACTCTTCCTGGATTTGATGAAATTGATTTAATTGAAAATGGAGAGGACATGCCTGTGACTCTCTCCAACCTTGATCAATATGTGACTATACTTGCAAGATACTTACTGTTTGAGACGCTCAAGTCACAAGTTTCAGCTTTCAAAGAAGGCTTTGACAAAGTAAAAATGATTTAAAGAAACAGAAATAATTAATTCATTAGGTTTTGCCAGTGAACCATTTGAAGATGTTTGAAAGCGACGAAATTGAGGCTTTGGTTTGCGGTGGCAGTAGGGACGAAGATTGGGATATCAAGACATTAGAGACTAATTTCACCCCAGCACATGGTTATAATGTAAATAGGTAGACAAAATATTACATGAAATGAATTTACTAATTCTTTTTAGCAAATCATTCAAAAATTTCATTCAAATTGTGGCAAGTTTCACTTCAGAGGAGAAGAGATTGTTCTTAAAGTTTGTTACAGGTGCAGAGAGATTGCCTTATGGAGGTAATGTTTTTTAATAAAGCAAAACTTATTAAAAACTAGGATTCAAAAACTTAAATCCAAAGATGACTATCGTAAAGAAACAACCAAACCTTCAACACGAACATCCAGATGAGTATTTACCTTCAGTCATGACGTAAAAACTTTTTTATTTATTATCAATAAAATTTTATAGATGTCAAAACTACGTAAAACTACCTGACTACTCAAGCATAGAAGTGATGCATGCAAAGTTGATGTTTTCAATGAAAGAAGGGCAGCATTCCTTCAGTCTTTCTTAAAGAAAGAGAAGTTAATTTATGTTCTATTAATGTTCAATATACTAGTATTATTATAAGTATAAACTACATAAAAAAATTAAAAACTTTAAGTAATTTCATACTAGTTTAGAATTATGAGTCTTATTATTACTTTATGTATTAAAGACAAACAACATAATATAAATAATAAGTTATGTGGTTATTGAAGAGAATTGAGAAGGGTTTATTTAACTCAAAAATAAATTTAGCCTCTTTATTTTCAAACTAAGTTGAAACAATACACTTCTTAAAAGGAAAAAATTAACACTTTATATTTTTGGTTTGGTAAAACAAATAAATAAGGAATTTAAATTTAATTCTCATGCGAAATAATTTTTTAGTATCAAACTGTTTTCACTCAATTCAATATAAATTTCAAGCCTGAGTATTTTCCATAAGATATTTTATTTCTTCATTTTAATTAAATAAAGGTTTTAACGTTAAGAAGAATCCCGAAATTAGAAGTCAATAATTTTATTATTTTGTTGAGGTTTTTTTTATGGAGGGAAAAAATTGTCAAAAAAAAATAAATCAGTGATTTTTCCAAGTTTAGTTTCTTACTATTTCAAATTAAGAGATGATACTTATTTTGAAGATCCTTTTGAGATAATTTCATCTTGCATAAAACTCCTTCAGAGAAAAACTTCTTTTATAAACAATAGTAAAAAGGGATTATACGTTTTTCAAGAATTAAAAAAATTTCCTGAACAAGTCCTTGCTTGAATAAACTCTTTATTCATTAACAGCGACATTATAAGTCTTTTGAATAAAAATCATATGAATAGTTTTATCAAACTTCCAATCATAATAAGCATTATGAAATACAATAATTAGGTTATAAAGTTTTGCTTTATTTATAACTTAATTGTATAAGAAAATAAAAAGTAGGAACGAGACGAGTAACCATGTTTCTTCAAGAGCACATTTTGAATATTTTACAGGATACTTTGAGATAAGAAGCTTGCTTCACCTCATTGTACAATTTGTACAGTAATGTAACAGAACTTTTTCTTTTGAAATATCTTTTCTTAAGCTTTTACAAACAATAAATTTCAGAAGGTTTAATTATTTGTTAAAAATGGATGAATTATCAAATCTTGCGCATGAGGCCGCTTTGTTGGATCCCTTTGAAGACATAACTTCAAGAAACTCTTTAAATCGTCGCTCAATGTATCAGGAATCAAGGGAATCTCTTCACTTAAAGCTATCTTCATGAAGAGTGCCACAGGAACATCAAATTGATAATGACTCCAAGGAAGTTTTCCTGTTGCCATTTCAAGTATAGTGCAACCAAAAGACCATATATCTGACCTTCTACCATACCCTGTCTCCTTAACAACTTCTGGAGCCATCCAAGGGATACTCCCTTGAAGTGAATTTGCAAGGAATGTATTAAAGTTTGAAAGAGTCTTTTCAAATTGACTTGAGCAGCCAAAATCTGCTAATTTGACGGTACCATCACCGTCAACAAGAATATTAGCCCCTTTTATATCTTTATGAACGACTTTATTTTCGTGTAAATAGATAAGTCCTGCTAGGATTTGTTTAGCGTAAACCTTGACTGTTTTTTCAGGAAGAGCACCATATTTGGAGAGGATATTTGTTATATTTCCTATAAAAATTAAATGAAAATAAAGGAATAGTATTTACCTCCAGACATGTACTCAAGGTATATATGTAAGCTATTATCAATGGTTTCATGCCCAAGATATTGTACGATATGTTTATGTTTAAGCTTTTGAAGAATATGTAACTCACCCTTAAATTGTAAGTTGAGAAAATTAATCAGGTTTATTTCTTACTTCAAAAGAAGCAACAAGGTCTTTATTTAAAGAATTTGTAGATGGAAAAACTTTCACAGCAATAATTTTGCCAGATTCGACTTCCATAGCTCTATAGACTTTTCCAAAATTACCCGAACCAATAAAGTCGCCCATTTTCCATTTTAAAATACTTCCTCTGATTTCCTAGGAAATATTTAAAATGCTATTAAAATAATTTTCTTACTCCATGGAAATATTCTTTTTTTATTGAAATTTTTCTTTTTGATTGATTCATTTGATCATTGCCATTCTCTTCTTTTTCCTTGACTTGGACTGATTCAATTTGGGTTTCATCAATTTTCTTTGAAGGAGATCCAGCTATTGATATTGAAGGTTGTTTATTCATAGAAGCCGACGGTTTAAAGAAATTTGACGTAGGTTTCTTCGTAAAGAGCATTGGTCTATTTACCATTTGAACTTCCTTCCTTTGGAAAAGTTTTCTTGGAACAGGCTGCTCTACCTCTGGATTTTCATTTTGAGGTAAAGCTTGTTCAATAGACATTTTTCTATTTAAGCTTAGAGGAGAATCTTTTGGTGAAAATTCTTTGACTTTTGAAGGAGGGGATCCTTGAGATTTTTTAGAGGATTTGCTAGAATTTATGAGTATTGTATCAGATCCGTTACTGCTTCCTCCAAGGATAGTTTTATCGTTCAAACCATCTAAGGTTTTGCTTCCAGAATATTGTTTGATTTCCTGCCAAGAAGGAAGGTCAGAATTTCGAATTAAAGTCATTTCTCCGTAGATTGACATGCTAGTCTTTTTAAGACTAGAGCTTCTAGAGAGCTGAGTTGTAACAGATTCCTTAAAAATCCCTTCGTTACTTTTATCTTTTTTGAATTGTTTCGCAATGTCCTCTTCTGTAACCCGAGCAGTTAAAAGTTTTGACTTGAATTTTGATTTTGTGGAATTACACATATTTTCTGGCTCAGTGATTGATACAGGACTAGAAATAGTAGGAGACTTGAAATTCCAATTAGAATATGAAATTTTTGGGGTTTTGTTGTCTGAAATGACCCCTTTCACAAATTCTTCTGAAATAGGCCTGTTATGTACAATCACTGTCAAATGCTTTGGTTTAAATTTGCTGGTCCCGCTTGTTTCTTGATTGAAACCTTGAATTTTCCTGATTCCCACTAAATTTTCTTTTCCTTTTCCTTCAACAGGCAAAGGAATTAACCTCACAGGTGCAACTTTAAAAGATCTTCCAGAACGAGTTGAACCTCCTTAAAGAATATAAAAATTTTTGTATCAAGTCAAACTTACCAGGAGAAGAAATTCCCACAAGATCTAGTTGATTTTTAGAGGATATATCTATAGTAGTCGTCAAATTTGGCAATTGCTTACTCCTTGGGCTCCACGTATTAAACTCTCTAATAAGTTAGAGATGCATAAGAGATGAAATTACTTAGTTGGACGATGTCTTGTCGAGCTAGATTTGTTGTCATTATTAAGTTCCATGAAGGGCTCTTTGATCTTAGAGTAAAGGCGTAAATTATTTAAGTATTAAATTTATGATGAGTATGAAATATTAACACTATTTCAGAAATACATTACTTTTAAAGGGACATTAAGCATCAAGGAGATATACTTTACAAGCATAATAATATCTTGAACTAGGATTTTTTACAAGCATATAAAAAGAGGCATTATAAGACAAAGAATTTTCAAAGCTGTCTCTAGTGGTTGATTTCAGGACTTCAAATGGTTTTAGTTCGCTTAATATGGGTTTGAAGATGTGACCTTTGCCGCATCCAGTTCCGAACCTGTAAGATAAATATCCTGTTGTTATAAAACCTAGTTAAATATTAATATAAAATAATTAATTTTTTTTATTTATAAAATTATGATCAGAACCAATGTTTTAATTCGAAAATTACCTCCTAGTTTCCTCGAGGGTTGCATTTCTCTCAATTTCTCCATATATTCTTCTTGTGTCACCTTTTTCAAAGGCTTATCAAAGGAACATTTTCCAATAGGTTCAGTATGCACTGAATCAGGACCCGATTCACTCTTTTGTTCCGACTTTTTAATAAGAGCCAATTCTTCAATTGTTGGTAAACAGAGCATTGCTTGGTCAACTGGATATCTTTTCCTCACCATCCTTATATAAACAGGAACAAGAAAATCTTTCAATGAAAATTCAATATTAATATTAGGGTTTAAAATAGTTGAGGATTGTGCAAAAGCTGTCTCCCATTCTGAAGCAAAGGCATATGGAGACACAATTTTTACGAGATTTATTCTCTTTGCAGGAGGCTTTTTGAAATACTTTAATATCTTTTCTTGTTTCTAAAAGATTTTAAATTTATTTTCAATTTTCTTTACTAAGTTATCTCTGTATTTCTCATAACCCTTCGAATAAGGGAAGTCATTGGGAAAAACAAAATCTCTTCTTTCATTGAGAACTTGAAGATATTCTTGCAATCCTAAAGCCTTGCAGCCAAGATAATTTAAATATCTAAAATTATATATTAAGAAAAAGTTTGAATTTCATATTACCTCCACACGAAAAGCCCATTTCCACATGGAACAACTATTTTTATACCAGCTCCTTGGCATGTTTGTGATTCTCCCTCATCTTGCATTATTATAAGTTCAATTCTTTTTTTCTCAGGTTCTACTGGGAATTTTTCCTCTTCCATATCTCCAGTTGCTTGAGGTTTGTTTCCAGGTTGGGAAGTCATTATTTCTTCAACCATTGCCTTTAAATTTGGGTCAACTTGATGTTCAACTAAAGCAGGTTCTTCTATTTCAGTTTTTGGAGGAGCACTTTCTTTTGACTTCTTTGATTTATTCTTAGCATTTTGTGCTTTCTTTTTTCTTTCTTCTTCTAAATTGTTGAGATAATCTTTCTTACGATGAGTAAATCTGCCTCGTGTTATTGTCTTGAAACGAAGAGAATGTTCATCCTCAGGTGGTGTTTCAGGAGCATTCCATAATTCCAAATTAGCAGCTTCTTTGGAAGGTGTATATTTATAAGATGCTAATCCTAAAACAAAATCATTAATATTCTCTTGCTCTTCAAGGGAACTTTGTTCCTGATGTTTTATAATAGTCTTAGGAGCATTCAAAAGTTTAGCTTCTTTCCTTTTTTCTAGGGATAAATGCAAAACGAAATTTCTTGGATAAACCCCTGGATCCTCAATAACAGGCATTGCTTTGATAAGTGGAGATTCTTTTAATAATGCAAGTTCTTCTTTAGATCCTGCAATATTCTGTAATAACCAGTATAACCTGTTACAAGATGTTGGCCCAATCAAATGGAATATGTTGAAATTCGCTTCGTAAATTTTATATGCTATTCCTTCAGTATTTACATTTCCATCTCTTAAAATATGATCTAAGCTTTCCTTTGAGCTTGGATGTAAAAAAAACCAGACCTGAAATGAAGAATTCTCAGCCTCTCTTGGTTTGATAATGTATTCGCAACGTTGTATAAGTTTTTGTGGATTATTGTTCCATAAGCAGATATACCCTTTTTTACTTCCTTGGTTTATGTCCTTGTTTTTACAAAAACTATTCCATTCTTTAGAGGATACATCCACAAAAGGGCTTAAAAAATCAATTATTCTTTCTTTAGAAGCAGCTTTGAGCTCAAAAATGAAATTATATGAGAGATCATATAAAAGACAATCGGTCTTGAAATATTTGTAAGCTGCTCTTGAAGATTTTGCTCTACAAGTTTCAGCTATGGTATAACCAAAATAATCTTTCATTTTCATTCTCTTTGCATGCCACAAATGTGTTTCCAACCATTTGGAACTTTTATATCTTCTAGCATAAGAACTTAACAAGAGTCTTGCTTTCCTGAGATGTTTTCTACTTGTTGAAGGTTTTTTGAGTAATAATTCCTCTTCCTTAATTTTATTCCTGACGCGTGTTGGGATTCTATATTTGTTGTGAGACATTGCTCTCCTTCTCATATGTTTAGGAAGAAGCTGAAATGGTAATTTATTAAGACTGGCTAACTTAGTTTTGAGAGTCGTTGTAAATGAATTTATTTCAGTTGCTCGAGCTGAAACAAAATCAGAAATCTTAATAGACCTCTGATCTATATTTAAGGCTGTCTCCTTGTTCATTTTTTCTTTTTATAAATTTGTATCTTTTTTGTGTTAGCTGAAAATTGACAGGCTTTATTAAAGTGGACGTTTTTTTTAATTGTTTCAAAGTATAATTTTATTAAGTATGTTTTAATAGTGAAATACATTTGTAATTTAACAAACACAAATGAAAATTAAAGAGTTTCTGAACAAAATAAACAAGAAACTTCATCTATATTCCAAAAAAAAGTTTCATAATCTTCAGGAAAAAAATTGGTATTTTTAATCTTTAATTTTCAAATAGAATTTCTATCTGACAAAATT
>Ga0182742_1004528_pt1 | contig 12519 bp, 13 predicted proteins | sample eDN5th37CBELigMG_FD_128880 | JGI IMG/M metagenome (GOLD analysis project Ga0182742, IMG submission 128880) | Enriched Miracle-Growth compost microbial communities from Emeryville, California, USA - eDNA 5th pass 37_C BE-Lig MG (version 2)... ... | reverse complement strand
CTGCACGTCGAGATGTTCGCAGGGCAGGCCGTCCGCGATGTATTGGCGGACTTGCGCGGGAGTGGGAAGCATGGACGTCAGTTCCTGAGTTTGTAGCCGCTGGCCAGGAGCCGCAGCGCGTAAAGCGTAAGCGCGAGGAACACCCCCGTCACCACCGCCAGGCTGCGCCAGGGGGAGACGTCCGACACCGAGAAGAATCCGTAGCGGAAACCGTCGATGGTGTAGAAGATGGGGTTCCAGTGGGACACGCCCTGCCAGAAGGCCGGGAGCGTATGGATTGAATAGAATACGCCGGACAGGAAGGTGGCCGGCATGATCAGGAAATTCTGGAAGGCCGCGAGCTGGTCGAATTTCTCGGACCACAGGCCGGCGATCAGGCCCAGCACGCCCATGATGCCGCAGGCCAGCACGGCGAACACGATCAGCCACAGCGGGTTGGCCGGCACCAGCGACACGAAGAACAGCGCCACCACCCACACGCACAGGCCCACGGCCAGGCCGCGCACGATCGCCGCCAGCACGTAGGCCGCGAAGATGTCGCGGTGCGACAGCGGCGGCAGCAGCATGAACACCAGGTTGCCCGTGATGCGGCTCTGGATGAGCGAGGACGAGGGGTTGGCGAACGCGTTCTGCAGCATGCTCATCATCATGAGCCCGGGGATCAGGAATGCGGTGTAGGGCACGCTGCCGTACACCATCACGCGGCCTTCCAGTACGTGGGCGAACACCAGCAGGTACAGCAGCGCCGTGATGACGGGCGCGGCGATGGTCTGGAAGCTCACCTTCCAGAAGCGCAGCAGTTCCTTGCGCAGCAGGGTGGGAAAGCCGGAGCCCGCGTCCAGGCGGGGCTGCACCAGCGGCTGGCCGGCGCTTGCGATGGGCTGGGTCATGACGGGATCTCTTCGGGTTGCGGGGCGGCGGCGGGGTCGTCCTGGTGCATGATGCGCACGAACGCGTCTTCCAGGTCCACGCCGCCCACGCGGGCCAGCAGGGCCTGGGTGGTGTCCAGCGCCACGATGCGTCCGCCCTTGAGCATGGCGATGCGCCCGCACAGGGCCTCGGCCTCTTCGAGGTAGTGGGTGGTCAGCATGATGGTGTGGCCGGCGCGGTTCAGGCGCGAGATGAATTCCCACAGCGTGCGGCGCAGGTCCACGTCCACGCCCGCGGTCGGCTCGTCGAGCACGATCACGGGGGGGCGGTGCACCAGCGCCTGCGCCACCAGCACGCGGCGCTTCATGCCGCCGGACAGCGCCCGCATGTTGGAATCGGCCTTGTCCGCCAGCCCCAGGTTGAAGAGGATTTCATCGATCCAGTCGTCGTTCTTGCGCAGGCCGAAATAGCCGGACTGGATGCGCAGGGTCTCGCGCACCGTGAAGAAGGGGTCGTAGACCAGTTCCTGCGGCACGACGCCCAGGGCTCGCCGTGCCGACTTGTAGTCGGCCACGACGTCGTATCCACAGACCGTGGCGCGCCCGGCGGTGGCGTGCGCCAGCCCGGCCAGGATGGAGATCAGGGTGGTCTTGCCGGCGCCGTTGGGGCCGAGCAGGCCGAAGAACTCGCCGTGCTCGATGTTGAGGCTGACGTTGTCCAGGGCCTGGAAGCCCGATCCGGACGCATGCCCGAGGAGCTTGCGCCAGCCGCTGGCGCGCGGCGAGTAGATCTTGGAGACGTTTTCTAGACAGACGGCTGACATGACGGGAGGGAGTGGCCCGAAAAGAGCGAATTGATCATTATATAAGCGCCCTGCCGCGGCATATGGGGATGGCCCCGGCGCGCGTGGGGACGGATGGTTTATCTGTCCCTGAAATAATCGGCCCGGCGGGCCTGAGGGCGCGCCGGGCCGGACCAGCCTGCATCGGGATCACTGGTTGCGCTGGTTCAGCGCCTGGATCAGGCCGTCGATGCCGTTCTGGTTGATCTGCTGGGCGAACTGGTTGCGGTAGTTTTCGATCAGCCAGATGCCTTCGACGTTCATGTCGTAGATCTTCCAGCCCTGGGCGGTCTTTTCCAGGCGGTAGTCGACGCCGGTCGGCTGGCCGTTGGCCTGGCTGATGAGCGTGCGCACGACCACGTCGTCGGCCTTGGGGTCGCCGCGAAACGGCAGCGTGCGCACGGTGGTGCTGGGCGTGACGCGGGTCAGCGCGCCGCTGTAGGTGCGCACCAGCGTGCCGCGGAAGGCTTCGGCCAGGGCGGTCTTCTGCTGCGCGGTGGCCTGGCGCCAGTAGCGGCCGGCGGCCAGGCGGGTGGTCTTCTGGAAGTCGACGTAGGGCAGGATGTGCTGGTTGACGACCTCGTTGATGCGGGCCGTGTTGCCGGCCTTGACCGCCCCGTCGGCCTTGAGCACGTCCAGGGTTTCGTTGGCGGCGGCCAGCACGAACTGCTCGGGCGGGCCGTTGGGGTCGGGCTTGGCCTGCGCGCCGGCGGCGGCCAGGCCCAGCAGGCTCGCAAAGGCCAGGCGCTGCAGCAGGGAAACAAAAGAAATTCGCATCGGGACTCCTTACAGGTACTGATGGCGCGGTTGCGCGGCCTTACTGGGCCGCGGGTTGCGGCGCGGGGGCCGCGGCAGGGGCGGCAGGGGCGGCAGGCGCCGCCGCGGCGTCCTCGCCCTCGTCGTCTTCGTAGTTGGGCAGCGAGGACTCGTCGTCCACCTTGTGGCCCAGCACCATGGCGGCGCGGCGCTGCAGGTAGGCGTCGCGCACGAAGCTGTACGGGTCGAGCGCCACGCGGTCGACCGTGTCGGTCGCGTCCAGCAGGCTGGCGCGCGTGTCGACGATGCGCAGGCCCCACAGCGAGTTGCGCAGGCGCACGTTGTCGATGGCGTCCACGCCCATGTAGCCGTAGGTGGTGCCGGCGTAGTCGCCGATCAGGCCGGCGCCGTCGCGCACGGTGGACGAGCCGAAGAACGGCAGCACCAGGTACGGGCCCTGGCCGAAGCCCCAGACGCCCAGCGTGGTGCCGAAGTCGTTCGGGATGCGGCGCGCGCCGTTGGCCGAGGCCACGTCGAAGCAGCCGCCCACGCCCATGGTGGTGTTGAACAGGAAGCGGCCCAGCGTGTTGACGAAGTCGTGGCCGCGGCCCTGCAGGAAACTGTTGGCGCCGGACCAGAGGTCGCCGACGTTGCTGAAGATGTTGTGCACACAGCTGCGCACCGGTTCCGGCGTGACGTAGGTGTAGGCCTGCGCCACCGGCTTGAAGACCGCGCGGTCGACCGTGTCGTTGAACTTGTAGATGCCGCGGTTCATGCCTTCCCAGGGATCGCGGGGGTCCGGGTTCTGCGGCGCGGCGCAGCCCGCCAGCAGCGCGCCAGCCGCCGCGACGGTGGCAATCCGGGAAATCGCTTTCTTATTCATGATCAGGGCATCCGTTTCGGTATTTCTTATGATATTGCGTGCTAGGGCGCGGCTTGTTACCGCGTCTTTCTCATTGTCTTCAATTTGGCGCGGGCGCGGCCGATTCCGGCGAACTCGTGCCCTGCTTCTCGGCCGATCCGTACAGGAACTGGCTGATCAGCTGTTCGAGCACGACGGCGCTCTGGGTGTAGCGGATCTTGCCGCCGTCGGCGAAGTTCTCCTCGTCGCTGCCCGCCGTCAGGCCCAGGTACTGCTCGCCCAGCAGGCCGGAGGTCAGGATGGAGGCCGACGAGTCCTTGGGGAACTGGTAGGCCGTTTCCAGCTTGACCGATACGACCGCCTGGAAGGTCTTGTCGTCGAACGAAATGCCGTCGACGCGGCCCACCACCACGCCCGCGCTCTTGACGGGCGCGCGGACCTTGAGGCCGCCTACGTTATCGAAGTTGGCCGTGACCGTATAGGTCGGGGCGAAGGAAAAGGTGCTCAAGTTGCCGGCGCGCAACGCCAGGAAAGCCAGCGCGACCGCGCCCAGCAATACGAACAGCCCTACCCAGAAGTCGGTTTTTTCGCGTGACATGATCGATCCGTTTCAATTTCCAAACATCAAGGCGGTGAGCAGGAAGTCCAGCCCCAGCACCGCCAGCGAGCCCACCACCACGGTGCGCGTGGTGGCGCGGGCGACGCCCTCGGGAGTCGGCTTGGCCTGCCAGCCTTCGTAAAGCGCGACCAGCGTGACCGCGACGCCGAACACCAGGCTCTTGATGACGCCGTTGGCCACGTCCTTCAGGACGTCCACGCCGTTTTGCATCTGCGACCAGAAGGCGCCGGCGTCCACGCCGATCAGGACCACGCCCACCACCCAGCCGCCCAGGATGCCCACCATGGAGAACACCGCGGCCAGGATGGGCATGGCGATGACGCCGCCCCACAGGCGCGGCACCAGCACCCGGCGTATCGGGTCCACCGCCATGACTTCCATGGCCGCGAGCTGCTCGCCGGCCTTCATGAGGCCGATTTCCGCAGTCAGCGAGGTGCCGGCGCGGCCGGCGAACAGCAGCGCGGTGACGACCGGGCCCAGCTCGCGCACCAGCGACAGCGCCACCAGCAGGCCGAGCGCTTCTTCGGAACCGTAGCGGTTCAGCGTGTAATAGCCCTGCAGCCCCAGCACGAAGCCCACGAACATGCCGGACACGGCGATGATGAGCAGCGAATAATTGCCGATGAAATGAACCTGCTGCGACACCAGGCGGGGGCGCGACAGGGCGATGCCGCTGCGCGCCAGCAACGCGTTGACGAAGCGGGTGAAGTAGCCGATGCCGGTCACCTGGGCGTGCACCCAGCCGCCCAGCGCGCCGATGGGATTGCGCGATCCGCTCATGCCTTGCGCCTCTGTTGTTGCGAAAGCCACTTCTGGAAAGCCGGCGTTTCGGGGTACTGGAAAGCGACCGGGCCGTCGGGCTCTCCCTTGAGGAATTGCTGCACGTAGGGGTCCTGCGAGGCCGCCAGCGTCTGCGGGGTGCCGGCGGCGGCCAGCCGGCCCTGGCCCACCAGGTAGACCTGGTCGGCGATGGCGAAGGATTCCTGCACGTCGTGCGTGATCAGCACGGAAGCGCAGCCGAGGCGGTCGGCCAGGTTGCGGATCAGGCGGGCGGTGATGCCCATCGAGATCGGGTCCAGGCCGGCGAACGGTTCGTCGTACAGAATCAGTTCGGGTTCCAGCACCACGGCGCGCGCCAGCGCCACGCGCCGCGCCATGCCGCCGGAGATTTCGGAAACCTTGAGGTGCGCGGCGGCGCGCAGGCCCACCGCGTCGAGCTTGTCCAGCACGCGTTCGGTGACTTCCGCCTCGGCCAGCCGGGTGTGTTCGCGCAGCGGGAAGGCGACGTTCTCGAAGACGTTCAGGTCGGTGAAAAGCGCGCCCTGCTGGAACAGCACGCCCATGCGGGTGCGCAGCGACTGCAGTTCGGCGCGGCTGACGCCGGCCATGTCCTGGCCGAAGGCCAGCACGCGGCCGCGCTGCGCGGTGAGCTGGCCGGTGGCCGCGCGCAGCAGCGTGGTCTTGCCCGAGCCCGAGCCGCCCATGATGGCGACCACCTGGCCGGCGCGCACGTCCATGGAAATGTCGCGCAGCACGGTGAAGTCGCCATAGCCGAGCGCCACGCCTTCCAGGCGCAGGGCGAATTCCGGGGTGCTGCTGGTTTGAGCGGGCATGGGCAACGAAAGCGTATTTCGGCGGCGGAGCTTGCCTTGCTGTCTGTTCGACACGTCTGGCGAAGCATGGGGCCGGCGCGGACAAGACAGGCGGCGTCGGGAAGCGCCCTGTTACTCAGATACCGGGAGACAAAGCGAGGCCCTGGCTCCCGACGGCGAGGCGCCATTGTAGCCCGACGCATAGCAATCACAACGCGACAGGCTGTTCGTGGAACAGTGTTTTCGACTCGGGGAACAATCCCTGCCTAGCGCCGCGCCTGGGCGGCCGCCGTCTCCCGGGACAGGCGGGCGATCAGGTCCGCCGTGCTTTCGCGGCGGGCCAGCGGCGCGCCCTGGCCGGCCCACAGGGACAGCACGTCGAGGTTGCCCGCCTTGCCGCCGGCCGTGCGCATGGGCCGGGTCAGCGCGTTCTGCAGCGGATACGGCAGGATGTCGGCGGCGATGGCCTCGGCGTCGCGCATGAAGGCGTTCTCGATGCCGCGCGCCGGCCGCCCGGAAAACGCCCGGGTCACGCGCGACTGTTCCGAGCGCGACGCCGGCAGGGCCGCCTTGTAGGCCTCGCCGATGCCGGATTCCTCGGTGGTCAGGAAGGCCGTCCCCATTTGCGCCAGGTCGGCGCCCAGCGCCAGCGCGGCGGCGATGCCGCGTCCGTCCATGATGCCGCCGGAGGCGATCACCGGCACCGAGACGGCGTCGGCCACCTGCGGCACCAGCGCCATGGTGCCGATCAGCGATTCCTCGAAGCCGCCCAGGAAGGTGCCGCGATGGCCGCCGGCCTCGGCGCCCTGGGCCACCACGGCGTCCACGCCGTCCTGCTCCAGCGCCACCGCTTCGGCCACCGTGGTCGCGGTGCCGACGGTCAGGATGCCGAGCTCGCGGCAGCGCGCCAGCGCCGCCGCCGGCATGCGGCCGAAGGTGAAGCTGAAGACCGCCGGGCGGGCCCGCAGCACCGCCTGGATCTGTTCAGCCAGCGGGTCGGGCTGGGATTCGGGCGCGGCCGGCGCGTCCAGGCCCAGCTGCTGGTGGTAGCGCGCCATCAGCGCCAGCATGCGGGCGGCGTCGCCGCGCATGGGCTGCTCGGGCACCGAGGCGAACAGGTTGATGGCGAACGGCCGCGGCGTGCGGGCGCGGATCGCCTGCGCCGCGGCCTCGATCTGGGCCGGCGTCATGTAGGCCGCCCCGAGCGAACCCAGGGCTCCCGCCGCCGATGCCGCGGACACCAGCTCCACCGTGGTGGCGCCGCCGGCCATGGGGGCCTGGACGATGGGGTGGAGCAGCTTGAGCAGATCAATCAGTCGGGATGCCATGGGGGGACTCCTGGAAGGTTATTGAAGCTGGATGTTTCCGGCCTTGATGACTTTCGCCCACTTCTCGGTTTCGCTCTTGATGAAGGCGCCGAATTCCTCGGGCGTGCCGCCGCCGGCCTGGCTGCCGGTGTCGGCGATGGCCTTCTGCACCTCGGCGTCCTTCAGGATGCGGTTGAACTCGGCGTTGAGCTTGGCGATGATGGGCGCCGGGGTGCCGGCCGGGGCGACGATGCCCTGCCAGTTGTACGACTCGAAGCCGGGCAGGCCCGATTCGGCCATGGTGGGCACGTCGGGCAGCACGGCCAGGCGCTTGGCCGAGGTCACGGCGATCGGGTGGATCTTCTTGCCCTGGATGGCCGGCAGCGCCGAGTAGCCCATTTCGAACATCATCGAGATATGCCCGCCCATGAGGTCGGTGGCGGCCAGGCTGCCGCCCTTGTAGGGCACGTGGATGATGTCGATGCCGGCCTGCTCGCGGAACATCTCGCCGGACAGGTGGTGGGCGCCGCCCACGCCGGACGAGCCGAAGGTCAGCTTGCCGGGCTCTTTCTTGGCCAGCGCGATCAGGTCGGCCAGCGTCTTGACCGGCAGGTCGTTGTTCACGCTCAGCACCAGCGGGCTGTTTTCGATCAGGACGATGGGCGCCAGGTCCTTTTGCGGATCGTAGGGCATGTCCTTCATCAGGGTCGGGTTGACGGCCATGGGCGCCAGGTTGCCGGTGCCGATGGTGTAGCCGTCCGCAGCGGCGCGCGCGATCAGGTTGGTGCCGACCACGCCGCCCGCGCCCGCCTTGTTCTCGACCACGACGGGCTGGCCCAGCGAGTCGCCGAGCTTGCGCGCCAGCAGGCGCACGCGGGTGTCGGCGAAGCCGCCCGGCGCGTAGGGCACGATCATGGTGATGGGTTTGCTCGGCCAGTCGGCCGGCTGGGCCTGGGCGGCGCTGCCCAGGGCGGCGACGGCGGCGATGGCGGCGATAAGGGGACGCAACGGTTTCATGCTGGGAACTCCTCTTTATGCTTTCTTGTGGAACAGCCCTGCGGGCCGACCGCATTATGCCCAGCACTTCCGTCGTCTGTCGTGATTTTTCCCAGGCGCCAGGCCGACAGGCCCAGCAGCGCCGCGCTGCCGCCCAGCACTTGCGGCAGGCCCGCGCCCCAGTGCGCGGCCGCCGCGGCCAGCAGCGGACCCAGTATCTGGCCGGCGGCGAAGGCGGCGGTCATGAGGGCCGCCGCGCGCGGGGCGGCCGCGCCGGCGCCACGCCGCGCGGCCAGCATGCCGGCCTGCGTGATGACCATGAAGGTGCCGCCCACCAGCAGCGCGGCCAGGATCACGGCGGCGATGTGCTGCCACAGCGCCGCGGCCAGCATGCCCAGGGCCATCAGCGCCTGCGCGGCGCGCCAGACCTGCCTGTGATCGCGCCCACGCCCCATCCGCGGGACCAGCAGGCAGGAGGCCGCCGCGGCCAGCCCGAACAGCGGCCAGGCCCAGCCGAAGACGGCCGGGTCCGCAATGGCCTGCTTGGCCATCACGGGCAGGAAGGTGGCGGGGATGATGTAGCCCACGCCGAACACGCCGTAATGCAGGGCCAGCCCCGGTATGCCGGCAGGCAGCGCGGCGTCCGCGGCGGCGGGCGTGGGCGCCACGGGCGCGGCGCGGCGGCGCATGCCGGACCAGGCCGCCGCCGACAGCGCCAGCGCCAGGGCGCCCAGGGCGATCCACAGCATGTCCGCGTCCGCGCCGAGCGCGGTCAGGGCCAGGCAGGCCAGGCCGGTGAGCGCGATGCCCGCGCCCACGCCGGCATAGGCCACGGCCGAAGCGCCCGCCTCGCGCGGGTCGCCGGCCGGCACGGGCCGCCAGGCCGCCACGCAGATGAAGGCGCTGGCGCTGGCGTAGCCCGCGGCCAGCCGCAGCGCGCACCAGGCCGCCATTCCGGGCCACAGGGGCATGGCCAGGGTCAGCGCCGCCACGGCCAGCAGGCTGGCGGCCAGCATGCCGCGCAGGCGCCGCGGCGGCCAGGCGACGGCGGCCAGGGCGCCCATCAGGTAGCCGGCGTAATTGGCCGAGGCCAGCCAGCTGCCCTGCGCCAGCGACAGCCCGGCTTCCTGCGCCATGGCGGGCCAGACCGGCGTGAAGGCGAACCGGCCGATGCCCATGGCGGCGGCCAGGGCCAGCGCCGCGGGCCAGGCCAGCGCGGCGGCGCCGCGGGGCGGCGGGAGGGGCGAAGCAGGCGTTGACATGCCCCCTACTCTAAGGCTGTACTAATATCTTTAATAGTGAATTATTCAGAACACGAGTTCTTGAAATGAGAAACTTGGATCTCGACGCGCTACAGATATTCAAGGCGGTGGCCGACCAGGGCGGCGTGGCGCGCGCCGCCGCGCACCTGAACCGCGTGCAGTCCAATGTGTCGACCCGCCTCAAGCAACTCGAAGCCGAGCTGCAGACGCCGCTCTTTCGGCGCCAGAACCGCCGCCTGGTGCTGTCGGACCAGGGCCGCGTGCTGCTGTCCTACGCCGACCGCCTGCTGCGCCTGTCGGACGAGGCCCAGGCCGCGGTGCGCGAGGGCGCGCCGCGCGGCGTGCTGCGCATCGGCACCATGGAAAGCACCGCGGCAGCGCGCCTGCCGCCCATTCTGGCGGCCTATCACGCGGCCTGGCCGCAGGTGCGCATCGAGCTGGTGACGGGCACTTCGGCGGCGCTGGCCGAGCAGGTGCGCGGCTACGCCATCGAAGCCGCTTTCGTGGCCCGGCCGTTTCCGGCCCAAGGACTGGCGGCGATGGACGCGTTTCGCGAAGAGCTGGCGCTGATCTCGCCCGCGGCCTGGGAGCCGGTCGGGCGGGCGCAGGAATTGAGCGGGCGCAGCGTCATCGCGTTCGCGGCGGGGTGTTCGTACCGCCGCATCCTGGAGTCATGGCTGAACCAGGAAGGCGTGACGCCGGCCAACGTGATGGAGTTCGCGTCGTATCACGCCATCGTGGCCTGCGTGGCGGCCGGATCGGGCGTGGCCATCGTGCCGCGTTCGGTGCTGGAGGTGCTGGGGCCGGCGCATTCGGTGCGCGTCGGCGCCCTGCCCGGCTCCCATGCGCGCGCCCTGACCCAGCTGGTCTGGCGCGCCGACGACGACACGCCGGCGCTGCAGGCGCTGCGCCAGGCGTTGCAGCAGGCCGCTCAGAAGCGGTAGCCCACGCCCACCGTGGCGACCCACGGGTTGATGCGGGCGGTGCCGATGTGCTGGCCGTCCAGCTTCACCTTGGACGAGATGTCGATGTAGCGGATATCCGCGTTCATGAACCAGCGATCATTGATCTTGATGTCCGCGCCGAGCTGCGCGGCCACGCCCCACGAATCCTTCAGCTTCAGGTCCGAGCCGCTCAGCGCGCCCTTGGTCTGGGTGTCGAAGAAGGTGGTGTAGTTGATGCCGACGCCGATGTAGGGCTGGATCATGCTGTCGGGCAGGATGTGCCATTGCAGGCTCAGCGTGGGCGGCAGGTGCTTGGTGGTGCCGATCTTGCCCAGGCCGCTGCCGCGGATGTCGTGCTGGAAGGGCCAGGCGCCGAGCAGTTCGATGCCGATGTTGCGCGTGGCCATGTAGGTGAGCGTGAAGCTGGGGCGGACGTTGTTGTTGACGTCGAGCTTGACGCTGCCGTCGAGCACGCTGCCGTTGTTGGAGGCCGGCATGACGCTGGTGGCGCCAACCTTGACCAGCACGTCCCCGGCCTCGTGCGCATGCGCGGGGGCGGCGAGCGAGGCGGCGGCGATCAGGCCGGCGATGGCGGTGGCGCGGACGTGGCTGTGCAGCGAAAACATTTTCCTCTCCGATCTTTTCTGGGGTTGAGCAGCTAGGTTCTCAAACCTGCTCCGGACCCCGGTTGACGCGTGTCAAACCGCGAAAAGACCGCAAGGAAAAAGTGGTTATGTTGCAACAAGTCGTAGCACGACCCATGAAAAACGCCGCCGCGCGCTTTCGCGCCGGCGGCGTCGCATGCTGCGCCCAGGCTCAGCGCGGCAGTTCGCTCGACCCCATCAGGTAGGCGTCCACGGCGCGCGCGCACTGGCGGCCTTCGCGGATGGCCCAGACCACCAGCGACTGGCCGCGGCGCATGTCGCCGGCGGCGAAGACCTTTTCCACGTTGGTGCGGTAGTCGTCGGTGTTGGCGCGCACGTTGCCGCGCGCGTCGCGGTCCACGCCGAAGGCGTCGAGCACGGTCTGCACCGGCGACACGAAGCCCATGGCCAGCAGCACCAGGTCGGCCTTGATCTCGAACTCCGAGCCTTCGACTTCGCGCATCTTCATCTGGCCGGTGGCTTCGTCCTTGAACCATTCGACGCGCGCGCCGACCAGTTTCTCGACGCGGCCGTTGCTGCCCTTGAGCAGCTTGGTGGTCACCGACCAGTCGCGCTCGCAGCCTTCCTCGTGCGAGGACGAGGTGCGCAGCTTGAGCGGCCAGTAGGGCCAGGTCATGGCCTTGTTTTCCGACTCGGGCGGCTGGGGCATCAGCTCGAATTGCGTGACCGAGGCCGCGCCGTGGCGGTTGCTGGTGCCGACGCAGTCCGAACCCGTGTCGCCGCCGCCGATCACCACCACGTGCTTGCCCTTGGCCAGCGTCTGGTTGGCCAGGCGGTCGCCGGCCACGGCCTTGTTCTGCTGGCGCAGGAAGTCCATGGCGAAGTACACGCCGGACAGCTCGCGGCCCGGCACCGGCAGGTCGCGCGGGGTTTCCGAGCCGCCGCTCATCACCACGGCGTCGAACTCGGCCAGCAGCGATTCAGGCGTGCGCACCGTGAGGCCGTCGGCCACCGGGTCGCTGGGGTTGCCGATATAGGTCGAGGGCGCGAACTCCACGCCTTCGGCCTCCATCTGCGAGATGCGGCGGTCGATCTGGTGCTTTTCCAGCTTGAAGTCGGGGATACCGTAGCGCAGCAGCCCGCCGATGCGGTCGCTCTTTTCGAACAGGGTCACGGAATGGCCGGCGCGCGCCAGCTGCTGCGAGCACGCCATGCCCGCCGGGCCGGAGCCCACCACCGCGACCTTTTTGCCGGTCTTGCGCGCCGGCACCTGCGGCGTGACCCAGCCTTCGGCCCAGCCCTTGTCGATGATGGCGTGCTCGATGGACTTGATGCCCACGGCCTCGCTGTTGATGTTCAAGGTACAGGCGGCTTCGCACGGCGCCGGGCAGATGCGGCCGGTGAATTCCGGGAAGTTGTTGGTGGAGTGCAGCACGTCCAGCGCGCGCTTCCAGTCCTGGCGGTACACCAGGTCGTTCCAGTCCGGGATGATGTTGTTGACCGGGCAGCCGTTGTTGCAGAACGGGATGCCGCAGTCCATGCAGCGCGCCGCCTGCTGCTTGGCCTGCTCGTCGGTCAGGTGCAGCACGAACTCGCGCCAGTTCTTCAGACGCTTCTGCGGGGCCTCGGAGGCCTCCTGCAGGCGCTGGTATTCCATGAATCCGGTGATCTTTCCCATGATTTCCCTCACGCAGCCAGTTGTTGCGGGTTGGCTGCACGCCACATTTCACCCAATGCGCGGCGGTAGTCCGTCGGCATGACCTTTACGAATTTGCCGCGCGAGGCTTCCCAGTCGCCCAGGATTTCGCGGGCGCGGAAGCTGCCGGTGTAGCGGAAGTGGTCTTCCACCAGGCGGCGCAGGATGG
>Ga0182742_1004527_pt1 | contig 12520 bp, 9 predicted proteins | sample eDN5th37CBELigMG_FD_128880 | JGI IMG/M metagenome (GOLD analysis project Ga0182742, IMG submission 128880) | Enriched Miracle-Growth compost microbial communities from Emeryville, California, USA - eDNA 5th pass 37_C BE-Lig MG (version 2)... ... | reverse complement strand
GGTAATCCTAATACATCCGTATAAAAAGGCAGAGCCTGTTCAAGCGATTTAACCGCTATACCGATATGATCAATTTTTTTAATCATGCTAACCCTCCACTACATTAATTAGTTGCAATACTCACTCTATTCGCTATAAATCGTCAAAATTCCTGCCAATTTATGTAGTTGAACAAACTCTTATTCAGATGTACTATAGTAAGTAAGAATGAGGATTTCGAAAGGAGAATGAGATTTGGGGAAAAAGAAAACCCGTAAGATCATCATATATCTTATGCTTTTTGCGATGCTTGCCTCTACACTCTTTACGGGACTAGCAGCTTTTCTATAATAAAATGTAAAAAAGGACTGTTCACACTCGAACAGTCCTTTTTAGTTTAACGCATGATATTCTAACCCAAGCTCATAAAAGTTTTTTTCAGAATTCGTCACAAGCAGTTTAGTCCCCAGTGGTATATCTTCAAACAATGCTTCAACTTCTTGATTGTGCAAACGGATGCAGCCTTGGGAGATGTATTTTCCGATTGAATCTGGATTATTTGTTCCATGTATTCCATAGATTCGCCCATCAGTATCTTCAGCATCAAAACCAATCCACCTTGTACCTAATGGATTTCTCGGGTCACCACCCGGGATATCTTTTTTACGATAATAGGGATTTTTCGCTTTTACTGTAATCGTAAATAATCCTTCTGGAGTTAAATCTTTGGTCTGTCCAGTAGCAACCGGGACAACGTTTACAACTTGATTTTCATCAATGTATGCTAATTGATTTGTTTTTTTATTTATGATTAGAAATGGATCCCCTGGAAGCGGATTCGTTCCTAATGGCCATATTGGTGAAACAACTAAGAGAATGGCAACAAGAAGACCTTTCAATTGATTCACCATCCTTGTTTTTTCCTTAGTTTGCTACCTCTGGGTCTTTTTGATTCATGTTGTTCTTATGGTTTATTCCTTTAAACGATCTTTTAAGGAGTAAATAACTCTCAATCTCATTCACAAAATGCAAAAGCGATGCCCTTGCCTCGAATTCCTCTCTCGTTTTAGGAAGCTCCATTGTTTCAAATTCAGTTTTCATGCGATACAATTTTTCTAAATAAACTAATACGGTATTTCCTGGCTTAACCGCCTCAGATAATTCCTCCATAAAGTCAGCAATGAGTTCACCTTGCTCCACTTGAGAAGGAATCGAAGTGACCGCAGGTAAGACTCTTTCGATGAGATCAAATTGTTTTTCGCGTATTTTAAAGTATTGATAATATAAGTTCTCATTACGCATCAAATTATTCTCAACATCTTGTGACGCAAGAGCCTTTGCCTTTTCTAACAAATCAGCTGTTTCCGTTAATTCTCTTCCGTCCCATCGACTATCACCATTCCTTAAAAAAGAGACAATCTCCAAAAATATTTTTTTGAAGTTTTCTTCAATTTGAATTTGGTATTTATGCAACTGTTGGTCAGCACTTGGCATGTAAAGGTTCATCAATAAAGCTACCCCAATGCCAACGATAACGATTCCCAATTCGTTTAGTAATAAGCTAAATGTAACTTGTCCAGCCGAATAAATATGTAGCATGATGACACTGCTAGACACAATTCCATCCGCTGCCCCAGCCATTACTGCGACCGGGATAAAAACCATCAACATGAATCCGATGACAACCGGATGGTAACCAAACATTTCGAAAAATAACGACGACAGTCCCATAGCAATAGCACAAGCTAGAACTCGATCCCATGAAGCACGTAATGATCTTTTCTTTGTCACTTTAATACAAAGAATTGTTAAAATTCCAGCTGATGTAAAGTTTTCTAAACCTAAATATTGTGCTAGGATAATCGCAATTGCTGTTCCGAGTGCTGTTTTCATTGTGCGGTATCCGATTCTAAATTTCACCATTCATTGCTCCCTGATATAAAAGTAGGCTGTTTTCGCAAAAATTGTTGATAATAAAATCCTAAAGCGGTTTAACAACATAATAATAGCCATTTCGTATGTTAATTAGTTTGCAAGCTCTTTTCTCTTAAAATCAAGCTAGTTTTTTGTGCAACCAATCATATTCGTCGTATTTTTGTCCAAAAGCCACAAAGTTTGAAAGTAGGGTTAAAAGCAAAAAAGATGACCAGAAAGGTCATCTTTTATCATAACAGAAATTGATTTATACTTCTTCACAATGTTGTTCGAACGCTTGCTGAAGCTTTTGAACAACAGCCATTGGATCATGCCCTTCAATGTCATGGCGTTCAATCATTGTAACAATTTCACCATCTTTAAGTAGGGCAAATGACGGTGAGGATGGTGGGTAACCTGTGAAATAGCTTCGAGCTTTTTCAGTTGCCTCTTTATCCTGACCGGCGAATACAGTAACAAGTTGATCTGGGCGCTTATCATAGTGAAGCGAATGGGCAGCCGCAGGACGTGCAATCCCACCTGCACAACCACAAACAGAATTTACCATAACAAGAGTCGTCCCTTTTTTCGATAATACCTCTTCCACTTCTTCTGGTGTTTTTAATTCTGTATATCCTGAAGCCGTGATCTCTTCACGCGCCTGTCGAACAACATCATTCATGAAAAAATTAAAATCCATGCTCATAAAAACTTCACTCCTTATCGTAAGTTCATGCATATTGCATATTAATATGATACCAAGAGTTACCGATTTATTTCAAACCTAAAACATTTTTTAAAAAAGATGTTTATTATTTGGAAAAGCGGGAATAGTAACAATACAGCTAGATCCATACCCCTAAACTCCCTAGATGAAAGACAGCGCTATAATGCGCTGTCCTTTTTTTGCCTTTATTGACGGTAGACCTTAAACAGTTCATCAACTGCTGCAGCTACAGGTCGATTGCCAGAAATCACTTCATTTTCAATTTTGGGAAGCAGTCCCTTGACACCTTCATGATGAAAAAAACTCATTTGGAGTTGATCAAGTATCATTGAATGAATCCACTCTTTCATTTGAATCCGCCTTCTATCCTCAAAAACTCCTGATCGCTTTGTGACTTCCTCGAAAGACAGAATCATTTCCCAAATCTCTGAAATCCCGGTTTCCTGAAGGGATGAACAGGTTTTGGCTTTCGTGTTCCAGCCTTTTGTTGCTGGCTGTAAAAAATGAAGAATTCTTTCATATTCTCCTTTTGTTTTTTTAGCAGCCTGGGCATTTGGACCATCGGCTTTGTTAATGATCACAGCATCTGCCAATTCCATAATCCCTTTCTTCATCCCTTGAAGTTCATCTCCTGCTCCAGTGAGAACGAGAAGCATAAAGAAATCGACCATATCTCTGACAATGACTTCACTTTGACCGACCCCAACCGTTTCAACTAAGATGACATCAAACCCAGCGGCTTCACATAATAACATTGTCTCTCTAGTCTTCCGATGGACACCACCAAGTTTCCCTCCAGAGGGAGAAGGGCGGATAAACGCTTGTTTGTTTCGCGCTAACCGCTCCATTCTGGTTTTATCTCCAAGGATGCTTCCACCAGTTAGACTCGAAGTCGGGTCTACCGCCAGGACAGCGACTTTTAATCCAAGTTCACAAAGATAGGAGCCAAAAGCTTCGATAAACGTACTCTTACCAGCTCCTGGAACACCTGTGATTCCGATTCGAATCGCCTTTCCTGTGTGGGGAAGCAATTTTTCGAGCATTCGTTGTGCATCGTGAAAATGCTGCTCCAAATTACTTTCAACAAGAGTGATTCCCCGTGCCAAAGAGATCCTGTCTCCTTTGAGAATATCATCGGCAAGTTCCATGGCATCTATGTCTCTACTAGTTGTTTTTTTTACAAATTTCCCCATCAAGGTGCCACTTCCTCATAACCTAACCGTTCATAAATACTATGGATGACCTTTTGGGCTGCAACTGGTATCACAGTCCCCGGACCAAAGATCGCGCTTGCGCCGTGATCATACAGATACTGATAATCCTTAGCAGGGATAACACCGCCTACTACTAAAATGATATCCTCTCGACCTAATTTTTTTAACTCTTCCGCTAGCTGTGGTAATAATGTTTTATGACCAGCAGCCAACGAGCTTATGCCAATCACATGCACATCATTTTCCACAGCTTGCATCGCAGTTTCTTCAGGGGTTTGAAATAATGGACCGATATCCACATCAAATCCTAGGTCAGCAAAAGCAGTTGATATCACTTTTGCTCCACGATCATGACCATCTTGCCCCATTTTTGCAATTAAGATCCTTGGCCTTCTTCCCTCATTTTCAAGGAATTCGTCCGTCATATTTTTCACGATAGTCATTTCTTCTTCGTTGGAATAAGCAGAGCTATAGACCCCGGTAATCGAACGAATGACGGCCTTATGTCTACCGGCAGCCTTTTCAATTGCATCAGAAATTTCACCTAATGTCGCCCGAACTCGTGCAGCTTGAACCGCTAGTTCTAAAAGGTTTCCTTTTCCTGTTTCTGCTGCAGTTGTCAATGCTTCCAAAGCCTCGTTCACTCTATCCTGGTCACGAGAACCCTTTAACTGTTTTAATCTCTCAATCTGTTTTAAACGTACCGCAGTATTATCGATATCAAGTATTTCTAATGGTTCTTCTTCCTCTTCGGTCCGATATCGATTGACACCAATAATGGTTTCCTTTCCAGAGTCAATCTGTGCTTGTCGGCGAGCAGCAGCTTCTTCAATTTTCATTTTAGGTAGACCAGTTTCAATTGCTTTCGCCATTCCACCGAGATTTTCAATTTCCTCTATATGTGTCCACGCACGTTCTACTAATTCTTTGGTCAATGTCTCAACATAATAGCTACCGCCCCATGGATCAATCACATTGGTAATACCTGATTCTTCTTGTAAAAATAGTTGCGTATTACGAGCAATACGTGCAGAGAAATCTGTTGGGAGCGCGATTGCCTCATCTAGAGCATTTGTATGAAGTGACTGCGTATGCCCCATTGCAGCCGCATGAGCCTCAATCAATGTTCGAATAACATTATTATAAGGGTCCTGCTCGGTTAAGCTCCATCCAGAAGTTTGCGAGTGCGTTCTAAGTGCCATTGACTTAGGATTTTTCGGTTCAAATGTCTTCATCATTTTTGCCCAGATTTGTCTAGCGGCCCGCATTTTGGCCACTTCCATGAAATAATTCATACCGATTGCCCAAAAGAATGACAATCGTGGGGCAAAGGAGTCAATATCAATTCCAGCTTTTAGACCTGTACGGACATACTCGAGACCATCTGCAAGTGTATAGGCAAGCTCAATATCAGCTGGTGCCCCAGCTTCCTGCATATGGTACCCTGAAATACTAATGCTGTTGAATTTAGGCATAAACTTGGATGTATATTCAAAAATATCCGCAATGATTTTCATCGACATTTCAGGTGGATAAATATACGTATTTCTTACCATGTATTCTTTTAAAATATCATTTTGAATTGTACCAGCTAATTTTTCCTGTGCTACGCCCTGTTCTTCAGCAGTTACGATATAAAAAGCCATAATCGGTAAAACCGCACCATTCATCGTCATCGAGACCGACATTTGGTCAAGCGGAATCCCATCAAACAAAATCTTCATATCAAGAATTGAATCAATGGCAACCCCTGCTTTTCCAACATCTCCGACTACACGAGGATGATCTGAATCGTATCCACGATGAGTAGCTAGGTCAAAAGCAACAGATAACCCTTTTTGTCCCATTGCTAGATTTCTACGATAAAACGCATTGCTTTCTTCTGCAGTTGAAAATCCTGCATATTGTCTGACGGTCCAAGGGCGATTAACATACATTGTAGGATATGGTCCTCTTGTGTATGGTGGCAGCCCCGGGCGATCTTCAAGATGTGACAAGCCCTCTGTATCTTCTTTTGTATAAAGGGACTTTAATTGAATCCCTTCATTGGTTTCATACAGTAGGTTATCAATGTTTTGACCAATCTCGGACTTAACTTTATCCTGCCACTCTTTCGAAGTTACAGCTTGTTCCTCTCCAAAGAGAGACATTTTTTTAAAATCGGGCTTTTTAGTCATTTAGGGCCACCTCCAGTTCTTCTAAAAGTTGAGACAAGGTTTCAAATTGGTTACTTTTCATTGTATAGTACTGTTTGATCCCTGCTTGTGAATACTTCGTCTTCATGTCCTCATCAGGTACGCCTGCAAGAGCAAGCCTTACTTTAGGGAAGGACTCGGTAATCTCTTTTATAATCTGCAACCCGTTTTCATCATACTGACTATTAGCACCACAAATACAAAACTGTGTTAACGATGATTTCTCTACAAATTCCTTTGCCGACTCAACATCCTTCATGGCCCCACTATTTACTACCTCAATACCACCTGAAGCTAAGAAACTAGTCATAAAATCAGCACGAGCTTTATGTTGTTTTAATTCTCCGAGACAAATTAAGCCAACCTTTGGTTTTTCCCCGCTTCTTCGTTCGATGTCTATCGCTCGAAAACGAAGTTGTTCATACGGCTCAGCAAGCCTTTTCACACTGAGAGGTTCAAACGTATCGCCAGCTGGTAGAGGTTGCATTGGATTCCCTACCACCACTTTTTCAGCCAAGTTTGCATAAACATTTGTTCCAATAATGCTATGTTTACGGGTGAAAACATCATGGTTTTTTTTCGTTCTTACTTCTGAAAGTACATTTTGAAGCCAATTTGCTTTTAACGCTTCAATCATGCCTCCTTGATCCTCAATTTCGAGGAAAAATTCCCAAGCCTTTTCAGCTAATTCTTTCGTTAAAGACTCGATATACCATGAACCTCCAGCAGGATCTGTCACTTTTTCCAAGTGGGACTCTGCTTTTAAGATTAATTGTGTATTTCGTGCGATTCGTTCTGAAAACGAAGTTGTTTTCCCTGTTACTTCGTCAAGGGGACTAACACTTAAAAATTGTACTCCACCCAATACAGCAGAAAATGCCTCATTTCCAGCCCTCAACAGATTAACATACGGATCAAATACTGTTTTGGTAAAGTTTGAAGTCTCAGCTGAAGTGACCATTTTTCTTGCATCTTTTTCAGCTCCATAGGCTTCCATTGCTTTATCCCAAATGATACGAGCTGCTCGAAGTTTTGCAGTTTCCATAAAGAAATTAGAACCGATTGAGAAATGAAAAAGGACTTTCTTTAATGCGTCCTCTATTTTCCATCCATTATCTAAAAGTCTTTGAATATAATAAACACCGGTTGCTAATGCAATCCCTAACTCCTGTACTGCATTGGCCCCACTGTTATGATAAGGAGAAGTGTTAATAGGAACCGTTTTCACATTAGGAAGAGTTTTGTCCATTTGTTTTACCATATCGAACCACTCTTCAACTTCGTTGGTGGTAATGCTTCCTTTCACGGCCGCATCTGCAATTAAATCCGTTCCAATAATCCCAGTAACATTACCTGTTTCTTTTTGGATTTCTGCAATTACCTGTATGAAAGAGGAGAAATGTTCTTTTGTATAAATATTAAGAGGACCTAGTTCAGAATATTTCTTAATGAAATTTGCGAGCTTTTCCTTCTCCGCAAACAACTGCTCTTTCACCTCGAAGGCAAGAGCTGTTTGTCCCGCTGAAAATGCTAACTCTGCTTTTTGCTCCAACTGCTCAAGAGTTTCATAGCCTAGTTTATTGGCGATATGCCAACTCTTTGCTTGATAACCACCTGCTGCAATCCCGCGGCTATAGTTCGAAGCACCAGGATATTGCGATATACTCTTAACATCAATATCTTCTTTTGTATAAAGGGGCTTTAATGTAATATTTTCATATGTAACTTTGGAAAGGCTTGATACTTCCCTACCTTTTAAAGACTCTTTTGCCTTTTCAGCCCAATTGTCCAATGTTTGAATTGGAAAGGACGTTGTTTTCATCTGGTCAAGTTTCATAGAGTTACTGTCCTTTTTGTTTTGGACAGCATTCGCCTCCTCTCTATTTTTAATTAGATAAAAAATTCAAACTATTCTCCTTCATTTTATTATAACTTCGAGGCACTGGCAATAAATAGAGGAAAGACTCACTGCAACATAATAAAAAGCATTGCAAATGTCACAGGTAAGCTACTCACCGTGTTATTGCAATGCATCCCCCTCTATTAATAAATAGGTGTTGTATCCTTCGATATATTTTCTAAAATCTCTTTCACTCGTTTTAGAAAACGGCCACACACTAAGCCATCAAGTACCCGGTGGTCAAGAGACAAACATAAGTTTACCATATCCCGTGGAGCAATCATGCCATTATTGACAATAACCGGCCGTTTAACAATTGATTCAACCTGCAAAATAGCGGCTTGAGGATAATTGATAATCCCCATTGATTGTACAGACCCAAATGAACCAGTGTTATTGACAGTAAACGTACCTCCTTGTATATCATCAGCTCGAAGCTTTCCAGTTCGTGCTTTTTCTGCGAGTTCGGCGATTTCACGAGCAATCCCTTTGATTGTTTTCTCGTCTGCATTCTTTATAACAGGAACAAATAAAGCATCATCTGTTGCAACCGCGATTGATAAATTGATGTCTTTCTTTTGAATAATTTTATCTTCCGCCCACATCGAATTGACTTCTGGAAACTCCTTCAATGCTTGAGCAACAGCTTTAACGAAGAAGGCAAAAAACGTTAAATTGAAACCTTCTTTTTGTCTGAAAGAGTCTTTTAAACTGTTACGGTATTCAACTAAACTGGTCACATCCACCTCAACCATCGTCCAAGCATGTGGTACCTCTTGTTTGCTTCTTTTCATGTTGGCCGCGATTGCTTTTCGCACACCAGTTACCGGAATTTCTATATCTCCGACATTAATTGGTTCGGTTCTAAAATTTGATGAAGCTATCGGCTGAACAGGAGAAGTCGGAGCTTCTGTAGTTTCCCGCTCAGGCTGAGTTTCTGTTTTTGTTTGTTTTAGAACATTCACTGTAGATGAACCTGATTCGATAATCTTCATTAAATCCTTTCGCGTAACTCGACCACCTGCGCCAGTTCCCTCAACAAGTGATAAATCAATCCCGTGTTCTTGTGAAAGCCTCAAAACAGCAGGTGAATATCTCTTTTTCTGATCCATTTTTTGTGAATCTTTTGAAGTCGGCTGTGTGATCGTTGATGGATTTTCAACAGCTTCCTCGGTTTCATTACTATCACCATTTTTCACTTCAATTCGCAAAATGATTTCACCAACAGATAATGTATCTCCTTCCTTTGCAACTAATTCCTTAATTGTACCGGAAAAGGAGGAAGGAATTTCAGCATTAACCTTATCAGTCAATACCTCTGCCAGAGGGTCATATTTATTCACGGTGTCACCTGGCTTGACTAACCATTTACTAATCGTTCCTTCGGTTACACTTTCTCCAAGCTGAGGCATAGTAATTTGTTCAACTGACAACTAAAAGACCTCCTTTCAATTAAAATTCTGCTAATTCTCTCATCGCTTTTTCGACTTTATCAGGATTCACCATAAAGAACTTCTCCATTGTCGGTGCGTATGGCATAGCCGGAATGTCTGGCCCAGCCAATCTTTTAATAGGTGCATCTAGTTCGAACAAGCAGTTTTCTGCAATAATCGCAGCAACTTCGCTCATGATACTTCCTTCTTTATTATCTTCTGTTATCAAGAGTACCTTGCCTGTTTTTGAAGCGGCTTCGATAATAGCCTCTTTATCAAGCGGATAAACGGTGCGGAGGTCAAGTAGGTGTGTAGAAATCCCATCTTTCTCCAACCTTTCAGCTGCCTGAAGAGCAAAATGAACACATAAGCCGTAAGTGATAACCGTAATGTCCTCCCCTTTCCGTTTTATATCTGCCTTTCCTAGTGGGAGAACATAATCATCATCAGGTACTTCCCCTTTTATTAACCGGTAAGCACGTTTATGTTCAAAAAATAAAACTGGGTCGTCATCTCGAATGGCTGCCTTCAATAGGCCTTTCACATCATAAGGCGTTGAAGGCATGACTATTTTTAGACCTGGCTGATTCGAAAAGATTGCCTCAACTGATTGAGAGTGGTACAACGCTCCGTGTATGCCTCCTCCATAAGGAGCACGAATAACCATCGGACAGTTCCAATCATTATTCGATCGATAGCGTATTCTCGCTGCCTCAGAAATGATTTGGTTGACCGCTGGCATAATAAAGTCTGCAAATTGAATTTCGGCAATGGGTCTCATCCCATACATCGCCGCGCCAACCCCGACACCGGCAATAGCTGATTCAGCTAATGGCGTATCAATTACACGATGCTCACCAAATTTTTCATATAATCCTTGGGTCGCTTTAAAAACGCCCCCCTTTTTACCAACATCCTCACCTAGTACAAAAACGCTGGAATCACGCTCCATTTCTTCCCGCATCGCCTGTGTAACCGCATCAATATAAGAAATAACCGCCATCTTCGTTCCCCCTTACTTTTCAGCGTAAACATATTTTAAAGCATGCTCCGGATCCGCATAAGGTGCATTTTCCGCATAATCCGTTGCCTCATTTACCAACTTCATTACCTTATCATTAATTATCGCTTCCTTTTCATCCGAAAGAACCCCTGTCTCTTTCAAATAGGCTGCAAACGTAATGATAGGGTCTTTTGTTTTTGCTTGGGCAACCTCATCAGGGGCACGATAGCTGCGGTCATCATCATCGGAGGAGTGTGGTGTTAACCGATAAGAAATCGTTTCTATTAATGTTGGACCTTCTCCCCTACGACCACGTTCAACTGCTTCCTTTACCACTTTATAGACCTCGAGTGGATCGTTCCCATCTACCGTAAATCCTGGCATCCCGTAGCCAATAGCTCGATCTGATACACGTTCACATGCTAACTGTTTTTCGATTGGGACGGAGATGGCATATTTATTATTCTCACACATAAAAATCACCGGTAATTTATGGACACCCGCAAAGTTAGCTCCTTCATGAAAATCTCCTTGATTCGAAGAGCCTTCTCCAAAGCTCGTATATGCAACAAGATCCGTTCCCTCCATTTTACCTGCAAGAGCTACTCCAACTGCATGTGGTACTTGGGTTGTGACCGGGGAAGATCCTGTGACAATTCGATTCCGCTTTTGGCCGAAATGTCCCGGCATCTGCCTTCCTCCTGAGTTGGGATCCTCAGCCTTTGCAAAACCAGACAACATAATTTCCCTAGGTGTCATACCAAACGCTAAAACTACTCCAAGGTCGCGGTAGTATGGCAAAACATAATCCTTTTCTCGGTCTAATGCAAAGGCAGCTCCTATTTGTGCTGCTTCCTGACCTTGACAAGAAATGACAAACGGAATTTTTCCAGCCCGATTCAATAGCCACATTCTCTCATCAATTCTCCGCGCCAATAGCATAGTTTCATACATATCCAACACTTGGTCATTACTTAAACCAAGTTCCTGATGACGGTTTTTACTCATTTTAAAACCTCCTAACTATGAATACAGACCATTATCCTGCCAATATATCGAGCTTTATGAATGAATCGCCTTTCCATCGACCGCTAAAGCCGCCTCTCCTATGACCTCAGATAAAGTTGGATGAGGATGTATGTTTTGTGCCATTTCCCATGGTGTTGCATCAAGCAACATTGCGAGCCCAGCCTCTGAAATCATATCGGTTACGTGGGGACCAATCATATGAATTCCAAGGATATCATTACTCTCTTGATCTGCCACTATTTTCACAAACCCGTCCGATTCACCGAATACTAGCGCTTTCCCAATTGCCCTAAAGAGAAACTTACCAGTTTTCACTTTAAATCCCTTCGCCTCGGCCTCTTCTTCCGTTAACCCAACACTAGCTGCTTCAGGAGAACTATAAATACATTTTGGGACAAGGGAATAATCAATTACCTCCGGTTTTTGACCAACTATATGTTCAACTGCGACCAATCCCTCGTGTGATGCAACATGAGCTAATTGCAATCCACCAATACAATCCCCAATTGCATAAATATGGGGTTCTTTCGTCTGATAAAACTCATTTGTGTCAATATACCCATTTTCAATCTTAATTTCAGTATTTTCTAATCCGATTCCCTCGATGTTCGCTTGGCGACCTACTGAGACCAGAAGCTTTTCGGCACGAAATTCATGTTGATTGCCACCAACGGATGCTGAAATGACGACATCCTTTTCAATTGAAAGCGTTTCGGGTAGCACCTTAGCACCGGTGACAACCTTAATCCCTTTCTTCTTTATTAGACGTTGCATTTCCCGAGAAATCTCTATGTCCTCAGTCGGTAAAATGCGATCCGCATACTCAACTACAGTAACTTTTACACCAAAGTCAGCCATCATTGATGCCCATTCGATGCCTATGACTCCTCCACCAATAATGAGAAGGGACCCAGGAAGTTCTTTAAGATCAAGAGCCTCATCAGAGGATAATACCCTTTCCCCATCTATCGTAAGTCCCGGTAATGATTTCGGTCTTGAGCCGGTTGCAATAATCACATTTTTAGGTACTAACATTTCATTATCCTGACCGTTATTCATTTCAACTGATATGGTTCCTGGCATAGGTGAGAAAATTGATGGCCCCAATATTCTTCCGGTCCCTTCG
>Ga0182742_1004526_pt1 | contig 12520 bp, 9 predicted proteins | sample eDN5th37CBELigMG_FD_128880 | JGI IMG/M metagenome (GOLD analysis project Ga0182742, IMG submission 128880) | Enriched Miracle-Growth compost microbial communities from Emeryville, California, USA - eDNA 5th pass 37_C BE-Lig MG (version 2)... ... | reverse complement strand
CTTCTGGCCGTGGCGCTCGGCGGCACGCTGATCCAGCACATCCCGGACAGCATCAAGGGCGCGCTGGAGCATGAGCAGCCCAACCCGCGGCACGAGCCGGGGCATGAGATCGCCATCGAAGCCAACACGCTGCTCGCCCGCATCGTCGGCAAGCGGAGCATGGCGGTGAACAGCGCGCATCACCAGGCGGTGGACCGGCCGGGGGAGGGCGCCGTGGTCAACGCCATCGCGCCGGACGGCGTGGTGGAGGGCGTGGAGCATCCCGGCTACCGCTTCGCCCTCGGCGTGCAGTGGCACCCGGAATATGCGGTGGATCCTGCCGATCCGCTGATCTTCGATGCCTTCGTGAAGGCCTGCCGGTGACGGAAGAAGGCGGCAGCCCTGAGCGCGGCGAAAGGATCGCCAAATGGCTGGCCCGCGCCGGCGTGGCCAGCCGCCGCGACGCCGAGAAGCTGATCGCCGAGGGCCGGGTCAAGCTCGACAACCGCGTGGTGGAGACGCCGGCCAGCTTCGTCCGGCCCGGCGACCTCGTCACCGTGGACGGCAAGGCGGTGGCGGAGCCGCAGCGCACGCGGCTGTTCCGCTACCACAAGCCCGCCGGGCTGGTGACGACGCATCGCGACGAGAAGGGCCGTCCCACGGTCTTCAACGCCCTGCCCCCTGGCCTGCCGCGGGTCATTTCGGTCGGGCGGCTGGACCTGAATTCCGAAGGACTGCTGCTGCTGACCAATGACGGCGCCCTGGCGCGGCGGCTGGAACTGCCCGCGAATGGCTGGCTGCGCCGCTACCGCGTGCGCGTCCATGGCGCGGTCAGCGACAAGGCGCTGGCCGACCTCGCCCGCGGCGTGACGGTGGAGGGGGTGCGCTACGGGCCGATCGAGGCCGGGCTCGACTCCCGCCAGGGCAGCAATGCCTGGCTGACCGTGAGCCTGCAGGAGGGCAAAAACCGCGAGGTCCGCCGCGTCATGCAGCATCTCGGCCTGCAGGTGACGCGGCTGATCCGCACCGCCTATGGCCCCTTCCAGCTCGGCTCCCTGCCGCGCGGCGCGGTGGAGGAGGTGAACCAGAAGGTGCTGCGGGAACAACTGGGTCTCCAGGCCCCGGCCCGGAGGCGGCCGGCGGGCGGCTAGAATTGCCTCCCGCCGCGACCATCTGCCGCCTCGGCGCAGATCCCCTGGCAGAGGAGGCTTCCGCCATGCGCACACGCCAGCTTGGCCGGGGCGGCCCGGCCGTCTCGGCCCTCGGCCTCGGCTGCATGGGCATGTCCGGCATGTACGGCCCGGCCGATGAGGCAGAGAGCATTGCCACCGTCCATGCCGCGCTGGAGGCCGGCATCACCCTGTTCGACACCGGCGACTTCTACGGCATGGGGCACAATGAGATGCTGCTCGGCCGTGCCCTGCAGGGGAAGCGCGACCGGGCTTTCATCCAGGTGAAATTCGGCGCCCTGCGCGATCCCGACGGTGGCTGGGGCGGCTATGACGCACGGCCGGCGGCGGTGCGGAATTTCCTGGCCTATACCCTGCGGCGGCTCGGCACCGATTACGTGGACCTCTACCAGCCGGCGCGGCTCGACCCCGCGGTGCCGGTCGAGGAGACGGTGGGTGCCATCGCCGATCTGGTGCGGGCCGGGCATGTGCGGCATATCGGCCTCTCCGAGATGGGCGCCGGGACCATACGCCGGGCGCAGGCCGTGCATCCCATTGCCGAGGTGCAGATCGAGTGGTCGCTGATGAGCCGCGGCGTCGAGCGCGACATCCTGCCCACCTGCCGGGAACTCGGCATCGGCATCACCGCCTACGGGGTGCTGTCGCGCGGGCTGCTTGGCGGCTCGGCGCCGAAGGGGCAGGGGGATTTCCGCGCTCATGCGCCGCGCTTCCAGACCGGCAACCTGACGCGCAACCAGGCTTTGGCCGGGGCGCTGGCGCGGCTGGCGGCGGCGCGTGGCGCCAAGCCGGCGCAGCTTGCCATCGCCTGGGTGCTGGCGCGCGGCGAGGATGTGGTGCCGCTGGTCGGCGCCCGGCGCCGCGACCAGTTGGCGGATGCGCTCGGGGCATTGGATCTCTCGCTCTCCCCGGCGGACCTCGCGGAGATCGAGGCCGCGGTGCCGGCCGATGCCGTGGCCGGGGAGCGCTACGACCCGCACCAGATGGCCGTGCTCGACAGCGAGCGTTCGCCGGAGCCGCGTGGCACCGGCCCGGGCACCGAGGCTTCCGGGCCGCCATGATCACCATCCCCTGACGTATTGCCCATGCGCATCATCGCCGGCCGCCATCGTGGCCGCCGCCTCCTTGCCCCGGCCGGCCAGGCCACGCGGCCCACGGCCGACCGCGTCCGCCAGGCGCTGTTCGACATGCTCTGGCACGCTCCCTGGGCCGGGCGGGAGGTGGTGGAGGGTGCCCGCGTGCTGGACGCCTTCGCCGGCACCGGCGCGCTGGGGCTGGAGGCGCTCTCCCGCGGCGCGGCCCATGCCACCTTCCTAGAGACGGACCGCTTCGCGCTTGCCACTCTCCGCGCCAATATCGCCGCCTGCCGGGAGGAGGCGCGCTGCACCGTCCTGCCCGCCGACGCCACCCGTCCGCCGCGCGCCGGGGCGGCGTGCAGCCTGGTCTTCCTCGACCCGCCCTATGGGCAGGGGCTGGTCGAGGCGGCGCTGAAGGCGCTGCGCGGCGCTGGCTGGATCGCGCCGGATGCGCTGGTCTGCGCCGAATACGGCGATGCGCCGCCCGAGCCGCCGCCCGGCTTCGCCCTGCTGGCCCGGCGCGCGCACGGGCCGGCGGAACTGCTCTTCCTGCGGCCGGAGACGCCGTGACCAGGACCCTGCGCCGGCTGGAACGCGTTCTGGTCCTGCTGCCCTCCACCGGCATCGGCGGGGCGGAGGCGCATAGCGCCGTGCTGGCCCGTGCTCTGGCGGAGCGGGGAGTGGAAGTGCGCCTGGCCATCGCGGCGCCACAGCGCGGGCGCCTCGCCGAGCTGCTCGGGCCACGCCTCGCCGAGGGGCTGGAAGCCGCGCCCATCGCCTGGGATCCGGAGGGGGCAGCGGAGGACAATATCCACCGGCAGGCCGCCGCCGCCGCCAGGCTGGTCGCCGCCACGCGGCCCGACGCCGCCATCCTGCCGCTGCCCTGGCCGACCCATGGCCTCGGCCTGCACCACGCGCTGGCGGAGGCCAGCATCCCCACCCTCGCCATCGCGCATCTGGCGCCGCCGGAGCCGGAACCTGGCATGGCCGAGGCCGTGCGGGGGTTGGACCCCGCCCGGACCTGCTGGGTGGCGGTTTCCGATCCGGTGGCGGCGCGGCTCGCCGCCTGCCTGCGTCTGCGGCGGGAGAGCATCCTCACGGTGCCGAACGGCATCGCCCTGCCGGGCTTCGACCCGGCGCGGCAGCTTCGGGCAAGGGGGGCCAAGCGGGCGCTGCTCGGCCTGCCGCCCACGGCGCCTCTGCTGGTCTTCGCAGGGCGGCTGGAGCCGAAGAAGGGCGCCGACCTGCTGCCCGGCATCGCCGGGCGGCTGCATCACCGCACCGGCGCCACGCTGGCCGCGCTCGGCGAGGGGCCGTTGCTGGGCAGGCTGGCGGCGCAGGCGGTGGCCGCGCCGGGCGGGCCGCTGCGCCTGATGGGACAGGTCGGGGACGTGCCCGACTGGCTGCTGGCCGCCGATGCGCTGCTGCTGCCCTCGCGGCTGGAGGGCTGCCCGCTGGTCTTCCTGGAGGCCGCGGCCTGCCGCTGCCCGGTGGTAGCGACGAAGGCGGCGCTGGAAGCCTTCGGCGAGGACGCCTATGCCATGGCCGCCATTGCGCCCGATGCCAATGCCGCCAGCCTGGCGGAGCGCGCCGCGATGTGCCTCGACGAGCCCCTGGCGACGCGCCGGAGGGTGGAGGCGGCATATCTGCACGCAACCAGGCATGACCAGGCGGCGATGCTGCGGCATTATCTCGGCCTGCTCCGCACCATCGCCGGTTGAGGCCGGGAAAGGCCGACGGAATCATGCTGCCCAGTCCGGCGCCGCAGGGCGCGCCCGCGGAAATCGCCCTCGCCGTCGTCATCCCCGCCCATCGCCAGCCCGGCCTGCTGGCGGAGGCGGTCGCCTCCGTCCTCGCCCAGCAGGACGCGCCGCCCACGGCCGCGATCGTCGTGGATGACGGCTGCCCCTTCCCGGAGACCTCCGCCACCGCGCTGCGCCTCGCCGCGGCGCATCCCGGCCGGGTCTTCGTGCTGCGGCGGCGGAATGGCGGGCTCTCGGCGGCGCGCAACACGGGGATCGAATTCGCCCTGGCCGCCTTCCCCGCCTGCCGCGGCATCTTCTTCCTGGATGCCGACAACCGGCTGCGCCCGCCCTTCCTGGCCCGCGCCTTTGCCGCGCTGGAGGCGGCACCGCCGGAGGTGGGCTGGCTCTATCCCGATATTGACGAGATCGGCCACCGCCGCGGCTTTTCCGCCGCCGGCGACTACATGCTGCTGGCGCACCTCACCGACAATTACTGCGAGGCCGGCAGCCTGGTGCGGCGGGAGGTGTTCGAGGCGGGCCTGCGCTTCGATGAGACCATGCGCGCCGGCTTCGAGGACTGGGAATTCTGGCTGCGCGCCGCCGCTGCCGGCTTCCGCGGCCAACACCTGCCCTGCGCCGGCTTCCTCTACCGCCGCCGGCCGGAAAGCATGCTGGCGGAGGCCGAGCGGCAGCGCCCGGCCCTGCTGGCCGCGCTCTACGCCCGGAATGCGGCGTTGCTCCGCCCGCAGCGCCTGCTGGCGCTGGAGGCCCGGGAGGCGCCGCGCTACGCCCTCCACACCCCCGACCGGCCGGAGGTCCGGCTGCTGCTCGACCCGGCGCGGGAGGCGGTCGAATCCCTTCCCGCCGCTAGCCTGCGGGAACGCCTGCTCGCCGCCGCCGAGGCGCCGGGGGCGCAGGCCATGCCGCCGGTCCTGGTCTTCGCCACGGCGCCGGCCCTGGCGCTGCTGCGCGACCACGGCCTGATCCGCGGACTGTTCTGGCTGGCCGAGACCCGGCTGCGGGACGCGGAGATGTTCGCCCTGGACATCGCCGGCAGCGAGGATGCCGCGATCTCCCTGGCCGATGCCCGTCCGGGCGGGATCGTTGAGGCGCCGGTGATCTTCCTGCGCAGCGCCAGCCTGCTGGAAGCCTCCGCCGAGGAGGCGAAGCTCCGCCGACTGGAAAGCATGGCCGAGGCCGCAGCGGGGCAGGGTGTCCGCCGCCTGCGCCTGGCCCTGCCGCGGCAGGATGGCACCGAACTCGCCTCGCCCCTGCCATTCCGGCAAATGCTGCTTGAGGCCGCCTCGCTGCGCGAGGCGCGGCGGCGGCGCAGTGCCCTCGCCCGCGGCTGGCGGCTGGACTATCGCGGCCGGCGCGACGAGGCGGCGCGGCGCGCCTATGCCCTGTCCGGCCTCGGCACCGTATTGCCCTGCCTGCCGGAGAGGGGGCGGCGGAATTTCGGCTTCCTCCTGCCGGTCTTCGACCTCGGCGGCGTCGAGCGAGTGGCGCTGAACCAGGCCATGGTGCTGCGCGCGCATGGCTGGCGGACGCATCTCTTCGTGCTCGGCGGCTCGCGCATCGGCCTGCCGGAGAAGGCGCGTGCCGCCTTCGAGAGCATCAACCCGGTGCCGGGCGAGGAGGCGCAATACCTGGACTGGGAGAACCCCTATTTCGGCACCGGTACCGCCCTGTTCGGCCAGCATCCCGCCGCGGCGGACGCGCTCGGCCTGCTGGCCGGCATGGATGTGGTGCTGAACGCGCACAGCCTGGGCGGGCATGCGCTGATGGGGCGGCTGCGCCGGCTCGGCATCCGCACCTTCTGCGGCCTGCACCTGGTCGAGCGCAGCGTCTGGGGCGCCCCGGCCGGCGCTGCGCACAACGCCCTGGCCTATGAGCATGCCTATGACGGCATCACCGTGATCTCGGAGCAGCTGCGCCGCTGGTGCATCGCCCAGGGGATGCCGGCGGGGAAGCTGCACCTGCTGCGCAACGCGCCGGCCTATCCCGCTGATCCCGAGCGCATCGCCGCGGCCATGGCGGCGCGCGAGGCGCGGCAGGGCGGGCGGCTGCGCGCCCTGTTCCTCGGCCGGCTGGATGCGCAGAAGGGGCTGGACCGGCTGGCCGCCGTGATCGCCCGCACCCGGGACCGGGTGGAGTGGCGCGTGGCGGGTCGGCCGGTGCTGGACACGCCACCCCCCGACCTGGGCGTGCCGATGGAGCCGCCGGCGCTGGAGGCGCGGGAGCTGGACGCGCTCTATGCCTGGGCGGACGTCGTGCTGCTGCCCTCCCGCTTCGAGGGCGTGCCGCTGACCGTGCTGGAGGCGCAGCGCATGGGCTGTGCCGTCATCGCCACGGATGTCGGCGCCGTCTCCGAGATCATCGAGGACGGGGCCGACGGCTTCCTGGTGCCGTGGGACCTGCCGGAGCCGCAGCTCCACGCCGCCATGGCGGAGATCCTGCTGCGTCTGGATGCCGAGCGGGTGCTGCTGCACGCCATCGGGCGGTGCGCCGCCGAGCGGCTCTCCGGCACGGACTGGGAGGCGACGATGCGCGATTTCCTCCACCATCTCGACCTGATCCTTCCCGAGCCCCTGCAATGACCCTGCTGATCGAGCCCGCGGCGCTGCACGAATTCTCCGCCGGGCAGCCGCTGCTGCTGGTGCTGGAGGGGGTGGAGGATGCGGCGGCGCTGGCGCTCCCCGGCCTTTCGCTCTGGCTGGTCTATTCGGAGGCCGCGGGGCAGCGCCTCTACCGACCCGGCGGCGATCCGGCGCGGGCGGTGCTGCCCCTGCCGGCGCCCCCGGCCGATATCCTCGCCGTGGTCGCGCCGGATCGGGCGCGCGCGGCGCCGCTGCTGGCCGCCTGGGCCGCGGCTGCGCCGGAACCGCCGCCGCTGATCGAGGCCGCGACGGCTGCCGCAGCCCTGGCCGCGCTGGCGCCGCGCGCCCTGGCGGCGCTGGCGGCGGAACGGGCGCAGGCGGGGGAGCTGCAGCGCGCCCTGGCCGCGCTGCGGCAGGAGGTGGAGGAGACGCGCGAGGCGATGCTCGCCCTGCAATCCGCCTTCGGCCATCAAGCCCCACCGCCTGCCCCGGTGCTGGCCCTGGCGGCGGAGCCCTCCGCCGCGCATGCGGTGGCGGCGCAGACGGGGCAATTGCATCTCGGCCAGGGGCTCGGGGTGAGCCTGGAGGGGCTGGCCGCCCTCGCCCTGCATGTGCGGGAGGCGCCGGCCGCGCCGGCGGCGCGGTTGAAGGTGCGACTCCTTGGGGCGGAGAGTGGGCGCATCTTCGGCTCCTGGACCCTGCCCGGGGCGGCGCTGGCGCCGGGCTGGATGACGCTGGACCTGCCCAGCCCGATCGGGCCGGTGCGGGAGACGGCCTGCCTCGGCCTCCGCGCCGAACTGCCGGAGGACGACCGGCTGGCGCTCTCCCTGGAGGATCGGCAGGCGCCGCCGGACCGCGCCGTCTCCCTGGCCGGCAGCGGGCCGCAGGAGCGGGCGCTGGCGCTCCGGCTCTGGACTGCGCCCTTCGGCCGCCGCTTCACCCTGGTGCCGCACTGGAACTGGGAGGAGCTGGAATTGCCGGTGCCGCCGGCCGGCGTGCCGGTGCGCCTGCCCTCGCAGCTCTGGTCCTCGGCGCTGCTGCCCGCCGGCCGGGTGGAGCGGGTGGCGCTGGGGGCGGAGGCGCCGAGCCTGGTCGCCACCCTCGGCGGCGGCGAGCGCTGCCTGGTGGTGCTGCCGGCAGTGCCGGTCGGCGGCCTGGATCTGCTGCAGGCCGAATTGTCGGTCCGGCTCGGCGATGCGGCGCTGCTGGAGGCGGCGCTCTGGCTGCAGCCCGCCGGAAGCTCGGTGCTGGCGGAGGAGGATCTCTCGCTGCTGGCGCCCGGCACCCGCTGGTCCGGCTGGCGCCGGCCCGGCCCGGCCGGAGCGCCGGGGGGCGGCTCGCTCCGCATCGCCCTTCCCCTGCCGCTCGATGCGCCGGCCATGCTCTGCGCCGTGCTGGTGCTGCACAACCGTGGCACGGCGCCGGAGAACCTGCTGCGGGTGGAGTGGGCGGAGCTGACCGGCTGCCGGCTGGCGGAGCGGGCGCCGGCCGCTCCGGCGGCGCAGCGCGCCCGCCCCGCCGCGGCGATGCCGCGCCTGCCGGAGGGCGAGCTGCCGCAGGTCGGGGACATCCGCCTGCAGGAGCATTACCGGACGCCGGATGGCGGCTACCGCCACCTGGACATCGCGCTGGAGGGGGTGCGGGCCGGCGGCTTCGCCTGGCCACGGCTGCGCTTCAAGCTGGCCGAGGGCGGCGGCGGCCCGGCGCTGGAATTCCGCGCCCGGCCCGACTGGCCGCTGATGTTCGAATCCTGGCCCGGGCGGCAGGCTGACGAATACGGGCCCTTCCTGTTGGTCGGCCCGGCGGAGCTGTCCGGCGGCCTCCCCGCCCGGCTGAGGAGCGAGCGCGACCGCTGGATGCTCCTCACCCTGTTGCGGCTGCTGCCGACCGCCGTGGCGAGCGCGGCGCGGGAGGCGGTGGACGACCCGGCGGAATACCAGGGCTGGCTTGACCTGGCCCGGCGGCTGGCCGAGGCCCTGCCGCGCGAGACGGGGTAGGCCGGAGGCCGCCGGGCGCCGCCGGCTACCGCTTCGGCTTCACCTCCATCACCCCCCAGCTCGTCACCTCCGTCTCCTCCGCCTTCGCCTTCACCGAGAGGCGCAGCCCATAGGAGCCGAGCGGCAGCGGGAAGCCGATGATCGGCGCCTGCCCACGGAAGGCGTCGCGGAAATTGGCGTGGTTCTTCAGGACGTTCTCCGTCGCGCTCTTGAAGAGGTACGCATCCGCCTCGTACTTCTTCAGCCCTTCCGCCACGCGCATCAGGTTGCGGTCGAATTTGCGCGCGATCGCGGCCATCTCGATCATCTCGGGCAGGGTGCGAACATATTTCGCCAGCCCCCCGATGCCGAAATCGAGGGAGAAGTCGAAGGTCGCGTCGCTCGCGCCCTCGAAGTCATTGGCCGTGGCCGCGTTCAGCCCGATGATGAAATTCGTCCCCATGGAGCCGCCCGCGCCGGCGCCGATGGTCGCCGATTTCTGCTGGAAGGTCATCCAGCGCGTCCGCTTGGGCGAGGTCACCATGTCCTCGATCGAGAACATGATGCCCATCTGCTGGCCGATGCCGAAGATCAGCTCGCCGCCGGTCTCGAAGCCGAGGCCTGCCCATACCCCCTTTGCCCAGGACATCCGCTCTTTCCTTCCCCCTTGGATGTGAGCCCGATCCGCGCTCAGGCGATCAGGCACTGTCCGAACACGCCCGTCCTCTCGTGCAGCAGCGCCGCGATGCGCCGCTCCGCCTCCGTCAGGGCCTCGCCTGTCGCCCCCTCCGGCGCCAGCGCCCGCGCCAGCGCGCCGGCATCGGCCCCGGCGCCCTGGGCCAGCCGCGCCGCCACCTCCAGGTCCAGCGCGCCGCAGGGCAGCCCCGCGCCCAGCAGCGGCGAGGCCAGGGCGAACATCCCCTTGGCGAAGCCGCCCGCCGCGTAGCGCCCGGCTGCGGCCAGGTTGAAGCGGCGCGCCGCCGCTGCCTCTGCCTGCGTCGCCTCCACCCGCCAGGCCGGCAGGGCGGCGCCGCCGGCCATCAGCAGCGCCACCAGCTCCGCCGCGCCCAGGCGCGCCTCGCGCGGCAGGCGCCGCAATTCGCCGACGCGCATCGGGCCGTGCCGCAGCGCCTCCAGGACCGGCCCCGCCGCGCCGGGGGGCAGCGCCGCCTCGCCCAGCGGCGTCTCGGCGGCGACCTTCGGCTCCTTCCGCTCCGCCTGGGCGACCATTACCAGCCGGTCCAGCAGCGCCTCCCGCGGCGCGCGGCGCAGGCCGCGGATGAAGACATCGCTGCGGAAGCCGCGCGGCAGGCAGAGATCCTTCACCAGCTCCCGCGCTGGCCCTTCCGGCATCTGGTCGTGCAGCGCGCGCTGCTCCGCCGTCATGGTGAGTTCGGGGAAATTCTCCACCAGCCGCGTGCTGCCGACATAGTCCAGCTTCGCCTCCGCCATCGCCGCCACGACATCGGCGTGGAAGCAGGGGCGCCAGTGCTCGGTCAGGAATTCATGCGCCAGATAGGCCGGGTCCGGCTGCGGCTCGGCATCGAGGAAGATCCCGGCCCAGCGATTCGCCGCCCCGAGATGCGCCGCGCCCGCCGCCTTCAGCCGGCGGGCCAGGTCCATCGCCCGTTCCACCCGCTCAAGGCTGTCCCCGCCCGCGGGGTCGAGCGCCGAGGCCATCCGCACCAGGCGCTGCACCGCATGCCCGCCGCCGAAGCCGGGCAGGGCGTTGTAGCTCACCAGCGCCAGCCCGCCGGGACGCAGCCGCCGGCGCAAGACGTGCAGCACGCCGGCGCGCACGGAATCGGAGACCCAGCTCCACAGCCCGTGCAGTGTCACCACGTCGAATTCCGGCAGGGCGCCGATCTCGGCATCGCCCATCTCGGCCAGGTCGGCTTCCAGGAATTCGGCGTTGGCGAGGCCGGCCTCCGCCGCCAGGCTGCGCGCCTCGGCGATATGAGCGGGGTTGTAGTCCAGCCCCACCACCCGCCAGTCCGGATTGGCGGCGGCCAGCACATTGGCGGTGTAGCCGTGGCCGCAGCCAAGCTCCCCCACCACCAGCCGCTCGCGCGGCTCCCACACCACGCCCATCAGGGCGCAGACCGCCGCCAGCCAGGGCGGCGTCTGGCTCGGCTGGTAGCCGACCACATAGGGCACATCCGAGACATAGCCCCTGTCCCAGCCCGTCATCCGTGTCTCCAATGCCGAATGGAAATCCTCATGCCAGCCGCGCCGCCTCCGGGCCGAAGACCGGCTCCGTCCCACGCCCCGGCCGGCCCTCGCCGCCACCGAGCCAGCTCGTCCAGCCCAGGCGGGCGCTTCGCCCATCCAGGCGCAGCGGTGGCACCTCAGCCGGGGCGAGGGAGGGGTTCAGCGCAAAATCCTGCTCCGCCCCCACATGCAGCCGGGTCAGCTCCATCAGCCGCGCATGCAGCGGGCGGCCGGGCAGCAGCGCCTCGAAGGCGGCACGGCGCATCGGGCCGATGCGGACGAGGAAGCGCGTCTGCGGATCCCAGACGGCGGCGCCGATCGCCGCCCCCTCGCCGAGCCGCGCATGCTGGCCGCGGGGCTGCGTGGGGCTGGGCAGGCGTGTGCGCTCCCGCTCCGGCAGCACCGACCAGCCGCCGACGAATTCGACGATCTCCACCGGCGCGCCCGCCTCCTCCTCCAGCATGGCGCGCAGCCTTTCGGCGGAGCGCGTGCGGGCGGCGAGATGGCCGGCATGGTGCAGCAGGATGCCGTCCGGCACCGAGAGCCGGCCCGGGAGATGCGGCGTGCCGATGCCGATGGCGGCGGCGAGGATGCGGTCGGCGGCGGCCGGGTCGCGCGTCGGCCGGTACTTCGCCCCCGCCTTCACGAACAGGCCGGTGAAGCGCCGGGCCAGCATGTCCAGGAAGGCGTGGGAGGCCGGGGAGCGCCGGCGTAGATCCGCCGCGACGCTGGCCGTGAAGTGCCGCGGCAGCACGCCGCCCGGCCCGATCAGGCCGAAGGTCGGGGAGACGAGTTCCAGCGCCGCCGGCCGCGCCGCCACCACCTCGCCCGCCGGATGGCCGAGCCGCGCCACGGTCCGGTAGCTGATGCGCAGCGGGTCGCCCCCCGGCGGGCCCAGCACCGCCGCGGCCTGGTCCAGCGAGAAGAGGGTGGGTTCCCGCACCAGCCGCTGCTGCGGCGACAACGCCTCGGCCTCCGGCACCGGCGCGGGCGGGGCCACCGCGGCCTGGGACGCCGCCGGTTCGGCCGCTGCCGCCGTCGTGGCTGGCGGCGGGGCGGGCTCCGCCGTCTCCGCCTTCACAGCAGCGCCCGGGTGCCGCTGCGCGCCGGCCATTCCGCGGCGGCGCCGGGGCGGCCGCGCAGCACCGCCCGCGTGCGGACGAAGGAGTTGATGGATGCCTGCAGGGCCAGGAACCGCTCCAGCACCGCGGCGAGCAGATAGAGGCCGCCGGCCCGCCAGGCCTGCGCCTCGAAGGTGAGGGTCACGTCCAGGCCGCGGGCGAAGGTGCCGGGGCGCGAATTCGGCAGGCGGGCGATGCCGGGCACCGCCTCCGCCCCGACCAGGCCGGCAATCGCCGCCGCCGTCTCCGGCGCGCCGCGCAGGTCGTGCAGCCGCAGGATCTCGCGTAACGCCAGCGCTGCCGGCTCCCCCCCGGTGACCGAGAGGTGGTTCAGCGCAAGATGCGACACCAGCCGCCAGGCGCTGCGGTCGCGCAGCCCCGGCCGCAGGGTCGGCGTCGGCGCCGAGAGGCACTCGATCATGCCGATGGGCGCCGCGCCGGCGCCGAGCATGCTCAGCCGCGGCTGCCCGTCGCCGAAGGGCAGGTGCTCCGGCAGGTCGCGGTTGCAGCAGAGCGCCTCGACCGTGAGCGTCGCATCCGCAGGGGCGGCAGGGTCGAAATCCGGGTCGCGCAGGGCCAGGCGCATCTCCGTCCCGCCCAGGCCCGGCGGGGCCGGGAGGCGCCG
>Ga0182742_1004524_pt1 | contig 12523 bp, 11 predicted proteins | sample eDN5th37CBELigMG_FD_128880 | JGI IMG/M metagenome (GOLD analysis project Ga0182742, IMG submission 128880) | Enriched Miracle-Growth compost microbial communities from Emeryville, California, USA - eDNA 5th pass 37_C BE-Lig MG (version 2)... ... | reverse complement strand
CTCAGGGCTCGCGAGGCGGAAATCACAAAAAAAGCGCCGAACGAAGCCAATTTGGCGGTGGTCGCGAAAGACGAGCCGCCACCGAGCACCCTTCCCGCCCCGGAAGGAGGGGCCCGAGGGCAAGATCGCTCGGCGCGGGATTTGAGCTCCCCGCAAAATGGGGCGAACCTCCCTTCTCCCCTCGCGGGAGAAGGTGGCCGAGGGCCGGATGAGGGGGAATACCCGCCGGCCTCCGGTTGCGCGCCCCCTCATCCGCCCCTTCGGGACGCTTTCTCCCGCGAGGGGAGAAGGGAGAACCCGCCTTCGTCCGCCGCATTGGCAAGCCGAGCCGAACACTCTTGAGGCTGAAGGGCCGGATGAGGGCTCTCGGGCTCGCGGTTCGAGCCGAGCGGAGGGCGCAAGCCCCCTGTTCGATGGACGTTCGCCGATGGAGAACCGGATGGCCCTCGCCCCCCGGTCCCCGGAGAACGACTCGATCCGAACCGCGGGGCTTCTCTCGGCCGAGGCGACCTATCTCGGTTGGGCGCGACCGCTTATAATTGGGGTTTCGCGTCCCGAGAACACCGTCGGGAGCGCCCCGGGAAATTGGGCTTTCAACGTTCGGCGGGCACGATGAATCGCGTGGCGATCCTGGGTGGTGGGGGCATGGGAACGGCCCTGGCGTTGATCTTCGCCAGGTCGGCCGACAACGTCCGCGTTTGGGTCCGCGACCCCGAGCACGCGCGCGAGGTCTCGGAAAGCCGGGTCAACCGCCGCCACCTCCCCGGCATCCGCATCCCCGACTCGATTCGGATCCTCGGCGACGCGGGCGAGGCGCTTCGGGACGCGGACTTGATCGTCGCGGCCGTCCCCTCCACGTTCCTTCGCGGCTGTTTGACGGCGCTGGCCGGTTCGACCCCAGCGAACGTCCCCGCGCTCAGCGTGGTCAAGGGGATTGAGTACGGCACCTTCGCCCGCCCCAGCCGGATCATCGTCGAGACGCTCGGCCCGCGCCCCGTGGCGATCCTCAGCGGCCCCAGCCACGCCGAGGAGCTGGCGCGGGGGCTGCCGGCGTCGGTCGTCGTCGCGGGCTCGTCCCGGCCCCTCTGCGAGACGATCCAACAAGCGTTCTCCGATGAGACGTTCCGGATCTACACCAACGCCGACGCCGTGGGCGTCGAGGCGGCCGGGGCCCTCAAGAACATCCTGGGCATCGCCGCGGGGATCTGCGACGGCCTCGGCTTCGGCGACAACGCCAAGGCCGCCATGGTGACGCGCGGGCTGGTCGAGATGGCCCGGATGGGCGTTCACCTGGGCGGCCGGCCCGAGACGTTTCAAGGTCTGGCGGGGGTCGGCGACGTGGTCACCACCTGCTACAGCCCCTTCGGCCGCAACCGATCCGTCGGCGAGCGGATCGGCCGCGGCGAGACGTTGGACCAGATCCTCGCCGGCATGGAGAACGTCGCCGAGGGCGTGCCGACGATCCGGAGCGTCCACGCGCTGGCGACCGATCAAGGCGTCGACATGCCAATCACCAGCGAGCTTCATCAAGTTTTGTTCGAAGGCAAAGACCCGCGAACCGCCGTGATCGACCTGATGACGCGGGCGCCGAAGGACGAGTGGACCTCATGACCGATCTTCCCCCCACCTGCGCCGTCGGCTTCAAGGAGTGGAGCGGAGTTTGCGACGCTCTGACCAGCGGCCAACAGACGATCATCCTCCGCAAGGGGGGGATCGAAGAAGGGCCCGGCGGATTCACGCCCGAGCATCCGAGCTTCTGGCTCTACCCGACCCGGCTGCACGAATCGCAACAGGGACTCCGGGTCGAGACCAAGCCGCCGTCGCCGCCTCCGCCCCCCGCCTCCGGTCTCGGATCGACGCCGATCCGGGCGCTCGCGGTGGTCGACTCGATTTATTTTCTTGATCGAGAAGACGCGCTCGACGCGCTGGAGCCGTTTCATATATGGACCTGGGAAACCGTCGACAAGCGGTTTCATTATCGCCGGCCGGGGCTCTGGGTTCTTGGCGTGAGGATCTGGAGCCGGGAGCGGCCGACGGAGGTTCCGGTGACGGTGGAGCAGCTTGGCTGCAAGACCTGGGTCGAGCTCGATCCGCCGCTGGAGACGGCCGGCCTGACGCCCGCGCTCGACGATTCCGAATGGGAGCGCCGGCGCGCGAGCCTGGCGGCCGTGCTTGGCGCGCCTCCCGACGCGGGGAAGGCGGGGAATCGATGATGATTCAATTGCGGAGATCCGCATGAGCTTGCGCGTCGTCGTCCGCGAGATCCGCGAGTTTCCCGCGACCGCCATCTTCAGCGCGAGCTGGATCATCTTGTTTGGGATGATGGTCGTCGGCCGCCTCGGAGACTCGCCCCGGCCGACGCTCTGGCGCGTGCTGGCCCTGGGGATTGGGGAGGCCCATCGGTTCGGCGACCTGACGCTGCGCGACCTGTCCAACGGCGAATATTGGCGGTTGGCCACATGTAACTTCGTGCATTACAGCGTCCTGCACATCGGCCTGAACCTGTTCGCCTTCTATCTGCTGGGGACGCTGCTGGAGTCGTGGTATGGCTCGTGGCGTCTGGTGGCGATCTACGGCGCGACGGGGATCGGCGGCAACCTCCTCTCGGCGCTCGTCCGGTCGCGGATCGGCGGCAACCCGCTTTTGCACTCGGGCGGTGGGTCCGTCGTCATCATGGGGCTGATCGGCCTCTGCGCGACGGCCGGGTGGCGGTCGAGATCGTCGGGAGACCGGGAATTAACCTGGCAGATGCTCAAGGCGCTTGGGATCACGGGCGCGCTTGGGATCGTGTTTCCCAGATATATCGACAACTGGGGCCACGCGGGGGGCGCCATCGTGGGGCTTCCCATCGGTCTGGCGCATCATCGGCTGCTCGCCGGCCGCGGCCGGCCCGCGACCTGGGGCCTCGGCGCGCTCACGGCCCTGTTTCTGATCGGCTGCGGGTTGGCTCAGGTCGCCGCGGATCGTCGGGAGGTCCCCGCGCGATCCGAGGCCGAGCTGCGCGCGCGGGTCGCCGCGTCGATCAACGCCTACCGCGTGCTCCAGGCCGTGGAGCTTCTGGCCCGGCAAGGACAAAGTGGAGGCGCCGCTCCTCCGCTCGCCCACTTGCTCGAATCCCAGGCCGAGTTCTTCGACCGCGGCGCCGCGCGCGCCTCGTATGCACGGGCGCTGGCGCTGGCGCGCGGGGCCGCGGAGCGAGCCCTCGCCGAGCCCGAGCTTCAAGCTCTCCACGAAGACCTCCTGGCGATCAGGAAGCAGCTTCGCGGAGAGGTGGCGGGGGATCTAAGCGAGCTTCGTAAATATCAGCGATCGCTTAATCGACGGGGCCCGAGCTGAGCTGGGCGCCGGCGCGGTGCCGGGGTCGAACCGCTCCCTTGCGGAGCGCGGCGACGAAGTCGGCGATGGTCTCGATCGGGGAGGCGAACTCGCTGTGGTAGCAACCGAGAGTGAAGTCGTCGTGCGCGTCGCTCGAGCCCGTCGCGGGCATCGGCAGGGTTTTCAGGAGCGCGTCGGTCTGGGCGCGGGTCTCGGGGGTGACGTTGTTGCTGACGTACTCGACGCCGTGGAAGACGGGGCCGTGTCGCGCGACGATCTCGTCGAACGGCTGCCCCCAGCGGAACGGATGAGCGGCCACGATCGCCGCGCCCCGGCGCTCCACAATCGACAGCAGCTCGCTCAAGGGGACGCCCGGCCCGACGTCGCGCAGATCGGGCAGGCCATAGACCAGGAAGTGCCCCTCGCGGGCTGAAACCTCGACGCCGGAGAAGATCTTGAGGCGGCCGGCGCGGCTCGCCAGGTCGGCCAGCTCGTCGGTCCTCCACTGATAATCATGTTCGGTGATGACGACGCCGTCGAGGCCGATGGCCAGGGCGCGGTCGATCATCTCCAGGGGATCCATGGCGCTGTCGGGAGAGTGGCGGGACGTATGCAGATGATGGTCGATTCTCATGAGGATGCGCGGCTCGATTCGCTATGCGGGGGCCTGGAACGGCTTGACGACGATGGGGGAGCGTCCGACTCGTCGCCTTCGATGTGAAAGCTCGCGCCGGTCGCGTCGATTTTGAGGTAACTGGATCGGGCCTGCCAGCCGCCCAGGACGATCAGCCGGGGCCGCCCCGGCTCGTCGACGGCCCGGTGAACGTGGCCGATGACCACGACGTCGGCCTCGTCGCGCAGCCCGGCGGCGTACTCGCGGTAGACGGTCAGATGCCGGCGCTCGTCTTCGTCCAGCCCGCGCAGGTTCTTCCTCTCAAGCGCGGCGTCGAGCATCCGGGCCATCGGATAGGGCACCCGGCCGAAGCCCTCGAAGAACTCGCGCGACTCCATAAACGCCTTCCACTTTCGGCGGGCGCCGAGCAGATGGCCGTGAACCAGGTGGAGGCGCAGACCGTGGAGAACGAACGATGCGGGTTCCGACAGGATCGTCGCCCCCAGCCGCTTCTCGTAGAAGGGACAAAGCCAAAGGTCGTGGTTGCCGGGCAGGATCGACAACGCTCCCCCCGACGCGCGGAAGTCGGCCAGCGCGGCGAGGCCCTCGTCTCGCGACAGCTCGTCCTCGGTTTGGCGCGCTCCCATCCAGAAGTCGCAGAGGTCGCCGGCGATGACCAGGCGGTCGTCGGCGTCGAGGCGGCCGAGGAACCGGACAAGGCGTCGCGCCCGCTCGGGGCGGTCGCCGCGAAGGTGGATGTCGCTGATGAAGTAGTCGCTCACAAACGATCTCCGATCGCCGTTCCGCCCCGATCAAGCGCTCTCCAGGTTGAAGCCGGGCAACAGGGCGAGGGGTTCCGCCGGTCTCCTCGCCGGCTTCGAACGCCGCGCCCCGCTGGTCCGCCACGAGCGCGTCGATCGCGACGGGCCGAACCTCAGGTTCGGATGGGCGGGCGTCTGGCGGGCCGCGTGGATCAACACTTGCCGATCGCTTTGGCGCACAACCTCGCCCGCGGCTTGCAGGGCCAGGGCGGGGGTGTTGCACTGCTGGCTCAGGTGGAGCAAAACCAGGTGGCCGATTCGGTCGCGCCGGGACCGGTCCAGGATCGCGGCGACCAGATCGGCGCCCTGCTGGTTGGAGAGGTGGCCGCGGTCGCCGAGGTTCCGCGCGATCAGGGCGGGGCTTCGGCCCGAGTAGCGCTGCATGGCGACGTCGTGGTTGAACTCAACGCCCAGAACGTCGACGTCGATCAGGGCTTCGGCCATCGCGTCGCACCAGGCTCCGGTGTCGGCCAGGTAGCCGACGGCCGCCCCGCGCCGCTTGCAGCCCGCGCCGGCCTCGATCCGAAAGCCGAAGGTCGGCCCGCCGTCGTGCCAGGCGGTGATCGGCTCGACCCGAAAGCCGTTGGGCCCCATGAAGGGCCGGTCGTCGTAGTGCCGGACGAGGTTCGCCCCATCGAGCGCCGCGAAGCCGGCGTCGGCCCCGAGCTTCTCTCGGTGTCCCTCGTGACAGTAGAGGTGAATGCCGCGCTTGGCCATGCCGCGGAAGGCGCCCGAATCGACGTGGTCGCCGTGGGTGTGGGTCAGCAACACCGCCCGAATTCGAGACCAGCACGAGCCGACGCTCGCCAACCGCTCGGCCAGGACGCGGGGGCCGAGCCCCACGTCGATCAAGAGCCCGTCGCCCTGGTGACAAAACAGCGCCGAGTTGCCTCGCGATCCGCTGCCGAGCACGGCGAACTGAAACGTCATAACGGGCCCCACCCCCAATTCGGCGCCGGCAGTCCTTGCGCGGTCCAAATGGTCAAAGAGCCAAGTTTAATGCGTTCGCCGCGTCTCGAACAAGGCCGATCGCGACGGCCGGCGAAGGCGCGGCCGGTTCCGACCGCGCCCCGATCGGCCTTGGCAGCCGCCTTACTTCGAGGACTCGGAAGCGGCCTCGCGCTTCGCGTCGAGCTCGGCGAACATCTCCATCAGGGCCTTGACCATCTTGGTCGATGTCTCGGGCTCAACGTTGTTGGTTCCCAGCCAGGTTTCGTAGCCGCCGATCTCGAAGTGGCGGGGGGTGGGCAGGTAGCCGTAGCTGCCGTTGGCCAGCTCGATGGTGAAGGTCGGCCGGAGTGGGCTTCGCTCCTTGATTTCCAGACCCGTCTCGGTGAAGACCTCGAAAGGGGCCGTGGCGATGCCGAGATCGCCGATCCGGAGGGTCTGGAGCGGAACGGAGACCTTGTCGGGCGCCTTCTCCATCGCCAGGGTTCGCTGGGCGTAGTGCCGTTCGAGGCTGTGGTACCTGGGAGCGTCTTCGGGCTTTTCGAGCACCTTGCGGGCGTAGTCGAGCTGCTCGGGCGTCGGCTTCCTTGCGGCGAGCGGAAGCTCGCGGTACTCGGCGTCAAGCGTGACGTAATCGCGGAACTCAACGTCGCGATACGCGCCCGCGACGGCCTCGGCGACCTCGTTGGCGACCTCGTTCATCTTCTCGTAGGGGCCGTAGGAGCGGCTCGGGGTTCCCTTCACGTCGATGTTGTTCACGTCGCCGCTGGTGCCGTTGGACATGATGCCGACGAACGGCGGGAAGGCGCGGGGGTCGGCGCCCAGCAGGTCGCCGATCCGGTTGGCGAAGCAGGCGAAATAGTCGGCCGAGATGTGGCCGTTGGGAACGCCGCCGACGTAGTGGAGCGAGTAGTTCGCCAGCAGGGCGATGGGCCGCCCCTCGGCGGATTCGACGGCCAGGAACGAGACCTGGGGATCGGTTGGTCCGGCCGGCTCGAGGATGTCGGGGTTTCGGCCGGGGTTCATCTGCGCCCGGTCCTCGCCGCCGAACGGGTTCTTGGCGGTCTTGCCGGGCTTCAGCAGCCAACGGCGGTTGAAGAGCGGGCCGGGAACGTCGACCGCCCCCCAGCCGATCCGCGCCGGCTCCAGGTTGTTGGAGGCCGTTTGGATGACGTCGGCGATTCGTTGCGCGAGGAACTGTTGATAGGACGTCATCGGATCGTTCGGCCGCAGGCGGTCATTCGATCGCGCGCTGGTTCCCGAATGGGTGTGGGTGGCGGCGGCGAGAACGTGAGTCGGGGGGATTCCGTTCCGCTCGGCGACGATCTTCTTCGCGGCGTCGAACACCTCGCGGGTCACGCCGACGTTGTCGCACAAAACGATCGCCAGCTTGGTTCGGCCATCGTTGAGAACCAGGCAGCGGGCGTGAAGCTCGTCGTGAATGTGGCTCGCCGGGGGAGTCGCGAAGTTGCCGACGATCGGCTCGCCCAGGGGCGGGGTGATGTTGGCCGTCGCCGCGCCCGCCTTGAGGACCGGTTTGGCGTCGGTCGTCTGGCTCGTCGCCCGCGCGGCGAACGCGGAGAGCGTCAAAAGCGTGGCGGCGGCGGTCGCCAGGGTTCCAAAACAGCGTCGTCTCGCGTGCATGCCTTGCTCCCGATGGTTGTCCCGAGGGCGCCGTTTCGAGGCGCGTTGGTGGGCCTTGGGTGGCGGGGCGGGTTCGAGCGGGGGGGCGTCGACCAGCGGGTCGAGCGCCACGGCTTCGGGCTGATTCTACAGGCTCGATCGGGGCCGGCCAAGAAGGGGGCGGGCCGCCGCGCTTGCCTCTGGCCTCATCAAGCCGAATATGACAGACTGCGAGGGTCGGGGCTCCTCCTCGTCGCGAGGGGAGATCGGCGGCCGTTGTGGAACGGATGGTTGGGAGTCGTCCCATTCGGATTCTTCGATTCGCGAAGAGGGGGCCCGCCGCGTGAGCCTGGTGTTTCCATCGTCGCATCCGATCGTCCTTCACAAGCTCGCGGCCCTGCGCGACGCCCGGACGGGGCCGTTCGAATTCCGGGCCCTGGTGCGGACGCTGGCGATGCTCCTGGGCTGGGAGGCGACCCAGGATTTGCCCGTCCGCGAGACGACGGTGACGACCCCGCTGGGGCCCGCGCCCTCCCGCGTTTTAAGCGACGAGGTGGGCATTGTTCCGGTCCTTCGGGCGGGGCTGGGGATGGCCGAGGGGATGATCGAGCTTCTTCCCCACGCCCAGGTTTGGCACATCGGCCTCATCCGCGACGAGGCGACCCTGCGGCCGACCGAGTATTACAACAGGCTCTCGCGCGGGCACCGGCTGACTCTGGCCCTGGTGCTCGACCCGATGCTGGCCACCGGCGGCTCGGCCGCGCGGGCCTGCGAGATCATCAAGGCGGCGGGTGTGCCGCGTCTGAAGCTGATTTCGCTGATCGCCGCGCCGGAGGGGATCGCCCGGATGACCGAGGCGATGCCCGACGTGCCCATCCACGTCGGCGCGATCGACGAGCGGCTCACCGAGATCGGCTTTATCTATCCGGGACTGGGAGACGCCGGAGACCGGCAGTTCGGAACGTCGGTTCCAGAGGAACCCCATCAACCCTGAGCAATCAGAGCGAGGATTCCGCCATGATCCGAGCCGTGGACGTCATCCGAAAGAAGCGCGAGGGCGAGACCCTTTCGACGGCCGAGATCAACTGGATGGTCGAGGGGATCGCCCGGGGCGACGTGGCCGACTACCAGTGGTCGGCGCTCCTGATGGCCATCCTCCTACAGGGGATGGGGCCGTCGGAAACCGCCGCGCTGACCAACGCCATGATGCGGTCGGGCGTGGTGGTCGACCTGTCGATGATTCCCGGCCCGAAGATCGACAAGCACAGCACCGGCGGGGTGGGGGATCAAACCTCGCTGATTCTGGCGCCGATCGCCGCCGCGGCCGGGGTGGTCGTGCCGATGGTCTCGGGACGGGGGCTCGGCCACACTGGGGGGACGCTCGACAAGCTGGAGTCGATCCCCGGCTTTCGGGTCAACCTGGACCTTGATCGGTATCGCGAAGTCCTTCGCGAAACGGGCCTGGTCATGATCGGCCAGACGGCCGAGATCGCCCCGGCCGACGGGTTTCTCTACGCCCTGCGCGACGCGACGGCGACGGTCGAGTCGATCCCATTGATCGCGGCCTCGATCATGTCGAAGAAGCTGGCCGAGGGGATCGACGGGCTGGTTCTCGACGTGAAGACCGGCGATGGCGCCTTCATGCGCGCGTTCGAAGACTCGCGTCTCCTGGCCGAGACGATGTGCGACATCGGCCGGTCGATGGGCAAGCGGGTCGTGGCGCTGATCACCCGGATGGACCAACCCCTGGGCCGCGCCGTGGGGAACGCGGTGGAGGTCGCCGAGAGCATCGAGTGCCTGCGCAACAGGGGGCCGGCCGATCTGCGGGGGCTCTCGGTTGAACTGGCCGCCGAGATGGTTTTGCTCGCCGGGCTGGCCGAGACGATCGACGAGGCCCGGGACGCCTGCGTTCGGACCCTCAAGGACGGCTCGGCGCTGGAGCGGTTCCGCCGTCTGATCGCGGCCCAGGGGGGGGATGAGCGGGTTGTCGATGATCCCGGACTGTTGCCCCGAGCCCGGCGGACGATCGAGTTGCGGTCGGAGCGCGTCGGCTACGTCGGCGGCCTCTCCGCGCGGGCGATCGGCATGGCGACCATGCTTCTGGGCGCGGGCCGGGCGCGCGTCGATTCCGTGATTGATCCGGCGGTGGGGTTGATCCTCCACAAGAAGGTCGGTGATTGGGTCGGGGACGGCGAGGCGATTTGCACCCTGCATGTCAACGACGAGGCCGGGCTCGACGAGGCGACCGCGCTGGTTCGGGGGGCGTTTCATCTCGTGAACGAAGCGCCGGAGGCCCAACCACTGGTGGTCGACCGGCTGGAGGCGGACGTCCCCTGATCCGAGCGAGCGCGGGACCGGAAGCGAACTCGAAAGGCGCGTTGATGCGAACATTGCTTTTCGCCTTGATCCTCTTCGCCGGCGCGGCGCCGCGGGCCGTCGCGTCGGATTCGACCAGGGCGGGCGAGGCCGCTTCCGGCGAATCCAAGACGGACGATCCGCTCTTGAAGATCGAGCCGCCGATTCCCCCGGGCTCGCCGGCCAGGATCCAGGTTCGGCCGATCGAGGTGAGGCGGGAGTACAAACTGTCGATCGGCTCGTGGTCGACGCGGTTCACGCTGCCGGAGGGCGTCGACCTTCCGGAGCTGGGCGATCGACTGCGCGGGATTCTGGGGATGTTCTTGATCCTGGGGGTCGCCGTCTTCCTGTCCGAAGATCGAGGGGCGATCTCGCGCCGGGTGGTCTTCTGGGGGCTGTCGCTTCAGTGGATCTTCGCGTTCCTCGTCCTCCGATCGACGACGGGCGCCCGGCTGCTTCGCCAGGTTGGGAGGGCGGTGGAGCGGGGGCTCGGCTGCGCGATGGAGGGGGCGGAGTTCGTCTTCGGCCCGGCGCTTGTGAATCGAAGCGGGCCGGTGGGGTTCGTCTTCGCCTTCCACGTTCTGCCGACGGTCATCTTCGTCGCGGCCCTGTTCGCGGTCCTGTACCATCTGGGGGTGATGCAGTGGATCGTCCGGGCGTTCGCGGTGGTGATGGCCCGGCTGATGGGGATCAGCGGCGCCGAGTCGGTCAACGTCGCGGCGTCGTTGTTCCTGGGGCAGACCGAGGCGCCGCTTACGATCCGGCCGTACCTGGCGCGGATGACCAACTCGGAGCTGCTCACGGTGATGACCGCCGGCATGGCGCACGTCTCCGGCGGGATCATGGCGGCGTACTTCGCCTTCGGGATCGAGCCGCGGCACGTTCTGGCGTCGGTGGTCATGACCGCGCCGGGGTCGATCTTGCTCTCGAAGCTCCTGGTTCCCGAGACCGGGACGCCGGAGACGCTCAAGGCGGCGGGGCTGCACGACGAGCGGCCCGACGCGAACGTGCTCGACGCCGCCTCGCGCGGGACCCGCGACGGCCTGCACCTGGCCTTGAACATCGCGGCGATGCTCATCGCCTTTCTCGGACTGATCGCCCTGGTTAATCTGGGGTTGAGCCGAGTCGGAACGTCGCTGCAAGCCATCTTCGGTTGGGCGATGGCGCCGGTGGCCTACTTGATGGGGGTCGCCTGGGAGGACTGCCGGCCCGTCGGCGGACTGCTTGGGACGCGGGTGATCCTCAACGAGTTGATCGCCTTCGGCGAGTTGAACGAGCTGCGCGACTCGATCCTGGATCGCTCGTTCGTCATCGCCAGCTTCGCCCTCTGCGGGTTCGCGAACATCGGCTCGATCGGGATTCAACTGGGTGGCCTCGGCGCGCTGGCGCCGGAGCGTCGGCATGATCTGGCTCGCCTGGGGCTCCGCGCGCTTCTGGCCGGGACCCTGGCCAACTTCCTCACGGCCTGCATCGCGGGAGTTCTGCTATGAGTTCTTCGATCGAACGACCAGACCTGGCGGCGAGGGCCGAGGAGGCCGCGGCGCATCTTCGGAGCGCCCACGGCGGCGCGATTCCGCGGGTCGCGACCGTGTTCGGCTCGGGGTTGAACGAGTTGGTCGGCCGGTTTGAGAACCGCAAGATCATCCCCTACGCTCAGATCCCCAACTTCCCGGTGCCGACCGTGATGGGGCACGCCGGCAACCTGGTCTTCGGCACGGTGGAGGGCGTCGAGGCGATCCTCCTGCAAGGCCGGTTCCACTACTACGAGGGGCACGACCTGGAGACGGTGACGTTTCCGATTCGGGTGCTCCAGCGGCTGGGCGTCCGCTCGCTGATCCTCACCGCGGCGACCGGGGGAATCCATCCCGACCTTCGGCCCGGCAACCTCGTTTGCCTGTCCGACCACATCAACCTGATGGGCGTCAACCCGCTTCGAGGACCCAACGACCCTCGTCTGGGCGAGCGGTTCCCCGACATGACCGAGACGTACTCCAGGCGCCTCCGCGACCTCGCCACCGAGGAGGCCGCGCGGATCGGCGTCAGCCTGACCCCGGGGGTCTACGCCTGCCTCCCCGGGCCGAGCTACGAGACGCCGGCCGAGATCAACATGCTGCGCGTCCTGGGGGCCGACGTGGTGGGAATGTCGACCGTCCCCGAGGCGATCGTCGCCCGCCAGGCCGGAATGGAGATACTGGGGCTGGCCCTGGTCTCGAACATGGCGGCCGGCGTGCTGGGGACGCCGATCCGCCATGAAGACGTGATCGAGGCCGGCCGCGCGGCGGCCCCGATCCTCGGCGAGCTGATCCGCCGCATCGTGGTCCGCGTCGGGGCCGAGCCGCGCGGCGAGGAGCCTATCCCCCGCGCTTCCTGAGCCGGTCGATCAGGGCCGCCGCGTCGTAACCCTTCAGATCGGCGACGACCTCGTCGGCCCCGGCCTCCCAAAGCGCGGCGTCGGGGTGGCTGGAGGCGACGCCCACGGCCAGCATCCCGGCGGCCTTGGCGGCCTGGATCCCCACCGGAGCGTCCTCGAAGACGACCGTCCGCGCGGGGGAGACGCCCGCCCGGTCGGCGGCGATCAGGAAGACCTGGGGATCGGGCTTGCCCTTGGTGACGTCGCCGCCCGAGACGATCGTGGCGAACCGACCCGATAGGCCGCACTCGCTGACCGTCAGTTCGAGGTTCTCGCGGACGCCGCTGGAACCGATCGCCAGCAGGACCCCGGCTTCGGTCAGGGCGTCGAGCGTCTCGCGAACGCCGTCCATCAGGGCGATCCGCCCCCGGGCGAGGTCGCGGTAGGAGGTCTCCTTGAGGTTCTCCAACTCGGCGATCCGGGTGCCGTCGGCCTCGT
>Ga0182742_1004522_pt1 | contig 12531 bp, 11 predicted proteins | sample eDN5th37CBELigMG_FD_128880 | JGI IMG/M metagenome (GOLD analysis project Ga0182742, IMG submission 128880) | Enriched Miracle-Growth compost microbial communities from Emeryville, California, USA - eDNA 5th pass 37_C BE-Lig MG (version 2)... ... | reverse complement strand
TCGTCGAGGCTCACGCCGTCGGCCAGGCCCACGAGGACGGTCCAGGCCGCGGGCTGCGGGTCGTGGGCCCGCCAGAGCGTGTCGCTCACGAGCACGGGCCCGGCGATGAAGCGCTCGTCGAAGGTGGCGGCGACCGTGAGCGTCTCGGTGGCGCCGTCGGGGAAGCCCACCTCGACCCGGTCGCCGAGCTGCCAGCCGCGCTCCTCGGCGTGGTCCACCGTCACGGCCAGGTCGTGCTGGCCCATGCTCGCCAGGTCGCCCTCGACGACGTCGAGGTCGGCCACCGCGGCGAGAGCACGCGGGTCGGCGACGTCGACGGAGGTGTGGCGCCCGTCGACCGTGGCGGGGCCGGAGCCGATCCCGGCGGCCGCCTCTACCTCGGGCAGGGCCGCGAGCGCGTCGACGGTGTCGGTGCCGAGACCCGCGCCGCTCCAGCTGCCGACGGCCGGCGTGACGACGAGGTCACCGCCGAAGGCGCGGTCGACCGCGTCCTCCACCGACGCCTTCACCGACGCGGCCACCACCGTGAACAGGGAGACCACGCCGACACCGACCACGAGCGCCGCGGCCGTGGCCGCCGTGCGCTTGGGGTTGCGCACCGCGTTGCGCCGGGCGAGCTCGCCGCTGACGCCGCGGAGCCGCAACGGCGCGCCGAGCACGGACGCCAGCGGCCGGGCGAGGACGGGGCCGAGCAGCACCGCGCCCACCATGAGCACGAGACCGCCCATCCCGGCGCGGGCCATGGCCGCGCCGCCCTCGCCGTCGTTGCCCGCCGCGGCGGTGACGACCAGGGCCGCGCCGCCGGCGGCGGCGACGAGGCCGACGAGAGCACGCCAGCGGGACCCGGCCGAGCCGTCGACGGCCACGTCGCGCAGGGCGGCCAGCGGGGCCACCCGCGAGGCCCGCACCGCGGGCGCCAGGGCGCCGACCAGGGTCACGGCCATCCCCACCAGCACGACGACGGCCAGCGCGCCGCCGGTCACCTCCAGGCCGTCGGTGGGCAGGCCGAACCCGGCGTGGTCGAGGAGCGCCAGCAGCCCGGCCGCGCCGCCCACACCGGCGGCCGCGCCGGCCAGCGAGCCGACCGCGCCCACCAGGGCCGCCTCGATCACGGTGGACCCCAGCACCTGCGCTCGCGACGCGCCCAGGGCCCGCAGCAGCGCCGACTCACGCGTGCGCTGCGCGGCGAGGATCGAGAAGGTGTTGACGATGCTGAACGCCGCGACGAGCAGGGCGATGACGGCGAAGGCCAGCAACGCCGTGGTGAAGAAGCCGAGGAAGTCGCTCTCGATGTCGGCCTGCTGCTCGTCGGTGAGGGCGCGACCGGTGATGGCCTCCACGCCCTCGGGCAGCACGGGGGCCAGCCGGGCGACCAGCTCCTCCTGGTCCACGCCGTCGACCGCGGCGACCGCCACCGCTGACACCGCGTCGGGCCGGCCCAGCAGCCGGGCCTGCGCCTCCTCGGTGGTGAAGGCCACGTAGGTCGTGCCGCCGATGCCGCCGTCGTCGCCGCCGAAGGTGGCCGTGCCGACGACGGTCACCTCGAGCGGCCCGGGCACCAGCACGGTCACGGTGTCACCCGGGCCCACACCGGCGTCCTCGGCGGTGGCCACGTCGAGCACCACCTCACCGGGCGCCGCGGGGGCGCGGCCCGCGGCCAGCTCCCAGGCGGCCAGGTCCGGGTGGTCGATCCAGTTGCCGCCCATCGTCGGCGGGCCGTTGCCCCCGATGGGGTCGCCGTCGGCGTCGAGCACCTGCGCGGTGCCCTCCACGGTGGCCACCGCGGCCTCGACGCCGTCGACGGCCAGGACCGTGTCGAGCAGCGCGGCGTCCACCGGCGGCCGCACCGTCTCCTCGCCGCCGGTGTAGGCGGTGGCCGAGCGCACGACCGCGTCGGTGCCCTCGTTGGCCTCGGCGAAGGCGCTGCGGAAGCCGGCCCGGGCGGTGTCGCCCAGCACCAGCGTGGCGGTCAGGAACGTCACGCCGAGCACGATCGCCAGCGCGGTGCCGGCGAGGCGGCGCTTGCGGCTCCAGGCCGCGGCGAGGGTGGTGGTGAGCAGGGCAGGCATCGGTCTCAACCTCCGAGGCGCTTCATGCGCTCGAGGACGGCCTCGGCGCTGGGTTGGTCGAGGTGGTCGACGATCCGGCCGTCGACCAGGAAGATGGCGTGGTCGGCCCAGGCTGCCGCCGCGGGGTCGTGCGTGACCATCACGACGGTCTGGCCGAAGCGGTCGACGGAGTGGCGCAGCAGCCCGAGCACCTCGGCGCCCGTGCGCGAGTCGAGGTTGCCGGTGGGCTCGTCGGCGAAGACCACGTCGGGCCGGCTGGCCAGGGCCCGGGCCACCGCGACGCGCTGCTGCTGGCCGCCCGACAGCTCGGAGGGGCGGTGACGCAGCCGGCCGGTCAGGCCGACGGTGCCGACCACCTCGTCGAGCCAGGCCCGGTCGGGTTGGCGCCCGGCCAGCCGCAGCGGCAGGACGATGTTCTCCTCGGCGGTCAGCGTGGGCACGAGGTTGAACGACTGGAACACGAAGCCGAGCCGTTCGCGGCGCAGCTTCGTCAGGGCCCGTTCGCCGAGCGAGCCCAGCTCGACGTCGCCGATGAACACCTGGCCCGAGGTCAGGTCGTCGAGGCCGGCGAGGGCGTGCATGAGCGTCGACTTGCCGGACCCGGAGGGGCCCATCACGGCGGTGAACCGGGCGGCCGGGATGTCGACGCTGACGCCGTCGAGGGCCCGCACCGAGGTGTCGCCGCGGCCGTAGACCTTGGTGGCGGCCACCGTGCGGGCGGCGACGGTGGCGGCCAGCGTGCCGCGCCGGGCGTCGAGGGTGGTGGGAAGGGTCATGGGAGCTCCTTTCGAGGGCGCGCGCCGCCAGGGCCGGGGCGCGCGCCGGGTCGGTCGATGGGGAAGCGGTTGGCAGGGTCGGCGGGGCCGGGGCGCCGGTGGCGGCGCGCCCCCGCGCTGGGTTCAGCCGGTGGGGTAGCGGACGGTCACCGAGCCGTTGTCGGTCTCGGCATCGACCACCCGGTCGCTCGTGGGGTCGGTGCGCACGCCGACGTTCGTGCGGCCGTTGTCGGTCTGCACGTCCACCCGGTACTCCTCGGGGCCTTCGGGCAGCACCACCTCGACGCTGCCGTTGTCGGTGGTGGCCCGCACCGACATGGGCGGCTCCACGAAGGTGAGGTCCACGCGGCCGTTGTCGGAGTCGACGGTGACGCTCGGGGAGCGCAACGCGATGCCCTCCACGCTGCCGTTGTCGGTGGTGGCCTCGATCGGGCCGGTCAGGCGCACCAGGTCGATGGGGCTGTTGTCGCCGTCCACCCGCACGGCGCCGTCCACGTCGGTGATGGTGAGGGCCCCGTTGTCCATGTGGGCGACGACTTCGATCGCCCTCGGGACGACCAGGCGGTAGTCGACCTCGCACCACCAGGTGGTGAAGCTGGGGCACGCCCCCCGCACCACGAGCGTGTCGCCCTCGACCTCGGCGCGGTGCGAGGTGCGCCGGAGGCCGTGGCTGATCTCGGCCACCAGCTCGATCTCGTCGACGTCGCCGCCGACGATCTCCATCGAGCCGTTGTCGTTGCGCAGGTCGACGCGAGCCACGCCGGCGGCGGGGAAGGAAGCCCGCTCGGTCACCTCCTCCCGGGCGACCAGCCCGACGACCTGGTAGGTGCCGAAGGCCAGCGCCACCACGGTGACGATGCTGCCGATGACGAGCCAGACGGTTCTCATGGGGGTCTCCGGTCCTCAGCTGCCGAGCCAGCGCAGCACGGCCAGCACGCGGCGGTGGCTGTGCTCCCCGGCCGGCAGGCCGAGCTTCGTGAAGATGTTCGTGACGTGCTTCTCGACGGTGCTCTCGTTGACCACGAGAGCCCGGGCGATGGCCGAGTTCGAGAGGCCTTCGGCCATGTGGGCCAGCACCTCCCGCTCGCGCGGCGAGAGCTCGGCCAGGGGATCGCGCTGGCGGCTGCGGGCCAGCAGCTGCGCGACGACCTCGGGGTCGAGCGCGGTGCCGCCGGCGCCGACGCGGCGCACCGCGTCGATGAAGTCGGCGACGTCGGCGACGCGGTCCTTCAGCAGGTAGCCGAGCCCGGCGGCGTCGGAGCGACCCGCCAGCAGCTCGGTGGCGTAGCGCTCCTCCACGTACTGCGACAGGACGAGGATGCCGACGTTGGGCCACCGGCCCCGGATCGCCAGCGCGGCCCGCAGCCCGTCGTCGGTGTTCGTGGGCGGCATGCGCACGTCGACCACCGCCAGGTCGGGCTGGTGGCGCTCGACCGCCCGCAGGAGGTCGTCGGCGTTGTCGACGGCGGCGATGACGTCCTCGCCGGCGTCGATCAGGAGCCGCGTCAGCCCGGCGCGGAGCAGCACGGAGTCCTCGGCGATCAGGATGCGCATGGCAGCTCCACCAGCACGGTCGTGGGCCCTCCCTCCGGGCTCAGCACGGCGATCGTCCCGTCGAGGGACGCCACCCGGTCGGCCAGGCCGGCGAGGCCGGTGCCACCCTGCGGGTCGGCGCCGCCGATGCCGTCGTCGCGCACCTCGACCACGAGCCGGTCCCCGGCCCGCACCACCGACACCGAGGCGCGGGTGGCGTGGGCGTGGCGGGCCACGTTGGCCAGGGCCTCCGACACCACGAAGTAGGCCGCGCTCTCCACTGCCGATGGGGGCCGCTCGGCGACGTCGACGTGCAGGTCCACCGGGACGGGGGAGCGGGCCACCACGGCCGAGAGAGCCGCGTCGAGGCCCCGGTCCTCGAGGATCACCGGGTGGATGCCGCGCACCAGGTTGCGGAGCTCCTTCAGCGCGGCCTTGGCCTCCTCGTGGGCCTCGGCCACCAGGGCCTTGCCGCCCTCCGGGTCGTCGTCGAGGCGCTGGCGGGCCGCGCCCAGGTCCATCGCCAAGGCCACGAGGCGCTGCTGGGCGCCGTCGTGCAGGTCGCGCTCGATGCGCCGGCGCTCGGCCTCGGCGGCGTCGAGGGCGGCCGCCCGGCTCGTCTCGGCGCGCGCCACCCGGGCGGCCAGCTCCGCGTCGCGGCGGGGGCCGAGCAGCCATCGGGTGAAGGCCATGTCGACGGCACCGGCGCCGACCGTCAACCAGGGCGCCACGAGCACCACGCCGACCCACCCGACGAGGGCCACCGCCCACGCCGTCGCTCCCTGCGAGGCGCCGAGGAGCCAGAGCTGGGCGGTGTCGCCGGGCAGGGCGCCGACGTAGGCGGGGAGCAAGGCGAGGGCGATCGCCCCGGCCCAGGCGCCGATCACGAGCGAGCTCAGCACGATGCCGACCGGCATGAGGGCCAGGCCGTAGGCGATCTCCTTCCAGCGGGGACCGCTGGTGAGCGCCGCCTTCAGCCGGGCCCACACCGAGCCGGAGGGGAGCGGGGGAACCGGGTCGGGGAGCACGACGTCGTGCAGGGCGGCCAACCGCTGGCGCTCCACCTTGCCCACGACACGCGCCCAGACGAACAGCAGCACGGCCGGGATGACGGCGAGGGGCAGCGTGACGAGCAGGGCCGCGCCCGTGGCCAGCAGCACGACCGTCGGGACGAAGGCGGCGATGCCGAGCGGCAGGTCGAGCACGGTGTGGACCAGGGACCGCCACGTGCGGGCGTCGCGCCAGGGGTGCAAGAGGCGACCGATCACGGGGTCAACCGTACGATCGGAGGTCCGTCGCGACCATGGAGCCGGCCGTGATCTTCGAGGTGGGGACAACCCCACCTCGGCGGGCGGGGCAGCCCTCCCCGGGACGGCGACCAGCAAGGCCCCTTGACCTCAAGTTCGCTTGAAGTCTTAGGGTCCCGAACCATGACCACACAGACCGCCAGCGAACGCATCGTGCAGACCGTGTCGACCTGGCCCGGCGTGGAGGTGGAGCGCGGCGAGATCGGCGAGCTCGGCTTCCGGGTGGGCCGCCGCGAGATCGGCCACCTCCACGGCGACCACGCCGCCCACTTCAGCTTCCCCCGGCCGCTGTGGGACGAGCTCCACCGCGACGGGCGCATCGTGCACCACCCCGTCTTCCCCGGCCGCCGCGGGCCCGCCGCCCGCCGCATCCGCGACGAGGCCGACGTCGACGACGTGATCGCCCTGCTCCGCCTGAACTACGAGCGGCTGGCCCAGGCCCGCAGCGCCTGATCAGCCGTCGCGCCGCCCGACCACGTCGTCGCCGAGGTCGGAGGGCTCCTCCGCCCGGTGCCCTTCGGCCACGGCGAGGAGGTCGTGCAGCAGCGGCGCCCGCCGGGACGGGTCCCAGACCAGGTTGAGATCGTCGATCGGCGGCTGCGGGCCGCTCACGCGGACCACCGTGGTGCCCGGCGGCCGCGGCGTGGTGGCGAAGACGCGGGCCATCCCCTGGCCGGTGGCCACGAAGTCGAGCGCCACGTCGACGGACATCACGTGGCGTCGCCGGAACCTCGGCCGGACGCCCAGCCGCTCGTAGAAGCGCACGATCTGGTCGTGCTGCTCCGGGTCCTGGTCGCGGTCGACGAGGAGGAGGGGCTCGCCGTCGAGCTCGTGGATGCCGACCTCGTCCCGGCGCGCGAACCGGTGGCCCTCGGGCACGAGCAGGACGAACTCGGCCGGAGGTCGCAGCGGGAGGCGGGCCAGCCTCGGGTGGCGTGACTTCGCGACCCCCGCGTCCGACGCGCCGTCGAGCACCGCCCGGACCACGTCGCTCGTGCTGGGCAGCAGGTCGATCGTGATGCGGGCGTCGGGCCTGGCGTGCTGCAGGGCCTGGACGAGGGCTCGGACGGTCTGGTTGGTGTAGGGGCCGTAGGCGATGCGCAACGAGCGCTGCTCCGCCTCGGCCGCCTGGGCCGCCAGCTGCACCAGCCGGTCCGTGCCGTCCACGACGGCGCGCGCTTGCGGGAGCAGGGCCCGACCGGCAGGGCTGAGCGCCACCTGCCGGCTCGTCCGCGCGAAGAGCCGGACGCCGAGCTCGCGCTCCAGGCTGCGGATCCGGTGGCTGATGTTCGACGTGGTGTAGCCCAGCCGCGCTCCGGCACGGCCGAAGTGGCCCTCCTCGGCGACGGCGACGAAGCAGCGGAGGGCGACGATGTCCACGGGCACCGGACGGCATCGTACGGATCGTTGAGGCGCCTTTCACGATTGATGACGACGAGGCCCTTGATCGGGGTCGGCCGTACCGCTGGACTCCTCCGCACCACGACCGGGGGGCGACAGCAGGACATGAGCATCGAGGCGACAGGTTCGTCGGGCGGGCGCACGAGGCGCCGCCGGGCGTTGCGGGGACTGGCCGTGCTGGTGACCGCGGCCGTGATGGTGGCCGCGTGCGGCGACGACGACAGCAGCACCGGGGGCACTGGCGGCAGCGATCCGGCGACGACGGCCGCAGGCGGCACGTCGACGTCACCCCCGAGCTCGGCGGGCGACGAGGTCGACGACGCCGACGTCGATCCCGACGGCGTCGTGCGGATCGCCTACGACCTGGCCGCGCTCGGCGGCGTCCGCCTCGACCCGGTCGAGTCGGTGAACACCGCCGACGTGGCGCTGCAGTGGCTGATCTACGGCACCCTGCTGCGGCGCAACCTCGAAGGCGAGTACGAGCCCGGGCTGGCCGAGTCGGCTGAGATCGTCGACCCCAGCACGCTCCGGGTGACGCTGCGCGAGGGGCTGCGCTTCTCCGACGGGACGCCGCTCGACGCCGAGGTCCTGAAGGCGTCGATCGAGCGGATCATCGCCTCCGAGAACGGGCGGGTCTTCTACGCGGAGATCCGCCAGGTGCAGGAGATGGTGGTGGAGAGCGACACGGTGCTCACCATCAGGCTGGCCAAGCCCATCGCCGGCTGGTTCCTGGAGCTGCTGGCGTCGAACGAGACCTTCGCCATGCCGCCGGTCCCCGAAGGGCAGCTCGCCACCCAGCCCGTCGGCGCCGGGCCCTTCAAGTTCGAGTCGCTCACCCCCGAGCGGTCCCTCAAGCTCGTGAAGAACCCGGACTACTGGGACGCTGACAACGTGAAGCTGGCCGGCGTGGAGTTCGTGCACGCCACGGCCGGCCAGGCCCAGGTGAACGCGCTCCGCTCGGGCGCCGTGGACTACGCCACGCTCGACCCGTCGCTGCTCTCGTCGTTGCAGGGCACGGGCCTCGAGGTGGCCGAGCTGCCGACCAACAACTCGCTGGTCTGGTTCCAGATCTGCAAGACCGACCCGCCCTTCGACGACGTCCGGGTGCGCCAGGCCCTGGTCTACGCCCTCGACCGCGAGGCCATGAACGAGGCGCTCGCCGGCGGCAAGGGCGAGCCCATGACCGGCATGTGGCGCTCGGACCATCGGCTGTACAACCCCGACCTGCGCGGCGCCTACCCGCACGACCCCGACCGCGCCCGCGCGCTGCTGGCGGAGGCCGGTCAGGAGAACCTGCGCTTCGACCTCTACACGACGGCCGCGCCGACCGGGGCTCGGTTCACCGAGATCGCCCAGCAGCAGTGGGCGGAGATCGGCGTCACGGTCAACCTGCTGACGACCTCGAACATCCTCGAGGACTTCTTCACCAACCACCGCGCCCCGATGGCCACCGTGCAGCTGATCGCCGTCGGCCTCAACAAGGTGACGCGCAACTTCGTCACCGGCAGCATCGGCAACGTCTGCCAGTACGACGACCCCACCCTCAACCAGCTGGTGGCCGACGTCCAGGCCACCCGGGAGGACTCGGACGAGGCCGTCGAGCGGTGGGCTCCGCTCCAGCAGTTCATCTTCGACGAGGCGCTCTCGATCTTCGGGATCTTCCTGACGCAGGGCGCGGCGTGGGACCCCGATCGGGTCGGTGGGGTCGAGATCAGCACCGACCACGCCGGCCGCCTGATCCTCGACGTCGAGTCGGCGTACATCAAGGCGAGGTGAAGGATGGCCGAGCAGGCTGACGTGGACGTGTGGGCACCCGGCTGGCGCCTCGTCGAGCTGATCCGGGCCCGCGAGGTCTCGCCCGTCGAGGTGGTGACCGCCTACCTGGACCGGATCGACCGGCTCGAACCGATGCTGCGGGCCTTCATGGCCACCGTGCCCGAGCGGGCGCTCGACGAGGCGCGCGCCGCGGAGGCGGCCGTCATCCGTGGCGACGACGTCGGTCCCCTGCACGGGCTGCCGATCGCCGTGAAGGACAACCTCTACACCGCAGGGATCACCACGACGGGCGGCTCCGCGGTCTACCGCGACTTCGTGCCCGACCACGACAGCATCGCGGTGGAGCGGATCCGGGCCGCGGGCGGGATCATCGTCGGCAAGACGCACATGCCGGAGTTCGCCGCCTTCCCCCGCACGGTCAACCGCCTCAGGGACGAGTGCATGAACCCCTGGGACACGACCCGGGTGACGGGCGCCTCGAGCGGCGGCTCGGGCGCCGCGGTGGCGGCCGCCATGGTGCCCATGGCGCTCGGCACCGATGGCGGCGGGTCCACGCGGATCCCCGCGGCGCTGTGCGGGACGTTCGGCCTGCAGCCGAGCCCCGGCGTGGTGCCGGCCTGGGGGCGCGTCGGCTACGTCCGCTTCTCGGGGATCGGCCCGATGACGCGCGACGTGCGCGACGGCGCGCGTCTCCTGGGCGTGATCGCCGGACCGGATCCCCGTGACCCGTCGTCGGACGGCATCGTGCCGCCGGACTACGAGGCCCGCCTCGACGAGGGCGTCGAGGGCCTCCGCATGGCGTGGCTCGACGACCTCGGCGAGTTCCGCGCCGACCCCGCCGTGGTGGGCGTGGCCTCCGACGCCGCCGCGGCGCTGGGCGGCGCCGGCGTGGCCATCGACCGGCCCGAGGTGCGCTTCGAGGGGCTCTGGGAGATCCTGATCGCGATCTCACAGGGCGCCCACCTCTACGGTGGCGCTCCGCCGGGCGCGGTGCACCTCCCCGAGGTGCGCGAGGTCGCCTTCGATCCGGAGCGCCGGCACCTGCTCGCGCCGCACACGCTCGCCTCCTTCGACGCGCCGCCGCCGTCCCGAGAGCGCTACGAGGCCGCCCTGGCCCTGCAGGCGAAGGCCAAGGCCACGCTGGCGGGGTTGTTCGAGCGCTACGACGCCATCCTCACGCCGACGATGCCGGTCGTCGCGCCGCCCGCGCCCGACGACCCGTGGGCCAACCCGTTCTCCTCCACCGAGTACTACACGTCGCTCACGAGCCTGGTGAACACCGCGCAGGTCACGGGGGCCACGGTGCCGTGCGGGTTCGTCGACGGCCTGCCCGTCGGGCTGCAGGTGATGGCGCCCGCCGGCGCCGAGCTCACCGTGCTGCAGGTGTGCCGGGCGATGGAGCGTGTGCGTCCGTGGGCCGGCGATCGGCCGCCGCTGTGAGGCCGCCCTCGTTCAGGGGCGGTCCCAGAGGCTGGCGAGGTTGACCACGATGCCCTCCTGCGTGCTGCGGGCGATCACCACCACCGCTTCCTCACCGCCGTCGGGGTTCTCCTCGCGATGAGGCACGTACGGCGGCACGAAGACGTAGTCGCCCGGCTTGGTGGCGATGCGGCGCTCCTCGTCGCCCTCGGCGAAGACGAAGACCGGGTTCCCCGACACGACGTAGATGGCCGTCTCCGCTTCGCCGTGGTGGTGGTCGGCCGACACGTGCCCGGCGTGGACGTGCGTCTCGCCCATCCAGATGCGCTCCGAACCCACCGTCTTCCCCGAGATGGCCTCCAGCCGCTCCATGCCGGGGGTCTGCGCGGTGTCGCGGGTGAGGCCCTCGGGCACGAGGTGGTGCAACGGCCGGTGCCAGAGATCGGGCGACGGGTCTCCTGCCACGCGGCGTCCTCCTCGGATGGCGGTCGCGAGGAGCGTACTGCGAGTGTCGAGGGTGCAGCGGTGGCCGAGGAGCCGTCGTGACCGCCCGGCCGGGCGGACGAGAGGGGAGCGCGTGGTGGAGCTGAGCTGGACGACGCACCAGGTGGAGACCGGCGGCGAGCACATCTACTACGAGGTGATCGCGCCCGCAGCGCCCGAGGGCACCGTGGTGCTCGGCCACGGCGGGGCCGGGTCGCACGCCGTGTGGTTCCAGCAGGTGCCGGTCCTCGCGCCGCGCTACCGCGTCATCACGTGGGACACCCGCGGCTTCGGCCGTTCCACCATCCGCACGGGCGCGCTCGACGCCGACCTCGCGGCCTCCGACCTCGCCGCCGTGCTCGACGACGCGGGGGTGGCCGAGCCCGTGCACCTCGTCGCCCAGTCGATGGGCGGCTGGTGGATCACGGCCTTCGCGCTCGCGCAGCCCGACCGCGTGCGGAGCTTGACGTACTCCGGTACCACCGGCGGCCTGTTCACACCGGAGCTCGAGGAGCACTTCGCGGCCGTGCTGCGCGCCGGCCTGCAGGCGCCTCCCGTGCTCGGGCGGCACTTCGCGCTCGCCTCCGACCTCGTGGACCGCGATCCGAGCCGCGCCTTCCTCTACCAGCAGCTCAACAGCCTGGCGCCGTCGAGCGCGCCGGTGGGCGGGGCGGTGGCCCGCCGGTTCGACGCGCCGGCGGTCCGCGCGCTCGGCCGCCCGGCGCTGTTCGTCACCGGCGCGCACGACGCCATCTACCCGCCGGCCCTCCTGCGGGGCGCGGCCGAGCTGGTCGGTGGCCGCCTCGTCGAGCTGGCCGACGCCGGGCACTCCGCGTACTTCGAGGTGCCCGAGGCGTTCAACGAGGTGCTCCTGGCCCATCTGGCCGCCGCCTGATCGCACCACCGGCGAGGCCGGGGGCCGATGACTCGAACCGGGCCGTGCCGTCCAACGGACGACTCGTTTCGAGCGGGGCATGCGCCCCGAGAGGAGGTGAGCGCCATGCGAGCCATCACGCCGTTCCTGTGGTTCAACGACAACCTCGAGGAGGCGGTCGACTACTACACCGGGCTGTTCCCCGACACCAAGGTGCGAGGCGTGCGGCGCGGCCCCGACGGCAAGCTCGTGACCGCCGAGTTCGAGCTGGCCGGCCAACGGTTCATGGGTCTGAACGGCGGCCCGCAGTTCCGGTTCACCGAAGCGGTGTCGTTCTTCGTCGAGTGCGAGGACCAGGACGAGGTCGACCGGTACTGGGGGCTGCTCACCGCCGACGGCGGCGAGGAGGGCCCGTGCGGGTGGCTGAAGGACAAGTTCGGCTTGTCGTGGCAGATCGTCCCTGTGCGCTTGATGGAGCTCATGGCCACCGGCACGCCCGAGCAGGTCGAACGGGTGACGGCCGCCATGATGACCATGGGGAAGCTCGACGTGGCCGCCTTCGAAGCCGCCGCACGAGGTTGAGCACGGACCGGCGCGCCGGCCGTGGCTCGGACCCACGGTCGGCGTCCGGTCCCTCAGAGGCGACCCGCCCCGGGCGGGTGGGAACGGGCCGCCAGGCACGGCGCCCGCGACGGACGGACCGCCGCGCGGCCATGCCCATCTGCACTGTCCCACACCGTCAACGGGGCCCACCGAGGCCCTACGGTCGGTGCCATGGACTTCGACCTGCCCGCCGAGCACGAGGAGCTGCGCCGCGCCGTCCGCCAGCTGTGCGACGGCTTCCCCGGCACCTACTGGCGGGGCCTCGAGCCCGACCGCTACCCCGAGGAGTT
>Ga0182742_1004521_pt1 | contig 12533 bp, 14 predicted proteins | sample eDN5th37CBELigMG_FD_128880 | JGI IMG/M metagenome (GOLD analysis project Ga0182742, IMG submission 128880) | Enriched Miracle-Growth compost microbial communities from Emeryville, California, USA - eDNA 5th pass 37_C BE-Lig MG (version 2)... ... | reverse complement strand
CTGTTGCCCTCCTGGGATCTCGTGTGCCTCTGTCATCGGCACCAAGGGCCACCGTCTAAAGCCCTTGGGTTAATACGTATACCCCTTCCGGCAGTTCGCGTCCACTACGGGCGGATAAAGATTCAGAACTCTCCAGACGCTGGGAGTAGCCCGGTGTTGAGCATTCGCCTGGCGCGTTCCTCCAGCGCTGCGGCCCGATCCGGCGCGAGGAAGTTGTGGAGCCCGTACAGGTCCCGGTCGAGCAGGCGTCGGAGCGTCTCCCCCTCGCCCGCATCGATCGCTTCACCCCCATTCCCGCGCCTGAACTCCAGGAAGAGGGACGGACCATTGAAGAAGTCACCTGGACGCGCGAAGGCGAACGCGCTGTCGATGGCTGCAAGACGTCTCGTGGCCGAGTCGTACCGGAAGTTGCCCGAGTGGCGGTCCTGCTGACCAATGAGCGCGTCCCAAAAGGCTGCCGCGTGGACCTGCGCCTGGGCGTGCAAGAACACATCGTGATCTGCACTCCCGTCGCGCCAGTTCAGCAACACACCCGGACCAGCACCCTCAATCTGGCGCAAGACAGCCGTGGGTAGAAGCTGCTCGAACACGCCGCCCAGCTCGTGGGCAAGACGCCAGGCCACCACTTCGTGCGTCAGGCACTCGTATACGTCCTGGTTGTAATGGTGGCAAGCATTCGGGTTCTGGCCGCCGAACGGCTTCAAGATCGCTTGGCGTCGCGACTCGAAGACCACGACGAACGTTCCGCTGAGGCTCGCGCCCGGATTCGGCGTACTGTTGGCTGAGACTGCGAGGACAGGTTCGCGGAGCATGAGCTGCTCCAGCGCTGGACCATTGGCCGTCGCTTCCTGCAATCGGTTGATTCGGTCCTGCAGCGTTGTCACTCGCGCCTCCTGAGAGGCCTGGCCTGGATTCGAAACGATCCGGCTCGTTGGTGGATGCCTCGCGCGTAAGCTCGCAGCCGCCTCGGACGGCATGCCACCGACCGCAGGGCACTACAGCAACGCCGGCACGTCTTCGACCAGCCGGCAAGTAGCTTCCCACGTTCACCGGACGAACCGGATTCCGCGAGTCGCGCGATCCACCGCGTACCCCGCAACCGCGGGGCCGCCGCGCGCGGTTTGCCAACGCCAGCAAGCACCCGAGGGTCAAGAACCGCAGCGCTCGTCCCTCGTCTGTGAACCTCTTCTCCACGACAATTCAAGGGCGGCTCGCTTCGCTCGCCGCCGCCGGCTCCGCGCGGCTCGCTTCGCTCGCCGTGCTCGCCGGCGCAACCCCCGACGCACCCGGCTAGGGTCACGCCATGATCAAACGACGGGGTGGCGGACTACCGGTCGGAGACGGCCGTGTCGGCGTCCCCCTCGACGGCGACCCGACGTCTGCGTGGGTCGCCGCGCTCCGGGACGCCTTGGCCGAGCAGCGGCCCGACGACGACGTCTGGCAACACGCAGTCGCGAACGTATCGGCCGACAAGGTCAACGACGTCCCCCACCTAATGTTCCTCACGAGCGGTCACGGCGACGCGAACTTCCTCGTCATGTACGTCCGCCCGATCGACGTCGCAATAGAGGCCGCCAACCTGAAGGCTCCCTAGCGTCTCCTCCTGGATCTGATGCTGTTCGCGGTAGCTCCGGACGTCCGACGGCGTCAAGTGGACTGCTTCGCAGCTCGCTGCGCTCGGCCCTGACGGGCTCCACTTGACCCCGCCGGCCGCCTCCGCTGATGTGCGGGTCAAGGAGGCTGCGCCAGGCCTGCGGACCGGGTCCGCCACGTGCACACCACAGGAACACCAGCTCGAAACCGCCACGCTCACGACGTCGCCCACCAGGCCGAGAACCGCCTGCAAAGCCAAGCGGCGGCAACGCCCTGATAGCCAGAAGCCGCCGCAGATGCGTCGCACCCAGGAGGTCCGGCCCTGCACTTCAGGCCCGGCCCGGGGGAACGTCGGGGGAACGAACACCCGAAATCGGCCGTGATCCGCTGGCCCGCGCTGACCTCCACCCGCAACCACGAAGCGTGAACTAACCGGCGGAAACCGCGCTGTAGAGCCAAACTAAGCGAGGTCGGAGCGGAGGGGGTGGGATTCGAACCCACGGTCCGCGTGAACGGACTCCGGTTTTCAAGACCGGTGCGATCGACCACTCTGCCACCCCTCCCTGGACCGACAGACCATAGCTCCGATCGATTTAGGTGAAGGTATCATCGAGTTCGATGGCATTCTCATCGAATTCCGCGCTCGAGCTGAGCGTGCTCGATCTCGCGCAGATCCCGCAGGGCGGCGACGCGCGGGTCGCGCTGCATCGCTCGCGCGAGCTCGCGCAGCACGCGGAGGCGCTCGGGTACAAGCGCTTCTGGCTGGCCGAGCACCACAACATGCCGGGGATCGCGAGCGCCGCGACGGCGGTGGCGATCGGGTTCGTCGCCGAGGGGACGAGCACGATCCGGGTGGGCGCGGGCGGGGTGATGCTGCCCAACCACGCGCCGCTGGTGATCGCCGAGCAGTTCGGCACGCTCGAGGCGCTCTATCCCGGCCGCATCGACCTCGGGCTCGGGCGCGCGCCCGGGACGGACCAGCTGACGATGCGCGCGCTGCGGCGCGACCTCACGAGCGCGGACACGTTCCCCTCGGACGTCCAGGAGCTGCAGGCGCTGCTCGGGGACCCGGCGCCCGGCCAGTACATCCACGCGGTGCCGGGCGAGGGCTCGCACGTGCCGCTCTGGATCCTCGGCTCGAGCCTGTTCGGCGCCCAGCTGGCGGCGCACCTCGGGCTCCCGTACGCGTTCGCGTCGCACTTCGCGCCCGCCGCGCTCGTGCCGGCGCTGCAGACCTACCGGGACATGTTCCAGCCGTCGGAGCAGCTCGACGCGCCGCGCGTGATGCTCGCCGCGAACACGATCGTCGCCGACACCGACGCGGAGGCCAAGCGGCTGTTCACCTCGATGCAGCGCTCGTTCATCGACGGCATCTTCCGCCGCCAACGCACGCTGCTGCCGCCGCCGATCGATTCGATCGAGGACTACTGGCAGCCGCACGAGCGCGAGCAGCTGCAGAGCATGATGAGCTGCTCGTTCATCGGCGCGCCGGACACGGTCCGGGAGGGGCTCGAGCGCTTCGTCGCCGAGCACGCGCCGGACGAGCTGATCGTCACCGTGAGCGCGTTCGACCAGGGCGCGCGGCTGCGCTCGCTCGAGCTGCTCGCGGGCCTCGGCATCGGCGCGGCGGTCGCGTGAGCGCGTACAGCGTCGAACCGGCCGTCGAGCACGCGGAGCTGCGGGCGGCGCTGTACGAGCTCGTCGGGCGCTTCCTGCGCGACTACGAGCGCGCGGCCGCCGCGCACGGGCTCACGCTCACGCAGGCGCGCGTGCTCGGGTTCGCCGCCTGCGAGCCGCTCTCGCAGCGCCAGCTCGCCGCGCGCTTCGGCTGCGACCCGTCGAACATCAGCGTGATCGTGGACCGGCTCGCGGAGCGGGAGCTGGTCGAGCGGCGGCCCGATCCGCGCGACGGGCGGGTGAAACTGGTCGCCGCGACCCCCGCCGGGAGCGCGCTCGCGGAGCGCTGCTGCCGGGAGCGCGAATGGCTCGGCCCCGCCCTCGATCGCCTGGACCCGGACCAGCGCGAGCGGGTGCGCGAGGCGCTCGAACTGCTCCTTCGCTGAGCCCATTTGGTCCCCTCAGCACCGTTCGGTGTGCTTGAGTGGACGCCCAGATGGCCATGAACCTGTTCGGTGGCGCCGGCCGGCGCCGAAGCGTCGGCCGCCTGCGGGCGGGTGGCGACGTCGCCGTCGATCTCGGCACCGCGAACACGGTCGTCTACGTGCGCGGGCGCGGGATCGTGCTCTCCGAGCCGTCCGTGGTCGCGATCGACCAGCGCACCGGGGAGGTCCACGCCGTCGGCTCCGACGCGCAGCGCATGATCGGCCGCACGCCCGCGACGATCTCCGCCGACCGCCCGCTGCGCCACGGCGTGATCGCCGACTTCGAGGTCACCGAGGCGATGCTGCGCCAGTTCGTCGGCAAGGTCCTCAACAACCGCTTCGCGCGTCCGCGCATGGTCATCTGCGCGCCGTCCGGGATCACCGAGGTCGAGCGCCGCGCCGTCGAGGAGGCGACCCTCTCGGCCGGCGCCCGCGAGGTCCACCTGATCGAGGAGTCCCTCGCCGCCGCGATCGGCGCCGGCCTGGACATCGGCGAGCCCGTCGGCCGCATGGTCGTCGACATCGGCGGCGGGACGAGCGAGGTCGCCGTCATCTCGCTCGGCGGCCTGGTCGTCGCCCGCTCCCTGCGCGTCGGCGGCTACGACCTCGACGACGCGATCACCAACCACATCCGGCTCGAGCACCGGATGGCGATCGGCTCCCAGAGCGCCGAGGCGATCAAGCTCGCCGCCGGCTCCGCGATCCCGCTCACCGAGGAGATCAAGACCACGATCCGCGGGCGCGACCTCGCCTCCGGCCTCCCGCGCGAGATCGTCCTCACCTCCGAGGAGATCCGCCAGGCGATCGCGACGCCGCTGGCCGACATCATGGCCGCGATCCACGCCACGCTCGAGGAGACCCCGCCCGAGCTGGCCGCCGACATCACCACCGAGGGCGTCCTCCTGGCCGGCGGCGGCTCGCTCCTGCGCGGCTTCGAGCAGCGCGTCGCGGCCGAGACCGGCATGCCCGTCCGCCTCGCCGACGACCCCCTCGCCTGCGTCGCGACCGGCGCCGGGATGTCGCTCGAAGAACTCGACACGCTCCCGCGCGGGCGCCGCAACCGCACTTCCTGAGCTCCGACCTCTACACTCGGGGCTTCCAGGACAGGTGGCCGAGTGGCTGAAGGCACTCGCCTGCTAAGCGAGTATGGGGTTTATAGCTCCATCGCGGGTTCGAATCCCGCCCTGTCCGCTCCGCTGGGCCGACCGTTCTACACTGTCGGCCGCAGCGCTTGCGCCCGTAGCTCAGCTGGATAGAGCGTCGGTCTACGGAACCGAAGGTCAGAGGTTCGAATCCTCTCGGGCGCGCTGCTTCGAAAGCCCCGCGCCCGCGGGGCTTTCGGCCTTAACGGACCCAGTCTCTGATCAGCTGGGCTTGCGGGCGCGAATGATCGCGGAGCCGGCGTACTCGTGGACGCGGTGGGTCTCGGTGATGTCGACGTCGACGAGGCCCGCGTCGCCGAGGTACTGGGCGTACTCGTCGTGGGTGAGGGCGCCCGCGATGCAGCCGACGTACTGCTGCATGTCCTCGCGGGTGGCGTCGTCCATGTCGGGGTCGGCGATGACGTCCGAGACCGCGAACAGGCCGCCGGGCTTGAGGACGCGGGCGGCCTCGCGCAGGACCTGGGGTTTGTCGGTCGAGAGGTTGATCACGCAGTTGGAGAGCACGACGTCGACCGACTCGGCCGGAAGCGGGATGGCTTCGATGTGGCCCTTGAGCCAGTGGACGTTGGTGACGCCGGCCTTGGCCTGGTTCGCGCGGGCGAGCTCGAGCATCTCGTCGGTCATGTCGAGGCCGTAGGCGACGCCGGTGGGGGCGACGCGGCGGGCGGAGAGCAGGACGTCGATGCCGCCACCGGAGCCGAGGTCGAGCACGGTCATGCCGTCCCGGAGGTCGGCCATGGCGGTCGGGTTGCCGCAGCCGAGCGAGGCCATCAGCGCCTCCTCGGGGAGCTCCTCGCCGTCCTCGGCGTACAGGCCGCGGCCGAAGAGCTCGGCCTGCTCGTCGGTGATGAGGCCGCCGCCGGACGGGCCGCAGCATCCTGCTTCGACGGTCGCGTCGGTTGTCGCGACCGCGGCGGCGGCGTAGCGGGCGCGCACGGTCTCGCGCAGCTCGTCGGCGGCGACCGTCTTGCCGGCCGCGCAGCCGCACGACCCCCCGGCGGCGCTCGCCTCGCAGCACGCGGCCTTCTCGGACGGCTCGCAACACGTCTCCTGCGCGCTGGCCGAGCAGCAGCCGGAAGCGGGCGCCGCGTCGTCGGTAGGGGTGAGGTCGGTCAGCTCAGCCATGCGGTCAGCTCCTGCAGCGCGTCGGGGAGGACGTAGTAGTAGGCCCAGAGCCCGCGCCGTTCAGAGTCGACGATGCCGGCGTCGCGAAGCTTCTTGAGGTGGTGCGAGAGCGTGGGCTGGGAGACGTCGAACAGCGGAACGAGCTCGCACACGCAGACCTTGCCCGCGTGCTTGCGCAGCACGTCCACGAGCTGGAGGCGGATCGGGTCACCGAGCGCCTTGGCGACCTCCGCCATGCGCACGGCCCGATCGCGGTCGACGTCGGGATAGACGATCGGCTCGCAGCACGGCTCGCCGGCGGGGCGCTTGGTCTTGGGGGCGAGTTCCAGATCGACGGCCATCTATATACATCAGTATCGATTGAATCGGCGGTTGTCAATAGATCGCTCGCGACCGTGACAACAGAGGTTCGAGTCCTCTCGGGCGCGCTGCCTCGAAAGCCCCGCGCCCGCGGGGCTTTCGGCTCAGTAGACCTTGTTGACCGCGTACAGGGCCTCTTCGTACGTGAACGCGCCGCCGTACTCGGAGGTCAGCTGGTCCAGGAGCTCCTGCCGCGACATCGGGAACGTGTCGAGATAGCTCCGCGCCGCCTCCACGGCCTCCTGCTTCCAGTTGACCTTCACGTGGTCCACGGCGTACTGCGCTTCGGCCTCCGTGAAGCCCGAGCCGTGCTCGGATGACAGCTGTTCGAACAGGCCCCGCTTGGAGAAGCCGGAGAACTCGAGGTAGCTCTCCGCGGCTTCCAGGGCGCGCCGGTTCGCGCGCCGCTGCGCGTTGCGCTCGCGGATCGCGGCCCGCTCGGCGGCCGACAGCCTGCGGGTCACGATCACGGTCGTGATGCCCTTCTCGAAGCCCTTGCGGGTCGCGACGACGCGGAACCGATTGTCACCGCGCTTGCTGAGCGTGACCGGCAGCTTCCACTTGCCGCGGCGGACCTTCACGGACTTGCCCCGGATCCGGACGTGCGCGTTGGGCGGGTCGACCGTGCCTTTGAGGACCACGTTGTCGCGACGGGCGTTCGACGGCCCCGAGAAGGTGACGCTCACCTCGGGATCGGGCGTGGGCTCGGGCGTCGGAGACTCGGTCGGCTCGGGCTCAGGCGTGCCGGTGGCTGCGGCCTCGGCGCGCGGCGGCTCGGCGGGCTCCTGCTCGTTGTCGCCGAGCAGCGCCCCGAGGACCGCGAGGAAGACGAACCCGACGAGGCCCCACTTCACGAACGGGTTCATGGTCAACCTCCCCGCTCGCCGTCCTTGACGGCATAGAGCATGATCTCGGTGTCCTCGGACACGCACGCGCCGGCCTTGGGCCGTTGCTTGACCGTCGTCCAGTTGCGATCGAGCAACAGCATCCGGCCCTGGCCGCTCGCATCCTCCTCGTCGAGGTAGTACAGGCCCGCCGCCTGCATCGTGTCCTGGGCGAGCTGATGGTCCTTGCCGACGACGTCCGGGACCTTGATGCAGCCCGGATCTGCGGGCTCGTCCTCGACCATCTCGCCGGCGACGTCCTCGGCCTCCACCTGCGCGGCGGCCGCCCGATCCTCAGCGGCTTCGACGCGCGCCTCGAGCTCCGCGATCCGCTGATCGTCGCCCGACGTGTCTCCGCACCCCGCCACCCCGGCGACGGCGAGCGCGAGTGCGCAGGCCGTGAACCGCATCCTCATATCTGGATCTCCTCACTAATCTACCTCTTGAGCGAGAGTATCTGAATGAGAAAGACTTGCATAGTGAAAGAGGTTTAGTTATGAATGAGTCATGGCAGCCGAAGGAGGGCGCAGGGCGATGGGCCACGTCGGGCAGCCGATCAGAGCGCTGGCACGGACGCCATGAGTCACCGCGACGACCACGGAGCGCCTGACTACTCGGACTCCCCTCATGACGCCGACGACTCTGGCGATGAAGGGATCGAGGCCAACGACTTCGAGTTGCCGCTCCCGCACCGATGGCGCCGCCGCGGGTGGCTGGGGGTTCTCGGCGTGGCCGGCGCGGCCGCCGTCGCATTGTTCGCAATCCCTGGGGCGCGGGACAAATTGCCAGCGAGCGTCGCGGTCGTGGGCCGTGACGCCGGAACGGTGTTCGATCAGTCGACACGCGCCGGGCTGCCGATCACCGACGGCGTGCCCGGCTCGCCCGATTTCCGTGACATGGTCCGAAACAACGGCTGCAAGAGCTCGCGCTCGTTCGTGCGCACGGACACCGCCGAGACGGGCTGGGGATTCATCTGCGTTCGCCCGCCCGACGGCGCCTATCGCCGGGTCTCCGGCGCGTTCGAGGAGATCCCGATGCTCGTGGGCCCGCTGTACGTCGACGACGGCGATGGAGAGGTGATCGTGTTCGGGTTCGGCTGGCCCGCGGACGCGTCCAAGCTCGTCTACGACGCCATGGGCGCTTCGGGTGGAACCTACCTCGTCGAGCAGTAGCCGCGGCTGGTCCCCTATGGCCATAGGCGAACGATTCGATCGGCATGGACGCCGTAGATGTATGGCCCCGGCCGCTGTGCTTGCTTGAGGATCCGCCGATGGTTTCGCACCAGACGTTCGGCTTGCTCTGCGCCGCGTAGCTGTGCGTTGGTGAGGCAGAACGCACGAACGGCACTCGCAATCAGTGCTTCACGCTCGGCGGGCCGACGGCGGATCGCATCGTCCTTCATCAGCACGATCCAGCCACGTCGCCCGACGTCCCGGAGCCAGACCTCATCCTTCAGCCGCTGACCGGCCAGCTCGCCGTAGACCTCGGCCATCGTGTGCACGATCAGGCCGATTGCGCGGAGCGCTTGCGGAACCTGGTGGCGGCCGAGGCTGCGATCAATGAAGAACTCGAAACCGTCGGCCACTTTCGGGCCTAGTCGGCCGGATCCGACGTCGTGCCGGTCACGCGGCGTTGCGGGTGGCGACGCGAATGACGTCTTCCACTTCGCTTGCGCTGAGGTCGAAGTCGGCCGCGATGTCGGCGACAGTGTCACCGGCGAGGAAGCGATCGACGAGATCCTCGACACGGGCTCCCGAGCCCGCCACGATCGGGAGACCGAACGCGACCTCGGGGTTGACGATCACGCGGGCCCGGGAGTAGCTCGGAAGCTCGAGCTCGTATGCCCAGCCGTCGTCGCCGTACGCAATCCGTCGCAGGTAGTCGCGCACCAGGTCGGAGAACTGATGCTGGCCCGTCCGAACGACGACGAGGTCGAGGAGGTCGCGCTCGTCACGCTGCTCGGCATGGTCGAACAGGACCTCGGCGCCGTCGGTGAACAGGCGCTGCGATGCGAGTGCATGCTCGATGCCGATCTCACGCCGTAGCACGTCGACCGCGGGGCGGATCCGCTGAAGCGGGACGCCCGCGCGCCGGAATGCCGCCAACACGTACGCCTCGGCGAACCCGATGAAGGGCACCGTGGCCTGGGCGCGTCTGCGAGGGAAGACGGTGATCAGCGGAGACTGGTCGTTTGACCTGGCCCACTGGTGGATCGTGGATTTCGGCACGCCGAGATAGCCCGCTGCTTCGCGAAGCGTGAAGATCGGGTGCGCCACGCGAGGGTCGTCGGCTGGGATGCTGCGGGTGGGGTGCGACTGAATCGTCGTCGCCTTCTCCTCGGACGTCGTGATCGCGGGGCTCAGATGCTACGCGCCACGACGGCGACGATCGCTCAATTGTCGGCGCCCAGCGCCGGCGGGTACGTCCCACACGCAGCGAGCACGAGATCGGCGGCCCGGTGCCACGAGGCCGGATCGTCATCCCGCCGCCCGTGCAGCGAGTTCGCCAGCCCCGACATCAAGTTCCCCATGTCGATCCCGGTGACGTCCGGCCGGATCCGCCCCGTCTCCTTCACCCGCGCCAAGAACCGCTCGAAGAGCGGCTCCAGCACCGCGAACTGCGCCTCGAACTCACTCCGCGGCGACAGGACCTGGTCGAGCCCGCGGTCCACGCGCAGCCGCTCCATCAACGTATGGGCCAGTTCGACCTGCGCCAGCCACGCATCGTCGAGGGCCAGCGCGTGCTCGAGCTGCACCCGGACCCAGGCCACGCGGTCGTCGCACATGGCCGCGATCAGTGAGGCGCGCGTCGGGAACGTCCGGTAGACGGTCGCGCGGCCGACGCCGGCGCGAGCCGCGACCGCGGAGTGCGTGAGCTCGACGCCGAGCTCGCCGAAGACCTCGCTCGCGGCGGAGCGGACGAGCGCCTCGTTGCGGACGGAGTCCGAGCGGCGGGCGCGCACGCGGGGCGGGGTGTCGTCTGATCCGGTCATCGGTGTCCAGATAGGCTACATTGGATTATCTGGACACGACAGTTCAGATATGAGAAGGAGCGCGCCATGTCTGTGAACGACGCACACTCGGAGACCTTCGACCTCGTGGTGGTCGGTTCGGGGACCGGCCTGTTGGCCGCGATCACGGGCGCGGAGCAAGGGTTGAAGGTCCTGGTCGTCGAGAAGTCGGAGTACCTGGGCGGCTCGACGGCGATGTCGGGCGGCGGGTTCTGGATCCCGGGCAACCCGCTGCTGGCGAAGGCGGGCATCCGCGACAGCCGCGAGCGCGCGACCGCCTATCTCGACGCGCTGGTCGGCGACGAGTCGCCGCGCGAGCGGCGCGAGCGCTTCCTCGACCACGGCCCGGCGGCGGTCGAGACGCTCGTGCGCAACACGCCGAACACGTACGTGCACATGCGCGAGTACGCCGACTACTTCCCCGAGGTCGAAGGCGGGTCGTGGACGGGGCGCGCGTTCGAGTCGGCGCCGTTCGACCTCAACCAGCTCGGCGAGGACCGCGCCCTGCTGCGCCCGGCGGGCATGGCGAGCCCGATCCCGATGCCGGTCACCGGCGCCGACTACAAGGCGATGACGCAGCTCACGCGCACGACCCGCGGCGTCCGCGCGGCGGGCAAGCGCACGCTGCAGGGCCTCGCGGGCATGGCTGTCAAGCGCGAGTACGCGGCGGGCGGGCAGGCGCTCGCGGCGGGCCTGATCATCGGCGCCCGCCGGCGCGGCGTGCAGCTGTGGGCGCGCTCGCCGCTGCGCGACCTGCTCTTCGACGACGGCCGCGTGACCGGCGTGGTCGTCGAGCGCGACGGCAAGACGGTCACGGTCCGCGCCCAGAAGGGCGTCGTGCTCGCCGCGGGCGGCTTCGAGCACAACCTCGAGCTCCGCCACCGCTACCAGTCCGAGGCGCTCGAGTCCGGCTGGAGCCTGGCCAACCCGGCCAACGTCGGCGAGGTGCTGCAGATCGCCGAGTCCCACGGGGTGGCGCTGACGCTGCTCGACCAGGCCTGGTGGTTCCCCGCCGTCCCGGCGCCCGAGGGCCCGGGCGTGCTGCTCGCGGAGCGCTCGCTGCCCGGGTCGCTGATCGTCGACCACACGGGCCGGCGCTTCATGAACGAGGCCACCAACTACATGACCGCGGGCCGCGTGATGCTGGGCCTGGACGACGGCGAGCCGCCGCACCTGCCGGCGTGGATGATCTTCGACCAGCGCTTCCGCAACCGCTACCCGTTCGCGGGCGGGGTCGTGATGCCGCGCGCGCCGCTGCCGAAGTCCTGGTACGACGCCGGCATCGCGCACAAGGCGGGCTCGCTGCAGGAGCTCGGCGCCAAGCTCGGCCTGAACGAGCTCGCGGCCACGGTGGAGCGCTTCAACGTGCTGGCCGACCAGGGCCACGACGACGACTTCCACCGCGGCGAGAGCGCCTACGACCGCTACTACGGCGACCCCACGGTCACGCCCAACCCGAACCTCGCCGCGCTCGACAAGGCCCCGTTCTACGCGGTCCGCGTCGTCCCGGGCGACCTGGGCACGTGCGGCGGCATCCAGGCGGACGAGTTCGCCCGCGCGGTCAGCGCCGAGGGCGACCCGGTCCCCGGCCTGTACGCCACGGGCAACGCGGCCGGCAACGCGTTCGGCAGCTTCTACCCGGGCCCGGGGGCGACGATCGGCCAGGGCCTCGCGTTCGGCTACATCGCCGCCTGCCACGCCGCGGGCCGCTTGGCATCCTGACCGCGTGACCTCCACGCAGACGCTGAGCCTGAGCGAGCGGCGGCTCGCCGCCGCTTGGGCCGCGGACTGCGCGGAGCGGGTGCTGTGGCTCTTCGAGCGCGACGCGCCCGACGACCCGCGGCCGCGCGAGTCGATCGCGCGGACACGCGCGTTCGCCCGCGGCGAGCTCGACGTCGCCGAGGAGATCCGCCGCCGCTTCGCCGGCGGCGGCGCCGCCCGCGCGGTCACCGACCCGGCCGCCGTCGCCGCCGCCCGCGCCGCCGGCCAGGCCGCGGCCGTCGCCCACATGGGCGCGCACGCCCTCGGCGCCGCCGGCTACGCCGCCAAGGCGGTCGCCCTCGCCGACCGGGGCGCGATGGCCGAGGAGATCCGCTGGCAGCTCGACCACATGTCCCCGCCGGTGAAGGCCGCGCTGCAGAAACTCCCGCCGCTCGGCGAGGACCGTTCAGGCCCACTCGGGCCGGGCCTGCTGGCGCGCGGCCTCCAGGGCGAGGCCATCCGCGCGCTGCAAGCGGGTTGCATCAAATGAAATTGATGTATCATCGACAGCCTGGTGGCGCCGCCGCACTTCCTG
>Ga0182742_1004520_pt1 | contig 12536 bp, 13 predicted proteins | sample eDN5th37CBELigMG_FD_128880 | JGI IMG/M metagenome (GOLD analysis project Ga0182742, IMG submission 128880) | Enriched Miracle-Growth compost microbial communities from Emeryville, California, USA - eDNA 5th pass 37_C BE-Lig MG (version 2)... ... | reverse complement strand
TCGCGTACGGCGCCTTCATGAAGAGCGGCGGGGAGGAGGGGCTCTTCGAGCGCAACCTGGTGGTCTGCTCGTCCACCGGCGACGCGGGCGGCACGCGGATCGGCCTCTCCTTCGGCGGCGGTGGAACGGCGCCCGCGTTCTGTGCGCCGGCCTTCGACGCGGACGTTCCCTGCGAGGTGGAGCACCGCGGCGGGACGATGCGCAACAACGTCGTCGCCGGCTGCTCCGACGTAGGCATCTACCTCCATCGTGCGGCGGAGACGCAGCTCCTGTTCAACACGCTGATCGAGACCGCCGGCATTGACTTCCGCTTCGCGACCAGCACCGGTCTCGCCCAGGGCAACCTCCTCTCCGGGCGGATCCGCGATCGCGACGGGGCGAGCCACACCGAGGTGTCGAACCGCGCCTCGGTCCCGGCGGAGGACTTCGCCTCCTGGTACGAGGCGCCGGCGCGCGGCGACCTCCGGATCCGGGGCGACGTCGCCGCGCTGATCGGGGCGGCGGTCGCCCACCGGGATGCGCCGTCGGACGACTGCGTGCGCGAGCGGCCCGCGGCGCCGACGGTGGGCGCCCTCGAGCACGCCCTCGGCAGCTGTGCCACCGTGCCGCCGCCCGGGCCGGTCGATCCGGGCAACGGCGGCTCCGGTGGCGGCGGTGGTGGCGGACATGCCGGCGACGTCGCTGGCGCCGGCGGTGGCGGCGCAGGCGGCATGGGGGGCAGCGGTGCGGTGGACGATCCCCCCGCAAGGCGCCGGAAGAGCGGCGACGGCGGCTGCGCTGCGAGCGGCGGCGCGCCCGGCGTCTGCACGCTGCTGCCGTTGCTCGCCCTCCGAAACCGCAGGCGGCGCCGAGGCATGGCCCGTTCGGGAGGCGATCCCATCCGACGCCGCCCCGCCGATTCAGCGATGATTCCTCCGCCGCCGGTCCGTCCATGAAATGGAGGTCCGGAGCCCCTGGGCCAAAGGGATGCGGCACCCCGCGGAGGAGAGCACATGGCAGTGAAGACCGGTCAGAAGATCTTCCCCCACCTCTGGTACGCGAAGGAAGCGGAGGAGGCGGCGCAGCTCTACGCCTCGATCTTCCCCGACTCGCGGGTCGACCGGGTGGTCACCATGCAGAGCGAGTCGCCCAGCGGCCCGCCGGGATCGGTGAAGGTGGTCGACTTCACCCTCTTCGGCCAGCGCTTCCAGGCGATCAGCGCCGGCCCCCACCACGAGTTCAACGACGCCATCTCGCTGGTGGTGGCCTGCGACGACCAGGCGGAGATCGACCGCTACTGGAGCGCCTTCCTCCAGGCGGGCGGGAAGGAGCAGGCCTGTGGCTGGCTCACCGATCGCTACGGCGTCCGCTGGCAGATCGTGCCGCGGGTGCTCGACGAGATGATGGCGGACCCCGACAAGGCGCGCTCGAAGCGGGTGACCGACGCGATGCTCCAGATGGTGAAGCTCGACATCGCGGCGCTCGAGAAGGCGTACCGCGGCTGAAGCCGGCGCGGCGCCGGGCCGTGCTCCACGCTTTCGTGCGGGTACGGCGGGGAGCAGGACGGACAGGCCTCGGCGCCGCACCGTGCCGCGTTGCATGTGTGGGGTGGGCGGCCGCGCCGATCAGCTACAGCCGCCGGCGAAGGCGACGACGAATGCGCCGAGAAAGACGGCGCGCACCAGCTCCCGCTGCCAGCGAGTCGCACGCATGGTTGGCCTCGTTCGTGGATCGAGGCTCCATTCAATCGGGCGCGTGCTGCCCGCGCAAGCCCCGGGGACGCGGGGCCTTCCGCGCACGCCCCCACCGCGCGGGGCGTGCGCGCCGGTTGCGCTGCGCCGGGGATCAGCCGATCTGCGCGAAGGTCGCCGCGCGCTTCTCGTGGAGATCCCAGAACCGCTCGGCCACCGCCGCCGGCTCGATGGTGGCGCCGCCCTTGTCGAAGGCGGTCCCCTTCACCAGGCCGAGCACCATCACCTCGCCCACGAAGACCTCGGGGGCGAGCTTCTTCGCCAGCAGACCGACCAGCTTGTGCTTGGCGGCGTTGGCGATGGCGAGCCCCGCCGCGTCGTACCGGACGGCGGCCGCGTCGATGTTCTCGTCGAAGAGCCCGTAGCCGCCGTTGGTCACCAGCACCGACCCCTTCCGCTCCCGCAGGTCGGGGAGCGCCGCCTGCACCGTGGCGAGGAGGCTGGTGGTGGCGATGCGGAGCGTCGCGTCGAGCTCGGCGGGGGAGGCGGCGAGGAGATCCCCCGCGGCGCTGGAGTAGGCCACCCAGGCGATCGCGTCGATCGGGCCCATCTCGCTCCGCGCCCGCCCGACCACGTCGCGCGCCTGCCCGGGATCCGAGAGGTCCGCGGTGAAGGCCCTGGCGCGGATGCGCTTGCTCTCCAGCGCGCCCACGCCCTCCGCGAGCCGATCGGCGCTCCGCGCGATGAGCGCCACGTCGAAGCCAGCCTTGCCGAAGCGCTCCGCCACCGCGTTGGAGATCCCCGGCCCGTACCCTGCAACGAGAATGGTCTTGTTCATGGAGGCGAGGCTAACGAAGCATCCGCCGCGCGCGCCACGAAATCGCAAGGGCGCGCCCTGCCCCGAACGGTGCGCCGCCCCCGCGCCGCTCCCGGACACGGGAGTGCAGAAATCCGCACTTCCGGGGGAGGCGCGCACAGGCGAGAAGCCGCCCGACGGAGGGGTGCCGCCCGCTGGCGGCGCCGCCCTGCCGCAGGAGATCGACGATGAAGCGCCTGTACGTGCTCCCCCTGGCCCTCCTCCTCGCCACCGCGTGTGGCGGCGGCTCCGGCGAATCCGAGGTGACGGAGGAACCCGCGCCGAAGCACGGCGACGAGGATGGCCACGGCGACGGAGGCGACGACGGTGGTGAGGACGGCGGCGAGGATGGCGGTGACTTCGTCGCGGCGCCCAGGGGCCCCGCGCGCCCGGAGGAGCTGCCCGCGGCGAAGGTCGACTGCGCGGCGGGCGAGAGCCAGCTCCAGGGCCGCTTCGTCGCGCCCAACGGCGAGACGCCGGTGGCGGGCGCGTGGGTCTACATCGCCGCGGGGGACTGCTGGGCGGGGACCGGCGCCGACGGCAGCTTCGCCGTCCGTGGCCTGCCGGAGGGGGAGACCGTCGTCCGCGCCGAGAAGGGTCTCTTCCGCGCGGAGGCCGTCGGCAGCACCGGCGCCCCGCTCCAGCTCCGCGTCGAGCAGGGCGAGCTGAAGCTGGCCCACTTCGAGGGGCTCTTCGACTCGATGGATCAGGTCCTCGCCGATCTGGGCTTCGAGTCGACCCCGCTCGATCCCGACGCGCTCGCCACCACCGATCTCACCCCCTGGGACGTGGTCTTCTTCAACTGCGGGATGGGGCAGTGGCAGGCGGAGGAGCCCGCCGTCCAGGAGGCGCTGCGCGCCTACGTCGAGGGTGGCGGCAGGATCTACCTCTCCGACTGGGCGGACGTCTTCGTCTCCGCCACCTTCCCGGGCAGGATCGGCTTCGCCTCGCCCGACGCGCGCCTGGGTGCGATGGGGGAGCAGACGGCCACCGTCCACGATGAGGCGCTCGTCCGCGCGCTGGGCAAGCGGACCGCCACCGTCGGCTTCGATGCGCCGATGTGGACGGTGATCGATTCGGTCGCCGACGACGTGGAGATTCTGGTGAGCGGCCCCGTGGAGACGGTCACCGGCGAGAGCCTCGGCGAGCGGCCGTACCTGGTGCAGTTCGGGGCGGGCGAGGGCCGGGTCACCTTCACCTCGTTCCACCACGAGCAGCAGCCCACCGACGACGTGCGCACCCTGCTCGAGCAGCTCGTCTTCCAGCTGTGAGCGCCCGGGCGTGGCGGAAGGGATTGAACCGCGCCGCCCATCCGGTTAAACGGGCGTGAAGCCACCTCGGCGTTCCGATGGCGGCGCGGATGACCGCGACCGTAGGGCGCCGCCGGGTGGCGGCGTGCGCGACGAAGGCCCCACCTGGCTCGACTCGACCAGTCGCAGGAGGGGCCTTCCGATGCCCGCAACCGATCTTCCCGTTCTCGATTTCGTCCTCGGCAACTACAAGAACTTCAACGCCCGCGCGACCCGCGACGCGCTGGTCGCCTACTGGCGCCACATCCAGGGCGGCGGAAGGATGTTCTGGGCGGTGGCGGGCGCCATGTCCTCCGCCCAGCTCGGCATCAGCCTCGCGCCCGCGATCCGCGCCGGCCTGATCCACGGCCTCTCGGTCACCGGGGCCAACCTGGAGGAGTCGCTCTTCCGGCTGGTGGCCCACCACTCGTACAAGGACTTCCCGGACTACCGCTACCTGTCGAAGAGCGACGACACGAGGATCCTCGAGGAGCGGATGCGCCGGGTCACCGACACCTCGATCCCCGAGGACGAGGCCTTCCGCGCGGTGGAGGAGATCATCGTCCCCCTCTGGAAGCGCGCCACCGCCAGCGGCGAGCGCCGCTTCTGGCACGAGTGGTTCTACGAGGTGATCCAGGCGATCGAGCCGGAGCGGTACGAGGGCGATCCCGAGGCGTGCTGGCTGCTGGCCGCCGCCCGCGCCAGGCTGCCGATCGTCGTCCCCGGCTACGAGGACTCCACCTTCGGCAACATCTTTGCCTCGTATGTCAAGACGGGGACGTGCAGCGCCTCGATCTCGAAGTCCGGCGTGGAGTACATGGCCGACTTCTACGACCGCTACCGCGAGCTCTCCGCAGGCGAGGCGGGCGTCGGCTTCTTCCAGATCGGCGGCGGCATCGCCGGCGACTTCCCGATCTGCGTCGTCCCCTCGATCAAATACGACCTGGGCGACGCGGGCGTGAAGCCCTGGGCCTACTTCTGCCAGATCAGCGACTCGACCACCTCCTACGGCTCCTACTCCGGCGCCACGCCCAACGAGAAGATCACCTGGGACAAGCTCACCGAGCAGACGCCGATGTTCGTGATCGAGTCGGACGCCACCATCGTGGCGCCACTGATCCTCCGCGCCCTCCTCGAGTGCGCGGCCCACCCCGAGGCGGCGAACGAGCTGATCGCCCGCAGGCTGGGGTGAACGCGGTGCGCCTGCTTGGCGCGAGGGGGAGGATCGGTGTAGTTGTCCGCGCCGATGAACGCAGCCATTCGCATCGGCATCGTCGGTTACGGCAACCTCGGTCGCGGCGTCGAGCACGCGCTCGGCCAGCACCCGGACATGCGCCTGGCGGGAATCTTCACCCGCCGGGCGCCCGAATCGCTCACCCCCCTCCGTCCCGGCACCCCGGTCCACCGGGTGGACGAGCTCGATCGCTTCGAAGGCGCAATCGACGTCCTCGTCCTCTGCGGCGGCTCGCGCGACGATCTCCCCGTGCAGTCGCCGGCGCTCGCGGCGCGCTTCGACATCGTCGACAGCTTCGACACCCACGCGCGGATCAACCAGCACTTCGATGCGGTCGACGCCGCGGCGCGGGCGGGCGGCCACACCGCGGTGATCGCCGCCGGCTGGGATCCCGGCATCTTCTCCCTGAGCCGCCTGCTGGGCGAAGCCTTCCTCCCCGACGGCGCCACCTACACGTTCTGGGGGCCGGGCCTGAGCCAGGGCCACTCCGACGCGATCCGTCGCGTGCCCGGCGTGCGCCTCGCCGCGCAGTACACCATCCCCTCTGCCACGGCGATCGAGCGGGTCCGCAGCGGCGAGCGGCCGGCGCTCACCACGCGGGAGCAGCACACCCGCCGCTGCTTCGTCGTTCTCGAAGAGGGCGCCGACGCGGAGGCGGTGCGCCGGGCAATCGTGACGATGCCCGACTACTTCGCCGACTACGAGACCATCGTCGAGTTCATCGACGAGGCGACCTTCCGCAGCGAGCACGACAAGATGCCCCACGGCGGCTTCGTCCTCCGCAGCGGCACCACCGGCGATGGGAGCAACCAGCTCCTGGAGCTGCGCCTCGCCCTGGAGAGCAACCCGGCCTTCACCGCCAACGTGCTGGTGGCCTACGCCCGCGCGTGCCACCGCCTGAGCCGCGCCGGCGACCACGGGGCGAAGACCGTCTTCGACATCGCGCCCGGCCTGCTTTTGCCGCGCGACCCCGCGGCGCTGCGGCGCGAGCTGCTCTGATCACTTCCCGGCGCGCGGCTGTTCCGTCTCCACCGGCGCCTCGGCGCGGGGGCGCGGCCGCTCGGGGAGCGACGGCGCGAGGTCGTGGCGCGCGAGCCAGCGCAGGCAGAGCTCCGCCACCTGCCGCCAGCCGCTGTCCACCACCAGCGAGTGGCCGCGCCCCGGCACGATGGTGAAGGCGGGCGCCTTGCTGAAGCGCTGCGCCTCCTCCTGGGCGATCCACACCGGCACCAGCCTGTCCTTCTCGCCGGCGACGATGAGCAGCGGGCCGGCGTTGCGGTTGTCGGTGTTGATCCGCGCCTTGCTGCGGAAGGCGAGGTTGGCCAGCGTGGACTGGAAGACCGGGCGGACGGTGGAGGGGATCGAGTAGCGCACGTAGAGCTCGTCCGACTCCTTCTGCGAGAGCTCGTTGGCGAAGATGCGGTGGAACTGCTCCGGCGTCAGGGTGACGGCCCGGTAGTAGTTGACCGGGTTGCGGAGCAGGGGGGCGACCGCGGGGAGCTGCGAGGGGGGCAGCCCGCGGACGCCGCGGAACTGGAGGGGCGCCAGGGCGATGGCCGCCCGGGCGAGCCCCATCCCGAGGAGCCGCTGGGCGACGTGGCCACCGACCGAGTGGCCGATGACGATCGGCTCCTCCTCCCTCTCCTCGATGATCCTGCCGTAGTGGCGGGTCAGGGCGTTGTAGCCGAAGCCGCCCATCCGCTCGGGATGGCGCCTGGTCTCCTGCACGGTGGGCGCCTCGCCCGGCCAGCGCGGCGCGTGGACCTCGAAGCCGGCGGCGCGGAAGAAGTCGAGCCACGGCTGCCACGAGCTGGTGTGGAGCCAGGGGCCGTGGATGAAGACGATCGGTGGCGTGCGCCTCATGACCGTCAATGCATGCGCATCGCGGCGGCGCACTGGCACCTCGGCCCGGGATCCGGGCGGGCCGGGTGGCGGCGGCGCTGCGTGCAGCCGGGCGCACGAAGAGCGGCGGGCCCCGCCTGGAGTGCAACCGAACGGTTGCACGAAACGCGCGTCCGACGGATGATGCAACCGGGAGGTTGCACATGGAGAACATGGACCGGATCGAGCGGAGCGTCGTCATCCGCGCGCCGCGGGACCGCGTGTGGCGCGCCATCTCCGACCCCGCCGCCTTCGGCGCCTGGTTCCGGGCGCGGATCGACGGCGCCTTCGCCGTGGGCGCGGTGGTCGACGTGGAGAGCACCTACCCCGGCCACGAGGGGACGAGGTGGCAGATGCGGATCGAGGCGATCGAGCCCGGGTCGCTCTTCGCCTTCACCTGGCCTGCCGACGAGGCGCAGCAGGATCCCGCCGACTGGAACAGGGTGGAGTTCCGCCTCGAGGAGGTGGCCGAGGGGACGCGGCTCACCGTGACGGAGAGCGGCTTCGATCGCATCCCGCCCGAGCGGCGCGCCCGCGCCTTCCGCGGCAACGAGGAGGGGTGGTCGATCCAGGTGGAGAACGTCCGGCGCCATGTCGAGGCGTAGCCGCCGCTCGTTCCGGGTGGAGGACGCCGCCGTCCTCTTCGCCGCGCTGGGCGACGGCACCCGGCTCCGCCTGGTGGGGCGCCTCGCCGAGGAGGGCCCTGCCTCCGCCACCGAGCTGAGCGAGGAGGCGGAGGTGACCCGGCAGGCGATCAGCAAGCACCTCGAGGTGCTCGCTCGCGCCGGGCTGGTGCGCGACAGGCGCGAAGGGCGGGAGCGGATCTGGGAGCTGGAGCCGGCGGGCCTCGGCGCCGCGCGTACCTGGCTCGATCGGATCGCCGCGCAGTGGGACGACGCCCTCGAAGGCCTGAAGCGTTTCGTCGAGGAGGAGCGGTGCGTCGCGCCGGATCGGGCTCGATCCCTTGCCCGCCGAGGAGCAGCGGGGCCGGTTGCTCCTCCTTCGGCGCGGGCGCCTCGAACGGCTGGAGGAGCGCCGCCCGCACCGCATCGTGAGCGGGCGCGGGGGCGAGCACGGTGACCTGGTCCCTGCCGCGCAGGCGCGCGTTGCCCCCGGGCAGCACCACCTCGCTCCCCCGGCTGATCCGCGGGACCACCGCGCCCTCCGGCAGCGCCGGGTCGCGGATGCGCGGCCCCTCGAGAGGCAGGAGAAGGTGGCGGTGCGCAGCACCCCCCGGGTGGCGAGGCCGCCCGCAGGGAGGGCCACCACGCGGAGGTCGGCCAGCCCGGTGAGCAGGCCGCCGTGGAAGCGGATGAAGGCCAGGGCCGTCTCGGCCACCTGGCTGGAGAGCTCGCCATCGCCGAAGATCCACCAGCGCGAGCACGTCGCCGCCTGCGACGATCCCCGCCCCCAGGCGCCATGAGGATCACCGGGACGGAGAATCGCTCGAGCAGACCGCCGCGCGCACCACGGCAATGCGGACGAGGCCAGGCGACGCCCGCTCGGCCTCCCTGCGCTGCAGCGGAAACCCGGTTGCAGCAGGGGGCGGCCTCCTCGAGCGGCCGCGCGCGCAGCGTCTCCAGCCGGCACCGGACCCGGTGGTATCGTCCGGATCATGGATCACCTGGACGAAGCGGCGCGGGCGATCGCCGGGGCGGACGCGCTGCTGATCACCGCCGGCGCCGGGATGGGGGTCGACTCGGGCCTGCCCGACTTCCGCGGGCCGGAGGGGTTCTGGCGCGCCTACCCGCCCTATCGCGAGCGGGGGCTGCGCTTCGAGGAGCTCGCCAACCCGGCGTGGTTCGAGACCGAGCCCCGGCTCGCGTGGGGCTTCTACGGGCACCGCCTCGGGCTCTACCGCGCGACGGCGCCCCACGAGGGATTCGCCCTGCTGCGCCGCTGGGCGGCGGGGAAGAAGCACGGCGCCTTCGTCTTCACCTCCAACGTGGACGGCCAGTTCGCGAAGGCGGGCTTCGACGAGGGGCGGATCGTCGAGTGCCACGGAACGCTCTCCTGGGCGCAGTGCACCGCGTCGTGCGGCGTGGGGATCTTCTCCGCCGACTCGTTCGAGGTGGAGGTCGATCCCCGCACCTTCCTCGCCAGTCCGCCGCTCCCCACGTGCCCGTCGTGCGGCGCGCTCGCCCGCCCCAACGTGCTGATGTTCGGCGACTGGGCGTGGGACGGCGCCCGCACCCGCGCCGCCACCGCGCGCCTCGATGCCTGGCTGGGCGAGGCGCGCCGCGGGCGGATCGCCATCGTGGAGCTGGGCGCGGGGACGGCGGTGCCCACGGTGCGCTCGTTCGGCGAGCGAATCGCGACGCTGCCTGGCGCGCGCCTCGTCCGGATCAACCTGCGCGAGCCACGGGTGCGCCCGCCCGGCATCCCGGTGGCGATGGGAGCGCTCGCCGCGCTGCGGGCGATCGACGAGCGGATGGCGGCGGCGAAGCGGGGGTGAGCGCCCCCGCGGCGGGGCGCTCCTGCACCGCCCGCATCAGACGGCGTGCTCGACGTGGGTCTGCACGCTCCTTCCCACGTCGCGAAGGGCCTTGCGCACCCCGTCGCGGATCGGCTCGCCGTGCCCGGGGATGATGCGGACGAGATCGGGGATCGAGGCGAGGCGCTCGAGGTGCGCCGCGAGCGCGTCGCCGTCCCGCACCAGGTCGTCGCGCGCCATGTCGCCGATCTTCGGCTCGGGGCCGATGAAGCCGAAGGGCTCCACGTAGGACCGCGCCGGCTCGGGCAGGTCGGGCAGCCAGGTGATCACGTCGCCGAAGACGAGGGTCACCCCGTCTCGCGAGCGGACGTGGAGCACGCCCTCCCAGCCGTTGACGCCGTCGAGGTGCTCGGCGCGCACGGTCTCGTCCGCGGGGAAGTCGTCGTAGCTGCCGTCGACCGGCACCACCTTCTCGACGTTCGCCCGGTTGTTGATCGGACAGTGGATCCGCAGGTCGGGGTAGCGCTGCTTGAAGACGTACGCGTCGGTGCGGTGGGAGCCGTTGGGCACCACGAGGATCGCGGGCCTGCCCCACGCCTCCAGCTCCGCCATCGCCGGTTCCTCGAGGGCCACCGCGCTGTGGAGGACGAGCGTCCCGTCGGCGCGGCGGATCGCGGTCATGGTCCGCGGCCAGCCATTCATCTCGCCGGGGAGCGTCCCCTCGACGTAGCGCAGGTTCTCCGCCAGCTCGTGCCACCTGCCGTGGGGCAGCACCGTCCATTCGCGATAAGCGTCCATGCGCGGGACGGTAGGCGGGCGGGTGCGCCGAGGCAATCGCGGCGAGGGGGGCGGCACACCCCGGGCTTGCAACCGTCCGCTCGATCCGCGAGCGTGGGCGCGGGAAAGGGGTCGGGATGAGGTTCGGTTCGGTCCTGTTCGCGGCGCTGCTCCTCCTGATCGCCAGCCCGGCCATCGCGGAGGTCCTCGTGGGCACGGTGGTCGGCGTCGCCGACGGCGACACGGTCACGGTGCTCGACGCCGAGCGCCGGCAGCACAAGGTCCGCCTCCAGGGGATCGACGCGCCGGAGCGGCGGCAGGCCTTCTCCGAGAAGGCGAAGCAAGCGCTCTCCGATCTGGTCTTCCGCAGGGAGGTGGAGGTCCACTGGGAGAAGCGCGATCGCTACGGGCGGATCGTGGGCAAGGTGCTGGTGGCGCCCGCCACCTGCGCGCAGCCGCCCTGCGCGCGCACCGTGGACGCCGCGCTGGAGCTGATCCGCGGCGGCCTCGGCTGGTGGTACCGCCACTACGCGAAGGAGCAGTCGCCGGAGGATCGCCGGCGCTACGAGGCGGCGGAGGCGCGCGCCCGGCAGGCGAAGAAGGGGCTCTTCTCCGATCCCCACGCGCAGCCGCCGTGGGAGTTCCGGAAGGCGAAGCGCCAGAAGGCGCGCTGATCCACCCCCGCGGGGCGGAGCCGGTGCGCGGGCGCCTGCTTACGCTTCCCCCGCGCCTGCACGCGGCCTCCCGCCGCGGGGCCCTCGGGGGATGCGATGGAGTCGCTCTACTTCCATCCGCGGATCGTCCATTTTCCCATCGCCCTGGCGATGCTCATGCCCTTCGTCCTCGGCGTGCTCCTCCTCGCCTGGTGGCGCGGCTGGCTCCCCCACAAGGCGTGGTGGCTGGGGGTGGCGCTGCAGCTCGTCCTCGTCGGGTCCGGCTTCCTCGCGGTGCGCAGCGGCGAGGTGGAGGAGGAGCGGGTGGAGGAGGTGGTCCCCCACGACGCGGTGGTGGCCCACGAGCACTCGGGCCAGCGGCTCCTCTTCGCCTCGATCGCCGTGTTGATCGGCACCGCGCTGGCGGGCGCCTTCGCGCAGCGGCAGATCGGGCTGCCGCTCGGCGTCGCCTGCCTGCTCGGCTCGCTCGTCGTCCTCGCCTTCGGCTACGAGACGGGGAAGGAGGGCGGCGCGCTGGTCTACCGGCACGGGGCGGCGCAGGTCTACGTGACCGGCGCGGCGAAGACGCCGGACGAGGGGCGTCCCGCCCTCCAGCCCGTGCCGTGAGTCACGCCTCCGGCGCCGGATAGATCACCGAACCGTCGCGCACCCGCGCGAACCGGGTGAGCTGGTGGGGGTTGGCGTGGCCCGGCCCCAGGATGTGCTCCACCCGGGCGCCGCGGACGGTGAGGACGTCCGCCACCAGGGAGCGGTGGCACCGCCACGGCACCGCCTCCGCGCACATGATCGCCGCCACCCCGTCCTCTGCGACCTCCCGCAGCTCGAGGAGGCCCTCCTCGAACGCGTCGGTGCCCATGTAGTCGGCGTAGCCACGGAAGCTCTCGTTGCGCCAGCCCGTGTTGGGCGAGTCCTTGCGTGGATGGCGCAGGCCGCCGAGCCGGGCCAGGTGGACGTAGCGGATCCCCGCCGCGGGGAGCTCCACCGCGAGGCGGCGGATGTCGAACTGCGGGTTGCGCCGCGAGCGGGGGATGGTGCGGATGTCCGCCAGCGCGCCCACGCCGAAGGAGCGGAGCAGCTCCACCAGCTCGTCGAGCTGCCGCGTCGAATGGCCCACGGTGTAGAGGCGGATGCCGTCCCATCGCTCCATCCGGCTGCGATGCGCACCCGGGGGCGGCGGTGCAAGCGGTTCGCTCATCTCTCGCCTGCGTGCGCGGCGATCGCATCGACGATCGCGGGCCAGTCGGCGCGGTGGAGCTCGTGGCCCGTCCCCACCAGCGACAGGAGCCGCGCGCGGGGCAGGCGCTGCTGCAGCGCGAGGGCGTGGGCGTACGGGCAGACCCGATCCTCGGTGCCGTGGATGACGAGCGCCGGCGCTCGGATCTCGTGGAGCCTGCCCATCCAGCGATCCAGGTTCGCCCCTGCGAGGCGCGCGTGGTTGAAGGCGGACCGGGGACTGGGGGTCCGGTCGTAGTCCTCCGCCGCCAGCGCGCGGACGTCCTCGGCGAGGAAGGCGTGGCCGGAGCCGGTGAGGAGGCGCCACGCCCCCACCTGGTAGTCGATCACCGCCATCCGGTCGCTCCAGTCGAGCGCGGCGCCCTTCGCGTGCCAGGCGAGCACCTCGGGATCCATGGGCGGGACGGCGGGATCGGGAGCGTCGAGGGGCTCGGTGGCGATCAGGGTGAGGGTACGGACCCGCTCCGGCAGCGTGAGGGCGATCAGCT
>Ga0182742_1004518_pt1 | contig 12542 bp, 11 predicted proteins | sample eDN5th37CBELigMG_FD_128880 | JGI IMG/M metagenome (GOLD analysis project Ga0182742, IMG submission 128880) | Enriched Miracle-Growth compost microbial communities from Emeryville, California, USA - eDNA 5th pass 37_C BE-Lig MG (version 2)... ... | reverse complement strand
CCGGCATGGCAGCCCGGAGCAGAAGCAGAAATACCTGCCGAAGATCGCCACCGGCGAGCTTCGCCTGCAGGCCTTCGGTGTGACCGAGCCGACCAGCGGCACCGACACCACCGCGCTCCGCACCTTCGCCCGGAAGGAGGGCGATAAATACATCGTCAACGGCCAGAAGGTCTGGACCAGCCGGGCCGAGCATTCCGACCTGATGCTGCTGCTGGCGCGCACCACGCCGCGCGACCAAGTCAAGAAGCGGACCGAGGGGCTTTCCACCTTCATCGTGGATATGCGGCAGGCCAAGGGCCGCGGCCTGACCATCCGCCCCATCCGCACCATGATGAACCACAACACCACCGAGGTCTTCTTCGACAATATGGAAGTCCCGGCGGAGAACCTGGTCGGGGAGGAAGGCAAGGGCTTCCGTTACATCCTCGACGGCATGAATGCCGAGCGGCTGCTGATCTCCGCGGAATCCATCGGCGATGCCAAGTGGTTCATCGAGAAGGCGGTGAATTACGCGAAGGAGCGCGTGCTGTTCGGCCGTCCCATCGGCCAGAACCAGGGAATCCAGTTTCCGATCGCCAAGGCCTATGCGCAGATGCGCGCTGCGGAGGCGCTGCTGCACCAGGGCCTGAAGAAATTCGAATCCGGCCAGCCCTGCGGCGAGGAAGCCAATATGGGCAAGATGCTCTGCGCCGACGCCGCCTGGGCCGCTGCCGAGGCCTGCCTGCAGACCCATGGCGGCTTCGGCTTCGCCGAGGAATACGACATCGAGCGCAAGTACCGCGAGACGCGGCTCTATCAGGTGGCGCCGATCAGCACCAACCTGATCCTGAGCTATATCGGCGAGCATGTCCTCGGCATGCCGCGGAGCTACTGACATGCCGGGGGCCCGGACCCATTCGGGCGGCTGCCATTGCGGCCGGGTGCGCTACGCAGTGGAGACCGATCTGTCGCGGGTCGTCTCCTGCAATTGCTCGATCTGCACCAAGCGCGGCCTGCTGCTCGCCTTCGTCCCGCCGGAGCGGTTCACGCTCCAGGCCGGGGAGGATGCGCTGACCGACTACCAGTTCGGGCGGAAGACGATCCACCACCTGTTCTGCGCAAGCTGCGGCGTGGAGTCCTTCGCCCGCGGCAGGACGCCGGACGGCACCGAGATGATCGCGGTGAATGTCCGCTGCCTGGACGGCGTTGATCCCGAAACCCTTGAGAGGACGCCCTTCGATGGCCGCCAGCTCTAGCCGCCCGCTTGAGGGTCTGCTCGTCATCTCCATGGAGCAGGCGGTGGCCGCGCCCTATTGCGCCAGCCGCCTCGCCGATGCCGGCGCCCGCGTCATCAAGATCGAGCGGCCCGAGGGCGACTTCGCCCGCGGCTATGACGCGGTGGCGCGCGGTCAGTCCAGCTATTTCGTCTGGCTGAACCGCGGTAAGGAGAGCGTCTGCCTCGACATCAAGAACCCCGAGGACAAGGCGCTGCTCGGGCGGATGATCGCCAAGGCCGATGTGTTCATCCAGAACCTCGCCCCCGGTGCCATGGCCCGCGCCGGCTTCGGCAGCGCCGAGCTGCGAGAGAAGCATCCACGCCTCATCACCGTGGACATCTCCGGCTATGGCGAGGAAGGCGACTACGCCGGGATGAAGGCCTATGACCTGCTGGTGCAGGCGGAATCCGGCCTCGCCTACATCACCGGCCGACCGGAGGGGCCGGGCCGTGTCGGCGTCTCCGCCTGCGACATCGCCTGCGGCATGCACGCCCATGCGGCGGTGCTGGAGGCGCTGATCGAGCGCGGCATCACCGGCAAGGGCAAGGGCATCGCCGTCAGCCTGTTCGACGGCATGGCGGACTGGATGACGGTGCCGCTGCTGCAATACGAGGGCACGGGCAAGAACCCGCCCCGCATCGGCCTGGCGCATCCCTCCATCTGCCCCTATGGCGCCTTCCCGACCAAGGACGGCTCCCTGGTGCTGATCTCCATCCAAAACGAGCGCGAATGGGCCAGCTTCTGCGCGCATTTCCTGGATGAGCCGGACCTGCCGCAGAAGGAAGGCTTCCGGGTGAACAACGAGCGCGTGGCGAACCGGCCGATGGTGGATGCGCATATCGGGCGGATGTTCGCCTCGCTGACGCGCGACGAATGCGCCGCCAAGCTGCGCCGTTCCAACACCGCCTATGGCTTCGTCAATGACTGCGAGGGGCTGCGGACCCATCCGGCGCTGCGGCGGGTGACGGTGGAGACGCCGGAGGGGCCAGTGGCGATCGGCGCACCGCCCGCACGGCTTTCTGACGGGCCGCGGAAGCTCGGCCCGGTGCCGGCGCTCGGCGAGCATACCGCCAAGGTGCGGGCCGAATTCGCGGACTGAAACGGCCCGGCCAGGAGGGAGTCTTACTGCCGGACCGCGGGCGCCTCGGCGACCTCCAGCAATTGCAGGCGGCGCGGGGCGGAGGCGCGCGGTGCGGCGCGGGCGGGCTGTCGCTCCGGGAGTGTCGGCGCGAAAGCGGCCCGGCTCCGGCCAAGTTCGGGGCGCCGCGCCAGCCAGAGCGCAACGGAGCGGAAGCCATTGCCATCGGCCGGCCTGGCCTGATCCGGCCGATCCGTGCCCCAGGCGGCGATCATCTCCTCGCGCCGCCGCTCCTCGGCCAGACGCTTTTCCATGCCGGGCCAGGCCGCCAGCACCTTCAGCCGGTAGGCTGCGGCCAGTTCGGGGGTCGCGGAATGGTAATGCGCCGCCGCCTGTTCCCAATTGCGCCGCGCCTGGTAGAGCCGGGTGAGGAACTGGGCCGCATAGCGGGCATTCGCCACAGGGTCGAAGGCCTCCTCCAGGCTGGCGAAGGCCTGGGGATGGTGGTGCAGGTTCACCTGCATGCAGCCGACATCGATCAGCTTCACCCCACGGGCACGGAGCGCCTGCACCGCGGCGATCGCCTCCTCCTTGGTTTCGAAATAGCGGCCCTGCCCTTCGACATTGATGGTCCAAGGCCAGGGCGTCACGGCGCCGGTTACAGGATCGACGCGGCCCGACTCGACCCGGGCGATGGCCTGCAGCAGGGCGGCCGGCAACCGGTACTCGCGCTCCGCCGCATGGATCGCCTGCCGGCAGAGCAGACCTGGGTCCGTCTCCTGCGGGGCTGGAGAGGCGGCAAGGGCGGGCAGACCGGCGAGGCACAAGGAAAAGGTCATGGCGATCACGGCGCGGCGCATGGGGGATCTCCTCATGGTCGGGCCAAGATCAGGCCCGTAATGCGTTGAATTCCGGCTGATGCGGCCCTGACCCTCCTCCCGGCACCGACCTATGACCAAACGGCAATGCTGCACTGCAAAAACGCTCTTGCGAAGCAGCCGGCAAATCCATAGATTGTGCAGCGCAGCAACACGGCCCTGCCGGGTTGTCTGTCTTTCTTGGACGTTTCCTCCCTAAACTCGGCGGTGCCGCAAGGCACCGCCTTTTTTTCACAAGCGGGAGGGACGCCGGGAGCCCCCCAGGCTTCACCTTCCGGTCATCTGCTTTCATGTTCCAGCGGGCGCGCAGCGCGCCCGCCCCGCTACCGCAGGAAGGACCAGTCGGCCGCCGCCAGGGTGGCGATCAGCCGGGTCAGGTCGCGCTGGATGGCCGCCATGCGGGGCAGCCGCTCGATCCGCGCCTCATCCATGTAGAGCGGGCGGGCGATCTCAATCTGGAGGGCGTGCACGCCCTCTCGTGGCCGGCCGTAATGGCGGGTAACATAGCCGCCGGCATAGGGATCGTTGCGCCGGACACGGTAGCCCATGCCCGTCAGGATCTCCTCGACCAGCCGCGTGGCGCGGGGAGCGCAGGCGGTGCCATGCGCGTCGCCCAGCACGAAATCCGGCGGGTTGGCGGCCTGGGCCGGATGGGTCGGCATGGAGTGGCAATCGATCAGCAGGCAGGCGCCGAATTCGTCCCGCGTCTCCGCGATCAGCGCCGCCAGCGCCGCGTGGTAGGGCTGCCAGAAGCGGCGGATGCGGTCCTCGGCCTCGGCGAAGCTCAGCTTGTGGCGATAGACTGCCTCCCCCGTCGCCACGACCCGCGCGATGGTGCCGAGGCCGGCGCCGACTCGCGGGCTGGCGCTGTTCACCCAGGCCGGCAGCGGCCCGTCGAACATGCCGGGGTCGAGTTCCCAGGGCTCCCGGTTCACGTCGCAGAAGACCCGCGGGAAGGTGGCGGCCAGCAACGGCGCGCCATGCTCCGGCGCGGCGGCGAAGAGTTCGTCCACGAATCCGTCCTCGCTGCGGCGCAGCGCCAGGGGGCCAAGCCGGGCGGCGGCGATGAAGCTTTCCGGATAGGCCCGGCCGGAATGCGGCGAGGCAAAGACCAGCGGCGCCCGCTGCCGCGCCGGGCGGCTCAGCAAATAGGGCTCGGTGCCCTCCTCCGGGGCAGCTTGCGGCGATGCGGCGAGATCGACGGGGAGATCCATGTATTGCCCGATTTAGTCGCAGGCGCTGGTCGCTGTCATCCCGTGATGCTCTCCCGCGGTTGCGAGGACGGCTTGCCGACCGCGGCGCGGCAGGCTAGTAAACCGCCTCCGCACGGACGGGCGCGTAGCTCAGCGGGAGAGCACCACCTTGACACGGTGGGGGTCACTGGTTCAATCCCAGTCGCGCCCACCATCTTTCCAATGACTTGGCGGGAAGATGGTGAATGGAGGCAAGGCGGCCGAGATCGCCGGAGCCTCATCCCCGGTTCACTCCCCTTTTTGCGTCGGACACGATCCGGCCGGATTGTCATTCTTCCTTGATCGCCCGGCTGCGAGAGGGGACGGTGAGGGGCCGTTCCGTTCTGGGATGAGGAGTTTCGCTTGGCTTCTGGAGCTTGGTCCTCGGCGCTCCGGCTGATGGCCGCCGGGGCTGCCGGCGCGGGGCTTGCCGCCGGAATCGCCTTGCTCCGCTCCCGCCGTGCCTCGGGCCGCATGGCCAGGCTGATGGAGGCGCTCCGCGAATCGCGGACCGGCATCTGGCGCTGGGACATTGCTGAGGACCGGATCGAATGGGATGCCGCCCTGGCCGCCGTCTTCGGCCTTCCCCCCGATGCGGCGCCCCGCCGCGTCTCCGATGTCCTGGCGCTGGTGCATGAGGAGGACCGGGAGCGGATCGGGGCCGCGGTGCGCCGCTGCATCGAGAAGGGGGGCTCGGCCGAGTACGAATTCCGCATCCGGACCCCCTCCGGTGAGGAACGCTGGATCCATGACCGCAGCCGGATCGTCCATGACCGGACCGGCCGGCCGCTCGCCATGCTCGGCGTCTGCATGGACATCACCGCGCGCAAGCAGGCGGAGCTGCACCTGCAGAGAAGCGAGCAGCGCTACCGCTCGCTGGTGGACGCCACCTCGACCCTGGCCTGGCGACGCGACGGCGCCGGACATTTCACCGAGCCGCAACCCGCCTGGGAGGCCTATACCGGCCAGGGCTGGGAGGAGTATCGCGGCCTCGGCTGGCTGGCGGCGATCCACCCGGAGGACCGCCCCGTGGTGCGCGAGAATTGGGCTCGGGCCATGCGGGAGCAGCCGGATCTCTACGAGTCGGAGGCCCGGATCTGGCATGCGCCCAGCCGATCCTGGCACATCTTCCTCACCCGCGCGGTCTCCATCCGGGATCCGGATGGCTCGGTGCGCGAATGGGCCGGCTTCGCCAACGACGTCACCGACCGCCGAATCGCCCAGGCGGCGCTGCGGGATAGTGAGGCCCGGTTGCGGCGCGCGGCCGAAGCCGCGCGCTTCGCTACCTTCGAGGTCGCCAATCCCGATGCGGAGCACATCGTCTCGGAAAGCTTCCGCGAATTATGGGGCCGGCCGCAGGGCACGCGGATAGACCTCATCTCCCTGCTCACCCGCGTGCATCCGGATGACCGGCAGGCTTTCGAGGCACACCGGCGTGGGATCGCAACACGGGGCGGCCCCTTCGAGCATGAATTCCGCGTGGTACTCCCGGATGGCAGCATCCGCTGGCTGCAATCGCGCGGCGAAGCGGAGCCGGGGCCGGACGGCCTGCCCGGCCGGGTGGTCGGCGTGAATCTCGACGTCACCGCGCGGAAGCAGGCGCAGCGGCGGCAGGCCCTGCTGGTGCGGGAGCTGAACCACCGGGTGAAGAACATGCTGGCGACCGTGCAGGCGCTCTCGGTGCAGACCCGGCGGAGCGCCGAGGGCGACCATGCGCGCTTCATCCAGGATTTCAGCGCCAGGCTGCAAGCATTGGCCCGCACCCATGACCTGCTCACCGCCAGCGCCTGGGAGCCGACCCCGCTCCAGGCCACAGCCGCGGCTGCGCTCGCCCCGTGGCTGGGGGAGCAGGCGCGGATCCGGCTGGACTGCGCGAGCGGCCCAGCCCTGTCACCGCGCCAGGCCCAGGCGCTGGTGCTGGCACTGAACGAGCTGGCCACCAACGCGACCAAGCATGGGTCGCTCTCGGTGCCGGACGGCCAGGTGGATCTGGCCTGCACGCTGGAGCCGGCCGGCAGTGGCGCGGCGACCGTGGTGATCGAGTGGCGGGAGAGTGGCGGGCCGCCGGTGCGGCCGCCGGCCCGCCGCGGCTTCGGTTCGCGCCTGCTGGAACAGGGGCTGGTCCGCGAGTTCGGCGGAGAGGTCCGGCTGGACTACCTCCCCACCGGCCTGGAATGCCGCATCCGCCTGCCCCTGGTGAGCGCGGAGGAGCCGGAAGGGGCGGAGCCGCAGGCGCTCACCTCCGGTTGACCGCCGCGGCTTGGCACGGCATCTGCGGCGGGAAGGAATTTCCGCCGGAGATCCGCCCCATGCGCCGCCGTACCGTGCTCGCCGCCGCGCTGTCACCCCTCGCCACCCCGGCCCTGCTGCGGCCGGCCCGCGCCCAGGGGGCGGCGGTGATGCGGCTGTCCCATCAATTCCCGCCCTCGCACCACAATGCGCAGGTGATGGCCGCCTTCGCCGAGGATGTGAAGGCACGCTCCAAGGGTAGCGTCGAAGTTCAGGTCTTCCCCGCCGAGCAATTGGCCCGCGCCGCCGAGAATTTCCCCGGCGTCGCCCGCGGCGCCTTCGAGGCGGCGGCGGCGGTGAATTTCCAGTGGGGCAACACCCTGCCGGAAATGAACGCGATGACCATTCCCTACCAGTTCTCAAGTCTGGAGGCGATCCGCAAATTCCCCGGCAGCGAGGCCGCAAAGTTCCTGGAGGGGCTGCTGGCGCGCAAGGCGGTGCGGAACCTGATGTGGCTCTACACCTCCCGCCAGGCGATCTTCACCAGCAACCGCAAGCCGATCGTGACTGTCGAGGATTTCCGCGGCCTGAAGGTGCGCGGCCTCAACCCACTGACCGACCATGCCCTGACCGCGGTGGGCGCCGCCGCCGTGGCAATGCCCGGGCCCGAGGTGCCGCAGGCGCTGCAATCCGGCCTGCTGGATGCGGGGCTGACTGACCTCTCCGCCGCCGTATCCCGCCGATTCTTCGAATTCCAGAAATTCGGCACGGTCACGCCCTATTTCTCCGTCATCAGCCACGTCTATGTGAACCCGCGCTGGTGGAACGGGCTGCGCGAGGAGCAGCGCGCGGCCATTGAGGCTGCCGCGCGCAAGGCGGAGCAGGACCAGATCGGCGTCACCGAGAAGACCGCTGCGGACGCCGTAGCCGAACTCCGCGCCCGCGGCATGACCCTGCATGAGCAGAGCGCCGCCGAGACTGCCTCCTGGCGCGCCGCCATGAACCCGCCGGTGGTGCAGGCCTTCCTGAAGCAGGCGCCCGAAGGCGGGCGGCGCATCCTCGACCTGCTGCAGGCGCTGTGAGGCTGCTGCAGAAGCTGGCCGCCGGGCTGGCCCGCATGGCGGGCTGGCTCGGTTCGCTTGCCACCCTGCTCTGCCTTGTGCTCGTCGTGGTTTCGGTCGGGGCGCGCTACCTGTTCGCCATGCCGCTTGCCTGGAGCGACAAGGTGGCCGGCTGGCTGGTGGTGGCGCTGGTATTGCTGGCCGCACCCGAGGCGCAGCGGCGCTTCGAGCATATCGGCGTCGATATTGCCGTCGGCCGCATCGGGCCGCGGCTGGCGCGCCTCGCGCATCTGCTGGGCACGCTGACGGTGGCTCTGGTCGCCGGGATCCTGCTGGTGGCGGGGATCGAGGCGGTCGAGTTCAGCCAGATGACCGGCATGATGACGGATGTGGAGGGTGTCCCTGAATGGTGGATCCAGGCGATCCTGCCGGTGGGCAGTGCGGTATTGCTGCTGGTGGCGCTGGTCCAGGCGGTCGTGCTGGTCTTCGGGGGAGAACCTGAGCACCTGCCGCGCGGCGATGCCGATCCGCTCTCACGCGAAAGCCTGGCCCGGGGCGAATGACCTTCCTTCTCATGCTCGCGGCGCTGATCGCGCTGCTCTATCTCGGCGTGCCGATCTTCGCGGCGCTGTTCCTGCTGCCACTCGCCGTCCTCTGGTGGGTCGAGGGTGGCGTGCCTGCGCTCGGCGAATTGGTGATCGGGCAGCTCGACGGCTATCTGCTGGTTGCCATCCCGCTCTTCATGCTGATGGCGCATGTGATGGTGCGCGGGCGGGTGGTGGACGACCTCTACGGCGCCGCCTTCGCCATGCTGCGGCGGGTGCGGGGCGGCGTCGGCATCGCCACCGTCGCGGCCTGCACCGTCTTCGCCGCCATCTCCGGCAGCAGCGTGGCGACGGCGCTGACCGTGGGCAAGATCGCCATCCCGCAAATGCTGCGCTACGGCATGTCCCGCCGCGGTGCCTTCGGCGTGGTGGCGGGCGGCGGGACGCTCGGCATCCTGATCCCGCCCTCGGCACCGATGGTACTCTATGCCTATGTGACCGAATCTTCGGTTGGCGCGCTGTTCCTGGCGGGCATCGTCCCCGGCCTGATGATGGCGGCCATGTTTGCTGGCTGGTGCTGGATCACAGAGGGCCATGCCCGCGCCCCGGAGGGGGAGGCGCCGCCGGAGCGGGTGCATGTGGCGCTGCGCCGCGCCAGCTGGTCCATCACCCTGCCGCTGTTTGTCCTGGGCGGGATCTATTTCGGCATCTTCACCGCGACCGAGGCGGCGGGCACCGGCACGCTCTACGCCATCCTCATCGCGGCGCTGGTCTATCGCGCGCTCACCCTGCGGGACTTCCTGGAAGGCGTGGGCGAGGCGACGCGCACCTCTGCCATGCTGCTGATGATCATCGCGGGGGCGGCGATCTACGGCTACATGCTGACCAAGCTGCGCGTGCCGCAGGAGCTGGTGGAGCTGGTGACGAGCTGGGGCCTCTCCCGCACCCAATTCCTGCTGGCGATGATGGTGCTGCTCTTCCTGCTGGGGCTGGTGCTGGAGAGCTTCTCCATCATCCTGCTGACCATGCCAGCCATCCTGCCGGTGATGGGGGCGCTCGGCATCGACAAGATCTGGTACGGCATCCTGCTGACGCTCAGCCTGGAAATGGCGCTGATCAGCCCGCCGGTGGCGATGAACCTAGTGGTCATCAAGGCGATCACCGGTGCGCCGCTGGGCGAGGTGAACCGCAGCATCCTGCCCTATATGCTGATGCTGGCCTTCGGGACCGGGCTGCTGATCGCCTTCCCGGAGATCGCCCTCTGGCTGCCGCGGCAGGTGGGGTATGCGGGGTAGGGCCGCCCCTACCCCGCCTCTGCCGGCTAAGGCCGCTCGTTGCTGAAGACCACGGTGCCGCTGGCGGAGAACATGCCACCGACGCCGTGGCAGACGCTGATCTTCGCCCCCGGCACCTGCGCCGGCGCGGTGCCGCGCATCTGCCGGACGCTCTCCTGCAGGGCGAACATGCCGTACATGCCGGTATGGGTGTAGGACAGCCCGCCCCCATTGGTGTTCAGCGGCAGCTTCCCGCCCGGCGCAGTGTTGCGCTCCCAGATGAAGTCCTTGGCCTCGCCGCGCTTGCAGAAGCCCAGATCCTCCAGCCCGTAGAGGGGGAGGTGGGCGAAGGCGTCGTAGATCATCAGGTGATCCACGTCCGAGTGCTTGATCCCGGCCGCCTGCATGGCAGTCGGGCCGGCGACCCGGAAGGCGCGGGAGGAGGTGAAGTCCTCCATCTGCGAGACCATGGTGGTCTCGACGCTCTCGCCGGTGCCGAGGATGTAGACCGGCTTGGTCGGGAAGTCCTTCGCCCTGTCGGCGCTGGTCAGGATCAGCGCGCCGCCGCCATCCGTCACCAGACAGCATTGCAGGATGCGGAAGGGGTAGGCGATCATCCGGCTGTTCAGCACGTCATCGACCGTGATCGGGTCGCGGAACATGGCGCGCGGGTTCTTCGCCGCCCATTCCCGCTGCACCACGGCGACCATGGCCAGATGCTCGTGCGTCACGCCATAGGTCTTCATGTAGCGCAGGACGGGGATGGGGAAGAGCGTCGGAGGGCCGAAGGGGCCGTAGGGCGCCTCGAACTGCCCGGCCAGGCTCTCCGGCTCCGGCGGGCGGGGCGTGGCGGCGATGCGGGACTTGCCGCTCTCGCCATGGGTGATCAGCACGGTGTTGCAATAGCCGGCGGCGATGGCGGCTGCTGCATGCCGGACATGCAGCATGAAGGAGCAGCCGCCGACCCCGGTGCCATCCACCCATTTCGGCACGATGCCGAGGTAATGCGCGATCTGCTGCGGCATCATCGGGCCGACGCAAGCGACCCCATCGATGTCAGAGGGCTTCAGCCCCGCATCCGCCATGGCGTTCAGCGCCGCGTCGGCATGCAGGCCGATCTGCGACAATTCCGGCACCACGCCGATCTTCGTGCTCTCCGCCGCGCCGACGACGGCGATCTGTCCTGGCTTCAGCATCACTTGCCCCCCTTCGCCGGACGGAACAGCGGCAGGGTGATCTCCTCGTCCAGCGGCTCGAACACGACCTCCAGCGGCATATCGAGGACCAGTGCCTCCGGCGTCTGCGGGCAGTCGATGATGTTGGTCATCATCCGCGGCCCTTCCTCAAGCTGCACCACGGCGATGGCATAGGGCGGCGTGAAGCCGGGCACCTGCCGGTGGTGGATCACGTAGCTGTAAAGGGTGGCGCGGCCGCTCGCCTCGAAGACGCTGACATTGCGCGACCCGGTAAAGGGGCTGAAGGGGCGCGGCGGGAAATAGGCCTTGCCCGTATCCCCGCAGCGCTGCAGCAGCAGCTTGCCCTGCTTCGTCCCCTCCCAGAAATGCCGGGTTTCCGGCGTCGGCTTGGGCTTCGCCCTGCCTGGAGCCAGCATGCGATCTCCTCCTCAATGCGGCTTGCCGCCGCAGCCTGTCACAACACGGGCGCAGTGGCCAAGGGAGGGGCGCTACATCGTCATGGACCAGGCGTCCGGCAGCAGCACATAGTCGCCGCCCCGCCGCACCAGATGCGCCTGGCCGGGGAAGTGCAGATGCATCCCCGCGATGGCCTGGCCATCCGTCGCGACCATGTCGAAGACGCGCCGGCGAGTCGCCTCGGCCTGCACCGGATCGACATCGAAGGCCATGGTCACCTCCGGCCGAGGCACCTGAATCTCCGGCACATGCACGATATCGCCCCAGATCAGCAGCGAATCCTTGCCGGAGGCAATCACATAGCCCGTATGGCCCGGCGTGTGCCCCGGGAAGGGCATGGCGGTGACGCCGGGGAAGACCTCGCCGCCGGTGAAGCTGCGGATGCGGTCGCGATAGGGCGCCGCCTGGTCGCGCGCCGCCTGGAAATTGCGCTGCCGGCTCGACTCATCCGCCCGCGCCATGGCCGCATCATCGTGCCAGTAGGCGAGTTCCGCCGCATGCAGCACCAGCTCGGCATTCGGGAACAGCCGCTTTCCTTCCGCATCCGCCAGGCCGTTCGAGTGGTCCGGGTGCATATGGGTCAGCAGCACCGTGTCCACTTCTCCGGGCTCGACGCCCATGGCGGCGAGATTCTCGAAGAGCTTGCCCACGGTCGGCCCCATGGCATGGCCGCAGCCGGTATCCACCAGCGCCACACGCCCGGCCGATTGGATCAGGAAGGTGTTCACCGCGGTCCGGCGTGGCACCGGCCGGAATGCCTCGCGCAGCATCCGCGCCGCATCCTCCGGCGCGATGTTCTGGATGACGGCCATGGAGCCATCCAGATAACCATCGCTCAGTGCAGTAACGATGATGTCGCCGATGCGCCGGTGATAGACGCCCGGCACCTGCCTCTCCGGTACCCGTGCCATTGAATCCCTCCCCGAACCGAGGGGAGGAACCCTATGGCGGGAAGGCGGCCCCGACCAGGGGGCCGCCCTGTCGCCCTACCCCCGCCGCACCGAGGCCAGGAACTCGCCGGAGCGGCTGCGCAGCGCCCCGGCATGGCCAGTCAGGTCATTGGCGGCGCCGAGCAGCGAGGCCGAAGCCTCGCCCGTCTGCCGTGCCGCGCGCTGCACATCCTGGATGCGCTGGGTCACCGCCGTGGTGCCTTCCGCCACCTGGGCGGCGCTGCGGGCGATCTCCCGCGTCGCGCTGCCCTGCTCCTCGACGGCGGCGGCGATGGCAGAGGTCACCTCGTTCATCCGCTCGATCGTGCTGCCGATGGAGCGCAGCGCCGCCACGGCCTCCCCGGTCGCCGCCTGGATGGCACCGATCTGGGCGCCGATCTCCTCGGT
>Ga0182742_1004516_pt1 | contig 12543 bp, 8 predicted proteins | sample eDN5th37CBELigMG_FD_128880 | JGI IMG/M metagenome (GOLD analysis project Ga0182742, IMG submission 128880) | Enriched Miracle-Growth compost microbial communities from Emeryville, California, USA - eDNA 5th pass 37_C BE-Lig MG (version 2)... ... | reverse complement strand
TTTCCAGAGGCTCTTGGTGTACTCCACGTTGTTTCGCAGCAGGAACGGCCAGTCGGTCTCGGTCGTCGAGCTGCACGCCCCGAGGTGAAAAACCACCTCGATCGGCGCCCCCCCGCGGTCCAGATCGTCGAGGAACCGCTCCATCGGGATGAACCGAAAGCGGTTCAGCCCGGCCCAGTTGGCGGCGTTCTCGGCCGTGAGAGAGTGGTCGACCAAAAGCAGGTCCATTCCCGACAGCCGTTGAGCGAGGTTCGAGCCGATAAATCCCGCGGCCCCCGTGATCGCGATCATCCTTGGTTCTCCAACATTCGGCGGGCGGCCCATCATCGCTCGCGTTTCCCGCCTTCGGCCTCCCCCTGGAACTTTGAGCGCTCAAAGTACCCATCCTCCGGCCATCCGGCCAGTCGACTCTCGTCCGGTTTCCCAGCGCCCGGAGCCCTTTCCTCAGTACCGGGTCAGCGAGAGCCAGGCCGCGCCCAGGATCGTGGTGAGGAGGGTCAGCGGGACGCCGACCTTCAGGTATTCGACGAAGCCGAGGTTGGTCCCCTCGCGACGAGCGCCCTCGACGACGATCAGGTTGGCGACCGAGCCCAGGATCGTCAGGTTGCCCGCCAGCGTGCTCGACATCGCCAGGGCGAGCCAGGCTTGCTCCTGGTCGGCCATCGCCGGCATGAGGGGCTGGAACAGCAGGACCGCCGGCACGTTCGAGACCAGGTTGGAAAGGGCCACGGACAGAATGCTCACCGGAACCACCGGAGCCTCTCCGAACCGCCCCAGTCGGCTCAGGTCCCAGCGGTGAACGACGTTGGCGTCGAAGGCGTGGACCACGACGAAAAGCCCCGCGAACATGACCAGCAGCGGCCAATCCACGGCCTGAATCGCCCGCTCGGGCCGCAAGCAGTCGAGCATCAAGACCGCCGCCGCGATCAGGGCCACCGAGGCGGTCGGCAGGCCCGCGAAAAAGAGCGGGATCGTCGCCAAGGCGATCAGCCCGGCGCGGGTCAGCAACTTGCGATGGACCCGAAACCGCTCGGGCGCCGGATCGAACGCCTCGAGGCCCTCTCTTCGCATGAGCGAGCGCCGGTAGACCAGGGCGACGAGCAGAAAGTTGATCAGGAGTCCCGCGACGGCGATCGGCGCCAGCCTGCACGCGAACCGCGCGTAGGAGATGCCCGACAGCGAGCCGATGATGATGTTCTGCGGGTTTCCCGTGATCGTCGCCACCGAGCCGACGTTCGACGCGGTGGCCAGCCCCACGAGGTACGGGATCGACGGCCTCCGCATCCGTCGGCAAAGCCCCAGCACCAAGGGCGTCATGGCCACGCAGACCACGTCGTTGACCAGAAAGGCCGAGAGCCCCCCCGACAGACCGATCACAATTGCGAGCATCGCCAGCGGTCCCGGCCGGCTCGCGGCCACCCGCTCCGTCACGAGCGCGAAGAACCCCGCGAGGCGCAGATAGCCGGCCAAGATCATCATGCCGAACAAGAGAACGAGGGTCTCCACGTTCACGGCCGCCGCCGCCTCGCGGAGATCGAGGACTCCAAACCCAATCATTCCCGCCGCCCCGACCAGGGCGATCGCCGAGCGATCCAGCCGCAAGCGCGGAACTCTTCCCATCGCCAGGGCGAGGTAGGTCAGACTGAAGAGGATCGCCGCCAGGGGCGCCTTCGACGTGATCCAAGCGACGTTCACGCGAGCCTCGAACACGCGCCCACTCAACGCCCCGGCGAGTTTCGCCGCGCGGCCTGAAGTGAAGGCCGGAACACCATCAAGAGAGGGCGCCGCGGCGAAACCACCGGCGAGACCGCGCCATCGTCGAAATTGAGGGATTCTCAACGAACAGTCTGGCCGCCGCGGCGTCGATTCGGCAAGAGATTTGGCCAAGAAACCAGGTGGCCAGGGAAATTCCCGCCGCGGTCGCGCGTTTCGGCCGGGGCTTTATTGACTCGCCGCGGGACGTTCTGGTAAGTTAAACGTCCCTTCGCAACGACCCATGTGAAGGGGACCCGTTGAAGGTCGAGGAGAGGTGGCTGAGTGGTCGATAGCGGCGGTTTGCTAAACCGTTAAACGGGGAAACTCGTTTCGGGGGTTCGAATCCCCCCCTCTCCGCTCAAGTCTTTCGCCGCGGCAATTCGCGTCAACGCCGACGCTTGAATCGCCGCTTTTTTTATTTCGCTCTCCGGGCACTCCGGACGCTGTAAAATGGAATCCGTCGCGACGCGACTGTCGGCGCTTCGCCCGCTCGGAGCGATCGTCCTCCCGCCACCTCAACCGGCGCGGTCGCTTGTCGGGGGTTGGGAGTGGCCGCCCGGATTGAAGCCCGCTCGATCGACCTTCGCGATGAAGGCGCCGCGCCGGGTGGGCTTGTCGACCCGGCGAAACGCAAAACGGCGTCCCGAGCTTTCGCGCGGGACGCCGTTGTCTGGGATGGGTCGATCGAGGCCGGGATCGGGTCAAGGCGACATCGTGGCCCCGGTGGTCGGGTTGACCGGCAGGGGCGCCGGGGGAGCGTCGACGGCCGGCGGACCGGCGCACCGGCGGAGGTGATCCTTGTCGATGTACACGACCTCAACCTTGTGATCCACGTGATTGAACGGGATCGGGTAGTCGGCCCAGTACAGTTCGTCGTAGTACACCGTGGCCTTGTAGTGGCAGTGGACGAGCTGGCAGGGACCGGCCAGGGGGTAGACCTTGCAGGGGTCGACCTTCTCGCCGATCTTCTCGATCAGGATCCGGACGTTGTTTCGCTGCGTCTCGTAGAAGACCGGGGAGCCGTGCTTGAACTTCGTAACCTTGTTCCAGACCTCCTCCTCGCTCGGCTCGTCGAGGCAGACCGAGGCGGTGGAATCGGCCGGGATCGGGTCGAGGATCGCCACCCGCCCGTTGTGCTCTTCGCGGAGGATGTCCTCCTCAAGCCGCTGCGACTGCGCCGCGGTGATCGGCCAGGCGAACGACCAGCCGGTCGGATGCAACGGCGAGATCTTGCGGAAGACGTACGGGATGCCGCACCCTGAGTGCGTCGTGCAGATGACGGCCAAGATGGCGCCCGTCATAATGCCGCGAGCCCAGCGCGGGGTTTTCGGGCTCAGGCGCCGCGCGGATTGGAACATGGTCTTCCCCCTCCTTGGGAACGTGCGCGAACACGTCGGCGGAAACATCCTATCCACCGACCCAACCGGCGCCGGGACCGCTTCTTGAGCTGAGACGACCGATCGTTCCGGCGACTAGTTCTTCTCATCGCGATCGGTCTATGTGGTCTAGTTATCGTTCGCGAACGGCCTGGGCTGTGAGGAATTTCCGAATTCGACCGGAGATCCGCCTTGACCCAACGGCTTGCGCGCCCGCTCCGACAACCATTGCCCTCGCTCACTGACCGCATCATCGGCGCGCCGAGGCCCGAAACTTCGCTCCGACCCAATTTTTCCGTCCAAGGGGCGTCTTGGTTTGAACCAGCCGGCGTTGGACAATCGGCGCGACCGATCGATTGGATGGAGGCCCTTCTACTTCGCCCCCATCCCGAGAGCGGCGAGAATCGCCTCGACATCATGGACGCAACCGCCCCACGCTCCCCCGGAGACCGCCTGAAGCGCGGCCCAGAGCCGGGTGTCATCCGGCATGTCGGGGTCGGGCGAGAGGTTCGGGTGAGGCTCGCGTCGCGCGAGAATTCGCGCGCCCTCCTCGACTCCAAACTCCACCCCGTCGCCGCCGATCAGGTCGATGGAGCCCTCAAGGTTGCCCCGATCAACGACGACCCGGATCAGGTCGCCGTCGCGGACCTTGCCCAGCGGTCCCCCGGCGAGGGCCTCGGGGCTGATGTGGCCGACGCAGGCGCCGGTGCTCACGCCCGAGAATCGGGCGTCGGTCAAAACCGCCACGTGCTTGCCGAAGGAAAGGTGTCGAAGCGCCGAGGTGACCTGATAAATCTCCTCCATCCCGGCCCCGATCGGCCCCCGCCCGATCAAGACCACGATGTCGCCGGCCCGGACGGGAACGAAGCCCTCCCGCCCCTTGATCGCCGCGACCGCGTCGCGCTCGCGGGTGAAGACGCGCGCGGGGCCCGTCTTGCGATAGACGCCGTCGGCGTCGACGACGCTCGGGTCGATGGCCGTGCTCTTGATGACCGCCCCCTCCGGCGCGAGGTTGCCGTGGGGGAACGTCACGGTGCTGGTCAGCCCCCGTTCTCGGGCCCGCTCGGGACTCATGATGACGTCGTCCGGATCAACTCCATCGGCCTGATGCAGCCGCTCGCGCGCCCGCTTCCGCCGTTCGCTCGCCTCCCACCAGTCCAGAACCCGGCCAAGCGGCGCGCCCACGACGTTCAGGGCCGACTCGTCCAGCAGCCCCAGCCCGCGCAGGTGAAGCATGACCTCGGGAACGCCCCCGGCCAGATAGGCCCGGATGGTCGGATGGTATTCGGGACCGTTGGGCAGGACGCTCACGAGCCGGGGGACCTTGGCGTTGATCTCCCGCCAATCGCCGACGTCGGGCCGGCGCAGGCCGGCGGCGTGGGCGATCGCCGGCAGGTGGAGCAAGAGGTTCGTCGAGCCGCCAAACGCGGCGTGCGCGATCATGGCGTTGCGAAGCGCCGCGTCGGTGACGATCTTCTCCAGCGCGAGCCCGCGCTTCGCCAACTCCACGACCGCGCGGGCCGATCGCCGGGCCAGGTCGAGCCAAACGGGTTGGCCGGAAGGGATCAGCGCGGAATGCGGCGCCGACATCCCGAGCGCCTCGCCCACGACCTGGGCCGTGGCGGCGGTCCCCAGAAACTGGCACCCGCCCCCGGGACTGGCGCAGGCGCGGCAGCCTAGCTCGGCGGCTTCCTCAAGGGTGATCTCGCCATGCGCGTAACGCGCGCCTATGGTCTGAATCTTGCCCGCGTCCTCGCCGGAACTGGGGGGAAGCGTCACCCCGCCGGGAACGAGAACGGAGGGCAGTTGCTTCGAGCCGGCCAGGGCGAGCATCATCGCGGGCAAGCCCTTGTCGCAGGTGGCGATCCCCAACACCCCCTTGCGCCTGGGAAGCGAGCGAATCAGTCGGCGGAAGACGACGGCCGCGTCGTTGCGGTAGGGGAGACTGTCCATCATCCCCCTGGTCCCCTGAGTTCGGCCATCACACGGGTCGGAGACCATCGCCGCGAACGGAACCACGCCGAGCCGCTTGAACTCCTCGGCGGCCTCCTTGACCAGAAGCCCGATCTCCCAGTGCCCCGTGTGATACCCAAGCGCGATCGGCTCGCCATCGGCGCCGCGCAGCCCCCCCTGCGTGCTCAGGATCAGGTACGGGTCGCGCGCCGCCTCCGAGGGCGTCCAGCCCATGCCGGCGTTCTGGGTCAGCCCGAAGAGGTCGCCCGACGGCCAGAGCCGAAGCATTTCGTCGGTCAGCGGCAGCGTTCCCCACGGCCCCTCGGCGCTGGTGAAAACCCCGTTCCAATCCAACTCGGGCGAGTCGATCAGACTCGACCAGTCCCGGACTTCGGATGATCCCACGGACGACATGGCTCTTTCTTTCGCGATGGAGGGTTTCAAGGAGGGAAAGCTCTCGGGCGCGGATGACTCCTCCATCATGGCCCGCCTCGCCTCGATGGGGCAACCGCCCGCCCCGCGCCCAATGGCCGACCGCGACCGTTTTGACCCATTCCGCGGCGCGTCGTTTGCTTCCCTCATTATGGCAATCGCGCGCGGCGTCCCGACCGTTGAACACGGAGGGAGGAGCGGCGCCTGTTGGCGAAACCGCCGACAGGCTCGCCCCGTCGGCGCCGCGTCAGTCCGGCACGAGGCCGGACGGCGATCTTCCTTTTGCGTCCCATTCCCGCGAGGAGGACGAATCATGGAACGTCGCGAGTTGTTGGGCCTGATGGGCGCCGGCGCGGCTGGCCTCTGGACGGCCGGAGCCATGGGAGCCGTCGACGACGAGAAGGACAAGAAACAACACGAGGGCCATGAAGGTAAGGCGGCGGAGGCTCATCACCAAGGAGAAAAGCACGAGGAACACCACGGCAAGGAGGGAGAGGGGCATGGCGACGACGGCTGGGCACAGGGGCCCGACCACGAGCACATGAAGATCGTTGGAGAGTGCGCCTGGATCTGCAACCTCACGATGCTTCACTGCGTCGAGAAACTCAAGGAGGAGGGCGGGAAGAATCGCGAGGCCCACGCCAAGGCGGTGATTTACACCAATGACTGCCACGGCTTTTGTGGGCACCACCTCATGCTGATGGCCCGCCACAGTCCGCTCAGCCACTACATGACCCAGGCCTGCGCCGACGCTTGCCGCGACTGCGCCAAGGTCTGCGACGAGGGCGGCGAGGGCGACGATGAAGTGATGATGAGGAAGTGCGCCCAGGTCTGCCGCGATTGCGAAAAGGCGTGTCGGGAGCACCTCGAAAAATGCGTTAAAACGGGCTGATTGACTCGCGCCGCGACCTCGGTTCGCAATCAGTGTGGGCATCGGCGATTTCGGTTGCTATCATGAAAGCCGATTCGGCGACGACGCGTTGGGTTTTGGCTCCCGCGCTCTCGCCCACGATCCGGCGATGGCCACAAAGACAAGACGCGATCAACAGAACGCTCGATCCGGCTCGACCCCCCAATTCAAGTGGTCGGAGGGGCGAGAGGGCGGGCGGCGAGGGAATCCGACGATGGGCAAAGGCGACAGGCGAAGCAGGCGCGGCAAGATTTTCCGAGGGACCTTTGGCAAGAAGCGTCCCAGGGTCCAATCCGCCAAGAAGGCGACGGCCGCCGGAGCGGCTTCTGCCGCGGCCGAAGCCCCGGCCGCTTCGACGGAAAGTTGACGCGCTCGGCTTGAGACGCTTAAATCAACGGACGGAGGGGACGCGCTGGGTAAGCACCCGGCTCGTCCCCTCGTTCATTTTTGAGCCTCCAGATCGGTCGATCGCGCGATTCCCGCGGCCGCCCCGGTTCGTTCGGGTTGCGTCCCGGCCTGGAATTTGGTTCAGTGGATTGGGGATCGGAGATCACCACCAACCGCGCGAGGACACCATCATGGCCAAGTTGCGTCTGCTCAAGACCGGACACGGCGATTTGACGCTCGCCGAGTGGGATAAACAACGCCCCGAGACCGTCGAATCAGCCGCCGCGCTGTTCGCGGAGCACGTCACTCCGGGACGCATGGCCTTTCGTCTTGATGGCCCCGGACGCACCCGTTTGATCCGAGAATTCGACGCCGCGGCGCCCGAGATCCTCATCGTGCCCGCGATTCAGGGTGGTTGAGGGGGCTTTCGCGGACCCGGCCGGTCGACGCCACCGACGATTGACCGCGCGGTCAAGGAACGAGCGCGATGATTCGCACCGGGTATTTGCGCTGGGAGATCGAGGTCGACGATGTTCGCTGCGCCACCGACGCGCGGGCCCGCGAGGTCGTCTTTCTGGCCCGCCCCACTCATCGAGTCGTCCGCGTTCGGACCACAAATCACGCCGACGCCGCCGCGCGGTTCGTCCGGGGAGACGCCTCCTATGAGAGCGTCTTGAAGACCCTGGACGCGAACCGGAGCGAGGTCGATCTGACCATCCCCGACGTCGGTCCCCGCCGCTTTCGGTACTCCGAATCCGACCGGGCCACGATGCTCCGTTTCTGGATGGAGAAGCTCCAGCGCGAGGCGAGCGCGTTCGCGCACGAGGTTGTCGGCGCGGCCGCCTCGTTTACCCAGCTCGTCATCGCCAGCCGGGCGCTTCGGGCCGGCTACGCGAAGATGGTCGAAAACGAGATCTTCCGCGTGATCGAGGGGAAGAGCCGCCCTCAGCCGACCTCCGATGAGCCGATTCGAATCGACGCCGCCGACTACCAGCAGGGGGTTCCCGAGCTGGTCGCCGCCGAGTTGGTGCGCGACGTCGTCGAGCCCAAGGAATTCCACGAGTTCTGCCAGTTCGACTGCCTGACCGTCCGCAACGGCGAACACTACTTTCGCATTCCCCGCCGCCCCCACGGCCTGATCGAAGTTTGGGACGTCGCCTCCAAACGCCCCGTCTGCACGCTCTGCGTCGTGTTCCAGGATCCGGGCATGCCCCCCTCGGACGAGGTGGTTATGAAGTACCTGCTCGCCAAGCATCAGCCCGACGTTCTCTGGCAAACCGGCGTCCGCTTCGGCCCCCCCCGCGGCCGCTTCGAGATGACCCCGCCGCGGCGGTGGTCGCGGGATTGAACTTGGGCCGGGAGTCCCGATTATTCGACGTCGGCCAACAGCGCGCGGTCGCGCTCGGACCATTGCTCGATGGTCCATCGGGCGATTCGGCCCAATTCGCGCGATCCCTCGGAGTTCGCCGACTCATGCCGCGCGGCGATCGCTTCAAGACGCTTGAGCGCGGCGCGAATCTCCGTCCGCTTCTCGGTCGTCAATTCGCCTCGGGCCGCCATCGCGCGGACCCGCTCAGGGCATGCGGCCGTCGAAGGCTGGCGCCAGGTTCGATCGGCGTTGAAGATATCTTGTAGTTCCAGAAGATCGTCCACGTCCCCCGGCGTCGCGCTGTCTCCAAAGATTTCGCGACCAAGCGTCGGCTTGAACGCTTCAAGGGAAATGTCGGGGTCGCGGCTGAATTCGCGATACGCGACGCGATTCGCGCGGATCGGCGCCTCGTCGAAGGGAGGATCGCCCGGCGCGAGCCAGCCGAAGCCGAGTGGCCGCTGGCGCTCGCCCTTGAGCCAGTCTTGCCCCTCCTCGGCAACGGTCGGGACGTAAGAGAACGCCTCCAGGGAGGGGATATAACCCGTCACGCCCAGGTCTCGGGCCCTTTGAGCGCCGGCGCGGATCTCGGCGGGGCCGTGGCGGGCGGGCGCGTCGTCGAACCAGAGGCTTCCCCGGGCCCGTTGGATGAGCGACGGCTCGGGAGGGGCGCTGTGGGGCGTGAACATCACCGTCCAGCGCGGGTCGAACGGGAGCGTCGCCCCCTTCGCACCCAGCCCCGGCGCGTCGGCGCCCGAGAAGTAGTGGGGATAAACCACAATGGTCGCGTCGGGCTTTCGGTCCCAAAGCTCATCGGAGATTTGCCGGACGAAGGCGAACTCGCGCTCGAAGAACCGCTCGCGGCAATCCGCGCAGTGGCAGATCGCGTAATCGGACGACTCGATCAAGAGGCCGTCGGCGTTGGGGTAAAAGTCGAAGAGCATCTCCCGGGCGTAGTTGAGCATGAACCGTTGCGACTCGGGTTTCGAGGGGCAGAGGTTGTATCCCCAGCAACCGATGCCGAACGCGGCAGTCGGCTCGCCATCGGGGCCGATGGCCTTCAAGTCGGGATGCTCCAGCGCGTATTGGTTAACCCCGTCATAACCGAACGGCGTGAAGCCTAGGAGAACCTTTGCGCCCCTGGAATGGGCGTGGTCGATCAGCGCCCGAACGAAGTCGTCGCGGACGTTCTCATGCTCGGCGTTGTATTTCCAAGTGATCGGATACGCGCGCGAACGGAATCCGCCGGCGATCCAGAGGATGAGCGTGTTGCCGCCGTCGTCGCCAACGCCGTCGACGATCCGCTTCCAGTCGGCCAGATCGTAGGTCGGCATCCGCGGAAACGTCAAGTAATAGCCGCGCTGGGCGAACGGGCCGACGGTGGACGTCGAGTCCGGCGGCGAGACCGCGAGGATGGACGCGACCAAGGTTGCGCAAATGAGCATGTGAGGTCCCGGGGGTTGCGGTCAGAACAACTCCGCGATCGGCTCGCCGTTTTCGACGATGAATCGAGGGCGGCCGTTGGCGTCGAAGTAGGTGGCGTCGATGGGCACGCCCATGTGGCGGTAGATGGTCGCGGCGAGGTCGCCGGGGGTGACGGGGCGCTCCTTGATGTGGCCGCCGTCGGCCTCGCTCGCGCCGATGACCTGGCCATGGCGCAGGCCGCCCCCCGCCAGGGCCATCGACATGATGGCGTTCCAGTGATCGCGGCCGTCGGTGCTTCCCTGGGTCCCCATTACGGGCGTCCGACCGAATTCGCCCATGGCGATCACCAGCACGTCGCCGAGAAGTCCGCGCTCGTCGAGGTCGGAGACCAACGTGGTGATCAGGTGGTCGAAGATCGGCAAGAGCGGCTTGAGCCCCTTGCCGATGCCGCCATAGGGGGGGATGTTGTCGCCGTGGTTGTCCCAGGTTCCCGAGGCGGGGTGATAGCTCAGGTCGAGCGTCACGAAGGCGACCCCCGCCTCGACCAGGCGACGGGCCAAAAGGGCCTGCTGGCACCAGAGGTGTTTCCCATAACGGTCGCGAACCGCCTCGGGCTCCTTCTCGATGTCGAAGGCGTCGCGGGCGCGGGCGCCGACCAGTAGGTTGACGGCCTCCTGGCCGAACTGGTCCATCGCTTCGACCTCGGGCGATTGGTCGAGCGTCCGGCGCAGGGCGTCGAGTTCCCCCAAAAGCGCGCGGCGGTCTCGAAGCCGCTCGTGGGTCAGGCCCCGGGGAAGCTGGAAGAAATCGGCCTGGGTGACGCGCCCGGTGTCGACACCCACATAATCATAGATCGGCAGCTTGGACGCCTGATTGGCGATGAATGGGTCGAACCGCTTGCCCAGGTATCCCCCGTACGCGATGTGGCTGCGCGACGTCTGAAAGGCGACGTAGGGTGGAACGCCCGCCTGGTTCGCCCCGCGATGCTTGGCGACGATCGAGCCGATCGCCGGGTACATGTCGCGGCTCGGGTCGATCCGGGGCTCGGCCTCAAGGTTCGCGGTCTGAAAGACCTTGTTGGGCTCGTGGTTGCTGTGCCGGGCGTCGACCGAGCGAATGAGCGTGAATTTGTCAAGCATCGCCGCCTGTTTGGGCAGGTGCTCGCAGATCAGGACGCCGGGCTGTTTGGTCTGAATCGCGTCGAAGGGCCCCCGGTTCATCAGCGTCCGACCCGGCTTGGGATCCCAGGTGTCGATCTGGCTGGGCCCGCCCGCCATCCAGAGCAGGATGACGGCCTTGTTCCCCTTGATCGGCCTTCCCGCCTTCACCGCGTCGGCCCTGGCCCGAAGCAAGCCGGGGAGCCCCAAGCCGGCGATTCCCGCCATCCCCGCCTTGAGCATGTTGCGCCGACTTGCCACGACCAGCCCCTCGCGCCGCCGGGCGTTGAAGCATTCAAAGGCGTTCCCGTGATCGTGCCTCGGCTCGGGTCGATTCGGCTGGTTCATAAGAGCGGCCCTTCCGCGTTCCAAAATCGCGTCCTCACGCCATCGCACCGCAATTAACCGAGAGTATAACAAATCTTAAACCGCGCGTAATCCGCGATCGTGCGCGCGGCGTTTCCGAGAAAAATAGGAGGTGCTTGCGGGGAATCGGCGCGCGGTCATACAATCCACCCGTCAAATCATGCGGGCGCATCCAAAAAGGGCGGATTTCCTCCAAACCGCCTTGCCGCTTGAGGGCCATCCCATGTCGACGATCGAGCCGGAAGATTCGCGGGACGGGGATCGGGGCGACGCCAGGGCGGAAGGGCCGGCCGAAGCCGGCGAGCCGCCGTCGGGCGATGGCGTTCTCAAGCAGCGCCGGGGAATCCGATCGGCGGTGACGGGCCTGCTCGCCCTGGCGATCATCGCCGGCGCGGGCGTGGTGATTTATCGGAACATGCCGGATGAATTTTTGCATCCGGCGCAATTCCTCGCGAACCTGAGGCCCGAGGCCGCGCCCGCTCCGGCCCGCCCCGACACCCCGGACCCGGCCGACGTAAGTACCAGCCTTGTTGTGAGCCGAGGTGGCGAGGAGGGTGGCCGGCCGGTGGTCACGTTGGGTCGTCCCTTCGCCCCCGAGCCCTTCGAGGCGTCCTACGGGACCATCCAGCAACTGCTCTATCGAGAACTCGTTCGGCAGGCGGTCCTCGTCGCCGCTCGGGACGAGTTGGGGCTTGCGACCAGGGATGAGCTGCTTGACGACGCGAAACCTTCAGCCGAGGCCGGCGAGGCCGTCGACGTCCTCATCCTCTTTCGCCAGGAGCGGGCGCGAACTCTGTTCCGCCGGGGCGAGGGAGACGAGGCCGAGACGTTGCTGGTCGCCGAGTTGGGGGACCATCCCGATCGGGTCGGCTACGACCAGACGCTCACCGGGCTCGCCGAGTCCCTCGCGCGAACCGAGTTCGCCGGGATGCTCAAGCAACTCGGCCTGAAGGGCGAGCCGAACAAGGTTCGCGCCGAGGCTCCCGCGCCGGCCGGCGTCGAGGAGAAAATGGAGAGCCTGGGCCTGGTCGAGAACTTCGCCGCCGTCCGGGCGCTGCACGAGGCGATCCGAACCGACGGCGAATCTCCCGAGCGGCTCGGCGCGCTGGCCCGCGCCTACGCCCAGCTTGGCGCGCTTTCCGGCCATCATTGGAGCGCCGCGCATCGGGCGTTCGACGCTCGGGCGCTGCTTTACGCCGAGCGGCTGGTCGTTCGGGAGCCGAAGTCGGCCCGGGCGCTCCGGGATCGGGCGTTCGTCCGGACGCTCCTCGGTTACGACTACGCGGCCATCGACGATCTCGACGCCGCGAACAAACTCGACGAGGCGGCGGAGAACCCCACTCCCCCGCCCGATTGGGTCGAGGTGATCGACGCTCGCCTCAACTTCGACGTGAAGCGGCTGGCCGATCACAAGGG
>Ga0182742_1004514_pt1 | contig 12546 bp, 8 predicted proteins | sample eDN5th37CBELigMG_FD_128880 | JGI IMG/M metagenome (GOLD analysis project Ga0182742, IMG submission 128880) | Enriched Miracle-Growth compost microbial communities from Emeryville, California, USA - eDNA 5th pass 37_C BE-Lig MG (version 2)... ... | reverse complement strand
GGATCCGCTGGTGGGTCGCGGTCCCGCTCGTCGCCGACGGCCGCCGGCTCGGCCTGCTCGGCTTCGGGCTGCGCCCGCCGCGCGGCGCGCCCTCGCCCGAGCAGCTCGAGCTCTTCCAGGCCGTCGGCGAGCGCGCCGCCCGCGCGCTGCTGACCACGCAGCTGATCTCGGACCTGCGGCGCACGCGCCGGCGCTTCGAGCGCATCCTCGACGTGCTCGGCGAGGCCGTCACCGTGCAGGCCGCGGACGGCCGGCTGGTCTACGCCAACACGGCCGCGGCGCGCCTGCTCGGCGTCGACTCCCCGGAGCAGCTGCTGGCTACGCCCGCCACCGAGCTCGCGGCCGCCTGGGAGATCACGGACGCCCGCGGGGCCGAGGTGGGCTTCCAGGACCTGCCGGCCGCGCGCCTGCTCGCCGGCGAGGACGCCCCGCCGCTGCTCACCCGCTCCCTGCACCGGGCGACCGGCCGCGTGTTCTGGCTGCTGACCAAGGCCACGCTGCTCGACGACGGCGGCGAGCGGCTGGCCGTGAACATCATCGAGGACGTCACCGCTTCGCGCTGAGCGCGGTTTCCCGCCCGCGCACATGAGAAGATCGCCGCCGTGGACCCGGCACCCGAGTTCTCGGTCACCCGGCGGCGCGTCGGCGCCACGGTCGTCGTCGCCCCCGCGGGCGAGATCGACCTGGCCACGGTCGACGCGGTCAAGCGCGAGATCGAGGGCGCCGGCGAGCACGTGGTGCTCGACCTGCGCGAGGTGACGTTCATCGACTCGGCCGGCCTGCGGCTGGTGCTCGAGTGCTCGCGCGCGGTCCCGGATTTCGCGGTCGTCCCCGGCCCGCGCGAGGTCCGGCGCGTCTTCGACCTCGTCGGGCTCGGCGAGCGCGTGCCCATGCTCGACGCGCCGCCGGACGGGTGAGCGGCCGCGTCGGAGGGGCGGCCGCGACGGTCGCCGGCCTGGCCGTGATCTTCGCCCTGTCCTACCTGGACGCGGCGTGGGACAGCCAGAACATCATGGCCACGATCGTGATGGCGCCGTTCGTGACCGCGATGCGGGCGAGCGCGCGCCAGACCGCGGCGGTCGCGCTGTTCGCGGTCGTCGCGGGCGTGCTGAGCGGCGGCTACAACGCCAACTACGGCACCAGCGACTACTTCGTGCGCCTGGTCGTCGTGATCGCGGGGGCGGCGTTCGCGGTCGCGGCCGCGCACTCGCGCCGCCGGCTCGCGGCCGACCAGGCACGGTTCGAGCTGCTGCGCGGCGCGGCCCAGATCGCCGACCGGCGCGACGCGGCCGTGCCCGAGGTCGTCGACCGTGTCGGGGAGCTGCTCGTCCCCGCGTTCGCGGACGTGTGCGTGATCGACGTGCTGCGCGGTGGCAAGGTCGAGCGCCTGGGCGTGGTCGCGTCCGGCCCGCGGCGCGAGCAGATCGAGCACGGCCTGCGCGCCCGCAGCCCCGGCACCGAGGCCGAGGTCCTGCCCGCCGTGCCGCTGCTGGCCGAGCGCGTCGACGAGTCGCACCTGCGCGCCAACGCCCGCGACGACGCCGACATCGAGTTCCTGCGCTCGCTCGGGGAGCGCTCGCACATCCGCGTGCCGCTGCGCTCGCGCGGGCGGGCGATCGGGATCCTGTCGCTGCTGGCGACCACGCGCTCCTACCGGCCGGAGGACCTGCAGTTCGCGCAGCTGCTGGGCGGCCGCGTCGGGCTCGCGCTCGACAACGCCGGCCTGTTCGCCGAGCTCGAGTCGCTGCAGGCGCGGCTGACCACGGCGCTCGACACGCTCGCCGAGGCGGTCACGATCCAGGACGAGCGCGGCCGGCTCGTGTACGCCAACGACGCCGCCGCGCAGACGTTCGGCTTCGAGTCCGCCGAGGCGTTCCTGGCCACGCCGCCGCAGGAGATCGCCGACCGCTTCGCGTCCTTCCACGAGGACGGCACGCCGCTCGCGCTCGAGGACCTGCCCGGCCGCGCCGTGCTGCGCGACGAGCACCCGCCGCCGCTGCTCGTGCGCGCGGTCGACCGCCGCACGGGCGAGGAGCGCTGGCGGATGGTCAAGGCGACCGCCGTGCCCTCGCGCGCGGGCGGCCCGCGGCTGGCGGTCAACGTCATCGACGACGTCACCGACGTCAAGCGCGCCGAGCTGGCCCAGCGCTTCCTGGCCGAGGCCACGGCGGTGCTGGCCTCCTCGCTGGACTACGAGCAGACGCTGGCCAAGGTGGCCGAGCTCGCGGTCCCGCGGCTGGCGGACTGGTGCTCGGTCTCGCTGCCGCGCGGCGACCGGCTGCGCGCGGTCGCGCTCGCCCACAGCGACCCGGAGAAGGTCGCGCTGGCCCGCGGCTACCAGGAGCGCTACCCCTCGCCGGCCGCGGAGCAGGTGCTGCGCGAGAACGCCCCGCGGCTGGTCAACGACATCGACGAGGAGGCGATCGCGGCCGCGATCGACGACCCGGAGCGGCGCGAGCAGATCCGCAGCCTCGGCCTGCGCTCGGTGATGCTCGTCCCGATGGTCTCCGGCCCGCGCGCGATCGGCGTGATCACGCTCGTCAGCGCGGAGTCCGGCCGCCGCTTCGGCCAGGCCGACCTCGAGTCCGCGCAGGAGCTCGGCCGCCGCGCCGGCACCGCGGTCGAGAACGCGCGCCTGTACGAGGAGCGCTCGCACATCGCCGCCACCCTGCAGCGCTCGCTGCTGCCCGACGAGCTGCCACAGATCCCGGGCCTCGAGCTGGCGTCGCTGTACCGTCCCGCGGGCGAGCAGAACCTCGTCGGCGGCGACTTCTACGACGCGTTCGAGACGCCGACGGGCTGGATGCTGCTCGTCGGCGACGTCACCGGCCGCGGCGCCGAGGCAGCCGCGCTGACCGGCCAGGCCCGGCACACGCTGAGGACCGCCGGAATGCTGCTCGGCGACCCCGATGCGGCGCTGCGCCAGCTCAACCAGGCGCTCGCGCAGCGGGCCGAGCTGACGCCGTGCACGGTCGCGCTCGTGCACGTCGCGCCCGACGCGCGCAGCGCCGCGGTCCGCTGCGCCGGCCACCCGCAGCCGCTGCTGGTGCGCGACGGCGAGGCCCGCCCGGTCGGCCACTTCGGCCCGATGCTCGGCGCGTGGCGCGACAGCGCCTGGCGCGCGGAGGAGGTCGCGCTGCGCGCGGGCGACGCACTCGTGCTCTACACGGACGGCGTGACCGACACGGTCGGCCACGACGGGCGCTTCGGCGACGAGCGGCTGCTGCGCTCGCTGCACGGGGTCAGCGGCGCCTCCGAGGCGGTCGCCGCGATCGACCGGGCGCTCACCGCGTTCCAGCGAGGTCCGCAAGCCGACGACACCGCCGTGCTCGCACTCAGCGTCACTTGACCACTGCGCGCGCACCCGGAAGGATGCGCGCTCTCGGAGGGGTTTCACAGCAGACGAGGGGGACGGGATGACGGTGAGCAGACGGCTCGGCGCCGCGCTGAGCCTTGGCGTGGTGATCGCGGTCTCGGCGCCGGCGGCGGCGGGAGCGAGCGCGCACAAGGACGTCTGGGACGCGGCCCCGCGCACGCTGGGTCCGAGCGCGGACATCCGGCCGGAGAAGTTCCGCGCGTTCACGCTCGACGCCGCGGAGCTGCGCTCCGGCCTGGCGGCCGCGCCGAAGGCGAAGGCGGGCGCGCGGCCGGCGAGCTCGACGGTGCTGACGCTGCCGCGGCCCGACGGCGGCTTCGAGCGCTTCCGCGTCTACGAGGCGCCGGTGATGGAGCCGGCGCTGGCGGCCAAGCACCCGGACATCAAGACCTGGGCGGGCACGGGCATCGACAACCCGGCGGCGACCGTGCGCGCCGACATCACCCGGCTCGGCTTCCACGCCTCCGTGCACTCGGACACCGGCTCGTACTACATCGACCCGGCGTCGCGCACCGGCGGCGGCAAGTACCTGAGCTACTTCACGCGCGACCTCGCCGACGACGAGCGCTTCCGCGAGGCCGAGATCCAGGACGCCGCGGCCGACCTGCGCCAGGCGGCCGCGGTCGCGGCCGAGGAGGTCCAGCTGCGGACGTTCCGGCTGGCGCTGCTGACCGACCCGACCTACGCCGCCTACCACGGCGGGCCGGCGAACGTGACCGCGGCCAAGGTCACGCTGATCAACCGCGTCACGCAGATCTACGAGCGCGAGTCGGCGATCCGGCTCGTGCTGATCGGCGATACGGACAAGCTCAACCTCAACACGGCCGCGGACATGACGGGCCCGAACGGGCCCTGCGGCGCCGCGCCGTGCTTCACGCCGCAGCAGGCGACCTCGTGCGCCAGCGCGACGCTGACCCGCAACCGCTACGTGATCGGCCAGATCGTGGGCGCGTCCGCCTACGACATCGGGCACATCGCGCTCGGCAACCCGGGCGGCGGCATCGCCAGCGCGGGCGTCGGCGACGACGGCAAGGCGCGCGGCTGCACCGGCTTGTCGACCCCCGTCGGCGACTACTTCGCCGTCGACTACGTCTCGCACGAGATGGGCCACCAGTTCTCGGCGCCGCACACCTTCAACGGCGTGCTCTCCAACTGCAGCGGCAACCGCAGCGGCGCGAGCTCGGTCGAGCCCGGCTCCGGCTCCTCGATCATGGCCTACGCCGGCATCTGCCAGCGCGACAACCTGCAGCCGCACAGCGACCCGTACTGGGTGCCGCAGAGCTACGAGACGATCCGCAACTGGGTCACGAGTGACCGCGGGCCGATCAGCGAGGTCCAGACGGTCGCGCTGCGCGACTTCGACGGCACCGACGCGGTGACGCTGACCTTCGACGGCGCCCCGCTCGGCACGTTCACGCGCGGCACCAACTACTCGGCCGCCGACATCCAGGCGGCGCTGTCGGGCAACGAGGCCCAGCGCGTCGCGCTGACGGGCTACGACACCGACGGCGACGCGTACTCGCTCAGCTTCGGCGGGGCGACCTCGGTCCCGATCGTGCGCGGCCAGAACAACACCGCCGCGGGCATCACCGCCGCGATCCAGGGCGGCAACGAGCAGCAGCAGGTGACCTTCAGCGGCTTCAACCAGAACTCGCAGTCGTTCACGATCACGATCGGCGGCAACACGTCGGCCGTGCTCGGCCAGGGCGGCGCGGCGGTCACCAACGCCAACGTCGCGGCCGCGATCAACGCGATCGCCGGCTTCCCCGGCGGCGCGACCGTCACGGGGGCGGGCAACACCGGCTTCACCGTGACCTTCGGCGGCGCGCTGGCCGAGACCGACGTCGGGCCGATCTCGATCAGCTTCAGCGGCGCGGCGACCGCGACCGTGCGCGAGACGGCGAAGGGCACGGCGGGGCTGGCGAGCTGGCCCGCGGGCGGCCTGGTCACGGTCGGCCCGGTCAGCGACAGCGGCTACACGCTGCTGCTGCGCGGGGCGCCGTTCACCGGCGTCGACGCCGAGCCGTTCTCGATCGCGGGCGCGACCGGCGCCGACGGCACCGTCGTCGAGACCACCAAGGGCGGCCCGGCCAAGCTCGGCCCGGGCGCCGGCGCCGAGGTCCTCGGCTTCTTCGGCGGCGCCTTCGACGACAACGGCTTCGAGGTCCGCTTCGGCGGCTCGCTGGCGAACACGAACGTGCCGCAGCTGGGCGTCAGCGTCGAGGGCGGCAGCGGCTTCGCCGGCGAGACGGCCAAGGGCGGGCCGGTCGACAACCAGGGCAACACGGTCACGCCCACGGGCAACATCGCGCCCGAGGTCACGGGGCCGGGGAACTTCACGATCCCGCCGCGCACGCCGTTCGCGCTCACCGGATCGGGGACGGACGCCAACGGCGACACGCTGACCTACACGTGGGAGCAGGTCGACCGCGCCGGCATCCAGGGCGGCAGCACCGCGGGCACCGCGCTGCTGTCCAACACCAAGACCAACGGCGCGCTCTTCCGCCAGTTCGGCACCGCGGCCGACGTCACGCCCGAGGACACGCTCAAGTACCACTCGCCCGGGCTCAACGCCGCGACGACGGAGCCGACGCGCGTGTTCCCGGACATGGCGCAGATCCTGGCCGGCAACACCAACGCGGCCACAGGCGCCTGCCCCGAGCCGCCGCCGGCCCCGGCGCCGGTGCCGAACGCGATCCGCGACTGCTTCTCGGAGTTCCTGCCGACGACGGACTGGGTCGGCTTCCTGAGCGACCGCACGATGACGTTCCGGCTGACCGCGCGCGACTCGCGGCCGGGCGGCGGCGGCATCGGCTTCCAGGAGTCCAGGCTCACGATCGCGCCGCTGGCCGGGCCGTTCCAGGTCACCTCGCACGCGACCCCGCAGGTGCTCTACGGGACGCTGCCCCAGACGGTCACCTGGGACGTCGCGGGCACCGACGTGGCGCCGATCGGCGTCGCGAACGTCAGGATCAGCCTGATCTCGGCCGACAGCGGCGAGGAGCACGTGATCGCCGAGAGCACGCCCAACGACGGCGCGCACGAGTTCGTGTGGCCCGACGTGACGATGGGCAAGGCGCGGATCAAGGTCGAGGCCGTCGGCAACGTCTTCTTCGACGTCTCCGACGCGGACCTGACCTCGGTCCAGGCGCCGACGCTGCCGGTCGGCGGCGACGTCCCGGCGACGCTGTCGCTGAGCCTGGGCGCGCCCGCCTCGTTCGGCGCGTTCACGCCCGGCGTCCAGCGTGACTACGACGCCTCGACCTCGGCCGTCGTGGTCTCAACGGCCGGCGACGCGACGCTGTCGGTCGTCGACCCGGGCGCGACCGCCCCGGGCCACCTGGTCAACGGCGCGTTCACGCTGCCCGAGGCGCTGCAGGCGCGCGCGGGCGACGGGCCGCTGACGGCGGTGTCGGGCACGCCCGCGACGCTGAAGGCCTACGACACGCCGGTGTCCAACGACAACGTGACGCTCGGCTTCCGCCAGCGCATCAACGCCGACGACGCGCTGCGGACCGGGGCCTACAGCAAGACGCTGACGTTCACGCTGTCCACCACCAGCCCGTAGGAGGGTGCGGCGGCGCGGTCAGCCCTTGACCGCGCCGCCGGTGAGCCCGGCCACGAGGTGGCGTTCGGCGAACGCGTAGAAGACCAGCGCGGGGACCATCGAGAGCGTCGTGAACGCGAGGATCCGCGCCGTGTCGGCCGTGTACTGGGTCGAGTAGTTGGTCACGCCGAGCGGCAGCGTCCAGTTCTCGGCCTCGGTGAGCACGACCAGCGGCAGCAGGAACGCGTTCCAGGAGCCGATGAGCGCGAGCACGCTGACGGTGGCCAGGATCGGCCGCGAGAGCGGCAGCAGGATCGTGACGAAGAAGCGCAGCGGGCCGCAGCCGTCGATCGCCGCCGCGTCCTGCAGCTCGTTCGGGAAGGAGGCGAAGAACGGGCGCAGGATCACGATCGTCAGCGGCAGCCCGAACGCCGCCTGCGGCAGCGCCACCCCGAGCGGGTGGTCGAGCAGCCCGAGGTTGCGGACCATGATGAAGATCGGCAGGATCGCGACCGCCACCGGGAACAGCAGCCCGAGCGTGAACACCGCGTACAGCGCCTCGCGTCCCGGGAACGCGAAGCGCGCGAACACGAACGCCGCCAGCGCGGCCAGCGGCACGGTCAGCAGCGTCGAGATGCCTGCGATCAGCACGCTGTTGTAGACCTGCCGCCAGAACGTGCCCGAGCCGAGGATCTCGCCGTAGTTGGAGAACACCCACGGGTCGGGCAGCGCGAGCGGGTTCTCGCCGATCTGCCCCGTCGTGCGGAAGCCGCCGAGCACGGTGTAGAGGACCGGGATCAGGATCGACGCGGCGACCACCCCCGCGATCAGATACAGCGGCGCGCGCTTCATCGGCCCATCGTGGTCAGGGCGCCCTCGATGTCGCGCCGCAGGACGAGCCGCTGGTAGGTCAGCGCGAACAGCAGCGAGATCGCCAGCAGGATCACGGCGACCGCGCTCGCGTAGCCGAACTGGAAGCGCTTGAAGCCCCAGTCGACCATGTAGATCGCCATCGTGTTCGACGCGTGCACGGGCCCGCCGCCCGTCATCACCCAGATCAGGTCGAACAGCTGCAGCGCGCCGATGATCGACAGGAAGACCGAGATCCGGATCGTCGGGCCCAGCAGCGGCAGCGTCACGTAGCGGAAGACCTCGTGCGGGCGCGCGCCGTCGATCAGCGCCGCCTCCTGCAGCTCGCGCGGGATCTGCTGCAGGCCGGCCAGATACAGGATCATGTGGAAGCCGAAGTACTTCCACGAGATCGCCACGAACAGCGTGTAGATCACGATCCCCGGGTCGGCCAGCCACTCGCGGTCGACGGGGGAGACCGCGTCGGCGAACCCGCCGGGCTGCAGCAGCAGCGTGAACACGACGCCGGTGACGACCTCGCTGAGCACGAACGGCGCGAAGTAGAGGATCCGCAGCAGCGCGCGGCCCTTGAGCTGCGCGTTGAGCAGCAGCGCGACCCCGAGCGCGAACGGCAGCTGCAGCGCCAGCGAGAGCGCGATGAAGATGCCGTTGTGCTCGATCGCGCCGATGAAGACGTCGTCGGAGAAGGCGCGCTTGAAGTTGTCCAGGCCGACGAACGTGTCGAGGTCGCCGAGCCCGTTCCAGCGGAAGCCGCTGTAGTAGATCGCCTGCAGGATCGGGGCGATCACCAGCAGCGCGTAGAGCGCCAGCGCGGGCGCCAGGAACAGCGCGATCGTCGCCCAGCGCCGCCGGGCGCGGGAGCGCCGCGCCCGGCGGACCGGGGCCGCCATCACCAGGCGGCCCGTGACGAGCTCGCTATCCGGCCTTGGCCGCATCCGCGATCTGCTGCGCGACGTCCTGCGGCGAAGACTTGCCCGCGAACAGACCTTGGACCGCGTCGTTGATGGCCTGGCCGACGGCGGGGGCGTAGGCCTGGTCGAGGAACAGCTGGACGAAGTCCGATTGGGCGCGCTCGTCGAGCACCGCCTTCATGTTCGGGTCGGTCACGGAGGCCTCGCTGCCCTTGATCACCGGAAGGATCGCACCGCTGGCGCCGCCCTTCTCCGCGATCTCCGAGCTGACCAGGAAGCGCGCGAAGTCGACCGCCTCGGGCGGCGCGTCGGCGCCGAACGCGAACCCGTCGCCGCCGCCGAACTGCTCGCCGGGCTGGCCGGCGCCGCCCTCGACCATCGGGAACGGGAACCAGCCGAGGTCCTCGAGCACCTTCTCGCCGTCCTTGGTGTTGGCGGCGAACGTCGCCGGCGCCCACTGGCCCATCAGGTCCATCGCGGCGCGGCCGTTGCCGATCTCGGCGGCCTCGCCGCCCGCGCCGTCCCACGGCGCGGCCAGGAAGCCGTCCTGGAAGGGCTTCATGTCGACCAGCTTCTTGAGCTCCTCGCCGGCCTTCACGAACCCGGGGGAGTCGAAGGAGCCGTCCTCGCCGGCCTGGGCCATCGCGTCCTTGCCCGCGATCCGCAGCGACAGGTTCGCCCACCAGAACATCCCGGGCCACTTGTCCTTGGCGCCGACCGCGAGCGGCGTGATCCCGGCGTCCTTGAGCTTCTGCACGTCCTCGAGGAACTCGCTCCAGGTCTCGGGCGGCGCGTCGATGCCGGCCTTCTCGAACAGCGACTTGCGGTACCAGATGCCGACCATGCCGAGGTTGAACGGCACGCCGTACTGCTTGCCGTCGACCTGGTAGAGGCCGACCGCGGCCGGGTTGAGCTCGTCGATCCAGCCGCTGGTGAGCTCGCTGACGTCCTTGACCAGGCCCGCGTCCACCTGCTCCTTGAGCGTGCCGCCGCCCCAGGACTGGAACATGTCGGGCGTCTTGCCGCCCTGCATGGTCGTGGTGAGCTTGGACTTGAAGGCCTCGTTCTCCAGGACCGTGATGTTGATCTTGACGTTCGGGTGGTCGGCCATGTACTGGTCGGCCGCCTCCTGCCAGATCGACTTCATCGGCTCGTTGTTCTGGATGTGCCACCACTCGAAGGCGACCGGCTCGTCGCCGGAGGATTTCGACGCGGAGGAGCCGGCGTCGTCGTCACCGCCTCCGCAACCGGAGACGGCAAGGGCGGCCGCGGCGGCGACCACCCCGAGCGCGCACTTGAACATCGTCTCTCTCCTCCTTCATCGGATGTCGCGGGTGCTCTGGCGGACGACCAGCGTCGTCGCCAGCTCCACGCGTTGATCGGAGCTCTGGCCGAGCGCGAGCCGGGCCGCGGTCGCGGCCATCTCGGTCAGCGGCTGGCGGATCGTCGTCAGCGGCGGGCCGACCCAGCGCGCCATCGGCAGGTCGTCGAAGCCGATCACGCTCAGCTGCGTCGGGATCTCGACGCCCAGCACGCGCGCGGCCTCGTAGACGCCGAACGCCTGCAGGTCCGAGCCGGCGAAGATCGCCGTCGGCGGGTCGTCGAGCCCCAGCAGCGCCTGGCCGTGCTCGAAGCCGGCCTCGACGTGGAACGTGCCCCAGCGGATCAGCTCCGGGTCGACCTCCAGCCCGGCCGTCTCGAGCGCCGCCCGGTAGCCGTCGACGCGCGCGCGGCTGCAGAGCATCCGCGACGGGCCGCCGATCATGCCGATCCGGGTGTGACCGAGCTCGAGCAGGTGCCGGGTCGCTGCCAGGCCGCCGTTCCAGTTCGTCGCCCCGACCGAGGGCACGCCGTCGGCCGGCTCCCCGGCCGGGTCGACGACCACGAACGGGATCCGGCGCGCGGTCAGCCGTGAGATCTGCTCGTCGCTGAGCTCGGACACGACGAGGATCAGCCCCGCGCTGCGCCGGGCGGCGACCGCGTCGACCCACGAGCGCCCGAGCGCGCCCGGGCCTTCCTGGGCCGACAGGACGACGCCGAGGCCGTTCTCGCGCGCGACCTCCTCGACGCCCTTGATGATCTCCATCGCCCACGGGCTCTCGAGCTCGTTGAACACGACATCGAGCAGCGGCGCCCGCGTCTCTCTCGCGGGCTCGGGGCGCTGGTAGCCGTGCTCGCGCAACATCCGCTCGACCCGCTCCCGGGTCTCCGGCGCCACGTCTGCCCGGCCGTTGACCACCTTCGAGACGGTCGGGACCGAGACGCCGGCCGCATTCGCGATGTGAGCGATCGTCACGCGCTGGGCCACGGGCGCAAGGTATCAGATACATTTCGACAATGAGCCGAAACTTTCTGCGCGTCGAAGGCGGTTCCGTGGTCGACGCGAGCGGGGCGCGGGTGTTGCTGCGCGGCGTCGGGATCGGCGGCTGGATGAACATGGAGAACTTCATCACCGGCTATCCCGCCAACGAGAGCGCGATGCGGGAGGCCGTCGCCGGTGTGCTGGGCCACGAGCGGGCGGAGCGGTTCTTCGACCGCCTGCTGGACGCGTTCTTCGATGTGGAGGACGCGCGGCTGCTGGCGTCGCTGGGCGTGACGTGCGTGCGGCTGCCGATCAACCAGCAGCACTTCGAAAGCGACGCGGCACCGTTCGAGCTGCTCCCGAAAGGTTTCGAGCGGCTGGACCGTGCGGTGCGGGCGTGCGGGGACGCCGGCCTGTACTGCGTGCTCGACCTGCACGCGGTGCCGGGCTGCCAGAACCAGCACTGGCACTCGGACAACCCGACGCACGTGGCGGCGTTCTGGCGCCACCCGCACTTCCAGGACCGGGTCGTGCACCTGTGGCAGGCGCTGGCCGAGCGCTATCGGGACGAGCCGTGGGTGGCGGGCTACAACCTGCTCAACGAGCCCGCCAACCCGAGCGGCGCGGCCGTGGGCCGTTCCACGACCGGCTCGTGGCCGCGGTCCGCGAGGTCGACCCCGACCACATCGTCTTCGTCGACGGCAACACGTACTCGACGGACTTCAGCGCGTTCTCGGAGCCCTACGAGAACTGCGTCTACGCCTGTCACGACTACGCGCGCTCCGGGATGGCCTTCGGCGGGCCGTACCCGGGGGAGACCGACGGCGTCTGGGTGGACCGCGACACGCTCGAGGAGACGTTCCTCAAGCGCACGGCGTTCATGCGCGAGACCGGCACGCCGATCTGGGTCGGCGAGTTCGGGCCGGTCTACACCGGCGATCCGGCGGTGGACGACATGCGCTACCAGGTGCTCGCCGACCAGCTCGAGATCTACGAGCGCCACGGCGCCGGCTGGTCGCTGTGGACCTACAAGGACGTCGGCCTGCAGGGGCTGGTCGTCGCCGACCCGGAGAGCCCGTACATGCGCCGCTTCGGCGCCTTCATCGCCAAGAAGGCGCGGCTCGGCGTGGACTCCTGGGGCTCGACGGACCGCGAGCTGTCGGAGATCTTCGAGCCGCTGCACGCGCTGATCGCGGACGAGTTCCCGTCCTGGTCGCCGTACCCGTGGAGCGCGCGGGCCAGCACGGACGACCTCGTCCGCCACTTGCTGCTGGCGCAGGCGATGCTGCCCGAGTACGCGGAGCACTTCCGCGACCTCTCCGACGCGCAGCTCGACGAACTCGCCGGCTCCTTCCGGCTGGGCTCGTGCGTGCGCCGGGAGCGGCTGTGTGAGCTGGTGGCGAGCGCGCTCGCGCCACCCGCCGCGGCGCCGCCGTCCGGTTAGGACCGGTCGCGCCATTTTCGGCAGCGGGGGTTGCGCGCGGGCTCCGGTTTCGGAGAGGATCGACCGCGATGGCCCGAGCGCACCTGTGCTTCCTGC
>Ga0182742_1004512_pt1 | contig 12555 bp, 11 predicted proteins | sample eDN5th37CBELigMG_FD_128880 | JGI IMG/M metagenome (GOLD analysis project Ga0182742, IMG submission 128880) | Enriched Miracle-Growth compost microbial communities from Emeryville, California, USA - eDNA 5th pass 37_C BE-Lig MG (version 2)... ... | reverse complement strand
TTTATTTATTAGTGCAGTCTGAACATTTAAATTTTATACATTTCAAGAGTTTATCGAACTTTTCCCAATGGATCAAGGAAACTCTCCAAATGTTCATGAAGAAGATTTCCAACCCAACGAACCACCTTCTTCTTTAAAACCAAACCAACCAACTGAAACTAAAGTCAAAGTGGCTCTGAGAATCAGACCTTTTATTCACAAAGAAATTATTGATAACGAACAAAAATGTACACAGTGTTTTCCGGAAACGAAACAGGTATATTTCTGTTCTTGTCAAATAGTTTTTGTCATGTCTTGCTTTATCTGAGTTTGCTTTCACTTTCTCAAAATCGTTAAAAAAGGGTGAATAATAGGATTATAATGAATGACAAAATGCATTTTTGTTTAGTTTTTTTTTTTCTTTCTTGTGAATAGATTCTTACGTTTAATACATGAGTTCTCTTTGCTAAATAATCTTCTAGGTGCTTATTGGCAAAGATAAGTCATTTAGTTTTGATTACATATTTGATGTTGACAGCAAACAACAAGAGATTTATGAATATTGTGCAAAGGAACTTGTGCCAAGTTGTTTAGCTGGATACAATACGACTATTTTGGCTTATGGACAAACTGGTTCAGGGAAAACTTACACAATGGGAAGCAACACTACGTATGAGCTCAACCAGAAAGATTCTGGTATAATTCCTAGGGTAATGAGAGAGGTAACATACTTTTGAAAATGAGTATAAATTGTATTCAAGCTCTTCAGTGAAATCGAAAAGAGAAAAACTAAATCAGAGTTTATTTTAAGAGTATCATTTTTAGAAATCTACAATGAAGAAATTCAAGACTTGCTAGATACTTCAGCGGCACGTTTCAGGTATTTAACAACATGATTCTAAGCTCTTAAATCCATACTTAGATTCAATCCAGCTTATTATAATAAAAATCCAATAGCAATCAGAGAAGAAAAAGACGGATCTATTAGCATCTATGGTGCTAAAGAGGAAAAGGTATATTTATATGGATTGAATCGATCATCTTTAATAGGTTACAAGTTTTGAAGAAATGACAGCTTGCCTGGAAAAGGGTTCATTACAACGTTCAACCGCATCTACCCTTATGAATGAAACTTCATCAAGATCCCATGCAATATTTACTATTACAATTGAACAGCATCAAATTGATGATTTGTATAAAAAAAATTCTAAAAATAAACCTTCTGAAAATACAAATTTTACAATTGCAAAATTTCATTTTGTTGATCTCGCTGGGTCAGAACGTATTAAAAAGACTGGGGCATCTGGATCAATATTAAGAGAGGGTATCAATATCAATCGGGGACTTTTGGCTCTTGGAAATGTAATTTCTGCTTTAACAGATCTTTCTGGAAAAATAAACCATGTCCCTTACAGAGAATCAAAACTAACAAGGATATTACAAGATTCTCTTGGGGGTAATTCTAGAACAGTTATGATAGCTTGCATAAGCCCTGCAGAGAGTAATTTTGATGAATCATTAAATACCTTGAAATATGCTTCGAGGGCTAGAAATATTAAGAATAAGCCAATTGTAAACACAGATCCTCAAAGTACTGTAATCTCTCACCTTAAACAACAAGTATTTGAACTTCAGGGCCAGCTCTTGAATTTTAAAAGGATTTTTTCTTCAAATATGAAAGAAAATTTCCAAGGAGATCCCCAAGTTTTAACTTCATTACTTTCTGGAAGTACATCTTTTTCAGGACCAATCAGAAATGATGAAACAGAATCCTTGAAAGAAGAAGTGAGACTAACTAAGATAAAGCTTGTACAATATGAGAAAGAGTTATCTATGATCAATACTGAACTCCAACAGACAAAAATGTCATTAAATGAAAGTGAAATTGCAACTTATACATTTCAAAGAGAAAGAGACTTACTAAAGATCTTGAGTGAAAGATATAAGAAGACTTTGGATGAAAATAATCTCCCAGTCCAAATTGAAGATTCAGAACTTGCTGAACTTGAGAAACAAAGCCTAACTGAAGAATATACTAAGACAATCGAAAAATTAAAACAAGGCCTTAGAGATAAAGAAAAAGTTTCTCATGAAATGAATAAAGAATATGAAAGTTTATTAAAAAGTTCTGCTCGCGATCAAGAACTTCTCCTTGAGAAGACTAAGCTTATACAAGCATTAAATGCTCAGCTCAAGAAGTTTGAAATCCAAAATTCTTCAGAAAATCCCAAATTAATGAATAAAGAAGATGATTCAGAAACACAAGGAGAGGGTGTTGAAGAGAATTCAAGTGAAGATGATAAATTTGAAAAAGAATTTGAATCTCATTCTCAATTACATAAAAAGGAAATGTTATTAGTTGATGGCACATTATTCGAGAAAGAAGAACTCCTGAAAAATATGACACAAAATCAATTTTTACTAGAGAAGAACTTGATCAACGAAATGAAGCATCAATACCATAAAAAGGCCCTTCAAATGGAACAAGAAGTTAAATTGCTCGAAAAACAAAGAGATGAAGCGTTGAACAAAGCGAGCAGTGCTATGCAAGAGAATGATAAGAATAAGATCATTGTCACATACAAACAGAAATTGAACGATTTGGAATCCAAAATTAAGGAATTTAAGAAAAAGGAAAAAGAACAACAAAGTTTAATGAAGCTTGTTGAATCTCAACGTAGTAAAATCCAACAGTTAGATGACGAAATTAGAAAAGTAAAGGTGCAAAAAATACAATTACATAAGAAAGTGAAGGAAGAAATTGAAAAATTTGAAAAGTGGAAAGGTACAAGACAAAGAGAACTCTTAGAGGCAAAGAAAAGTAACATTGAAAAAGATTTGGTAATAAGCAAATTGAGAAACGAGAATAAGAAGAAAGATTTTATATATAAAAAGAAGGCTGAAGAACTCTTATCTAAATCTATCAGTAAAGAGCTTCTTGTACAAATTCAAGCTGAAGTACATAAAGCAGTAACCCCTTCAAAGAAAAAGAGAAATCAATATTCAGATGAAATAGGCGGATTTAGCTTTGATGATACTCAAGCTTCTCTTTTAAATGAAGAAGAAGCCAAGCAATTAGTAGAATTTTGTTGTGAAAGGTTAATTGACAATTTAAAACTTTCTTCTCGGATTGAAAGAGGTAAAAAACTTTTGTTTCATAGACTAAATAATTTTTAGAGGAAGAAAGTTTGAAAAAAACTGAAGAGGAATTAGAAATGGAAAAGAACAAATATGCAGAACTAATGTTAAAACGAGATAAAGCAGATATAGAAAGAAGATGTTCCATAGATGATCTTGACGCAGAACAAACTCTTGAGATAAAACTTCAAGAGTATGATCTAGAATTAAATGAAAAATCGACTAGAATTGAAAGTCTGGAGGCTAAGATGGATTTCCAACTCGCAAAGGTCAATGAATTAACAGACGAATTGGCAAGAAGACCAAAACTATCTCCAGAACAGATTTTGTTCAATAATGAAAGGATATGGAAAACTCCTATAAATATGAAATTGATACTGAGATGCTTACTTGGAAAATACATTGGATCTAATTTGGATGGAATAAAATTCCAAGAAAGAATGAATAAAACAGTAGGAGAAATGAATGAAATACGTAAGAGGCTCGAAGATGCTGAACAAAAAGCAAAACTGAATGAATTACAACATGAGATAAGTTTAGCAAAATTAACTAGAGAATATGAGCGAAACCAACAATTGCTTCTTATGAAAGAACAAAACTTTAATGAAGACGATGAAGGGAATAATAATATTGAAAATGATGACATAACTGAGAAAGCTCATGAAATAATTCAATTCAATCAGGATTCGAGAAATTATGAAAGCTTATACCAGACAGGGCAAACTAATGATACTATTCCTAGTAGTCCTGAAGAAATAATTAGTTCAACTACTCCTTCAATGAAAAATACTTGGCAAAGTGCAGAAAAAATGCCAAGGACTAAAACTGAGATTGATAGTCCTGTTAAGAAGGGGAGCTTAACAATAAATAATTCGACAGGGAAAAACAAAGGAAGTGTGGAAAATTTGCAAGAACAAAATAAGAGACTAGAAAAAATAGTAAATGAACTTACAAGGAAGCAGAGCACTAACGATAAAGTTATTGAAAATTTGAAAAGAAAATGTGAAGTGCTCCAAATGAAATATGATCAAATTAAAAAAACCCCAATCAAAGAAAAAGTGACAAATATTAGAGTTGCAAATGATGAGCGCGGCATCCCTCTTGCAAATCAGAATAATCAGACTGATCGCTCACAATACAGTACTAACACTTCTTTAAGTGTAAATTCATCGTTAAATGCGAGCCTATTCAACAGTGGAAGGAAACTTGATGAAGGAGACTTCTCAAGCAGACATAAAAATGCTGCAGAAATCAAACAAAAAGGTTTACTGAACCTTGCAAGTCTCAGAGAAAAAAGAAAAGAAGAAAAGTTTAAATATGGAGGGGACTCTTTGACAAATAAAACTGGTTCTAATTATTTTGTATTAAGAAAATCTAATTTTTTAGTTATTGAAGAGAATAAAATTGATCGCTCAAAAGGAACATTAGAAACCATAGGAAAAAGCCAAAGTGTTGTTGGGAACCTTATGGGCCAATCAGGCAAAAAATTTAGAAAATCCACACTGACTGTAACTCTTATTTAATAATAAATCAGAAAAATAATTAAATTTTTAGAACAATAAAAGACAAGAATCTCCAAAAAAACAAACTAATACGTCGCTTCATAGCGGGACTGCTCAGAAAAATGGAAGTAAAAATCAAACCATTTTGAGTTAAAAATATGAAAAGGTCAATCCGAATCATTAGAAGTAGAATCAAAAGGGAGTGAAGTTATTATAAAAGATAATGAACATGAAAGTGATTTACGAGTACCATCCGATGAAACTCTCCCAGAAGAAAGTACAAAGTGGAAGTAAAAATTATTTTTATTCAAATTAAATTTGAAAAACAGGTGTCATACAAATATTGAAGGAGCTCATACAAGCCCGATTTATTGTGCAACTTCCCTAGGAAATATGCTTTATTCTTCGGGTTACAAAACCTTTAAGGTGTGGTCGTTAGATACAATAACTTGTATCAGTGAGGTTTTAGCACATTTATCATATATCAAAAGCGTTGCTATCTGGCCTGAAAAGTTTTATTCATATTTATTTGATATTTATTCCGATTAGGAATTTATTAGCTACTGCAGGGGATAAAATTATCAACCTTTGGGATTTAGTATCATTACAAGTAACTTTTAGCATTGATTCACGTTATCATTTCATATTAGAATGTCGCAACATTAAAAGGCCATAAAGATGAAATTAAAGCTCTTACAGCATCTGAGAACCTACTTTTCAGTGGAGTAAAAGGCTCATTAACTAACAATGCTTTGTTGATTTGGGACTTAAGAAATTTGAGGTAATTTCCGACTAATTTTATGTTTATTGGTCAAGTCCAATTGAAGAAAAAGAAAAAGATCAAGAAATTGTATCTATGGTTGCTCACAATAGAGTTCTTTATTATGGAAATCAAAATCATCAAGTCAAAGGAATCAATCTCACAAATATGCAATCATCGGCGCCTTTTGAACCTTCCCATCAAGATAATATCACATCTCTAGCAATAGTGAAAGACCATCTTGTGAGCGCGTGAGATATCCTCCTTTTTGTTTTTATTAAACTTTCTTTTAGATCAAAAGACAGTACGCTAAAGTTATGGGATTTAAATCATTATATATTGAATTTAAAGCATTCACTGACAATAACAAAAGATTATATTAATACTATTGAATGTAAATTCTTAGGAATTTATATGGTTAACATGTTAGCAAATATTACTCAAGATATACTTTACAGTGGATCCAAAGGTGGAGTAATTAAAGTTTGGGACGTTGATGAAGGGAAATTCAATTGCACCGGCACCTTCACAGGACACATGGTAATTTTTTTGGTTGTTTTATTTTTTTTTTATTTGGAATTGCGGACTTGTTTAATTTATTTTAGCAATCTGTGAATTCAATTTGTAAATTGTATGATGAACATGAATCAATGTTTGCCACAGCTTCTTCAGATCGTAACATAAAAATTTGGAAGCCAGTTCAAGAAGAAAATTCGGAAGAGTTCATGATTAAAATGCCTGATTCAAGCTCGGAAAGAGATTTTAAGAAAAAATAAAATTAAACTCAATTCCATTGAAATGTATTTATTAATTTTTTCGTTCTATGATTTATTTGTGTATTCCCTTCTCAAAATTGTCTTTTTTTGTGTATCTTATAGCTGTTCACTTTCCAATTAATTTATGTAAACTCATTGCAAACTGTTGATAAATACTCAATTTAAAACAATTCTCTTTTACATTTTTTGTTAACTTGGTTGAAAATCATAAAAGGAAAAGTTAACATATTACATAACAAGTAATAAAAGTACAGAATGTTATAGCTTGAACATCATCTCTTGGGCTTTCTTCAACTTAGTAAATACTCTTACAGGATCTTTCTCCTCCATAAGATCCATAAAATATTTCTCACTGCAACGTAAAAATGGATTATATTTCTTTTCCTCTAAGAGTAAAGAAGGAACACAGAATTGTTTTTCCTTTACAGCTTTTTCGAAGGATAACAACTTCATCTTCAAAAACTGATTTTTAGGATCTAGTGTTTTAACCCATAATAAATTATGAATTGCATTATCATGGCCAGGGAATAATAACGTTTCATTAGGCAATGTTTTTAGTTTATTGAGAGTTTGGAACATCTGAGAATAGTTTCCTGTATACACTTTACCACAAGACCTTCAAGGGTAAAACTCAAATCAGTAAAAATTATACCCAATTTGGAGCGTATCGCCTGTAAACATTACTGGAGTTTTAGTCGAGTCAGGAGTGACGTGATGGATTATAAATGTACAACTATCGTCAGTGTGACCTGGAGTGTGAAATAGACAGATAGAAAGATCACCAATTTCAAATGGTTTTATCTCTTCCACTAAAGTAGTATGATAAGGTTTGATTGCTCCATAATTTCCTGAACAAATTAAAAACAAAATTTGAGTTTATACCTGCGAAGATTTTGACATCAGGCCATTTTGTTTGGAATTTAATAGTCATTCCATTGTGTTTTTCGTGATGATGAGTAGAGAAAATATAGCGCAGTTTACAATTTTGCTCGATTTCCATCAATTCTACATTTTTAGAAGCTATTTCAAAATCCCCAGGATCTACTAAGATGAGAGATTCCGTTTTATTTTCTTTGATGATGTACCCTGAATCATTATAACTTGTCCAATAAAGATTTTACCAAGATAGTTTTCATAATATTTGTAAGAGAAAATGTCATTTAATAAAGTGTGCTGAGTTGGATCATAATGTTTCGAAATAGCTGATGATTGAACAGAAAGATCCGAAAATCTCTTTTGAAGTTGTAAGCTTGTTGAGGTTATTTTAGAAAAATATCTAGTAAGTTTGAGCATTATGACTTAAATTTTATTTGAAGTTGAAATTGAAAGCTGTCTAACCTTTTCTAATCTACGAAAGCTCAAAAATAAAATTCGTACCTACAAAACAAAATTTTGAATAAAAGGAAATTTGCCAGGAAAATTCAATTCATTAGAAAAAAAAATATCTGCTAAAAAGATCAGTTCAAAGAAAAAATTATTTTTTCCATTATTAAAAATTTTCTTTCACCCTTTGGGCTAAATGGGGAAAACATATCCAGAACGAAGAATCTGAATGCATAAAACTGGAAATGTTAAGGATACTAGAATAATCTTCTTTTTTATTTCTATTTTAAACTGTTCAAATAAAAAAATGGTGCCTTGATTAGTTTACTTTTTTCGTTCTTGATATAAACAAATAAACGAAGAAATTTAAAGAGGAGAGAATATTGATGAAATAAAGGGCTTTTTCTCTCCAAGACTCGTTCTCGTTTTAAAGTTTTTGATATATCCCAATTATCAGCCTCATTTCGGTTTTTTTTTTAACTTTGATTCTCAGCAAAAACTAATTATTTTTCGCAAATTCCTATAATTAGAAATAAATATCTTTTAGGTTTTTTGAACTAGTAGTTGGCACAAAGTGTTTAAAGCTGCTGAAGTGTCGATTTTAAAGCAATAACCCTTAAAAAACTCAAGAAAAATCCTTCATTGTTTGATTAAAAAAAATTAGTTGAAATCTATTTTTATTTAAATAACACTCCAAATATTTTCAAATATTTATTTGAAGCAAAATGTTCTTTTTTTACTGGAACTGTCAAAGATTGATTAATAAAAATATTAACTGTTTATCCATTTAGAAATATTAGCGCTGTGATTTGAATCAAATCATTCAACAAACCTAGTATATGAGTCTAGACCTTTTCCGCCAAATAGATTTTTAATAGAGAGGATGTACCAACGTCTTGAATAATGACGCAAAAGTAATTTTTATGTTTATTTTTTGAAAAAGACGAAACTTTCCTTGGGCGATTTTCTTTGAAAATTGTCAGACCACTCAACAATCCTATTCGAAGAAAGCTGGTTTCTGAAAAAAAACACAACATAACAATCTTTCTTGGAAAAGGCATCCTGTGCCAAAGAAGGAAATGTCATAGTTAGTTGTAGATATTAGACCTTTTTGAAAAAGTTTCAATTATTTTCCCTCCAAACAATGGTAAGGATAGTCTAGTTGGTTCGTCACTTTGATCATTAAATAACTTCATCCTTGATTTTGCGGGAGAGGGCCATTCATAATTTTTATTTTGTCTTTGAGCGCAATGCGCTACTTGCCGCATTTCTTCATAGTGCTCATTTAGCCTTTTAAGAACACAATTTTAGATGAAAATCTGATTTATATTTTTGCTGGTTTAAGAGTTTTCCTTTTGGAGCCTTGATAATATATATAAAAAAAAATTGTTTCACTATTTTTCAGAAAACGAAAATGCTAAACATTTATGGTTCTTCAAACAATACTTCATTGAAACTTAATATTAATACCCTTTCAAACGTTGATCAACCGTCTTATTCTTCTAAAATTACTCAGAAATTGGATAGCTTTAATCCGAAGCTATATAACATATTGAAATCTCAGTCTTCATCATGTGAAACATCTAATAAGAGACCCAATCAATTCCTTACTGAGGATTGTGAAATGACAAAAAAACAGAAAATAGAAGCACGAAATATAAATATGTTGGTAAGTCCTCAAGCACTTGACAAAAGTTTCATCAAAGAGGAATTCGTGGAAGAAAGAACTCCATTTTTGGAGGCAAAGTACAAAACTATTCATTCTTCAAATCCAATTTGTTTAAAACCAACATTACCCTCTAATCATTCCAATCTTCTACGAAGGAAAGTAATCTATCCTACTTATTTCCAAAGGAATAAACCACCTATTTCACAACATAAATTATTTCACCATGGAGGAAAAGGTACAATTAACTTACCTCCAAATCACTATCACCTAAGGACTAAATTTAAACATTTGCCTCTTATCAAATCTTATGAGGATCCTAATTTTAGTTATAGCATTAACAATTCCAACCCTTCTCCTGATATGCATGCCCTTGGATTATATCGTCAACTGCTTCAGTTAGAATTAGCTTTACTTGGAGTAAATCCAAAAACGTTGACATCGAGATACCAAGATCTACATTACTCTCACAAACTTAGAGAAGAATCCTTTGTTTTCAATGAATTAAAAATTGATCCGCCTAAAAAAAATCGGGTTCCTCATTCCAAAATAAACAAAGTTCCAAATATAGAAAAGATAACAAAGAAAATAGAACAAGAAACAATCAAGAAAACTGAAGAATCGGAAATCCCTGTTCAAAATGGATGTGTGACTCTTGGATTAATGTACACTTCGTTCCAAAGTTCGAAAATATTTAAGGAAGAAACCAAGAATTTTATGAAGCAACCATTGAAAGTCATAGAAATAAAGCCAACAAATGATCTTAATAGAATTTTCACTCCTTCCTCACAGTTTAAAATAAATTTTACCCACAAAAAATTAGAAATAGATTCAACCATTCTGCCGATTACAAATAAAAATGATTCTATTTTAGATAATGTGAAAATTGAAGTTTCTACAGACAAATCTATTTTCAAGCATGCAAATCACTTGGACCTTCCATATGAACGAGCTCAATCATCAAGGACTACAGATGTTTCAATGGAAATGATTTCTGATTCTTCAAAACCAGAAACGCCTTTTGAACAGAATAATGAAAATAAATATGCTGATGTTCCAATATTTTCTTTTGATAAGGTGAAAACTGAAAAAAGAAGGTCTCCTAAATTAAATTGGTGTCCAGAGATTGCCAAACCTGAAGTTTTGGACTTAGGGTTCAAAACGTTAAAAGAAGCTATTGGAGAGTCAATTGATCTTAATGAAGAAAGAACTTTAAAGGTTCTTAAGCAATGTGATTTTGAACAAGAAAAGATCACAGAAAAGATCAGCCAAAATAAGATGTTTTACAAGTATTATCTAAACTCTGATCAAAGAATTTTAAGGAACAAAATTTCTTACTGAGGATTTCCATAAAAAATAGTTATATAAAAATCAAACATTATAAGTGACACTTATCAATTTATTATTTCTACTTATTTCTAGTTTTATTTTAAAAGAGTGATTTGAAACTCACTTCTTTGTATTATATTTATATTGTCAAATGAATTGCTTCTTTCTGGTATTTGAATCCTTGCTCATGTTTCAATTGAAAAGAATAATAGAGTAGAAACTATTTAATCAAATTTAATACAGCTTTAAGAGATTTCGACCCTAAACTCTTCTATTATAAAGAGGCTTTCAATATTGATTAGAATAACATTTACAGAATAATAGAATAATTTTTAAGAATACAAACCTTTTAATAAATATTGCCTTCTTGAGTTTATATACAGATAGTGAACTGAAGAAATCTTTAGGTAAAAGCTCTAAAATGAATAGAATGTTAAATTAAATTGCGCAAAAACGAAAAGTCAATTTGTAAAGAAAACTTATTTCTAATTTTCAACTCTTCCAAACCATTTTTTTCAAGGACAATCAACTTTTAGTTTCAAAAATCCCGAGGTAAATCAATTTTGAAAGTTATTTTTTATCTTTTTTGGAGAATATATTGAAAATGCCTTCTTTAAATCTTTCCCAACAATCTATTTCTTTTCCGTTGTTAGTTCCTGTTATCTCAAATTTCTTATCATTATCTTCATGCTCGATTCTTTTATACATTTCATCGAAACATAATTGTCCCAATGTGATAAAAGCTTCTTCCACTCCGTCTCCATATTTTGCACTTGTAATTTTTAATTTAAAAGACTTTATTTATTTACCTGGTTTCAAGGAAAGGGATTTCAAACCTTCTTGCAAGATTTGCACCAAAGTCTCGACTAATTTGCCTTTCCTTCTTCTGGTTAACAAAACAATAAATCTAGATTTTGATTTTACATCTTGAAGGTCAGATTTATTCCCAATCAGGATCTTCTGTGTAGTTTTCTTGCAGTTATCATTTATTTGTTTGAGCCAAAGCTCTTCTATTCCTAAATTACATTAAACTTGAAAGAACCAAGTTAATAATACTCGAAAAACTTCCTTCATCTGTAATATCATACACAACTAAAACCCCGTTTGCTCTTAAAAAGAAACCTATTTTTTTGTTTTTAAAAAGTAAATGTCTAATGTACTTTTTGTAAGACTAAAATACTTTTCTTGACCAGCTGTGTCCCAAATATGCAAATCTGCTTTATGGCTTCCACCATTTGGATCAGTTACATCAATTACTTTTCTTTTTAGATTCATTCTAAGAGGGTTACTTCAGGAAATTCTTGAGAAACTATACCCGATCGTCGGCAAATACTTGTGAGTAAACATATCATCAATATCTAATAAAGTTAATTTTTGTTTTCAGTAAGTAATTACGATCTTCTTGGTCCTGATAAATAAATCTATTTGTCAAACTAGTTTTGCCAGACCCTTTTATTGATTATAATGGATAAATTGGAAATATATACCCTGGTTTCCAATTAAGATGATATCGATTTTTATCATTTTCAAAAAGGAATAATTTTAGGAGAATTAAAGAATAAATTTTTGAGTTTCTTAGACGATAAAAATTAATGCAAAGATTGTTCTACTATAAATAACACTTCTATTTCTAAATAAAAAACTGAATTTCTAATGAATTATGATCATAGATATCTAAAATTATAAGTAAAAGAGCAAACCAACAATTTTGGTTTAAATAATTGATTATAGTTTCAAAATATCACAATTAAACATTCTCAAGTGTAATCCAAAAAATTGATAATGAAAGGATGATAACTAATTCATCAAATATTAAACTGCCAAGTTGGTTTTTTTTTGAAGATATGATGTGACCTCTGTTCGAATGAAAGACTTAAACTGAAATTATTACATTTGATCTTCAAATAAAAGTTTAAATTACGAATAGAGTGAATAAAATAATAAACTACTTAAACAACTTGAGAAATCGAAATCAGACAGTTAATTAAATAAAAATAATTGAGACGAAGTAGAGTTTTTATCCAAGAAAATACATTTCCTTTGACTACTTTTTAGAAAATAATATTTATTCATGGTTATAGA
>Ga0182742_1004511_pt1 | contig 12555 bp, 10 predicted proteins | sample eDN5th37CBELigMG_FD_128880 | JGI IMG/M metagenome (GOLD analysis project Ga0182742, IMG submission 128880) | Enriched Miracle-Growth compost microbial communities from Emeryville, California, USA - eDNA 5th pass 37_C BE-Lig MG (version 2)... ... | reverse complement strand
CAGCGCTTGGCCTACTCATCGATCTTGTCGTAAAAGCACTTTCTCCTGCTCTTAAAGAAAGAAGTGCAGGTGCGCATTACGGGGACTCAATGATTATAACATTCTCAGGAATTGATCCGCGTCGGAACACGCCGTTCTTAAACGTAGAAGCTACAGCAGGCGGCTGGGGAGGTTTTGCCGCCAATGATGGCCAATCCGGTTTAATCAATAATGTGAATGGTGATTTTAAGAACTTGCCTATTGAGGTACTTGAAGATAAATACCCGTTTAAAATAACGACCTATGGTTTTAGACAGAATTCAGGGGGACCTGGAAAGAACCGAGGAGGTCTCGGAATTGTCAGGGGCTACGAGGTCGCTGCAGATGAAGCGTTTCTATATCTTTGGTTAGAGCGTTCAAAAACACCTGCATGGGGACTTTTTGGCGGTAAAGAGGCAGCCTCACCTAAAGTAACAATTTTAAGTGGGGAAAAAGTAGAAGAAGCTCTGAAGTTAAATGCAAAACCAATGAAAAAAGGTGACCAGGTCATTGTAACAACAGGTGGAGGCGGCGGATTTGGGCATCCATTTGAACGTGAAGCCTCTCGTGTCCTTGATGATGTCGTTGATGCATATATTGACCGAAAAATGGCATTAGAGCAGTACGGAGTAGTGATTAAGGAAGACATACTAGAAGTAGACGAACAAGAAACTTTCACTTATCGCCAAAGAAACAGATAGATTAAGAGGTGAACTATGCGCCGAATATTGATTACATTTGAAAACGGGGAAAGTTTCCCGGCAACATTACAAGAAGATAAGTCCCCCCAAACGTGTCAGATCGTTTGGGAGGCACTTCCCTTTTCACAGACAGTAAAGCATTCACGTTGGTCCGGCCGTGAGGTCAACTTTGAGTTTTCTTCTACTACTATGCCAAAAAGAGAAAATCAAACCATCTCTACTAGCATAGGGGAGGTTATTTATTGGAGGGATTGGCCTCGTGAGTCTGAACCCGACGTTTTAGAAGTTTTAGCTATTTACTATGGTGCAGAACATACCCGGAGCCACAAAGGGGATGAACTGGTTAACGTTTTTGCTCAGATTGACTATGCATATCTGGATCTTTTGCAAAAAGTTGGCGAACGGATCTGGTTAAGTGGTACAGAAAAAGTTACAATTTCGAAATTAGAAGAATCAAAAGCAAGAATTGAATAAATATTAAAAATATTTATTTTTTTCGAAAAAAATTATGCTATTACTTAAAATATTATGGTAATATGAGAAAAAGGATATTTATTATTCAGAATTTTCCGATACCGAAGGAGTTGAAAGAATGTCTGGCAAGAAAATTTTGTTCATTAATCCATTGCACACAGACGTTTTTGATGAAGAATTTAGAACACAATTTGAGCGTTTCAAAAGTCCGGATACTGTTGTGGATGTAGTATCTTTTGCTCCTGAACAAGGACCCATTCACCTTGAGTATAACTGCTATGAAGCGATGGTTATTCCTGAGTTAATAAGAACCGTTAAGAAAGCAGAGGAGAATGGATATGATGCAGCAATCATTGGCTGTTTTTACGATCCTGCTTTAAGAGCCTGCCGTGAAGTAGCTGAAAAAATGGTAGTTACCGCACCTGCCGAAGCAGCTTTGCATATTGCGACAACATTAGGTGAAAGCTTTTCGATTATAGTAGGACAACAGAAGTGGATTCCAGAAATGAAAGAGAATGTCCACAAGTATGGCTTCTCGCATAAGCTTGCTTCATTTAAGCCGCTTGGTTTGGGTGTACATGATTTTCAGAAGGACCATGAGGAAACAAAAAGAAGAATTAGAAACGCAGCTCGTGAGGCGATTGAAAACGACGGTGCAGACGTTATTGTTTTGGGATGTACAGCTGAATTTGGCTTTTTTGAAACACTGCAAGCAGAATTAGGAGTCCCAGTGATCGATGCCAGCCTATCACCATTCAAATATGCCGAGTTTTTAGTAGAACTAAAACAAAAGTTAGCCTGGACTCACAGTAAAAAAGTTGGGTATCAATCTCCTCCAGTAAAGGAGGTGGAGGAATTCAATTTGTTTAATCCAGTTTTAAATTAACTTTATCATTATAAAAGGGGGATTGAGTTAAATGGAAGTGATAGCTTCTGCTAAAGCACAGGAACAAACAGTTGAAGTTGGTACTTTTTTTGAAAACATGCCATTTACGAAAAGACATCGGTTTGTAGGGTTTGCCCTATTTATGGCGTTTGTAATCGAGGCATGGGAAATGATGATTATCATTATGATAAGTGGAGCTATCGCTGCTGAATTTTCTTTAACGCCTGTGCAAGTAGGTTCTCTTATTGGTGCCATTTTCTTAGGTATGATTCCGGGAACTTACGTATGGGGGATTGTTGGAGATAAAATCGGACGAAAGAAAACGATTATTTACAGTCTACTCTTATATGGAGTGGTTTCAGCTGCCAGCTCATTTTCACCAAATTACGAAACACTTTACACATTGCGATTATTATCTGGATTTTCCTTGGGCGGTGTACTGGCTTGTATCTTTCCGTATTACGAAGAAATGCTGCCAGTTAAGCAGCGTGGTAAAGCAGCCGTATATTTATCGGCTGGTTGGCCAATTGGTACATTAATCGCCATAGGACTCACTAGTTTGCTGATGGATGTAGAAGGTGCATTTGGCGGTTGGAGAGCGATCATCTTTATTAGTTCGTTAGCTGGATTATGGGCGTTTGTGATTTCTAAAATTCCAGAATCCCCTTATTGGCTCGCAGGAAAGGGAAGAACGGACGAAGCGAAGCAAGTTATTTCTGACTTAAGTCAAGGAGTTACTCAGGTAAGTAAGGATACTGAATTATTTGTATCAAAAGTAAAGCAAGGCAGCATTCTTGAAATCTTTAAATTGAAAATGATTAAAACAACTGCTTTACAGACGATCGTTAATTTCTGTTTCTCCTTTGGGTATTGGGGATTATATACGTGGATTCCAACCTTATTACAACAAAAAGGCTTATCGATGGGACAAAGCTTAGGATTCGTCGCCTTATCTGCAATCGCCCAGATACCGGGGTATGTTGCAGCTGCTCATTTAACCAGTAAATATGGACGCAAAAAAGTCATGTTTGCTTTTGTATTATTAGCATCCATCTTTGGTTTTGCTTTTGCTTACTCTTCAAACTTATTCCAACTTTACACATTCAACTTCGTTTTAGGATTCTTTAGCTTAGGAGCTTGGGGCGTTTGGAATACATGGTTCGGTGAAATCTACCCAACAAATGTACGAGGTGTAGGATATAGCTGGGGTGTTGGCGGACAACGTTGGGCTAACACAGTAGCTCCATCATTAATCGGATTTGTTATTGGGCTAGGCTGGGTATTTGGAGCAACGGTTTCTTTTATCCAGATTTTCATGGTGATAACACTTATTACAATTCTATTCATAAGAGAAACAGAAGGCGAAATTTTACACTAATATTATCATCCAATTAGATAATAGCTTTCTTTGGAATGGCTTCACCTTAACTCATCAAAGATACGGTGAAGCCTTCTAGTAAATGTTTCAACAGGGTAAGAGATTAATAGAATTCATGACGAGGAGGAACTCACATGACAGAACAAATCAGGATTGGTTTTGATGTCGGCGGAACATTTACCGATGGTGTTTTAATGAGAGGGAAAGAAGTTATTTCTAAAACAAAGTCATTAACTACAGAAGATATTACAACAGGAATTATCAACGCATTGGATTTATTGTTAAAAAATAGCCAAGTCGATGTTTCTAAAATTGAAATGGTTTCCCTTGGTACTACCCATACAACGAATGCCATTATTGAAAGGCGCAAACTTGATAGAGTCGGTGTATTCCGCATTGGCGCACCCGCGACAACCGCAATACCACCAATGACAGGCTGGCCGGGAGATTTAATGGCTGCTTTAGGCGGCAAAGAGCATGTACATATCATTCGTGGCGGATCCGAGTATAACGGTAAGGATATCGTCCCTTTAGATGAAAAAGCTATAATGGATGCAGCAAAAGCAATGAAAGGTAATGTTGGCTCTGTAGCCATCACTGGTGTATTTTCACCAATCATACCAAAACACGAAGACAGGGCAATGGAAATCGTAAGAGAATACCTTGGCGATGAGGTGTTTATTACCCAATCCCATAAAATTGCATCTATTTCGTTATTGGAGAGAGAAAATTCAACGATTTTAAACGCATCCGTTAAAACTGTTATGAAACGTGCCGTTGATGCATTCAAACAAGCTGTGGCCGATCGAAATATTAATGCGAAGCTGTTTGTTGTTCAAAATGATGGAAGTGTAATGAATGCGGATCATGCTGTGGAGTATCCAATCTTTACAGTAGCGTCGGGACCAGCTGCTTCAGTTCGCGGTGCTGTGTATCTATCAGGTATTCAAAATGGGGCAGTCGTAGATGTCGGTGGAACATCAACGGATGTAGCTTATATTGTAAATGGTTTTCCAAGAGAATCCTCCATCACTGTAAACATTGGTGGGGTTAAAACGAATGTTCGCTGTCCTGATCTTTTATCCATCGCATTAGGTGGCGGAACTATTATCAAATCTCAGCAGGATAAAGTAATTGGATTAGGACCTGAGAGCGTTGGATATAACCTTGTCAAACTAGGTAAATCCTTCGGCGGACCAATATTAACGGTACATGATATTGCTGTGGCAACAGGACGATTAAGCAGTAAACTTGAAATTTTTGATACTAACTATGTGACGAACATCACTGCGATCAATGCTTTACCGGCATCATTAGTAAAGGAAGCAGACGCAAGAATTAAGGAACGTGTTGAGATTGCCATTGACCAGATGAAAACTGAATCGGGATTAATACCTGCAATTTTTATTGGCGGAGGAGCTCTAGCTGTTCCACAATTCAATATTGAAGGGACAACTGAGGTCATTCTTCCAAATCATTTTGAAGTGGGTGGGGCCATTGGGACAACAATCGCTGAAATTGGTGCTTCTGCAGAAGTAGCCGTTGACCTAGCGCTTGAAAACCGAAATGATGCCATCGACCGTGTTGTTGCATTAGCGAAGAAAAATGCACAAGAAGCTGGTGCCATTGCTGGAACCGAAGAAATTATTGATGTAGAAGAAATTCCGTTTGCTTACATGCCAGGGAAGAAACAAAAGGTCAGAGTACGGGTTAAGGGCAAAGTCTTCGCCTAAACTGGTAAGGAGGAAAAACATGAGTGTTTACGATATTTTAGAAGATTGGGGAATAACCAATTATCGAATAATCGACAAAAAAAGCATCGAGGAAATTACATTAGGAGCCTCGATTTTAGCCACCGGCGGTGGAGGAGACCCAGAAATTGGACTCTTATGGGCCTATAAAGTGTTAAATGAAGGCAAAGATATTGTCATGATTGACCCGCTAGATATCCCAGATGATATTTTAGTGGCAAGTCCAGCTTGTTTAGGAGCAGCCCTCGTGTTAACAGAAAAGCCGCCTAATGAAGATGTTCTGAATAAAGCGGTTTCAACTTTAGAGGCCTATATGGGAAAGAAACTTCAAGCCACCATTCCACTTGAGTGTGGAGGGGTAAATTCCATTGTTGCTTATGCAGTTGCTGCCGAACTTGGATTACCCGTAATCGATGTAGATGGAATGAATCGTGCTTTTCCTGAATTGCAAATGACTTCTTGGGTTACTCATGGGGTTCATGCATCTCCTACTGTTTCAACCGATGACCGTATGAATACAACAGTTATTGATACTAAAGATGATGACCTGATGGCTGAGTCAATTGCACGAAAAGTCGCAATGTCTTATGGCGGGATCTCCTGGGTAGCCACATACCCAATGACCGGAGCCGATGTGAAAAGAACTTCCATCTTAAACTCTCAAAGTATTGCCTGGGATGTAGGGAAAGCTGTAATGGAAGCAAGAAGAAGCCATAATGACCCAGTGGAACAAATATTAACTAGTATTAAACATACAAGAAATATTCAAGGCTATCGTGTCTTTAATGGAAAAATTGTTGATATTCAAAGAGAATTTGGCGGTGAGATGAGCAAAGGATTCTCGCTTGGAAAAGTGATAATGGAAGGTATTGGAGACTGCAAAGGACAAACAGCCGAACTGGATTTTCAAAATGAATGGTTGAATCTAAGAGTGAATAACGAATTAAAATGTGTTACACCTGATCTCATTGCCATCCTTGATATTGAAACAGGAGAACCGATTCGGACGGATATTATGAAATATGGTTACCGCGGTTCTATTGTTCTTATACCAGCTCATGAGCGGATGCGAACAGAAAAGGGGATTGAAACATTCGGTCCACGTTACTTTGGCTATGACTTTGATTATGTTCCAGTTGAAAAGTTAATGGCAAAACAGGAGGTAAAATAAATGGAAAAGCAATTGCTTTTAACCAAACTTGAAGATCAAGTAAATAAGCTGGTATTAGAGGCGATTGTCAATCAGCCTTATATCGAAAGAAAAGAATTGGCAGACAAGCTCGGATATTCTGTGGAGAAGATCGATCAAATTTGCCAAACCTTTATTGATTCGTTTGTCGTTCTTGAGTTAACCAGCCAGGCGACCTCAAACATCGAGTCGCGCGTTCCGCGCAAGGTGTATTTAGTCAATCCAGAGTTGGAACAAACTATTAAAGAATTAGTATAAAACAAATATGATCAGACATAATGCTGGTGAAACCATGAATACGTTGTTCGTTCTTAAAGAAGGATAACCCATGATTTCACCAGCATTTCTAAAATAATAAAGCTGAATAGGTGAGGAATTTGGAAGTCAATCTTTTTATAAAGAGGGTCCAGGCCGTACGAAAAATGATGGCAGAGAAACAACTGGATCTATGTTTGCTATTTGACCGCGCCAGTATCCGCTACTTTACAGGACTACGGATGAATACAGCTGCATTTAGTATTCTATTAATCTCACAAAATGACCTTAAGTATGTTGTGGCCCGCTTAGATTTAAATCGGGCATTGAGGGATTGCTGGATTAAAGACATTCTTCCTTTTCCAGAAGATACTCCTGATTACTTATCTGTCTTAAATCATTATTTTCAACAATCTTACATTTCCCGGGTGGGTATGGAGCTGCCCGAATTAAACTATGAAACCTTTAAGTATCTTCAAAAAACACTTCCAAATGCTGTCTTTGAAGATATCGCAGCTGAAGTGGGACGGTTACGGATGATTAAAAGTGAGGAAGAGATTCAAATCATTCGGAAATCTGCTCAAATTGCTGATAAGGCAATGCAAGAAGCTCTAAAAGCAGCTAGAGCAGGGATGAAGGAATACGAAGTAACAGCTGTCGCCATGTATACAATGTTAAAAGAAGGAGCTGAGAATCCATCATTTGAGATTTTTCTCGCTTCCGGTGAAAACAGCTGGCTGCCCGAGCGGTATGCTTCAGATAAATCATTAAATCCAAATGAATTAATCTTGTTGGACATGGGAGCCATTTATCAAGGTTACTGCTCCGATATAACTCGAACTTTTTCTGTAGGAGAAACCACCTCTGTACAGAAAAAGTTGTTCCAAGATGTACTAAGAATCCAGCAAGAGACCATTCAGTCATTAAGGCCTGGAATACAAACTGGAGAAATCGATTACATAGCAAGACAGAAGATTCAAGCATTAGGGTATGGTGATTACTTCCCCCATTTAACCGGACATGGTTTAGGCTTAGATATTCATGAAGGACCAATTATCGATAAGGGGAGAACAGATATTCTTGAAAAAAACATGGTGGTTACAGTTGAACCTGGGGTATATCTGCCTAGAGTAGGGGCGGTTCGAATCGAAGATATGGTGCTTATAACGGAAAATGGTTACGAAATATTGACTCAAACGAAGCGTGATCTAATCAATTAAGCAGCGAACATAGATCTTTTAACCAGGGAGGAATCAGAGTGAGTGTATACGACAACTTAAAAAAATGGGGAATAACTGATTATAAAACGTTAACAAGACAGGATATTGATAACATTACACTAGGTGCTTCTATCCTTGCAACTGGCGGGGGCGGGGACCCGGAAATAGGACTGTTATGGGCTTATAACGTGCTAAATAAAGGGAAAGAAATTGTATTGATCCATCCTGAAGATGTTCCAGAAGATGCGATGATCGCGATGGGCGGATGTTTGGGAGCCCCAGTTGTATTAACGGAAAAAACTCCAAACGGAAGCGAGTTAAACATCGCTTTTCAAAAATTAAGTGAATACTTGAATCGTGATTTCGTTGGTGTCATTCCACCAGAGGCTGGCGGAGTTAATACAACTGTCCCGATGGCAGTGGCCGGTGAAATGGGTTTGCCGGTAATTGATGGTGATGGGATGGGCAGAGCTTTTCCGGAATTACAAATGACAAGTTTTCATATTGGGGGGGTTTCAGCCAGTCCGGTAGCAACCATTAATGAAAAAGGGTTTGCTACGATTATTGATACGACAGATGCTTACATGGCTGAGAATATTGTTCGCCAAACAGCTATGTCATATGGCGGAATCAGCTGGATTGCGGGCTATCCAATGAGTGGGCAACAACTGAAGGAAACATGTATTCCAAATACCGTTAGCTTAACACTAGAGTTAGGAAAAAAAGTAAGAGAAGCCCGTCACGTGCACGATGACCCGATTAAAGTTGTTGAAGAACTCACCGGTGGATGGACCGCGTTTAAGGGGAAGATTGTCGATATTAATCGTGATTTTGGCGCAGAAAGCACGAAAGGGTTTTCTATGGGGCAAATTATTATGGAAGGTTTAGGAGATCACAAAGGAAGCAGGGCCGTGATTGATTTTCAAAATGAATGGTTGAAATTAACGATTGATGACCAATTAATCTGTTTACCTCCAGATCTGATTACGATATTGGATTCAGAAACAGCAGAACCGATTCGGACCGATATTGTTAAATATGGGTACCGTGGAACAATTGTCGTGATTCCGGCGCATGAGAGAATGAAAACAGAGAAAGCAATTGAAGTTTGTGGTCCGCGTGCCTTTGGTTATGATTTAGATTTTGTCTCACTTAAAAAATAGTTTGCTAGGATAATACACTTGCCGTTAGGGAGGTGATGGCTCAAGCCGATTGCTCATTTTTAATGAATAGTTTAGACATGGAAACCTCTACTTATGTCAGTCAGAATGGAAAATATCTAATCTAGGGGGAAAAGCTATGCGAATTTCAGTTGATGTTGGCGGTACGTTTACCGATGTGGTAACACTTGATCCGTCTTCTGGCGATCTGCGCCTTGAAAAGGTTGAGACTGTTCCACGCAACCCTGCAAGCGGTGTTCTCGAAGGATTCCGTAAGGCAGAAGTTAGTTTTGAAGAAATTGATTATTTTGTACATGGCACAACACTTGGTCTGAATGCTCTTCTTACTCGTACCGGGTCACAAGTAGCGATAATTACAACGAAGGGATTCAGAGACGTTTATGAGCTTGGTCGGACTGACCGGGATGCGATGTACGATTTTAAATATCGCAAACCGGAATCATTAGTTCCAAGATATCTACGCCTTGAAGTCACAGAGCGCTTGGATTATCAAGGAAATGTACTGACTCCGTTCGATCATGAAGAAGCGGTAAAATTGGCGAATCATCTTCGTGAAGAAGGCATTCCTTCGGTTGTTGTCTGCTTTCTGCACAGTTACATCAATCCAAATCACGAACTTGAAATGGAAAAGGTTCTTCTTGAAGAGTGCCCAGGGGTTTCAGTGACTTTATCCCATCGATTAACACGGGAATATCGCGAGTATGAACGCACAAGCACTGCCGTAATTGATGCGTATATCAAACCTATTATGCGTACTTATTTGGATCGACTTGGAAGTGAATTGAAGGAAGAGGGCTATAATGGCCAATTCTTATTAACCCGCTCAGGCGGCGGAGCGATGACAGCAAAAGCTGCCAAAGAAGAACCTGTGCATTCTGTAATGTCCGGCCCAGCAGGTGGAGCGATTGGTGCGGCTTATTTAGCAGAACTGACAGGTCATCCAAATCTAATCACTCTAGATATGGGGGGAACAAGTCTTGACACGACAATGGTTGTGGATGGGCAGATTTCTGTAGAAAACGAAGCACTGGTTGAGAATTTGCCAATTTCGACACCAATGATTGATATTCGCACCATTGGATCTGGAGGCGGAAGTATCGCTTGGATCGATGATGGAGGTGCACTTCAGGTTGGACCCAAGAGTGCAGGTGCAGATCCTGGTCCTGCATGTTATGGAAAAGGTGGAGTAAACGCAACGTTTACTGACGCCGCCCTCATATTAGGTTATCTTGACGAACAGAACTTCCTTGGGGGAGCGATGACAATTGATCCTAACCTTTCCAGAGATGCGATTACGAAGCTGGCAGATCAGTTAAGCCTTTCAGTGGAACAGACAGCAGCCGGAATTGTCCGCATTAGTGAGGCAAAAATTACGGGTGCGATTCGGGAAATTTCAGTGGAACGAGGGTACCACCCTAAAGATTTTGCACTGCTTGGTTTTGGCGGCGGTGGAGGACTTGTTTCCTGTAATGTTGCCCGAGAGATTGGTATCCCAACGGTTATTATTCCTCCAGGCGCGGGTAACTTCTCGGCATGGGGAATGATGATGGTCGATGTCGTGTACGATTTTGCGCAAACCTATGTAACAGGACTTGCGGGCGCTGATGTTAATGAAATTACTAAGCTGTATGGCGTTTTAGAGGATAATGGACGTGAATCCCTTGGCCGCGACGGATTTGCTGCAAAGGATTGCAGGTTTATTCGTTGGGCAGAAATGCGCTATGCAGGCCAAGAGCACACGGTAAAGATAGAGATACCAGGGCAGGGGCTTACACCTGCTCACCTTTTGGAGATTGCCGAGAATTTTGGTAATGCTCATGAAGCTCAATACGGTCACCAAACAACAGATCCGGTTGAAATCGTTACCTTGCGCGTGAGAGCAGTGGGTGTCCTACCTAAACCGAGAATTGCTAAGCTTGAAGCAGGGATTGGCAATGTTACAGCTGCACTAAAAGGCACACGTAAAGTCTACCAATCCGGTATTAATGCTCATGTTGAGTATGGAGTTTACGATCGATTCAAGTTACTTGCAGGTGATGAGGTAACCGGTCCTGCCATCATAGAGGAACCTAGCCACACGACTGTTTTACATGAAGGTGATGTTCTAACAGTTGGGGAATATGGGGAACTTACCATCGCTATTAACAATGATAGAGGAGGTATATCATGACAAACAGTAGCCAAGTAAAGAATAGTGCACAAAAAACCATGGATGATCATGCTGAACAAATTAAAGTTCAAGTTATTCATAACTACCTGTTGTCAGCAGCACGTGAGATGATGAGGAATTTAAAGCGTACAGCATATGACACAATCATCTATGAAATTCAGGATTTTGGACTTGGAATTTACGACCGCCAATGTAGATTATTAGCTGAATCACCTGGGTTGGCTATTTTTACCCGTGGGAATGACTATGCGCTGAGAAAAATGGTAGAGTTTCTCGGCGAGGAGAACATTCATGAAGGGGACGTAATTCTCTTTAACTACCCATACTGGAGTTCTAACCACACATTGGATGTGCTCGTTAGCTCACCAATTTTTTATCAAAATGAACTAATTGGATATGCGGCTTGTAAAGCACACTGGCTTGATTTAAATCAACAAGATCCTGGGTACTGTTTGGATACGACCAGTATTCATAGAGAAGGGTTGATTCTCCCCGGTTTAAAAATTTACAAGCGTGGCGTTCGTGATCTAGAGGTGGAGAATCTCATTAGATTCAACACACGTATTCCAGATCGAGTCATTGGAAATATGAATGCTCAGATTTCTTGCTGCCATACCGGCGAAAAGAGAGTACAAGAACTGGTAGCAAAATTTGGACTAGATTCCTATAAAGCAGCCAGCCAGGAAATTCTTAATCACGGTGAACGTATTGCACGTGCAAGACTTACTGCTCTTCCAAAGGGAACATGGACAGCCGAGGACTGGGTGGATGATGATGGAGTCGAAAAAGACAAAATGGTTAAGATTAAAGTGACGGTTACTGTAACTGATACCGAGTTTATCGTAGATTTTACCGGTACCGACCCTGCTGTACAAGGTCCTATTAATCTTCCAATCGGGATAACAGAAGGAGTAGCTGCATTGGCATTCAAAGGACTTACAACTCCGGATTCTCCAGCAAATGATGGAAATTTCCGTCCATTACGCGTTATTGCACCGGAAGGTTCACTTGTTAATGCACAATATCCTGCCGCGACATTTACGATTTGGCCGTCCATTCACATCCCGGAAATCATTTGTAAGGCCATCGCCGATGCGATGCCTGATATTGTGCCGGCATGTTCCGGTGGAGAGGTTGTATCTGTTATGGGTGTCGGTACCCATCCGGTAACTGGGAAGGTTTGGCTTGAGGCGACAAATGAAGCAGTTGGTTTTGGTGCACATGCTGGCGGCGACGGCGAAAACGGAATTATGCATTTATCAGAGCCAGGCTGCCGAAATAACCCAATTGAGGTTTTAGAAAATAAGGCACCACTTTTAATTGAAGGTTATT
>Ga0182742_1004510_pt1 | contig 12565 bp, 14 predicted proteins | sample eDN5th37CBELigMG_FD_128880 | JGI IMG/M metagenome (GOLD analysis project Ga0182742, IMG submission 128880) | Enriched Miracle-Growth compost microbial communities from Emeryville, California, USA - eDNA 5th pass 37_C BE-Lig MG (version 2)... ... | reverse complement strand
CTTGGTGATGCCGATGATCCCCGCCTTGGCCGCGGAGTAGTTCACCTGTCCGAGCGTGCCGGTGATGCCCGCCGAGGAGGTCACGTTGATGATGCGGCCCTTGCCGTCGGTGGCGAGGAAGGGCAGCGCCGCCTGCGAGCAGTTGAAGGCGCCGAGCACGTGGATGTCGTGGATGCGCTGGAACGAGTCGACCGTGGTGTCGGCGAACATCGCCGGGTCGGTGACACCGGCGTTGTTGACGAGGATGTGGAGCACACCCTCGGTCAGGCCGGCGGCACGCGCCATCGCGGCGTCGGCCGCCTCCCGGTCGCGGACGTCGAGCGCGGCGCTGTCGGCCTTACCGCCGTTCACCGAGATCCGTTCGGCGACAGCGGCTGCGGCATCGCCGTTCACGTCGGTGACGAGCACGGCCGCACCGGCGGCTGCGAGGGCTTCGGCGACGGCCGAGCCGATGCCGCCGGCCGCGCCGGTCACCACGGCCGATCGCCCGGTGAGATCGAAGAGAGAGTTGTTCACGGCCATCAGTAGCTCCTCGGCAGTCCCAGAGTGTGTGAGCTCAGGAAATTCAGGATCATCTCCTGGCTGATCGGTGCAATGCGCATGACGCGCGCTTCGCGGAAGTACCGCGAGACGTTGTACTCCTCCGAGTAGCCCATGCCACCGTGCGTCTGCAGCGCACGGTCGGCAGCGGTGAATCCCGCATCGGCACAGAGGTATTTGGCGGTGTTGGCTTCCCGTCCGCACGGTTTGCCGTTGTCGTAGAGCCAGGTCGCCTTGCGCAGGACGAGTTCGGCGGCATCGAGGTGGGCGAGCGAATCGGCAAGGGGGAACTGGATTCCCTGGTTCATGCCGATCGGGCGGCCGAAGACCTCGCGTTCGTTGCCGTACCTGACGGCCTTGTCGAGTGCCACGCGGCCGATGCCGAGGGCCTCGGCGGCGATGAGCATGCGTTCGGGGTTGAGGCCGTCGAGCAGGTACTCGAAACCCTTTCCCTCCTCACCGACGCGGTCCTCCACCGGCACCCGCAGGTCGTCGATGAACAGCTCGTTCGACGTGACGGCGTTGCGCCCCATCTTGCGGATGGGCCGGATGTCGACGCGGCTGCGGTCGAGATCGGTGAGGAACAACGTCATGCCGTCGGTCTTCTTCTGCACCTCGTCGTACCGCTGGGTGCGGGTCAGCAGCAGGATCTTCTCGGATTCCTGTGCCTTCGAGATCCACACCTTGCGGCCGTTGACGACGTAGTGGTCGCCGTCCCGCCGGGCGAAGGTCGTGATCCGCGAGGTGTCGAGGCCTGCGCCGGGTTCGGTGACACCGAAGCAGACGTGCAGGTCGCCGCTGACGATGCGGGGCAGGGTGCGGGCCTTGAGCTCGTCGGAACCGTGTTTGACGACCGGCTGCATGCCGAAGATGTTGAGGTGGATCGAGCTTGCGGCGTTCATGCCGCCGCCCGAACGCGCGACCTCCTCGAGCAACAGGGTGGCCTCGGTGATGCCGTATCCGTGCCCGCCGTACTCCTCGGGCATGGTGATACCGAGCCAGCCGCCGTCGGCCATGGCCTTGTAGAACTCCGAGGGGAACTCGTGGGCGAGGTCCTTCTCCATCCAGTACTGGTCGTCGAACCTCTTCGTCAGTTCGGCCACCGACTTGCGGATGAGCTCCTGATCCTCGCTGAGTTCGAAACTCATTCCGCTCATCGTCGGCACCTCCGGCCCTGCGGGTGGGGCTGCACGTCGTCGAGGCTCATGGTGGTCCCTTTCGTGTCGGTCAGTCGGAGGCGGGAAGCGGCTTCGCGGCCTTGAGAGTCATGGGGATACCGCCGTAGCCGAGTTCCCCGGGTCCCGAGGAGGTGCACAGCACCTCGACCGTGTCGTCCGCATCGACGTAGCGCTTGCCGAGGACGGTGACGGCGTCGCCGGCCGACGGTTCGGGCCGGCCCGCAGGAGCCGGAATCATCGGGGCGCCACCGCATGTGAGTTCCTGTGCGTTCTCCGCAGGGGCGCGGACGACGACGACCCTCGTGGAGCCTTCGGCGGCGGCGAGCTGCACTCCTGGACGAAGTGGTGCGGGTGTGGTCACGGCGTACCTCTCTTTCGATCGCTCGACGGGCGAGCGCGACCCCGGGTGGCTCGTGCGATGAAAACTATCCTCTCTTTTGAGGAGAATCAACCTTCGCGACGCGCCGCCCACAAGAGGAGGAGGCTCGTAGATCTCATGCCTCCACCGGCAGCGTGGAGCGACAGCCGCTCCGCGCGCGAGCTTCCCACCAGCAGAAACGGGCCATTTCTCGCGGAACGTTGACTATCCGGCGCGGACGTGGAAATCTATCGATCAGAAATGAGAATGCAATTCTCTCGAACAGGGAGGAGGTTGATGTGGCACTGCTATCCCCGCTGCCGGCGGAACTCTGGGACGAGGACGTCGACGCAGCACTGAAAGGTCTTATGCCCCGGCACATGAGGAATCCGGAGCAGGCCGGCACCGCGATGGCGACGCTCGTCCACCATCCGGAGTTGACCAAGGCCTTTCTCGGCTTCAGCGTGCATCTTCTGTTCCGATCCACACTCCCGGCCAGGCTGCGCGAACTCGTGATCCTGCGGGTCGCCGCACTGCACGACTGCTCGTACGAGCGGGAGCACCACATCGAGATCGCGCGCACCGAGGCCGGCCTCACGCCGGACGAGATCGCCGCGGCCGTCGACGGGTCGGCCGAGGATCCGTTCGAGCAGCGCCTGCTCGACTCCGTTCGGGAGTTGACCGAGACTTCGCGCCTGTCCGAGGAGACCTGGACAGCGCTCTCGGAGCATCTCACCACCAAACAACTGATGGACCTCATCTTCACCGTGGGTGGCTACAGCCTGATGGCCATGGCCTACAACACCTTCGGTATCGAGTTCGAAGACGAAAGGTAGAACCTTGCCCCACTTCACCAAGCCGGCCGAGGGAAGCTGGACCGAGCACTATCCCGAACTCGGCACCGCACCCGTCGACTACACCGACTCCATCGATCCCGCCTTCTTCGAGGCGGAGCGCGAGGCGATCTTCAAGCGCACGTGGCTCTACATGGGTCGCGTCGAGCAGCTGCCGCGCGTCGGCAGCTACTTCACCAAGGAGATCCCGTCGGCCGGGCCCGGCACCTCGCTGGTCATCGTCAAGGGCAACGACGGCGTCATCCGCGCGTTCCACAACGTGTGCCGCCACCGCGGAAACAAGCTGGTGTGGAACGACTTCCCCAACGAGGAGACCGCCGGTAGCTGCAAGCAGTTCACCTGCAAGTACCACGCCTGGCGCTACAGCCTCGAGGGCGATCTGACCTTCGTGCAGCAGGAGGGCGAGTTCTTCGATCTCGACAAGAAGGACTTCGGACTCAAGGCGGTTCGCTGCGAGACGTGGGAAGGGTTCATCTACATCAACCTCGACGACGACGCAGCTCCGCTCGTCGACTACCTCGGCGACTTCGCCAAGGGTCTCGAAGGCTACCCCTTCGACAAGATGACCGAGGTCTACAGCTACCGCTCGGAGATCAACGCGAACTGGAAGCTGTTCATCGACGCGTTCGCCGAGTTCTACCACGCACCGATCCTGCACATGAAGCAGGCGGTCAAGGACGAGGCCGAGAAGCTCGCCGGCTACGGCTACGAGGCACTGCACTACGACATCAAGTCGCCGCACTCGATGATCTCCTCGTGGGGCGGCATGGCCCCGCCCAAGGACCTCAACATGGTCAAGCCCATCGAGCGCGTCCTGCGTTCGGGTCTCTTCGGTCCGTGGGACGTCCCGGACATCGAGGGCCTGGCCGAGGATCAGCTGCCGCCCGCGGTCAACCCCACCAAGTTCCACAGCTGGGGCCAGGACAGCTTCGAGTTCTTCCCGAACATGACGCTGCTCATCTGGAAGCCGGGCTGGTACCTCACCTACACCTACTGGCCCACCGCCGTCGACAAGCACATCTTCGAGACGAGCCTGTACTTCGTCCCGCCGAAGAACGCTCGCGACCGCCTCGCGCAGGAACTCGCCGCGGTGACCTTCAAGGAGTACGCGCTCCAGGACGCGAACACCCTCGAAGCGACCCAGACCATGATCGGCACCCGCGCAGTGACCGATTTCCCGCTCAACGACCAGGAAATCCTCCTGCGCCACCTCCACAAGACCGTCGCCGATTACGTCAAGGAGTACCAGAAGTGACGACTCTGCCCACCGAATTCGCCGACCTCGAACCGTATGCCGACTGGGCTCTGGCCACCGAGCCCGAGCGCTACGCCAAGCGGCTGGCGTCGAGCATGCCCGAGATGCAGCAGTTCTACGACGCCGCCTTCGGCCGACTCGAGGACGCCATCACCTACCTCGACAAGTTCGATCTGGACGACCTCGACGACGATGCCCGCGCGCTCATGCACCTGATGCAGTCGCTCGTGATGGTCTCGTTCCCCGTCGAGGTCTGGAAGCAGCCCCGCGTGCCGGACAGTGGCGCCGCCTGGGTCACCATCACCAAGGAACCGGTGGTGTGATGCCACCCGTCGGGACACTCCGGCGATGAGCACACCTCGCGCCCGTACCCGAACCCTCCGGGGTTCGAGTACGGGCGCGTTGTCGTTTCTTCGGTTCCACGCCGTCCATATTTCAAGATCGAACACAGTTGGTCGATCGTCGTCACATGATCGATCACAAGTCCGATATGCACTAAAGATCCCCTCGCGCCGGACTTTCCGACCCATGGTTGGATGTGCGGGCGAGACACGGCTTCGAGCGCGGGACGGCCGCGGGGCGAGGTCGAACTCTGCACCAGCCCACAGCCTGCCCCGGGAGGAAACATGACCGACATCGAGACGAAGAACTTCTTCACCGATCCGGATCTCGTCGAGGACCCGTACCCCTATTACGACGCCCTGCGCGAGGGATGCCCGGTCAGGCGCGAACCCCACCACAACGTCATGATGGTCACCGGCTACGAGGAGGCGATCCAGGTCCTGAGCGACGAGCAGACCTTCTCGTCGTGCATCTCGGTGACCGGCCCGTTCTCCGGCCTTCCGGCCTGCCCCGAGAGCGACGACATCACCGACTTCATCGAGGAGCACCGTCCCTCGCTGCCGATGAACGACCAGCTCCCCACCATGGATCCCCCGCAGCACACCGACCATCGCGGCCTGCTGATGCGGCTCATCACTCCCAAGCGCCTCAAGGAGAACGAGGCCTTCATCGAGCGCATCGCCGACCGCCTCCTCGACGACCTGCTCGCCCGGGGCGAAGGCGACTACATCACCGGTTTCGCTGCGCCGTTCGCGATGCTCGTCATCGCCGACCTGCTGGGCGTGCCGGAGAGCGACCACCAGGAGTTCATCGAGGGCCTGAACATCCAGGTGGAGAAGGGCTTCTCGCTCGGCAGCACCGAGGGTGAGGCACTGAAGCTCAACCCGCTCGAGTTCCTGTACAAGAAGTTCGGCCAGTACATCGAGGACCGCCGCGCGAACCCCACCGACGACGTGCTGACGGGCCTCGCCACCGCGACCTTCCCCGACGGCACCCTGCCGCCCGTCGACGACGTCCTGCGCATCGCCGCGAACGTGTTCTCCGCCGGCCAGGAGACCACCGTGCGTCTGCTGAGCTCGGCGCTGCGGATCATCGCCGAGCAGCCCGAACTCCAGAAGACCCTGCGCAGCGAGCCCGATCGCATCCCGAACTTCATCGAGGAGACGCTGCGTTTCGAGAGCCCGATCAAGGGCGACTTCCGACTCGCGAAGACCCCCACCACCATCGGCGGGGTCGACGTCTCGGCCGGCACCATCATGATGCTGGTCAACGGTGCCGCCAACCGCGACCCGCGTCAGTTCTCCGATCCGAACGACTTCGACATCGACCGCCGCAACGCCCGCACCCACATCGCGTTCGGTCGCGGTGTGCACTCGTGCCCCGGCGCCCCGCTCGCCCGCACGGAGGGGCGCGTGGGCATCCAGCGTCTGCTCGAGCGCACCAGCGAGATCCGGATCTCCGAGAAGGTGCACGGCCCCGAGAACGACCGGAAGTTCGGTTACCTGCCGACCTTCATCCTGCGCGGCCTGCTCGCGCTGCACCTCGAGTACGCGCCGGCGGAAGGTGAGTCGAAGTGAAGGTCTTCGTCGACGACGACGCCTGTCGCGGACACGGAGTCTGCCTCGCCGCCTGCCCGGAGGTCTTCGACCTGAGCGACGGCGGGTACGCGGTCACGCTCGTCTCCGAGGTCCCGGCCGAGCACGAGGAATCCGTGCGGGAGGCCGCAGCGGGTTGTCCCGAAAGGGCGATCCGGCTCGACTGAGTCACGATCGAAACCGAACACGGGCGTCGGTCCGGACCGAAAGGTCCGGGCCGACGCCCTTTTTCGTTTCTCCCATCGAGGGTCGATTGACGCCGTCCGGGGTTGTGTGAAAACCTCATAATCAAGATATGAGAGTGACATTCTCATGATGTGTCGCTCTCCGATGAAAGGACGAGCGATGCTGACCCTGAAGGCAGCCGGACTGCTCGACGTCGACACGGGCGAGATCGTCCGCCCGGGAATCATCCGCGTCGACGGCGAACGCATCGCCGGAGTGGGCGGAACCTACAGTGATAATTCGGGCGACACGCCCGAGGGTGACGTCATCGACCTCGGCGACCTGATCCTCATGCCCGGCCTGATGGACATGGAGGTCAACCTCCTCATGGGTGGACGCGGCGAGAAGCCCGTCTACTCGACGGTCCAGGACGACCCGCCCCTGCGCATGCTGCGTGCCGTCGGAAACGCCCGCCGCACCCTGCGCGCGGGATTCACCACCGTCCGCAATCTCGGACTGTTCGTCAAGACCGGCGGATACCTCCTCGACGTGGCCCTCGGAACGGCCATCGACAAGGGCTGGGTGGACGGCCCGCGCGTCGTCCCCGCCGGTCACGCCATCACCCCCACCGGCGGACACCTCGATCCGACGATGTTCGCGGCGTTCGCGCCCGGCGTCCTCGACCTCACGATCGAGGAGGGCATCGCCAACGGCGTCGACGAGGTCCGCAAGGCGGTGCGCTACCAGATCAAGCACGGCGCCCAGCTCATCAAGGTGTGCGTCTCGGGCGGCGTCATGTCGATGACCGGATCCGCAGGTGCCCAGCACTATTCGGACGAAGAGCTGCGCGCGATCGTCGACGAGGCACATCGTCGCGGGATGAAGGTCGCCTCGCACACGCACGGCGCCGAAGCCGTGCGACACGCGATCGAAGCCGGAATCGACTGCATCGAACACGGATTCCTCATCGACGACGACACCATCGACCTCATGGTCGAGCGCGGAACATGGCTCGTGCCCACCACCCGTCTCGCCGACGCGATGGACACCTCCCACGCGCCGCCGGAGCTGCAGGCCAAGGCCGCCGAGATGTTCCCCAAGGCACGCACCTCGGTGCTCGCCGCATACAAGGCCGGGGTGAAGATCGCGGTCGGCACCGACGCGCCGGCCATCCCCCACGGCAAGAACGCCGACGAGATCGTTGCCCTCGTCGACCGCGGAATCCCTCCCCTCGCGGTGATCCAGGCCGCCACGATCAATGCGGCAGAACTCATCGGCGTCGACGACCGCGGTCGCCTCGCCGAAGGTCTGCTCGCCGACATCATCGCCGTCCCCGGCGATCCCACCGAAGACATCACCGTCACCCAGAACGTGCGGTTCGTGATGAAAGGCGGAAAGGTCTATGTCCACAACTGACCGTTCGATCACCGACGACCTCGTCGAGATCAACCAGCTGCTCGCCCGCTACGCGGTGAACATGACGAAGAACGACGTCGAAGGCGTCGTCTCGGTGTTCACCCCCGACGGCACCTACAGTGCCTTCGGCGACGCGTTCCCCCTCGACCGCTTCCCCGAACTCGTCGCGGCCGCACCGAAGGGCCTGTTCATGACGGGCACGGCCCTCATCGACATCGACGGCGACACCGCGACCGGCACCCAGCCGCTGTGCTTCGTCGAACATTCCACGCACGACATGCGGATCGGCTACTACAACGACACCTACGTCCGCACGGCCGACGGCTGGCGACTGCGCACCCGCGCGATGACCTTCATCCGCCGCAGCGGAACCCACGACTCCGGCATCCCCCACGCCTTCGAACCGGCATGAACGTCACCGAATTCAGGACCGCCGTCCGAACCTGGCTCGACGAGAACGATCTGACCCCCGGACCGGATCACTCGTTCGACGCGCAGGTCGAACAACTCGCCCGCGTGCGGCGGGAACTCTACGACGCGGGCTGGATGCGCTACGGCTGGCCCGAGGAGGTCGGCGGACTCGGCGGCGAGGCCGTCCTGCGTGCCGTGCTCGGCGAGGAGGTCGCGACCCGCGACCTCGCCGAGCCGGGCATCTATTCGATGATCGAGGTGCTCGCGCCCACCATGATCTCCTACGCGCGACCCGAACTCGCGGCGGAGATGGTGCCGAAACTGCTCCGCGGTGAGGAACAGTGGTGCCAGGGCTTCTCGGAGCCCGGCTCGGGCAGCGACCTCGCGTCGCTGTCCACCCGGGCCGAGCAACGCGGCGACGAGTGGGTGATCAACGGGCAGAAGGTCTGGACGTCGCTCGCCCAGTTCGCCTCCCGCTGCGTGCTGCTCACCCGTACCGCGCCGGGGCACAAGGGCATCACCGCCTTCTTCGTCGACATGGACACCCCGGGCATCACCGTCCGGCCGCTGCGCACGATGCACGGCGTCGACGAGTTCGCCGAGGTGTACTTCGACGACGTCGTCGTGCCGGCCGACCGTATGCTGGGCAATCCCGGCGACGGCTGGAAGCTCGCGATGGATCTGCTGCCGCACGAACGGTCGACGTGCTTCTGGCATCGCATCGCCTACCTGTTCACCCGGTTGGATCGCCTTGTGGACGAGACCGATTCGACGGCCGACGACGAACTCGGCGCGGCCTACCTCGCGCTGCACACCGTGCGGTGCCGGTCGCTCGCCACCCAGCAGCGACTGGCGTCGGGCGCGTCGCTCGGCCCCGAGACCTCCGTCGACAAGATCCTCCTCGCGACCGCCGAACAGCAGTTGTTCGACACCGCACGGGATCTGCTTCCCGGCGTGCTCGAACTGTCCGACACCGAATGGCGGACCGAATTCCTGTATTCCCGTGCGGCGACGATCTACGGCGGCACCGCCGAGATCCAACGCAACATCGTCGCGCGCCGACTTCTCGATCTGGGGGCGGAGTGACGACCTACAGCACTGCACCGGCGCCGGATTCGGACCTCGGCCTGCTCGAGGACGCACTGCGCAAGACCATGGAGAGCACGACCGGCGCCGCGCTCGACGCGGCCCTGGTCGATCTGGGCTGGCACGACATGCTCACCGAGATGCCCGACGACACGATCCCCATGGTGTTCCGGCTGCTCGGCGAGACCGGCGCGCACGCCCCGGTGATCAACGACGTCGTGCTCGTCGACGCGGGTCGTGAGGCCGGTGGGGTCGTACCCCTCCCCTACACCGGCCGACAGTGGATCGAGTGGGCACGCGAGGACCGGGACACCACCGCGCTCGACGCGGAACTGCCGATCGCGACGGTCGGATCCGGTGATCCGGTGCCGGTCGCAGCGGCACGTCGTGCGCTCGGCTGGTGGCTGGTCGGAACAAGCCGAGCGATGCTCGACTCGGCCCGTACCCACGCTCTCGACCGCACGCAGTTCGGCAAGCCGATCGCCGGCTTCCAGGCGGTGCGGCACCGGCTCGCGGAGACGTACGTGGCCGTCGAGGGCGCGGAGGCCACCCTGCGTGCGGCCACCGACGAGCTCGGTTCCCTGCTCGCGAAGGCCGCCGCGGGTCGCGCGGCGATCATCGCGGCACGGCACTGCCAGCAGGTCCTCGGCGGTATCGGCTTCACCGCCGAGCACGACCTGCACCGACACATCAAACGGGCACTGGTGCTCGACGGTCTGCTCGGCAGTTCACGGGAACTGACCCGCGAGGCCGGTGCCCTCATCCGCGCGGAGGGTTCGGCGCCGCGCCTGGTGCACCTCTGACCGTCCGTCCGCACGATGCAGACGGGGACACCCTGTCGTGCAGGGTGTCCTCGTCTTTCGTCCTCCGGACGCGTGGCTACAGGTTCTTCGACGGATCGGGATGATTGGAGAACCACAGGCTCTCCTCGGTGAGGCGGCAACTCTTCCAGCCGTCGGACGTTCGCACGACCTCGTGGTGGTAGTTGCCCCCGCAATAGGTCAGGCCGTCGACGCCGGGGAGTTGCATGGGGTTGTAGAACATCGCCCGTACCGTCGCACGGTCGCCGTCGAGGTCGACCTCGACGTTGGTGACGAAGTGCTGCGACATCGGCAGGTACGACAGCGCCTTCTGCAGCTGCGCGAGCACTTCGTCCCTCGGTCCGGGCTGGTATCCCACGGAGCTGTAGTCGAGATGGGCGTCCTCGGTGAAGACCGATTCCATCTTCTTCCAGTCCTTGGTGTCCACCGCCGTTGCATAGCGGTAGAGGAGTTCGGTGATGGCGTACTTGTCGCACAGCTCGTCGGGCGTCATGAGGCTCCTTCGACTTCGTCCGGAATTTCATTCTTTCAGAAGAGAACCCCCTTTCCAATACCCTTGTTCTGAGGCATGATCCGTATATGGGACAACTTGACTCTCTTCACGATCTGAGCGGGAAAACTGCTGTCGTCACAGGTGGTTCGCGTGGCATCGGCCGCGCCATCGCGCAGATCCTCGCCGAACACGGCGCCGACGTCGTCGTCGCCTCCCGCAAGCTCGACGCGTGCGAACTCGCCGCGAAGGAGATCGAGGCATCGACCGGCAGCAAGGTGCTCCCCGTCGCCTGCCATGTCGGACAGTGGGACGACTGCAACACGCTCGTCGACACGACCCTCGACCATTTCGGGCGCCTCGACATCCTCGTCAACAATGCCGGAATGTCGCCGCTCTACCAGGATCTCGAATCCATCACCGAAGAGTTGTACGACAAGACCTTCGGCGTGAACCTCAAGGGCCCGTTCCGGCTCGCGGTCCGCGCCGGTACGTACATGGCGGAGCACGACGGCGGGTCGATCGTCAACATCGGCACCGCCGGGTCGCTCACGGCGAGTGTGCGCGAACTCCCCTACGCGTGCGCGAAGGCCGGCCTGAACGCCCTCACGGTGGGCCTGGCGGAGGCCTACGCACCGAAAGTGCGTGTCAATTCGATTCTTCCGGGTCCGTTCCGCACCGACCTCTCGAAGGCCTGGGCTCCGCCGGAAGGCGAGGAGGCATCCTTCGTGCCGTTGCGTCGCATGGGCCGGCCGGAGGAGGTCGCGCCGCTCGCACTCCATCTGGCCAGCGACGCGTCGAGTTTCACCACCGGTGCGATCATCCGCGTCGACGGTGGTGTCACCCGTAAGGTCTGAGACATACGTGTGGGGCCGGCTCCGGGATTCGGAGGCGGCCCCACACGTTTCCGCGTTGTCCATCGGCTACCGGAATCACCATGCGCTACAACAATTGTCGCGGCGGATAACGAGAACGGTAGCGAATGCCCCGTGCGCTAGCGGATGTTGTCCTTCATCTCGTCGAGATTCATCAGGACCGGCCATCCGCTGTCGCTGAGGGCGTTGCCGTGGCCCGTCTGGTGGATGTCGAAGACCGACTGGATCGCGGCGTAGAAACCCTGCACGTCGAGGGTCTGGTTGACGGCCCGCTTGGCCTGCCGCAGTCCGAAGGGATGCATCTTTGCGATCTGCTCGGCGAGGGTGCGTACTTCGGAGTCGAGATCGGCGCGGGGCACGACGCGGTTCACCATGCCCGTCTGCTCCGCCTCCTCCGCGGTGACCGACCTGCCGGTGAAGAGGATCTCCTTGGCCTTGCGGGGGCCGAGTTCCCAGGTGTGCCCGTGATATTCGACGCCGCCGATACCCATGAGGACCACGGGATCGGAGAACGACGCGTCGTCGGCCGCGACGATGAGATCGCACGGCCAGCACAGCAGGAGACCACCGGAGATGCACCGGCCCTGCACCGCGGCGATGGACGGCTTCGGGATGTTGCGCCACCGCAGCGAATACTCGAGATAACGCCGGGACTCGTTGCGGTAGATCATCTCGAGGGTGATCTTGTCGGGGACAGGTTCTCCGCTGCGGAGATCGTGCCCGGCCGAGAAGTGCTTGCCCTCGGCGCGGAGCACGATCACGGAGACCTCGGGATCGTCGCCGGCGCGGGTCCAGGCGGCGTCCAGTTCGTCCAGGAGGGCGCCGTTCTGCGCGTTGGCGACCTCCGGCCGGTTCAGCGTGATGGTCGCGATCCGGTCGGAGGTCTCGTAACCGATGTACTTGTCAGCCACGGGGTAAGCCAAGGACGCGTTCGGCGATGATGTTGCGTTGGATCTCCGACGTGCCACCCGCGATGGTGCCGGCGAAGCTCCGCACGAACCTCTCGAACCAGCTCGACGAGAAGTTGTCGAGATTCCACGGCACATATGCCGATGTCGTCGCCGGATGGACGAGACCGTCCGGGCCGGCCGCGTCGAGGGCGTGTTCGGCGGCGGTCTGGACCGCCTCGGAGCCGAGGAGCTTGAGCACCGACAGGGCGGGAACGTCCTGCGCTCCGCG
>Ga0182742_1004509_pt1 | contig 12566 bp, 13 predicted proteins | sample eDN5th37CBELigMG_FD_128880 | JGI IMG/M metagenome (GOLD analysis project Ga0182742, IMG submission 128880) | Enriched Miracle-Growth compost microbial communities from Emeryville, California, USA - eDNA 5th pass 37_C BE-Lig MG (version 2)... ... | reverse complement strand
GCCCGGCGCAGCTCCACGATCAGGCGCTGCGCCTTGCCGAGCGTGTAGGCGCCGACCACGTGGCAGCGCTCCGGGAACAGCTCGATCGAATGGAGCAACCGGCGCAGTTCCTCCCCGATCGGCGGGTGACGGAACACCGGCAGGCCGAAGGTTGCCTCGGTGACGAACACGTCGCATCGCACCGGCTCGAAGCCGGTGCAGGTCGGATCCGCCCGGCGCTTGTAGTCCCCTGAGACCACGATCCGCCCGCCCGCGTGCTCCATCAGCACCTGGGCGCTGCCCAGCACATGGCCGGCCGGATGCAGGGTGACGTCGACCTGGCCCACCCGGATCGTCTCGCCATAGGCGGCGGCCTGGCGGGAAGGCGCCATGCCCTCGCCCAGGCGTGCGGCGGCGATGGCGAGCGTCGCCTCGGTCGCCAGCATGGCACCATGGCCACCACGGCAATGGTCGCTGTGGCCATGGGTGATCACCGCACGGTCCACCGGCCGGACCGGGTCCACGTAGAAACCGCCCGGCACCACGTAGAGGCCTTCCGGCCGGACCTGGACCCAGCGTTCCGGATGCATGCTCGAGCCCTCCTGGCGAGGGTGGCGCTTCCCCTGCCCCCACCGGCTCATGTATGCCGCGCAAAGCCAACGTCAGCAGGAGAGAACGAATGACGATCCGCCGCATCCAGCCCGGGCCGCGCATGAGCCAGGCCGTGATCCACGGCAACGTGGTCTATCTGGCCGGCCAGGTCGCCGCGGGTGCTCCCGGCAAGTCGGTCTCCGAGCAGACCAAGGACATCCTGTCCCGGATCGATGCCCTCCTGGCCGAGGCCGGCACCGACAAGAGCAAGCTGATCACCACCAATATCTGGCTGTCCGACATCTCGACCTTCAACGAGATGAACGCCGCCTGGGATGCCTGGGTCGCCCCGGGCGCCGCCCCGGCCCGCGCCACGGTCGAGAGCAAGCTGGCCTCGCCCGACTACACGGTCGAGATCATGGTCACCGCTGCGCTCGACTGAGCCGGCGGCCGCAAAGGGGCGGTCATGCGCGTTGCGGTGCTGGGTGCCGGCCTTGCCGGCGTGATGACGGCCTATGAGCTGTTCCGGGACGGTCACGAGCCGATCGTGATCGACCGGCGCAGCGAGCCGGCATCCGAAACCTCGTACGGCAACGCCGGGATGATCGCCCCTGGCCATGCCTATAGCTGGGCGTCGCCGGCGGCGCTGCGGACCCTGATCCGCTCGATTCGCCACGACGACACCGCATTGCGCTTTCGCCTCCAGGCCGACCCGCATTTCTGGGCCTGGGCAGCGCGCTTCGTGCGCAACTGCACGGAAGCCAGGGCGGACTACAATACGGTCCGCAAGGTGGGCCTGTGCCTCTACAGCCAGGGCGAGCTGCACCGGGTCGTGGCGGAGACCGGGGTCGATTACGGTGCCGCCAAGGGCGGAGCCCTCTACCTGCATCGCGCGGAAGAGGCGCTGGCCCGGGCCGACCGCAATGCCGAACTGATGCGTCGCCTGGGCGTGGAGGTGCGGCGGGTCACGCCGTTCGAGGCCGCCCAGATCGACCAGGTCTACCTGCCCGTCCAGGACCGGTTCGCCGGCGCGCTCTACGTGTCGGGCGACGAGTCCGGTGATGCGCGGCGGTTCACCCGCGGCATCGCGTCCTGGCTCATCGAGCGCGGCGTTGCGTTCCGGATGGACGAGACGATCGAGCGGATCAGCGTCGCCCGGGGCCGGATCGACCGGGTGGTCACGGCCAAGGGCGAGGTGCAGGCCGATGCCTATGTGCTGGCGCTGGGCTGCTATGCCGCGCCGCTCGGGCGCACCATCGGCCTGAGGCTGCCGATCTATCCGGTCAAGGGCTACTCGCTCACCATCCCGATCGCCGGCCGGAACAACCCGCCGCGCCTTTCCGGTGTGGACGAGCACAATCTGTTCGCGTTCGCCAATTATGGCGAGCATGTCCGGCTCACCGCGATCGCCGAGTTCGCCGGCTATGACTGGTCGCACCGGCCATCCGACTTCGCCGGGCTGCTCAAGGCGGCCAGGGAGCTGTTCCCCGATGCCGGAGACTATGCGCAGCCGGAATACTGGGCGGGACTGCGGCCGATGACGCCGTCCGCCCTGCCGATCTTCGGCCGGGCGCGCTACGACAATCTCTATGTCAATGCCGGCCATGGCCATATGGGCTGGACCTGGGCCTGCGGCTCGGGCCGGATCACCGCCGACCTGATCGCCGGCCGCACGCCCGGCCACGACGTGACCAGCATGCTCTACCGCGGATGAGCCGGCCATGACTTCAGCCTCCGGGCGGATCGTTCGCGAGCACCTGCCCTTCGAGCTCGACCGGGGCATCACCCCGCGCGCCAGGATCGGTCTGGTGGTGCTGAGCTGCGACCAGACCATCGAATATGAGTGGCGCGGCATCCTGGCCGACCTGCCGGGCATCGGCCTGTTTCACGCCCGCATCGCGGTCGACCCGATCATCACGCCGGACAGCCTCCGCGCGATGGAGCCGATGATCCGGCCCACCACGGAGCTCCTGCTGCCCAGCCACCGGTTCGACGCAGTGGCGTTCGGCTGCACCTCGGCCTCCATGGTGCTGGGCGAGGAGCGGGTCATGGGGCTCATGAACGAGGCCAAGCCGGAGGCAAAGGCGACCACGCCGATCACGGCTGCCAGGATCGCGATGATGGCCCTGGGGGCGCGGCGGATCGCCCTGCTCACGCCCTATCGCGCGGACGTCAATCTCGGGATCATCCGCTACCTGGAGGCGCGCGGCCTGGAAGTGCCGGTGTTCGGCTCGTTCAACGAGCCCGACGATGGCAAGGTCGGCCAGATGACCGCCCAGTCGATCCGCCAGGCCGCCTGCGCACTCGGGCGCGAGCCGGGGGTCGATGCGGTGTTCGTGTCCTGCACCTCGATCCGGCTGGCGGCCGAGGCCGCGGCGATCGAGGCCGAACTCGGCAAGCCGGTCACCTCGTCGAACCACGCGATGGCCTGGCACGCGCTGCGCCTGGCCGGGATCGCCGACCCACAGCCGGCATTCGGCCGGCTGTTCACCTGCCCGCTGCCCGCCGCATGATCCTGATCCGATCCGCCATCTTCAACGTCCTGCTCTGGACCTGGACGCTGCTCGCCCTGATCGTGCTGCTGCCGGTCGGGCCGTTCCTGGATGCCGCCGGCACACGCGCCTATGCGCGGGGCTGGGAGCGCGGCATCGGCTTTCTGCTGCGCTGGGTGGTGGGCATCCGCCACGAGGTGCGCGGCCTGCACCACCTGCCGGACGAGCCGGTGGTGATCGCGGCCAAGCACCAGTCGGCCTGGGAGACGCTGACCTTCCACACCATCGTCCACGAGCTGTCGGTCGGGCTGAAATACGAGCTCACCAAGATCCCGGTGTTCGGCCATTACCTGCTCAAGTCCGGCTGTATCCGCATCGACCGGGGCGCCGCCGCCAAGGCGCTGAAGTCGCTGGTGGACGGCGCCCAGCAGGCGATGGCGGGCGGGCTGCACGTGATGATCTTCCCGGAGGGTACCAGACGACCCGTGGGCGCGCCGCCGGACTACAAGCCGGGCGTGGCAGCGCTCTACAAGCAGCTCGGCCGGCCCTGCGTGCCGGTCGCCCTGAACTCCGGCATGTTCTGGGGCCGGCGCTCGTTCGCCAAGCGGCCGGGCACGATCGTGCTGGAGTTCCTGGAGCCGATCCCGCCCGGCCTGCCGCGCGCGGCCTTCATGCGGACCCTGGAGGAGCGGATCGAGACCGCGACCGCCCGGCTGGTGGCCGAGGCCGGCGGCAGTGCTGCGGCCCCGACGAAGGCGCACAAAATTCTCTCTCCGGAGCCTTGACCGGCGCAGTCGGCGCACTCAATATCCTGGGTGCGTGAGAGTTGTTCGACCGCTCGTACTTCACCCTCCATCGTGTGAGACGAGCGAATAAAAGTCGTCGGGCAGCCGCGCTTGGGCTAACCGGGCATGAGGGGTTATGAACGACATTACTCCACCGGGTTACCACTGAGCGACTCTCCCCGCCGTATGGCGTAAAGGTCGCTCCTGGTCGATGATGTGGCGCCCTTCGTCGACCAATTATCAGACATTGCCGGTTGAATATTGCGCGGTCTGTTGGCCGCGCCTGATGGGTCGGCTGTGAAAGCGACCTACCTGGATCATTCCATTGAACATGGCCGGACGCGTTCCGGCACCATGAAGGACGGCGGGAGCGCCCTTATGGGCTACTCCCGCCGTTTCACGTTCTACTCGTCGCGCATGTCATTCAGGGAATCTCCAGCGGATCAACGCCGATCGACTGCTTCATCGCCCGGAGCGCGAAGGTCGAGCGGGTATGGCGGATGCCCTCGATCCGGTAGAGTCGCTCGCGCAGGAAGCGCTCGTAGTCCCGGGTCCCGGCCACCGCGACCTTGACCAGGTAGTCGTACTCGCCGGTGACGAGATGGGCCTCGATCACCTCCGGTATGCGCGCCAGGCTGGCGCCGAACACCTCCAGCGCATGGTCGTCGTGCCGGTTCAGCGTGATCTCCACGAACACCGTGTCCGGCAGGCCCAGCGCCGCATGGTCGAGTAGGGCGACATAGCCGGCGATCAGGCCGGCCGCCTCCAGCCGCTTCACCCTGGTCCAGCAGGGCGAGGCCGACAGCCCCACCTTCTCGCCCAGCTCATTCATGGTGAGCCGGCCATCGGCGCGCAGCGCCGACAGGATGCGCCGGTCGATCGCATCCAGTCGGAGCGCGCCCTGGCCGGCCATCGGCGGATCCTGCGGCAAATTCTTCTGCGTTCTGGCCATTGTACCGATCATCTTTCTGCCATGCGGTGGAGATAGCCCCGAGTTCGGCAAACATCACTGTGCAGACGCAGCTAGAAACGTTTTCGCCGGCCGATCCCTCGGGCCCATGGCCGGCAGGAAGGAGCCAAAGCCATGCCCAGCAGCGCCGCCGACCGCACGACCTTCGAGGTCCGCGCGATCCTCATCGACGCGTATGACGGCATGATCCGCGTCCTGAACGACGCGCAGCGCTTTGGCCTGGAGCTGGTGGCGACCCTCCTGGAGGAAGCCGGCAACGAAGCCGAGCTACGCATGGTCCTGGTCGCCTCCGCGCCAGTCACGCCCGAGGTCCTGCGGGCGCGCTTGGCGCGCCATTCATGCCTGCGCCAGGTCGAAGTCAGCCGGAGGGACCGCACGCCACTGCCGCTGGCGGCCTGATCCGCCTCGCATAGTGCTGCCGGCAGGTCCTGCCATCTCGGCGAGCAGGAAGGCGACGTGGCCGAAACCGCTGCCGACGTCGGGCACCCGTACGCCTGGCGCTGTTCCCGCAGCCTTGAAAAGGTGCCGCGGGATCGGGGCGATCAGGCACGCCTGGATCGCCAGACGCTCCAGCTCCCGTTGCGCATGCCCCAGCGCATGGCCATGGGCGGAGCCCGGCTCGTGCATCTGCTACATTCCGGCATGATCGACACGCCATCCGTCAGCACCGCATGGCAGAGCTCTTAGTCGGAGTTATCCCGGAGGCTCGACGGGATCAGCTCGGGCCCAGGATATGGGACCCGCTTGCCGCGGCCGGAGGTTCATCCACGCCCGGATCACCGTCCAGCCGCCGCGCCAATGCCTCCAGGTCCGGCTCCTGGATGCCCATCTCGCTCAGATGGTCCAGCGTATTGACCAGATATTCCTGGCAGGTGCCGGAACTGCCGCAACCCTTGCGGACCATTTCCAGGATCACCGCCTCGTCGGCACCGCCGCAATACTGGTCGTGGTCGAGCCTGGCGACATAGGCCCAGGCCTGGACGGTGCGCCGCGATTCCAGCAGCTCCAGCGGGACCAGGCGGCGCTCGTAGACGTTGGTGACCAGCTCACGGGCGTCCAGATAGGCCATGATCTCGGCCTCCCGCTCGCGGCGGAAGCCGATCGCCCGGCCGATGCAGGAGCCGCCGGCGGTGAGCCCCATCACCACGCCCGGTTGCTCGACCGTGCCGCGATAATGCTCGGAGCGGATGCACAGGCGGCGCTGGTAGCCCACCAGCAGCGCGGTCTCGAATGCGTCCGGCGCGAAGCCCGGCCGCCACATCAGGGAGCCGTAGCCAAACGTCCAGACGAGATCCGGTTCAGTCATCGACAAGTGCTATGCCAAGCTCCGCCAGCGTGCGAGGGACAGGCAAGCACCGTCCGCACGACCGCATCACCTATAGCGAGGTGGCGCCGGGCTCGCCATCTGGCGATACTTCACTCGTCCTTAAGCTGTGGCTTACGCTCATAGGCCTGGCCGGCCTGGATCACGCTGCGCCGGATCTCGCGGGTGCGGGTGAACAGGTCGAACAGGATGTCGCCCTGGCCCCAGCGGATCGCCCGCTGCAGCGCCACCAGGTCCTCCATGAACCGGCCGATCATCTCCAGGACCGCTTCCTTGTTGTTCAGGAAGATATCCCGCCACATGGTCGGGTCGGACGCGGCGATGCGGGTGAAGTCGGTAAAGCCGCCGGCAGCGTATTTGAACACTTCCGACTGGAGATGCTCCTCCAGGTCCGCGACCGTGCCCACGATGGTGTAGGCGCACAAATGCGGCAGGTGCGAGGTGATCGCCAGCACCCGGTCGTGATGCTCCGGGGACATGGTGTCGACCTTGGCGCCGACCGCTTGCCAGAGCGCCACCAGCCGCGCCACCGCGTCCGCGTCGGTGTCCTCGACCGGCGTGAGGATGCAGCGGCGGTTCTGGAACAGGGTGGCGAAGGCGGCGTCCGGGCCGGAATGCTCGGTGCCGGCCACCGGGTGGCCACCCACGAACCGGCGCGGGTCGGGCAGGCGGGCGCGCACCTCGTTGACCACCAGGGTCTTGATCGAGCCGACATCGGTGACGATCGCGTCGGGCGCCAGGCCCGGCACCATGGCGCCGGCGACCTCGGCCAGCGCTGCGGGCGGCGTGCCCAGCACCACGAGATCCGCGCCGGCGACCGCTTCGGCCGGATCGGCGACCGCCCGGTCACACAAGCCTAGCTCCAGCGCCCTGGCACGGGTCCGCTCCTGGCGGGCACAGGCCACGATCTCGTCCGCCATGCCCCGCTCGCGCATGGCGAGCGCCAGCGACCCGTTGATCAGCCCGATGCCGATCATCGCCACCCGCTTGAAGTGGGGCTCGCTCATGACCCGGGCAGCCCGTCCATGAAGCGCGCCAGCACCGCCACGACCTGGCGGTTCTCCTCCTCGGTGCCGACGGTCAGGCGCAGGCAGAGCGGCAACTGGTAGGATGCCATGGCACGGGGGATGATGCCGTTCTTCTCCAGATATTCCGCAGCGGCCACCGCATCGTGGCCCGGCACGTCGGGGAACTCGATCAGGAGGAAATTGCCGACGCTCGGGTGCACCTGGATCCCGAGTGCGGTGAGTTCCTGGGTCAGCCAGGGCAGCCAGCGGTCGTTGTGCGCCTTGGCCTTGGCCTGGTGCTCGACATCATCGATGGCCGCGGCGGCGGCGACCTGGGCCGGCACGCCCACGTTGAACGGCCCGCGCACCCGGTTGATCACGTCGACAATGCCGGCGGACGCGGTCATCCAGCCGACCCGGAGTGCCGCCAGGCCATGGATCTTGCTGAAGGTCCGCGTCATCACGACGTTATGGGCGCTCAGCGACAGAGCGAGGCCGCTGTCATAGTCGGCCGCGCCGACATACTCGGCATAGGCGGAATCCAGCACCAGCACGACGTCCGCCGGCAGGCCCCGGTGCAGGCGCAGGATCTCGTCGGCCGGCAGGTAGCTGCCGGTGGGGTTGTTCGGGTTGGCGAGGAACACCATCCGCGTCCGGCTGGTGACGGCCTCAAGCAGCGCGTCCACGTCGGCACACAGATGGCGCTCGGGCGCTTCCACCGGCGTGGCCCCGCAAGCCAGCGCGGATAGCTTGTACATCAGGAAGCCGTGGCGGCTGTAGAGCACCTCGTCGCCAGGGCCCGCATAGGCGCGGATCAAGAGGGCGATCAGCTCGTCCGAGCCGGCACCGACCACGATCCGGTCCGGGTCGACGTTCATCCGCCGGCCGATCGCCTGGCGCAGGACGGTGGAGCCGCCTTCCGGGTAGCGATGCAGATCGGCCGCGATCGCCCGATAGGCCGCGACCGCCTTGGGACTGGGCCCGAGCGGCGTCTCGTTGGCCGACAGCTTGGCGGCCTTGCCGCCCTCCGCCACCTCGGCCTTGCCGCCCACGTAAGGCTTGATCTCGAGAATGCCCGGCCGTGGGCGCGGCTCCTGGATCATGGATCGTCTCGTCTTTTCCGATGCGTCGCGGACCGCCGGCCGGACCAGCCGGACGACGCGGTCCCGTGGATAGGCAGCAGGGCACCCATTCTGCAACATTTCCCGAAGGACGCGATGCAAGACCGCGGGGGAATCATCCGCTAGGATGCGCGCTGGCCTGCTCACGGCCGACGGCGTCCGCAGGCCGTCCTTCCTGTTCCCCGGATCGTCAAAAGCCACCATCATGCTCAGCTATCGTCACGGCTTCCACGCCGGCAACCATGCCGACGTCCTCAAGCACGCGACCCTCCAGTTCATCCACAAGGCAGTGATCGCCGCCGATCCCCGGCCGCTTCTGGTGGTCGACACCCATGCCGGTGCCGGGCTCTACGATCTCAAGAGCGAGATGGGCGAGAAGGTGGGTGAATGGCGCCAGGGGATCCTGCCGCTCCTGCCCAAGGCGGCCGAGGCGCCGGCCCTGCTGCGCGACTGGCTGGAGATAGTCCATCTGGACGGGCCGCGCGCCTATGCCGGCTCGCCTGAGATCTCCCGGCGGCTCCTGCGCGCCCATGACCGGCTGCTCTGCTTCGAGCTGCACTCGACCGATTTCGCCTCGTTGTCCGCCCTGCTCTGCACCGATCCGCGCATCGCCGTGGTCAAGGCCGACGGCCTGGCCGGCCTGCCGACCGTGTTCCCACCCCCTGAGCGCCATGCGCTCGTGCTGATCGACCCGTCCTACGAGATCAAGACCGACTACGGCCAGGTCCAGGACACGCTGCTGAAAGCCTGGCGGCGCCTGAGCACCGGCACCTACCTGCTCTGGTACCCGGTGATCGACCGCGGCTTCACCGAGCGGATGCTGGGTGGCCTGCGGAACAGCGAAATCGGTCGGCAGTACCGGATCGAACTCTGCATCGAGCCCGACGAGGCACGCCGCGGCATGACCGGCTCCGGCCTGCTGGTGATCAACCCGCCGGACAGCCTGCCGGATGCCATGGCCGAGGCCCTGCCCTGGCTGGCACAGGAATTGAATGCCTCGGGCCAGGTCCGGGCGGAGTGGGTGAAGCCCTGAAGCGGCGCTGAAAAAGCGCTCGGCTCTTCCCTCCTGGCCGCGATGCCGTTCTGATCGACCGGGCATGGAGGGAGGATGCGATGCTGAAATCACTGGCAGGCCGCACCGTGATCGTCACGGGCGGCAGCAAGGGGATCGGGCGGGGGCTGGCGCTGCGCTTCGGCGAGGCCGGGCTGAACGTGCTGGTGGTCTCGCGCCACCTGGACGAGGCGGAGAAGGTCGCAAAGGAAATCGGCAACCATGCCTCGGCGTTTGTCGCCGACGTCGCCGATCCGGCTGCCTGCGAGGCGATGGCCGCCGAAGCGGTCGCGCGCTATGGCAGCATCGACGTGCTGTGCGCCAATGCCGGCATCTTTCCCGCCGCCAAGCTCGGCGAGATGACTGCCGCCGATTTCGACCAGGTGATCGGCGTCAACCTGAAGGGCAGCTTCCTGTCGGTCAGCGCCTGCCTGCCGCAGATGAAGCGTCAGAACCAGGGCCGGATCGTGCTCACCTCATCGATCACCGGCCCGATCACCGGCTATCCCGGCTGGACCCATTACGGCGCCAGCAAGGCCGGCCAGCTGGGATTCATGCGCACCGCCGCGATCGAGCTGGCACCCTGGAACATCACGGTGAACGCGGTGATGCCCGGCAACATCGTGACCGAAGGGCTGGACGGACTGGGCGACGACTATCTGGCGACCATGGCGGCCTCGATCCCGATGAAGCGCCTGGGCAGCGTCGCCGACATCGCCAACGCCGCCCTGTTCTTCGCCTCCGACGAAGCCGGCTACATCACCGGCCAGACCATCGTGGTCGATGGCGGCCAGGTCCTGCCGGAATCCCTGGGCGCGCTGGAGGCGATGGGCTGACGCTTTGCTGGTGATGACAGAGGTCAGCTGCACCAGTCCTCACCAGTGAACTCCTCGATCACCTGCCGGGTATGCTCGCCCAGGCCCGGCACCGCGCCCGGCTCCGGCGGGCTTCCGTCCAGCAGGGCGCCGGGTGCCAGCACGGGCACTGGTCCGGACGGGGTCGCCACGGTGATGTGCCGGTTCTGCGGGTGGACGGCCAGGTCATCCAGCGTGCTGACCCGGCCATAGGCGATGTTCGCCGCCTGGAGGCGGCGGACCGCCTCGTCCCGGTCGATGCCGGCGAACACCGCGTGGATGGCCGTGTCCAGGGCCGGGCGGTTGGCGACCCGCTGGTCGTTGGTGCGAAAGCGCGGGTCCTCCGCCAGCTCCGGCTGGCGGAGGACCTCCTGGCAGAACAGTGGCCATTCCCGCTCGTTCTGGATCGCGAACAGCACCTGGCCGCCATCCCGGCAGGCATAGGCCCCGTAGGGCGCGATGGTCGGGTGGTTCAGGCCGCTGCGGGCGGGCACGCGGCCGCCATGGACGTGCTGGAGATGGGGCACGTTCATCCAGTCGGACAAAGCGTGGAACAGCGAGGTCGCGACATGCTGGCCCCTCCCGCTGCGTTCGCGGGCGAACAGGGCGGTCATGATGCCCTGGAGCGCTGCCGTCCCGGCGGCGATGTCGGCGATCGAGACCCCGGTCCTGGCCGGGCCATGCTCGTTGCCGGTGATCGCCGCCAGCCCGGTTTCCGCCTGCACCAGCAGGTCATAGGCCTTGAGGTCGCGATACGGCCCCTCCTCGCCATAGCCGGTGATCGAGCAGGTGATCAGCCGCGGATGGCGGGCGCGCAGCTCCTCCAGCCCGAAGCCCAGCCGCTCGACGGCACCAGGCGCCAGGTTCTGAATGAACACGTCGGCCCGCGCCAGCATGGCGGAGAGCGCCGCCCGGTCGCGGGCCTGCTTCAGGTCCAGGCAGACCGACTGCTTGCCGCGGTTCAGCCAGACGAAATAGGCGCTCTCGCCCTTGACCAGATGGTCGTAGCCGCGCGCAAAATCGCCTTCCGGCCGCTCGATCTTGATGACCCTGGCACCGGCATCCGCGAGCCGGCAGGAGGCATAAGGGGCCGCCACCGCCTGTTCGAGCGAGACGACCAGGATTCCTTCGAGCGGCTTCATCGCTTCCCGCAACAGCCAGTTGTCGCCGCGGATTGTTAGCCGCCGCACCGCGGGATGCCACCGCCCGCGGTACCGTCGGCCAGCGATTTTCCATCTGTCGCGCCCATTCAGCCTTCGCCATGCTCGCCCCCGAACGTTGGGGCCAGAGGTGGCAGGGTGAGGTGAGCGAGGAAGACTATGCCGAGATCCGCCAGGAGGTCAGGAAGCTCTGTGCCGGGTTTCCGGGCGAGTACTGGCGCCGGCTCGACCGGGAGAACGCCTACCCTTCCGAGTTCGTCCAGGCGCTGACCGAGGCCGGCTACCTCGCCGCACTGATCCCCGAGGAATATGGCGGGTCGGGCCTGCCGCTCTCCGCTGCCGCGGCGATCCTGGAGGAGGTGCAGCGCGCCGGCTGCAACGGCGCCGCCTGCCACGCCCAGATGTACGTGATGGGTGCGGTGCTGCGCCACGGCAGCCCTGAACAGAAGCGCCGCTACCTGCCGGGTATCGCGTCGGGCCGGCTGCGCCTGCAGGCGTTCGGCGTCACCGAGCCCACCAGCGGCACCGATACCGGCTCGATCCAGACCTTCGCCCGGCGCGACGGCGAGCGCTATCTGGTCAGTGGCCAGAAGATCTGGACGTCGCGCGCGGAGCACTCGGACCTGATGCTCCTCCTGGCCCGCACCACGCCCAAGGACGAGGTGGCCAAACGCACGGACGGCCTGTCGGTCTTCATCCTCGACATGCGCGAGGCGCTAGGCCGCGGTCTGACCATCCGGCCGATCCGCACCATGATGAACCACTCCACCACCGAAGTGTTCTTCGACGATGTCGAGATCCCGGCGGACGGCCTGGTGGGCGAGGAAGGCAAGGGTTTTCGCTACATCCTTTCCGGCATGAATGCCGAGCGCATCCTGATCGGCGCGGAATGCATCGGCGATGCCAAGTGGTTCATCGAGAAGGCGGCTTCCTATGCCAGCGAGCGCAGCGTGTTCGGTCGCCCGATCGGCCAAAACCAGGGCGTCCAGTTCCCGATCGCCCGCGCCTATGCCCAGATGCGGGCGGCCGAACTGATGGTCCGCGACGCCGCTGCGCGGTTCGAGCGCGGCGAGAGCTGCGGGCCCGAAGCCAACATGGCGAAGATGCTGGCCGCCGAGGCCTCCTGGGCTGCGGCGGAAGCCTGCGTGCAGACCCATGGCGGCTTCGCGTTCGCCGAGGAATACGACATCGAGCGCAAGTTCCGGGAAACCCGGCTCTACCAGGTGGCCCCG
>Ga0182742_1004508_pt1 | contig 12567 bp, 12 predicted proteins | sample eDN5th37CBELigMG_FD_128880 | JGI IMG/M metagenome (GOLD analysis project Ga0182742, IMG submission 128880) | Enriched Miracle-Growth compost microbial communities from Emeryville, California, USA - eDNA 5th pass 37_C BE-Lig MG (version 2)... ... | reverse complement strand
CATCCCCATAAAAATAAACAATGATAGCTGCTAATGCGATGGATGGGCCAAAAGGTACCGGTGTTTTTCTTCCTTGATTACGCACTTTCAAGACAATAATACCCGCAATCATTCCGATAAAAGCGGCTAAAAAGAGGGTTAACAATGTATCCATTGTCCCTAACACAAGTCCGATTAAAAAGAAGAGTTTAATATCTCCTCCACCCATGCCACCTTTTGAAACAACCGCAATGAGATAAAGGATCCCAAATCCAATCACCGCACCAAGTAAACTATCCCACCAAGGGTCAAGGGGTGATAAAATTCTTCCTATTATTAAAAATGGCAAGAAAAACAACAACACTTTGTCAGGAATGAGCATGTACGCAAAGTCTGAAACGACAATAATCATGAGTAAGGAAATGAATAATAACGCAACAGCAGTTTCAATAGTTAAGCCTAAGTTCCAAACAGTAAAAGCAAATAATAAGCCTGTCACGATTTCAGTTAATAGATAGATAGGCGATATTTTTGCACCACACGTACGACATTTACCACGCAGAAATATGTATGACAAAACAGGAATTAAGTCTAGCAACGTTAACTGGCGCTGACAGTTTGTACAATGAGAAGGAGGGGTTGAGATGGACTCCTTTTTTGGTACTCGTAACCCGACAACATTAAAAAATGAACCAAACACAAGTCCAAAGATCAACGCAAAAACGGTATAAACAATCTCCATAAAGCTTCACCTTCCTTGAATAGAAAATTGTCGGGACCCTTATAGAGCCCCGACAGTAAGATCATAATTTAATTTTAACCGATTAAGACTCACCTTCATAATAGAAAGTTGTGACTTGAATTGATGCAGTGACAGATTCATCTTCATCTTCTTCAGTCATTTCGTCCTCTTCCCCTGGAAGTGAGTAATTAATAGAGTCAATATGCATGATTCGAGGTAGATTCTCAAGTTCCTTAATAAACTTTTGGATGTTTTGTTTTTCTGGTGCCTCGATTGCAAGGTTAAAGGTAATCAATTTTAGTTCTGGTGGCAGTGCTTCAGCTGCAATGTCTGAAACAGGCGTTTCTGACACTTCTCCTTCTATATTCGTATCGTCTGAAGACTCTTCAGTTACAGTCTCATTCTGTGTAGTCTCCTCTGTTTCACCCTCTTCATCTGGATTAGTCACAATAGAAGACTCCGATACTAATTGGTCATAACTATTAAATCCAATTGACGTAATTCGTGACTTTGCAACGTATTCGATTTCTTCCAAGTTGATTAACAGTTGATCAATTTCACGGGACTGTGGCAATTTTTGGCGTATAGCAAAAACATTTTCCACTTTTGTCTTTGTTTGTGCTTCAGTTGAAGACAATTGACTTTGTAATGATGTAATCTCAGTTTGCAAAGAGTTGATAGAGCTTTCAAGGGAGTCTACCTGGTCTTTTTTCGGTAAAACCATATAGTAATAGACTGCAAATAATAAAGCCCCTATTAAAACGACAAGCAATAATAAAGACGTATTCTTTTTACTAGAGAGCTTCATTATTGAACACCTCCAGTAGCTAAAAATTTCTCATCAATCAGAAGCGTAATTTGAGCAGATTGTCTTGGAATGACATCAAAATTTGTTTCATCTTCTGAATCTAACTCTTCTCCTAAATCTGAGTTAGTAATCGAAAGGACTTGGCCATCCGTAAAATAACCACTCTTCGATAGTCTTGATACATAGGTAGCCACATCACTTAATGTTTCAAAATCAACAGAAATAGAGACACTTTCTGCACTAAATGTATAATTTCGTAAATATGAGTTACTAGGTTGTAACCCTTGAATCTCAGTTATGAGCGGTGAGACTGGGTACGAAACTTTCTCAACAAATGAAAGCGATTGTTCAAGTGTATTTTGATTCACTGGTTGGGCAATAGATAAGTCTGATAATAACTGATCACGTTCTGTGACTAAATTTGATTCTTTTGCTTGTAATTCTGTCATCTGTGCACGAGCATCAAAATATTGCCATACTAATAAAGATAATACTAATATTGCAACAATAGCTAATAGAAAATAGATGAATTTCGGGCCTTGTTGACCCTTTTCCAGTTTGGGTATGAGGTTAATATCTGGTACCATATTATTGAACCTCCTTTAAAGCTAACCCAAGTAAGGATGCATGTTTTGCTTTAAATCCAGGGTAATGTTTTTCAATTACAGCATCATCAATTAAGGTAACATCAACCGCTAACGTTTCTTGTATGTATTTATTAATCTCATCAAGATGTGGATTATCACCCATGACAATAATTTCATCCACGGCCTTTTCTCCTTTATGTAGAGAGAATCGGAAGAAATTCATAATACGGTCAAGTTCTATCACTTGATCTTGAAACATTGCTCGATAACTTTCGATATCCCCATCATAGGTAAACTGTAACTCATCCTCTTTTAATGGGGTTGCATGCCATTGGGAAATATTAGTTGGTAACTGCTGATAACGAAGGAAATCTACATTTCCATTCGAGTATATACAGATAGATAACTCATTTAGAAGCCAATTGGCAACTAAATAAGTTTTGTCATGATCAATTGCTTGAATATTCTCAAGTAAACGTAAATTACATAAAGCACGAATGTCCGCTACTTCAGGCTTCATATGGATATCCAGGAACAAGTTAATGTATTTATTAACCTCTTCAGAGGAGGCAGCAAACAGCATCCCCTGTCCATCTCCTTCAACAGGATCGTACACATCAACAAGTGAATCTTGGAAAGGTAAGTGGATACTATGACCAAGCTCCATTAAAACATACTCTTTAAGCTTGTCAGACTCCACATCTCGAGGATGCTCAAAGGATTTTAATAAAACAGTTGGATCGGGCACGAAAAATCGAACACTTTGATGGCGCCCACCTAAATTGGAAGCATTCTCTTTAAAAATCTCAAATAACGTCATCTCATCTTTTACAGTCGCTTCATCAATTACATCCTGAGGCAAAGCGACTTCAAATAACTTTGCCTGTGATAAATCTGGGCCCTTTGAAACAAGTGCGCGAATTACATAGTCATTTATTTCAATGGAAACATGGGAAGTTTTTTTCTTTTTATTGAACATGCGCTGGGCTCCTTTAATACATAATAAACTAAATATCACACTTTTTAATTCATAACTATCCTGTCTTTATAGAATCAAACAATTAGGAACTTTTAGTTAATCATTAGAACATCTAACAATTTGTTAGATGTTCTATGATTAACTAATTATTGCTGTAGCGCTGTATTTAGATTAACTTCAGTGATAGCACCATCCGTAGTTATTTGACCTTTTCCAGCTCCATTCTCACCGAAATACTCTGTGAATTTTTTAGATTTAAACTTTTTCAAACCAGAATGTGTAACTGTCCAAGTATTAGTTGTAGAATTATAGTCTGCTTTATATGTTATATCTGTTGCAATCCCCTCTACATACCCGGATAATTCTGCTTTTGTACATTCTAAATCATTTGTTTCACCTGTTGATTTACAAGCCCCATCTGTTCTGGCTATTTTCGCTCCTGCAAGAACATTCGATGCCTCAGATAACATTGCTTTATCATCTGAGTTATTAATGATATTCCCAATTGCAGGTACTGCAATTGCAGCCACAATAGCTAAGATTACGATTACAGCTAAGAGTTCGATTAATGTAAAACCTTTTTCATTTTTAATATGTTTTTTCAAATTTTTAAACATATTGAATCCTCCCTTTTCTTGTCTTTCATTCACTTTATTATTTATTTGCACGGACGTTCGTTGCATTTCTTCTCACCTCCTTGCAAAACGTCCTTGTGGTTAACTTATTTACATTTGCTCATAGAGACTAAACATCGGTAAAAAGATGGCGGCTACGATAATCCCGACAATTCCAGCCAGAATAATAATCATTAAAGGTTCAATTAATGATTTCAACGTATCCACTGAACGTTCTACCTCTGCATCGTAAAACTCCGATATTTTTTCTAACATATAATCTAAAGATCCGGTTGTCTCTCCGATTCTTGTCATGGATGTAACAAGAGGTGGAAATAACCAACTTCTTTCTAACGGCTCCGAAAGTGTGCTCCCTTTTTCCAGATTATCTCTCGCTTCCAAAACAACTTGACTCATCACCGGATTTCCAACTACTCGTTCCACAATAGTTAGTGATTGTAAGATTGGTACAGCGCTACTAAATAGAGAAGACAGTGTCCCCATCATACGAGAAATGGCTGATTTCTGAAGTAATGGTCCAAAAATAGGCATTCTTAACAGTGCATAATGCACAGCATAATTAAATTGAGAATTGCTCTTATAGAGCATTCGGAATCCTATTATTATTAAAGCTATTAATAAGATAAGTAACCACCAATACTTTTGAAGCCAATCACTAACTGCGATTGTTATGATTGTCATCCAAGGTAACTCAGCTCCCATACTCTCAAATGACTCAACAAAAGAGGGAACAATTACAACCATCATAAATATCGCTACAATAATTGTTAATACGAAGAGAACAATTGGATAACTCATCGTCGATTGGACTTTTTTCTTTAAGTTATACTGTCTTTCATACGTGTTAGCTAACCGCTCTAATGTTTCATCCATATTCCCTGTTGCTTCTCCAGAGCTCATCATATTCGAGAATAGTAACGGAAAGACTTTTGGATGCTTCAACGTTGCCTCCGAGAAGGATACCCCTGTTCGAATATCTTCTTCTACTGTCTCCAATGCCTTTTTCAACGGCTTACTTTTCGACTGCTGTGATAAAATATGGGTAGATTCAACAATAGAAACCCCAGCTCTCATCAATGTTGCGAATTGGCGACAGTAAATAACAAAATCCTGATTTTTTATTTTACCGCGACTGAAATTTAAGTCCATATGCAAAATACTATTCGATTCATTTACTTCACGTGGGTTAATCCCTTGGGATCGTAGTTTGGCGATGGCAGCCTGTTTATTCTCCGCATCAACAATCCCTTTTGTCTGTGCACCTTGTTTCGTTCGACCTATATATTTATAAACTGTCACTTAATTCACCAACATTCAATTACTATAGTCTTCAAACTTTAGATATGGCCGTGCTTCATCCATAGACACTTTACCTGTTGAAACAAGTGATTGAATCGAGGTCTCTAAGGTATGCATTCCCATCGCCCGACTCGTCTGCATGACACTTGGGATTTGATGTACTTTTTCATTTCGAATCAGGTTTGTCACAGAAGGAGTGGCAATTAAAATTTCAGTAGCTGCGACACGTCCACTCATATCTTTTCGCGCAAAAAGTCTTTGAGAAATAATCCCTTGCAATACATTTGCCAGTTGAATTCGAATTTGCCCTTGCTGGTATGGTGGAAAGACGTCAATTATTCGGTCAATCGTTGTTGGGGCACTCGACGTATGCAATGTGGCAAATACTAAATGACCTGTTTCCGCTGCTGTTATCGCTGTAGAGATGGTTTCTAAGTCTCTCATCTCCCCCACTAAAATGACATCGGGATCTTGACGAAGTGCTGCTCGTAAACCATTAGCAAAATCCTGTGTATCAATGCCGATTTCACGCTGATTAATAATCGACTTTTTATGATTATGTAAATACTCAATTGGATCCTCTAATGTGATGATATGCTTTGATTTCGTTTCATTAATATAGTTAATCATTGCAGCGAGTGTAGTAGATTTACCAGAACCCGTTGGACCTGTTACTAATATCAATCCTTGTGGTTTATCCGATAAATCATAAAGGACTTTTGGCATTTCAAGCGATTCAATCGTTGGAATTTTCGCTGGTATTAGACGAAAAGCTATGGCACTTGCATTTCGTTGATGATAGGCATTAACACGGAAACGACATAAATCACCTAGTGAAAAATTAAAGTCTGTTTCCCCTTTTTCCTTGTACTCAGCTTTTTTATATTCAGGTATGATTTCGTTTACCAAATCTACTGCATCATCCGATGAAACAGCATCATCTCCGTATTGCTTCAGCTTGCCATTTATCCGATAGACTGGAGGTATCCCAACTGTGATGTGTAAATCGGATGCATTCTCTTTATAAGCTCGTTCTAATAACGAACGGATACTATACATCTCTTCACTTCCTATTCAACTGTTGCTACATGCAACACTTCTTCGGTGGTTGTATGTCCGTCTAATACTTTTAAAAATCCATCTTCTACTAGAGTGCGGTAACCTGCTTCTCTCATGTAGTTTCTTATTAAGTTCACACTTGTATTTTGAAGAATGAAGTCTTTGATTGTTCTATCAATTGGTAATAGTTCATGGATCGCAAGACGTCCACGATATCCTGTTTGATTACAAGCTGGACATCCACGACCGCGATTGACTGTTTCAATTCTCATACCAACTTCTGCAAAGATTTCTTTTTCACGTTTTGTGGCTGGTACGATTTCACCACAATCTCGGCAGACACGGCGCACGAGACGTTGAGCCACAACCCCTACTAATGACGATGAAATTAGGAACGGTTCAATGCCCATATCTTGTAACCTAGAAATAGATTCAACAGCACTATTCGTATGTAAAGTGCTTAAAACTAAATGTCCAGTTAAAGATGCACGAGTCGCAATTTCAGCTGTTTCTATATCACGAATTTCCCCAATCATGACGATGTCAGGGTCTTGCCGAAGAATAGAACGTAAACCAGTCGCAAAGGTTAAACCTACTTCTTCTTTCACTTGAATTTGGTTTATTCCTTCTAATTGATATTCAACAGGATCTTCAACCGTAATGATGTTAACTCCTTCCTTATTTAAATGAGAAAGAGCTGCATATAAGGTTGTCGATTTACCTGATCCCGTAGGTCCCGTAATTAACACAATACCGTTAGGGTGAGCAATCATTTTTCGGAAAAGCTGCTCATTCCTTTCATTCAGTCCTAGTTTATCAATATCACTTGCTACGTTACTTAAGTCCAAGATACGCATAACAATCTTCTCACCAAAAATCGTAGGTAAAGTTGATAAACGAATATCGATTGGCTTAAAATTTACTGTTGTTTTAATACGCCCATCTTGTGGAAGACGATTTTCTGTAATATTTAATCCACCCATAATTTTCACACGTGCTGTAAACATACTTTGCATATGCTTTGGCAAGGAGCGCTCCGTTCTTAGCTCACCATCTACACGATATCGTACACGAAAATCTGTCTCTTGTGGATCAAAGTGGATGTCACTTGCTCGTTGTGCTACACCATTTGCAATAATTTGGTTCACTAAACGTACAATTGGTGATTGCTCATCCATAATTTCTTGTTGTACTTCAGATGAAGCAGTAGTTGTTACCACTAAATCGGAAAGTGCAGCTTCCATGGACTCTTGTAAGTCATAGTACTTTGTAATCGTTCGATATAAGTCGTCTTTTGCCGCAATACTTGTTTCAATTTGACACCCAGTTGCCATACGTACTTCTTCAATGGCAAAGTAATCCATTGGGTCAGCCATAGCGATAAATAATCTATTTTTATCTCGTCGAATTGGCATAATGTTCGCACGTTTCGCTAGCTCGACAGGGACTAATTGTAAAAGCTCTGGATCAATTGAATATTGGTTCAAGTTAATATGCGGAACACCTAATTGAACTTCAAGTATTTCAATTAACTGCTGCTCGGTCAGGTAATTTTCTCTAATCAGGAAGTCCCCTAGTTTTTCATTCCGTGTTTTATTTTTCAAAGCATAGTCAAGTTGCTCATTCGTGATGACACCAGCTTCGACCAATAAGTCCCCTAATCGTTTTCGAGTTTGGATTCTCATTCTTACACTCCCCTTTCTATGGAGTAATTAGATTTCCACCTTTATCATAATAACTTCCCTCTGGTAACTCTTCTTCCCCATTGTCAGTCATATCCGGTAAATCATTATTATCTAGGTCTATTTGGGTATCAGGATCCGTATTTGTGTCCGTTCCATTTGTACCTGTTTGTGTATTTCCTGAAGGTGCCCCACTATTATTGTTATTAGAACTATCTGTAGTATTTGGTGTTGTAGACTGTACTGCTTGTTTAGATGATACGAGAACAATTCGATTCGTTGGTGCGTAGTAATCTCGACTAATTTGCTCTTCTGATCTACTTCCACTCTCAGATATCACGCGTGTGACAACTACTCGTACCCCTTTTTGACCTTCTTGCACCAATTGTTTTTGTCCAACAGATAATTTATCGGAGTAACGAATAATAATTCTAGGTGAAATTTCTTCCTTATTGGTTTGTACAAGAACGTCCTTACCTTTTTCATTTGAATAGATTTCCACTTTCAAATTAGAACCTTCAACAGTTGCATTGATTTGAACTGCACTTGTGGAACTGTTTAGAAACTGTAAATCTTCAGTATATTGAATATTGATGGAAGCATTAATACCTGGCTCTAGATAACTAGGCATTTTCTCCTGTGCATGTCGTTCCAAAATTTCAAATTCCGTATGTAACACCGCATCATATAATAGAGAAGCTACAAAATTTTTCGCTTCACGGTTAGCAGTTGTCTCCCCAACCTTTTCAATGAATGAGAAAGAATCATTCGAATACAAGATTGTTCCATTTAATAATTCAGCAACAGCTTCTACATCCATGGCTTCGGTAGGAATACTTTCTATTGAAAGAGCAATTCGTTCATTATCTATTTTCAAGTCATTTACAACGGCTTTTATTTCATGTTCTTTTAAATAAGAAGCTTGAATTGAAATCACATTGAGCGTTTTCTCTTTATCCCAACCTGATACTTCGGTGATTTTAGTTGTTACTTCTTCTGGTATTGTGATGATTAACGGTAAATGTACAATTCTATCAGACTCCCAAAACGCATACCAAGGCTTATCGACAGTATTTTCATACAGTGCAATAGTAGCATTAATATCAAAATTGAATTTGGAAGGGTCAATTAGAACTTCTCTTTCACCATCATTTACAACGATTTTCTCTGTAATCCATTTATTGACTCCTTGCTGTAACACATCTTCCATTTCTTTTTCATTTAAACCAGATATCTTTATTCCTGCAATTGTAGAACCAGTATCGGATTCAGCAGCAGAAGCTGCATTTATAACTGTACCTTGTAATGTTAAATAGATAATAAGTAACATACTAATTACTGTTAATAAAATCGGATTTATTTTTTTAATTGGCATATAGTTCACCTCAATTTTGATATCAGCGATAAATTTCAGTATAGGACTCTACTATTACAGGAATAATTGACTAGACTATAAAAAAGTACTAAACAGAATTGCTAAATTACTAAAAATCCATATTCATATTATCCTGCATTAAAAACTAGCGACAAGTAATGTAAGGTTGTATATTTGCTAATATGTAAATTACTCGGTTTAAAGTTCTATAAATAAAATACACAATTTTTTTCAACCTGTATATATCTTTTTTACTAAATAAAAAAATTTTTTTAAATTTTTTTTAACATTCTATGACTTTTATAATACAATGAATGAAATTCAGTAAATATTTGCATTATACTATTTAATTAAGTAGCAAAAATTAAACAACATGATGATATACTTCAAGATGATAGCTCCAAACGGAAGGATGACTATGTATGAAAATCAATGATCAAAAAGGATTAACTTTGGTTGAAATTCTTGCCTCGATTGTTCTCCTTACTGTGATAATAGGTTTTTTCATTGTAAATTTCCCTAATATTTCAAATATAAATAATAAAATAGGTGAGAATTTAAATGCTGCTAATACAGGTAAAGAATTATTAGTAATGATGAAAGAGTCTGGTTATCAATCAACTATTGCTGGCACTTTACCCGTATCAAATCCAAAAATTACTTATTGGAAACAGAATATAGAAGTAAATAAAAGTGAAGCAGATTCGATGATTGTTAAAGGTACTTACAATAATTTCAATGTAAATATCATAGTTACTATTAATCCAGAAATTAATACCCAAACCTTACATAGAATACAAATACAAATATTAAATTCTAACAACTCTACCATTACAACGATATACGGGTACCTAGAGTAAACTTTCTATTGAGAGAGGTAAATATTAATGATTAAAAAATATAACGAAGAGGGAGTAACTTTATTAGAATTATTAGCCACAATTACACTTGCTGGAATTATTATTGTGCTTATTTCTAATTTTTTCTCTCAAGCAAATGAATATAACGAAAGAGAAACTATTAAAAATCAACTCCAACAGGAATCAAACTTAATTCTGAATACAATACAGCAATGGCATACTAAATATAATATTACTGAGATAAGCAATGTAACATCTAATACAGAATCTTATGTGAAAATAGTTGCAAGAGATAAAAAAGGTAAACCATATATAGAAACATTTAATAAACAAAATATCAATTATAATATTATTTCAGGAAAATTCAATCTTAATGAAGGAGAAGATTCTCCAACAAAAATTATATTTGAAATGGAGTTAACTAGCGGAAAAATAAACTATAAAAGCAAAACGACTTTTAGCAAACTTTCGGGGAATAACTAGAAAAGGAAGATTGATATGAAAACCACTCAAAATGAAAAAGGTTATATTTTAATTTTCACCCTAATTACTATTTTTATAATATTAATGTTCTTATCAACATTAACTTTGAAAGCTTTAAATCAAAATAAGCAGGTCGAGCAAACAGATACAACTTATGAAGTAACTGCTATAGCTGAAATGGGTGTTGAATATTATCACACTAAAGTATTAGATGCTATTAAAGATGCTTCTGAGGAAGTAAATGTTATTATTTCAAACAATACACTTACTGAGGATGGAAAATCTTCACAGATTAACGATGTCTATAAAGATTTAAGGACAACTGTAACTTCATCTAGTCTATATAATCCTATCGAATTAGAATACAATACTAAAAGTTTCTATCTTAACTCTATAAGTCTTACAGACCCTGAAAGTGGAAATCCAACTTTGGAAATTACTGTTATAGGAAAAATTAATGAAAAAACAAAATCGATCACAGCTAAATTTGATTTCCCATCAAATTTAGCAACTAAAGTTATTGCTGGAGGTGGTAACTCATTAGTAACCGGTGGTAACTCATTATTTAAAGTGCCTAATTTTTCCGAAAATGTAACAGACCCTTTCCCACCTCCAGGGGTCGCAAAGTGCCCAGCTGATCAACAAGAATGGATGAAATCAACTTGTTATACAAACTATATCCAAACATTAAATAAATTTCAGGATACAACGGTCTATTTTACGGGTACTAATATCGATGATACAGTTGATAACGAAAATTTCCACAATTCATTTTTATATGTAAAAGGCGATTTCAATATAAGAAACTTCAATAATTCTAAAGATGTTAATTTTTATATAAATGGTAAAGGAACTTTCGGAACTATTTCTACTAACGGAGGCGTATTGATTCAAGCTCTTAGTGATAGTTCTTTTCAAAATATTAAAGTTAAGAAAGATTTAAAAATATATTTGAATGGTTATGGGACTTTTTCAACTATTGATAATGAAAATAACACTGATGGTTTAAAGCTTTATGCAAAAGGTGCTTCCTTTCAAAGTATTAATGATTTAAAAGAAAGTTTATTTGAAATAGATGGTGAAACTAAATTTAATCAAGCGTCTTCATTTATTAATACAGATGTTCACAGTACAGGAAATGTAAATGCTAGTCAATTAAGACTTTCCGATTCAAAGTTTTATTTTGATAGCAAGGTTGACCAGAAACAGCTATTTTCACTTAAATCCTCTTCTAAAGTATGTATACGAGGAGATTATCATTTAGAAAACCTAAATATCGACTCTACTAGTCATGTCTATATCCTAAACACTAGTACAGGTACATTGTCTTATCAGAATAGTCAAAAGGAAGTAGAATTTTTGAATTTAAATCAGTTTAATACAGAGTGTAAACTTCCTATTTCTTCTGATTCATCAGAATTAACTTTAATTGAACCTAAAATAAATCTAATTAAAGATATAATTTATAATTAGAACTAGGAGAATAAATTTGTCAATTCACGTAACTCAATGGTCATTCAAAGTCATTTCAAGTACATTGTAATTGAGAAGTATGAATACCTATATAAGAAGGTGTACACATGAAATTACTCAATCTACAAGGTGCTTCAACAACCAAAGTAATTGGTATTGTGATTATTGTACTTTTACTCATTGGTGGTACGATCACACTTTTCAATGATGTAGCGGATAAAAGCGTGAAGTTTTCAGAAGAGGAAGTTACAATAACTTTCGAAAAACATAATGAATCCGACGTCTATGTACTGTTAAAGCTCCAACCACATGAAACCTATGAAACTTTGTCCCGCGTGTTAATTCAAATTTTCGATAAAGAAAATGGCGCGATGATTACCGAGATTGATAATGTTTTAAACTGGAAAGACAAATAATATAAGCCCAAACCAGCGAATAAATTGTACCCTTTGTAAAGGACATTTTGAAAAAGCCTAGGCAACTTGTTGAAGCTGCTGTCTGTATTTTGCAGGCGGCAGCTTTTTTAAGTTCCATTGCCCACGATAATGATTGTAGTACGTCATATAACTTTTGATTTCTCGTTTTACTTCTTCTAATGTTTCACAT
>Ga0182742_1004506_pt1 | contig 12573 bp, 13 predicted proteins | sample eDN5th37CBELigMG_FD_128880 | JGI IMG/M metagenome (GOLD analysis project Ga0182742, IMG submission 128880) | Enriched Miracle-Growth compost microbial communities from Emeryville, California, USA - eDNA 5th pass 37_C BE-Lig MG (version 2)... ... | reverse complement strand
GAGATCCGCGTGCGGCCGGAGGCACCGCGCGACCTCGCGGCGCAGCTCGGCGCGCTGCTGCAGGAACTGACCGGGGCGCGCTGGACCATTGCCCTGAGCAATGCCGAAGGCGAGCCGACCTTGGCCGAGCAGGGCCGCGCCGCGGAGGCGGAACGGCGCAGCCTGGCGCAGAGCCACCCGCTGGTGCAGGCGGTGCTCGCCGCCTTCCCCGGCGCCACCATCGAGGCGGTGCGCGACGCGGGAACCGATGCCTATGGCCTGCCGCTGGATGTGCTGCCCGCCGCCCCGCGGGAGGCCGATGACGGCGATGCCGATATCGACGCGCCCGAATTCGCCCCGCCGGATGCCGAACCGGCGGATTTCGACGATTTCCCCCCGGAGGATAGATAGGTCGCTGCCATGAAGAATCTGAGCAACATGCTGAAGCAGGCGCAGCAGATGCAGGCGCGCATGCAGGAGATGCAGGCCAAGCTGGAGGCGACCCTGGTGGAGGGCGCGGCCGGAGGCGGGATGGTGAAGGTCACGCTCTCCGGCAAGGGCGACCTGAAGCGCGTCTCGATCGACCCGAGCCTGATGGACGATCGCGAGGTGCTGGAGGATCTGATCGTCGCCGCCCATGCCGATGCCAAGCAGAAGGTCGAGACGGCCATGGCCGAGGAGATGCAGAAGGCCACCGCCGGGCTGAACCTGCCGGGCGGGCTGCCGGGCGGCTTCAAGCTGCCCTTCTGACGGGGACCGGCATCGCCCGGCGGCCATGGATCATCCGCACGATCCCATCGAGCACCTGATCGGCCTATTGGCGCGTCTGCCCGGTTTCGGTCGCCGTAGCGCGCGGCGGGCGGTGCTGAAGATGCTGATGGCACCGGAACAAACCATGCTGCCGCTGGCTGCGGCGCTGCGGGACGCGGCAGCCGCAGTGCAGCGCTGCCGCATCTGCGGCAATCTGGACGCGGCGAACCCCTGCTCCATTTGCCGCGACCCGCAGCGTGACCATGGCGTCATCTGCGTGGTGGAGGGGGTGTCGGAACTCTGGGCGCTGGAGCGTGCCCATGCTCATCGCGGCCTGTATCACGTGCTGGGCGGTACGCTCTCGGCGCTCGGCGGCGTGGGGCCGGAGGATCTGGCGGTACAGCCTCTTCTGGCGCGTATCGCCGAAGGCGGGGTGGAGGAGGTCATCCTTGCCCTTCCCGCCACGGTGGATGGCGCGACCACCGCGCATTACCTGACCGACCGGCTGAAGCCCTCCGGCGTGCAGGTGACGCGCCTGGCACAGGGCGTTCCGATCGGCGGTGCGCTGGATGTGCTGGATGAGGGGACGCTTGCCGCAGCGCTGAAGGCGCGGCGGTCCGTGTAAGGAAGGGGCGCGGCCTGCGCCGCGCCCCCTTGCCGGGGATCAGGTCCGGTCCTTGTCCATCGCGTCGCGCGCCGCGTCCTTGGCGCCGCCGGCGGCGTTCTGGACCTTGCCCTCGGCCTTGTCCATCTTGCCTTCGGCCTGCATCTTCGTGTCGCCGGTCACCTTGCCGGCGACATCCTTGACGGCGCCCTTGGCCTGCTTGGCGGCGCCTTCAATGCGGTCCTTGTCCATCTGTCATCCTCCTGATACCGGCCGCATCCTGCGGCGGTTTCGGGAGGGCAAACGCAGCCGGAGGGACGGAGGTTGCCCCCACCGCCTCCGCTTCCGCTCACCGGAACGGAATCGCGTACATCAGGCCGCCTTCGGTCCAGAGGGCGTTCAGGCCGCGGCGGAGCTTCAGCGGGCTGTTCTGGCCGACATTGCGCTCGAAGATCTCACCGTAATTGCCCACGGCGCGGATGGCATTCAGCGCCCAGCGGTTGTCGAGGCCAAGCTGCTTGCCGAGATCGCCGCTGCTGCCGAGCAGGCGCTGCACCGTCGGGTTCTGGCTGGTGCGAGCGAGTTCCTCGGCCTTGGCCTGGGTCACGCCATACTCCTCGGCTTCCACCAAAGCCATGTGCAGCCAGTAGACGATGTTGCTCCACTGCACGTCGCCATTGCGGGTGAAGGGGCCGAGCGGTTCCTTCGAGATGGTCTGCTCCAGCACCATGTAGTCGCCCGGGTTGCGCGCGACCGTCAGCGCGCCGGCCAGCGCGGAGGCGTCCTGCGTCATGGCATCGCAGCGGCCGGCGAAGAAGGCTTCGTACATGGTGTCGATTCGCTCGAACACCACCGGCTGGAACTTGATGTTGCGGCTCCTGAAGGTGTCGGCCAGGTTCTGTTCATGCGTCGTGCCTTGGGCGACGCAGATGGTTGCGCCGTCCAGGTCCTGCACGCTCTTCACGCCCGAGTCCCGCCGCACCGCGAAGCCCTGGCCGTCGTAGAAATTCACCGGTCCCTGCGTCAGGCCGATCGAGGTGCCGCGCAGGAAGGTTGCCGTGCTGTTGCGGTACAGCACATCAACCTCGCCGGTCTGCAGCGCGGTGAACCGCGCCTGAGCGGTCAGCGGCACGTAGCGCACCTTGGAGGCATCGCCGAGCACGGCGGCGGCGAGGGCCTTGCAGTAGTCGATATCGAGGCCGCGGAACTCGCCGCGGCTGTCAGGGGCGGAAAAGCCCGCAAAGCCCTGGGAAACGCCGCAGATAAGCTGTCCCCGCTGCTTCACCGTGTTCAGCGTCTGGGCGGATGCGCCGGTTACGCTCGCCACGGCGAAGGCCGCGGCCAGGAGCCATCTCTTCATTCGGTCTCTCCCCTCCTGTTCGGGTCAGCTCTGCACGCTGGCGAGGGCTGCGTCGATCGCCTCACCGAACCGTTCGACGATGGTGTCTATATCCGCCGCGGTCACGATGTAAGGCGGCGCCAGGATGGCGTGATCGCCCCGCTTGCCGTCGATGGTGCCCCCCATCGGGTAGCAGGCCAGGCCGCGGGCATAGGCTTCGCGTTTCACCCGCTCGTTCAACTTCAGGGCAGGATCGAACACGGCCTTGGAGGCGCGGTCCTGGACGAATTCCACCGCCCAGAACAGGCCGCGGCCACGGATCTCGCCGATATTGCGGTGATTGCCGAAACGTTCGATCAGCCGTTGCTCCAGCCGCTTGCCCATGGCCTGGACATTGTCCAGCAGCTTTTCCTCCGCCATCACCTGCTGTACCGCGAGGGCGGCAGCGCAGGCGACGGGATGCGCCTGGTAGGTGTGGCCATGCATGAAGGCGCCGGTGCCGCGGGAGAGGCCCTCGATCACCCGCCCATGCACCAGGATGCCGCCGATCGGCTGGTAGCCGCCGCCGAGGCCCTTCGCCACCACCTGGATATCGGGCGAGATCCCCTCCTGCTCCCAGGCATGCAGCGTGCCGGTGCGGCCCATCCCGCTCATCACCTCATCGAGGATCAGCAACGCGCCGTGACGGTCGCAGATCTCCCGCACCGCCTTGAAATAGCCCGGCAGCGCCGTGGCGCAGCCAAGGGTCGCGCCCACCACCGTCTCCGCGATGAAGGCAATCACGTTCTGCGGGCCGAGGCGCTGGAACTCCGCCTCCAGCTCCCCCGCCAGGCGGGCGACATACTGTTCGTCGCTCTCGCCCTCCCTCCGGTCGCGATAGGGATAGCAGGGGGAGACATGGCTGAAGGCGTCCGACAGGATCGGCTGATAGGGCGTGCGCCGCATGGCATTGCCCCCGGCAGCCAGGGCGCCGAGCGTATTGCCGTGGTAGCTCTGCCGCCGGGCGATGAATTTCGTGCGCTGAGGCTGGCCGATCTCCAGGAAATACTGGCGCGCCATCTTCAGCGCCGCCTCATTGCCCTCGGAGCCGGAGGAGCAGAAATAGGCATGGGTCAGCCCGCCCGGCGCATGGCCCACCAGCGTATCGGCCAGCCGTTCCGCGCTCTCGCAGGAGAACAGGCTGGTATGCGCGTAGCAGAGCTTGTCGAGCTGCGCCTTGATCGCCTCGATCACCTTTGGATGGCCGTGGCCGAGGCAGGCCACCGCCGCGCCACCCGAGCCATCAATGATCTGCCGCCCATCGGCCTCGTAGAGGTAAATGCCCTCGCCACGGAGGGCGAGTGGCGGGTCATGCCGCAGGTTGCGATGCACGATATGGCTCATGGGATCCGGTCCTCCGGGTCTGGCAGATATTCCGATAGGGCAGCCAGCCGCGCCTCGCTCTCGCGCAGCCGGGCGCGCGCGGCCTCACCCCCAAGGGCGAAGACTGCCGCCACCAGGGCCTGGGCCAGAGCGATGGCAGCGGTCAGGCTGGGAAAGAAGGCGGGAGTGGCGGTGGCGAAAGTGAGCACATGCGCCGCGCCGGCGGCGATGGGCGCGGCGGGACTGTCCGCCAGCACCACGGCTGACAGTCCGGCATCCCGCGCGGCAGCGGCGGTGATGAGGCTGGCCCGCGAATAGGGAGCGAAGCCGGTCAGGACCAGCGCCTCACCTCTGCGCAGGGCGCCAAGATCCATGTCCAGCGCCGCATCGCCGACCAGCGCCGTCTCCGGCCGGAACAGCCGGAGCTGGTAGTGCAGAAGCGTCGCCACCGCGCGGCAGGAGCGGAAGCCGGCGACATGGATGCGCGGCGCCCGGTGCAGCGTCTCGGCCGCGGCGGCAAGGGCCGGGGCCGGAAGGGCGGCCAAGTCGGCGATATTGGCCGCTTCGGCCTGGAAGACGGCAGAGCCGCCGCCATCGCCGAGCGGGGCGCGGTTGGAATAGGGGGCAGGGTGCCGGTGCTCCTCGATGAGGGCCGCGCGCAACTCCTCCCAGCCGGCGAAGCCGAGCGCCTGGGCCAGGCGGGTGAAGGTGGCGGGTGAGGCGCCGGCCTCCGCGGCCAGGGACCGCATGGAGCGGGTGGCGGCATCGAAGGGCCGCTCCGCAAGGTGCCGCCCGGCCGCCGCCAGTTGCGGCGGCAGCCCGGGCAGCGCAGCCTTGAGGCGGTCGGCGAGCATGAGACATGTGTTCCACAGGCCATCGGCCCATGCAACATATGTTTCATTGCGGTGTCAGGGAGCCATCCTCTCGGCCATCCATTCCGAGGCCCGCATCGCGGCAGCCACGCTGTCCCGCGTGCCGGACCCCAGGAGGGCCGGCGCCTGCCCCTTCCCGCCACAACGCATCACCAGGAAGCGCACGAGGCGCTGTTCCGCGAATTCATGGATGACGAGATGGAAGCCGTGCCGCCAGGTCGCGAGCTTTCCATCCGGCCCCGGCCGCCAGGGCTGCTGTTCATCCATCTCTGGTCCTCCTTCGGCAGAGCGGACCTTAGAGGGATCTGCATTTGCCGGTTTGACCTGCCGCAAAGCCGTAGGTTCACGCGTCAAGGAGCGGTGAGCACGCCCACCGTCGCCCCGGCCATGCAGCAGGCAATGCTGGCCGCTACCAGGCTCGGCAGGCCGAGGCTGATGATCTCCGTCCGCCGCTCCGGGCACATTCCGGCCATGCCGGTCACCATGATCCCGACCGAGCCGAAATTGGTGAAGCCGCACAGCGCATAGGCCAAAATCACCCGCGACCGCTCAGTCAGCCCGGCACCGCCCGAAGCGGCAAGCTCCAGGTAGCTGACGAACTCGTTGATCACCACCTTCACGCCGAGCAGCCGGGCAACCGTCGCCGCCTCCTCCGCCGGGACCCCCATGGCCCAGGCCAGCGGCCAGAACACCCAGCCGGCGAGGCGTTGCAGGGTAAGGCCGGTCAGCGGCTCCAGCATGCCATTCAGCAGCGCCACCAGCGCGACGAAGACAATCAGCGAGGCCATGATGCCGAGCATCAGCGAAAGCCCGTCCGCCGTGCCGCGCACCACCGCATCCATGGTGCTGTCGTAAAGCCTTGGCGCCGGTCCATCCGCCGCCACGCGCGTCCCCTCCCCCGGCAGCATCAGCAGCGCCGCGAGGATCGCCCCAGGGGCGGAGACCAGGCTGGCGGTCAGCAACTGCCCCGCCGCATCGGGCACCACCGGAGCGATCATGTTGGCATAGACCACCAGCATGTTGCCGCTGATGGTGGCGAGCCCGGCAACCATCACAACGAACAACTCCGCCCGCGTCAGCCGGGCGAGCCAGGGGCGAATGAGAAGCGGTGCCTCCACCATGCCGACGAAGACATTGGCGGCAACGGAGAGGTTGCAGGCGCCGGAAAGGCCGAACAGCCGCTCCAGCCCGCGCGCCAGCACTGTCACCACCGCCTGCAGAATGCGCCAGTGATAGAGCACGGCGGAAAGCGCGCCGACGACCAGGATCAGCGGCAGGGCCTGGAAGAACAGGACGAAGCTGCTGCCCGGCGCGACCTCCTGGAAGGGCAGCGGCCCGCCGCCGAGATAACCGAAGACCAGGGTAGTGCCCGCCCGTGTCGCCCGAGCCAGCGCCTCCACGGCATCGCCCACCAGGGCGAAGCCGGCGCGGAGCGGCGGCAGATGCAGCAGCGCCGCCGCCACCAGCACTTGGCCGCCGATCCCCGCCACCACCACCCGCAAACCTACGCCACGCCGGCAGCCGCCGAGGATCCAGGCCAGCAGGCAGAGCAGGGGCAGGCCGAGCAGGGCCTGGAATTGCAGCGGGCTCATTCGGCGGCCCTCATATCCTGGGCCGGCCGGTTCACGCCTCCGCGCCTCGTGGCGCTCCGGTCGTCGGACGGCTTCATGGGGGATGACGTGTCGATCTCCACCGCCTCGATCCGGGCGCCGGCGGCGGTGATCTTCTGGGTGGTGATCTCGATCTGGTGGATATCGGTCTGCGCCTCGGCGAAATGGCGCTTCAGATTGGCGACGCGGCGGTCCAGGCGCGTGGTTTCCTCGACCAGCCGGGCGACCTCGGCACGAAGATGCTGTGCCTCGGCCCGCAGGCGGACATCGCGCATCAGGGCGCGCATGGTGCCCAGCACCGCCCACATCGTGCCGGGGGAGACGAAATAGACGCCGCGCCGCGCCGCCTCCGCCACGAGGGTGGGATGGTTGGCGTGCAATTCGGCATGCAGCGCCTCGGAGGGCAGGAAGATCAGCGCGCCTTCCGCCGTCTCGCCGGGGAGGATGTATTTCGAGGCGACGTCATCCACATGCTTGCGGATATCGGCGGCGAAGCGGCGCTGCGCGGCGGCGCGGGCGGCGTCATCGGCGGCCTCGCGCTGGGCGCGCCAAGCTTCCAAGGGAAATTTGCTGTCCACCGCGATCGGCCCCGGCGGGAAGGGCAGGCGGATCAGGCAGTCGCAGCGCGTGCTATTGGACAGGGTGTGCTGCCAGGCGAAGCCATCGGGCGGCAATCGGTCCGCCAGCATGTCGCGGAGTTGCACCTCCCCGAAGGCGCCGCGCGCCTGCTTGTTGCCGAGGATGGAGGCGAGGCTGTGAACCTGGCTGCCCAGCGCCTCCAGATTCGCCCGCGCCGCATCGATCACCGCCAGGCGCTCATGGATCCGCCGGGCGCTGTCCTGAGTGCGCTCGGCGCTGTCGGCCAGGGCCCGGGACAGGCGCTCGTTCTGCGCCGCCACCGCCGTATCCAGCCGCTCCGAGAGCGCATCCATCCGCTCCGCCAGCAGCGCCACGGCCTCCCCCCCACCACGCGGCCGCAGGGCCAGCAGCAGGGCGGCGGCGAACATCCCACCGGCCAGCGCGGCAGCCAGCGGCACCAGCAGCGGCAGCATCCAATCGGGCACGCGAATCCCCCCTCTCCCCGGCGCGCTTCCCCCGAATCGCGCCCACGCGCCGCTAATGGAGGGCGCCGGCGGCAGCCTGGCCAGGGAATTTTTCCAGCCCGGACGGAACGGGGGCCATGCCCGGCATCCTTTCGCCGCCTCGTGCGTTTGGCGGGCGGTTCCGTAGCGGCAGCGGCTGCGATTCCCGAAGGGGCATAGCGATGGTGGAAGGGATGGGCCGCCGTGGCGCCCGCAGATGGCCGGCAGCATCCTGGCCCTGGCCTGCCGCGGTCCTGGCACTGCTGCTTTGCCTCGCGCTTCCGGCCATGGCGCAACAGGCACCACCGCCGCCGGCCGCCCCGGTCCCCCTCGGCGACCGCAACCTGCCGGACGCCGCAGAGCTCGAGATGCAGCGGGCGCTGCGCGGCGGGACGATCGCCGGCACCATCACCATCCCGAACCAGACAGCCAGCGTCCTGATCCAGCCGGAGGGGCGGGACTGGCGCCGCTTCCGCAACCGCGTTCTGACCTGGATCGGCGCCATCGCCATCCTCGGCGCCGTCATCGCGCTGGCGCTGGTCCATCTGTGGAAGGGCAGGACGCGGATCGAGGGAGGCCGCTCCGGCCGCAGCATCCTGCGCTATGACGGGCTGGAGCGGGCGAATCACTGGATGGTCGCCGCCAGCTTCGTGGCCCTCGGCCTCTCGGGGCTGGTCATCACCTATGGGCGGGGCCTGCTGATGCCCTGGATGGGGGCGGAGGCCTTCGCATCCCTGGCCACCGCCTGCCAGGCGGCGCATCAATTCCTTTCCTTCGCCTTCGTACTCGGCCTGGTCGTCATGCTGGCACTCTGGGCGGGACGGAACCTGCCGACGCGGGCCGACCTGGCTTGGCTGCGCGCCGGCGGCCCCCTGGCGAAGGGCCATCCCCCCGCCGGGAAATTCAATGCCGGGCAGAAACTGCTCTACTGGTTCGTGCTCAGCTGCGGCGCAGCGCTGGCGGTGTCCGGCTATCTGCTGATGTTCCCCTTCGCCCTGACGGATATCGGCGGGCAGCAATGGGCGCATATGGTCCATGGCATCCTGGCCATGCTCATGATCGCCGTCATCCTCGGCCACATCTACATCGGCACGCTCGGCACGGAGGGTGCCTTCGAGGCCATGGCGAATGGCCAGGTGGACTACAATTGGGCGAAGGAGCACCACCGGCTCTGGCTTGAGGAGGAGCTGGCCAAGGCGCACCGCACCCTGGAGCCGCCGCGCCCCACCAGGGCCGCCGGGGCGGATTAGGCCGGCGCCACCGTCCCGCCGTTACGTTTCCGCGCGGCCGGGCAACCGGACCGGGCTTCACGGGTTCAGCGCCAGCCGGGTGCCCCTGCGGCCCCGCCCGGACTCTGCCGTGCTGGAAACCCTGACCCTGCCCCCTCCTCCCCTCGCCTGCCCCGGCGAGACCTGCTGGCGCCATGTCCCGGCAGGGCGGTTCGCGGTGCTACTCGACAGCGCCGCCTATTTCGCCACCGCCCGCGCCGCCCTGCTGCGCGCCCGGCACAGCATCCTGCTGCTCGGCTGGGATTTCGATCCGCGCACCCGACTGCTGCCCGGCCAGGACGGCACCGGGGGGGAGACCATCGGCGACCTCCTCCTGCGCCTGGCGGAGCGGCCGGGGCTGGAGGTGCGGGTGCTGGCCTGGGCGATGGCGCTGCCGATGTCCGTCCCGCGCGGCTTCTATCCCTGGCGGGCCAGGGGCTTCTTCCGCGGCAGCAAGGTGCAGTTCCGGCTGGACCACGCGCTGCCCCTCGGTGCCTGCCACCACCAGAAGCTGCTGGTGGTGGACGATGCCGTAGCCTTCTGCGGCGGCGGCGATTTCGCGCCGGACCGCTGGGACACCCCACGGCACCCCGACCATGACGAACGCCGCCGCCTGCCCACCGGCCAGGAACACCCGCCTCGGCATGAGGTGATGGCCATGCTGGACGGGGAGGCGGCCGCGGCCCTTGGCGAGCTGGCGCGCGAGCGCTGGCGCCGGGCGACCGGCGAGCGCCTGGTGCCGCCTCCCCCGGATGCGGATGCTGCGCATGATCCCTGGCCGGAGGGCCGGATGCCCGACTTCTCCGATGTGCCGGTCGCCATTGTCCGCACCGAGCCCGCCTGGCAGGGCCACCCGGCGGTGCGGGAGGGGATGGCGCTGCACCGCGCCATGGTCGCCGCGGCGCGGCGCAGCATCGTGATGGAGAACCAGTACCTTGCCTCCACCCCGCTGGCGGAGGCACTGGCGGCGCGGCTGCAGGAGCCGGACGGGCCGGAGGTGATCCTCCTCTCCTCCCTGCAAAGCCCGAGCGTCTTCGACCGCTTCTTCATGGACCGGGCGCGGGACGCGATGCTGCACCGCCTGGCCGGGGCCGACCGCTTCGGGCGGCTGCGGGCCCTCGCCCCCACGGCCCGCGGCGGCCGGCCGATCATCGTGCATTCCAAGCTTTCCGTGATAGACGACCGGCTGCTGCGCATCGGCTCCGCCAATATCAACCACCGCTCGACTGGCTTCGACACCGAATGCGACGTCGCGGTGGAGGCGCCGGAAGGGCCGGAGGGGGAGGCCCTGCGCCGCCGGATCGGGCATCTGCGCGACCGTTGCCTCGCCCATCACCTCGGCCTGGATGCCGGGCGCTTCGCGGAAGCCGTAGCGGCGCAGGGCAGTCTCCGCGCCGCGCTGGATGCGCTGAACGGCGCGGGCGACGGGAGGCGCCTCCTGCCGCTGCCCTGCTGGGCGCCGGGCCCGGTTTCCGCCCTGGTCGCGCGCTTCCGGCTGGGTGATCCGGCGACGGTGGAGGAGGCATGGCGCCCCTGGCGGCGGGCCCCCTGCCCTAGACCGGGACCGCCCCCGCCGGGGCCGAAGCGATCACGGGCTAGGATCCCTCCATCGGCAGGCTGATCTCCACCAGCACCGGCAGGTGGTCCGAGGCTGCGCGCTCCTTCACCCCGTCAAGGACCTCGGCCCGCAGCACCCCGACCGGCCCGCGCAGCAGCACATGATCCAGGCGGAGCGCCGGGAAGCGTGCCGGGTAGGTGGGGCGCGGGCGCCGCCCCGGCAGGGCACGCTGCGCATCCTGGAGGCCCGAGGCCAGGAGGCGGCGCAGGGCGGCGGAACGCGGCAGGGTATTGAGGTCGCCGAGCAGCGCCACCGGGCCGGTGCAGTCCGGATGGCCGAGCCAGTCACGGCCGAGCAGCTCCTCCGCCTGGATCAGCCTCTCCCGCCCGGAGAGGCCGAAATGCGTGTTCAGCACCTGCAGGGCCACCCCCGGCGCCGGCTCCACCACCGCCCAGAGCGCGCCACGCGGCTCCCGCCGCGGCGGGCCGGGCAGACGGCCGACCCGCTTCAGGCGCATCGGCATGGCGGAGAGGATGGCGTCGCCATAGCGTTCCTCCCGCACCTCCAGCGCCGGGTGGAAATGTCCCGTCATGCGCAAGCTGTCGGCGATCGCCTGCACCTGGTCCAGGCGGCCGCTGCGGCGGCGGTTCACGTCCAGCTCCTGCAGCGCCACGACATCGGGGGCGTGCTGCGCGATGACCGCGGCGATGCGCGCCGGATCGGGATCGCGGCCGATGCCGACGCAGCCATGCACGTTCCAGCTCATCAGGCGCAGCCGGATCCCTGCCGTGGCGAGTTCCGGCTCCGCCCGTCCTGGCCTTACATCCTCCACGAGGGACCACGCATGGATGAGTCCGCACCGCCTGCACAATGGATCATGCCCCGCGAACGCCGGTCATGCGCCGGGGCTGCATGCCGCCGCGCGGGAACCGCACCGATGGCGCCGTGTTGCAAAGGCGGGCCGATATGCTGCGATGCGCGATGATGCCAAGCCGGGGACGAAGCGGGACAGATCCGGCTGGATGCGCCTCTGGCCGATCGCATTGTTGCTGGCCGGGCTGGGACTGGCCTTCGCCCTGGACGGGCATCGCTGGCTGTCCCTGACCGCCCTGGCGGAGCACCGCGACTGGCTGATGCAACTGGTGGCGGGGCATCCGGTCCTGGCAGGCTTGGTCTATCTGCTCGTCTATGTCGCCGTCACCGCGGTCGCTACCCCCGGCACGATGGTGCTGACCATGGCAGGCGGCTTCCTGTTCGGGCGCTGGCTCGGCACCGTGTTGGCGGTCCTGGCGGCAACGGCCGGCACCTGCCTGCTGTTCGTGGCGGTCCACTCCTCCCTGGCGCCGCTGGCGGCGCGCCGGGCGGGGCAGTTCCTGGACCGGCTGCGGCCGGGGCTGGAGCGGGCCGGGTTCTGGTATCTCGTCTCGCTGCGGCTGCTGCCAGTGGTGCCATTCTGGGCGGCGACGGTGGCGGCGGCGCTGGTCGGCATGCGGCTGCGCAGCTTCGCCGCCGGGACGGCGCTCGGCATCCTGCCAGGGACCGCCATCTTTGCCGGCATCGGCGCCGGGCTGGATGCCGCCTTCTCGCGCGGGGCCCAGCCGGATCTCGGCGCCATCCTCTCGGCCTCCACGGTGCTGCCGCTGTTGGCCCTGGCGGGGGTTGCCCTGTTGCTGGGCTGGTGGGCGCGGCGGCGCCTCGGCTGAGGTCGAGGGGACAAGGGCTCCGGAGGCGTGCATCGGCCGGCCGGAGGCGGGCAGCCCCCTATCTCCGTTGCGCCAGCCAGATCGTATGGTGGCCGCAGGCCGGATCCTCGACGGCATGTGCCACGACGCCGAAGCCGTTCGCCTCAAGCAGGGCGCGGTACTCGGCGGCGTCGAGGCTGGCGTGGTACAGCGGCTCGCCCTCGAATGTGCCAATCGCTTCGCCATGTGAGGGACCGCTCGTGAACATCAGGGCGGCACGCGGCGCCGCATGCTGCCGGAAGACGGGAAACATGCGGCGCTGGTCGTCGTGACAAAGGTGGAAGAAGCTGTCCCAGGCCAGGATGCCGTCGAAGACGCGGCCGAGCGACAGGCTCTGCATATCGGCGACGCACCAGGCCTGCCCGGGCATGCGGTCCCTGCAGAAGGCGATCATCTCCGGCGCGGCG
>Ga0182742_1004504_pt1 | contig 12582 bp, 14 predicted proteins | sample eDN5th37CBELigMG_FD_128880 | JGI IMG/M metagenome (GOLD analysis project Ga0182742, IMG submission 128880) | Enriched Miracle-Growth compost microbial communities from Emeryville, California, USA - eDNA 5th pass 37_C BE-Lig MG (version 2)... ... | reverse complement strand
GTGCTCGACCGGCAGCGCCGGGAGCATGGCGACGGGGTGGCGAAGCTCGGTCCTCGGCCGGAGGCGGCGATGAGCGGCAGTGCCGAGGCGGTGACGGCCGCTCGGGCCGCCCTGGCCCTGGCCGAGCAGGAGCTGGCGGAGGCGCGCCATGCGCTCACGGCCGCCGAAGCCGAGCATGCGGCCAGGCTCGCGGCCGCCAGTGCTGCCGCCAGCAGCCTGGCACGGCTGGAGCAGGAGCGGCAGGAACTCGCCAAGGTCTTGCCGCCGGTCCGGGCTGACGAGGTGATCGCCGCGATCGCGGTTGCCGAGGAACAGGCCGCTGCGTTGGCGGCGGCGCTGGGCGAGGGGCTGACTGCCTCGCTGGACCCGCAGGCGCCGCGCCACTGGTTGGTCGGGTCCGCCGCACCGGTCGAGCCACCGGCGGAACTGGCCCACCTGCCACGGCTGGCCAATCTGGCGCGCGTACCCGAAGCCCTGGCCCGTGCCCTGGGCCCCGTCTGGCTGGCGCCTTCGGACGAGGCGGCCCGGCTGCAGCGCCATCTGCCGGATGGCGGGGCGCTGGTCAGCCCGGATGGCGGCTTGTGGCGCTGGGACGGCTACGTGCGCCTGCCGGGTGCCAGGGATGCGGCGGCGCTGCTGCTGGCCCAGCGCGACCGGCTGGAGCGGCTGACCCGGCAGCTGGATGCCGACCGGCCGGTGGCTGCGGCGCTCCGGGCGGAGCACCAGGCCGCGGAGGCGGCCCGGCAGGCCGCGCGCCAGGCGGTGGCAGGCTGTGAGCAGGCGCTGGGCCGGGCACGCCAGGAGCTGGATGCCGCCGAACGGGCCGCCCGGGCCGCCCTTGCCGCCGATCAGGCCTGGCAGCACCGCCAGGCCCAGCTCGACGAGCTGCTGGGACGGATCGAGGCTGCAGCCTCGGCCCTTCAGGGGGACGAGGCCGAGGTGGAGGCGGAGCGGGCAGCCGCGGTCGACCCGCGGGAAGGGAAGGCGGAGCTGGCTCGGCTGCGCCAGCGTTCGGCCGAACTGACCCAGGCGGTCGCCTTGGCCGAGCGGGAGCAGGCCCAGGCCCGCCAGGAAGGCGAGCGGCTGGCCGCGGCCATCGTCCGGCTGCGCGAGGAGAGCGCGGGCGTTGTCGGCCGGATGCGTCTGGCGGAGACGGCCTTCCAGGAGCAGCGGGCGGCACTCCTGGCCGAGCGCGCCACGGCGGAAGCGGCGCTGGCCCGTCACGGGCAGGAACAGGCGGACGCCGTGCGGCGCCGGTCGGCATGTGAGCAGGAGCTGGCTGCGGCCGAGGCGGAGCTGGGCCAGGCCCGGGCAGCGGCGAAGGATGCCGAGCAGGCGCTGGCCAGTGCCCGCGAGGCGGCGGTCCAGGCCGAACGGCGTCTGGCGGAGGCTGGCACCGAGCTGCGGCTCCTGGCGGAGCGTGCCGTCCATCGCCAGGAGCGGCTGGAGCGGCTGGAGGCGGAGGCGGCACGGCTGGACGCCGCCATCGCCGATGCCGGCGAGCTGGCCGCGGAGCTAGCCGGGCGCACGGCGCGGGCAACGGCGGAAGCCGGCCGTCTCGAAGGGGAAGCCCGGGCACTGGTCCAGGCGGAAGCGGAAGAGGCGGTGGCGGCGGACGCGGCTCGGGCCGCGGCGACCAGGGCCGAGGCAGCGCTGGCCGAACGGCGCGAGGCGCTGGCGGTGGCCGAGCAGGCCGAACGCCAGGCAGCACTCGCAGCGGCCGAGACTCGGACGGCGCGCCAGGCGGCACAGGCGGCCCTGACGGCGCTGAAGGAGGAGTTGGCCGAGCGTTTTCCCGACCAAGCCCTGTCCGAGCCGGGGCCCGGCGCCGGGTCCAGCTCGCTGTCGGAGCTCGAGGAGCGCGCCCGTCGGCTGCGTGCCAGCCGCGACCGGATGGGGGCCGTCAACCTGTTGGCCGCCGAGGAGGCCGAGGCAGCGCGCGCCGAGTTCGAGCGCCTGTCGGCCGAGCGGGCCGAGCTGGAGGAGGCGGCCGCACGGCTGCTCAAGGCGGTACGCTCGCTGGACAGCGAGGCGCGCCAGCGCCTGCTGGAGCAGTTTGCCGTGGTGGAACGCCATTTCGCCGAGCTGTTCACCCGCCTGTTCAACGGCGGCAACGCCAGGCTGACCCTGACGGATCCGACCGACCCGCTGAAGGGCGGGCTGGAGCTGGAGGCGAGCCCGCCCGGCAAGAAGCTCACCAGCCTGTCGCTGATGTCCGGCGGCGAGAAGGCGCTGACCGCGCTTTGCCTGATCTTCGCCTTCTTCCTGGCCCATCCCTCGCCGCTCTGCGTGCTGGACGAGGTCGACGCGCCGCTGGACGACGCCAATGTCGGCCGACTGGTGGACCTGGTCCAGGAAATCGCGGCGCGGACCGGCACCCGGTTCCTGGTGGTCACCCACCACGCCCTGACCATGGCCCGGATGGACCGGCTCTATGGCGTCACCATGATCGAGCGTGGTGTCAGCCGGCTGGTGTCGGTCGAACTCGGCCGCGCGCTGGAGATGCGGCGGACCGCCTGACCGGCCCGGACCCGGTTTTCTGCCAGCACCTCCACAGAATCGACCAAAAGAGCCAGCCTGTCGCGGTCACGCCTGCTTGACCTGTGTCGCCCGCCGAGTAGGTTGCCGCTCGCCTCGGGTCGGACCGAACGGGCGTCGTCCGTTCGCGTGCGTCCCTGTGGTATGGGATGGATGGCAGACGACGACCACGACCGCGCCTTTGCCGACCTGGACCAGCGCATACGTGCTGCGCGGGACCAGCGGGAAGCTGCGGGCAAGGGGAACGGGGCCGACCGCAACCAGCCCAAGCTCAACTTCGGCAACGGGCTCGCCGTCGGGATCGAGCTCGTCGTCGGCGTGGTGGCGGGGGTAGGATTAGGTCTGGCGCTGGACAGTTGGCTCGGCACGCGCCCGATCCTGACCATTCTGTTGTTCCTGCTCGGCACCGCGGCCGGCATGCTCAACGCCTGGCGCCATCTGGTGCGGATCGGCATGGTCGATCCGCACGGCGGCAAGGGGGACGGGCAGGGTCGCGGCCCGGGCTGACAAACCGGACGAGGGCGATCCAGTGGCCGACCCGCTTCATCAATTCGTCGTCAATCCGCTCGTGCCGATCAACGTGGCGGGCCTGGACCTGTCCTTCACGCAGTCGTCCTTGTGGATGTTGATCTCGGTGGGTGCTGCCTACGGCCTCGTCATGCTCGGCACCAAGCATGCCGCCCTGATTCCAGGCCGGCTCCAGTCGGTGGTCGAGCTCGCCTACGAATTCATTGCCGGACTGATCAAGGACAATGCCGGCCGGGAAGGGATGCGCTACTTCCCGGCGATCTTCACGCTGTTCATGTTCATCCTGTTCGGCAACATGCTGGGCCTCGTGCCCATGGCCTTCACCTTCACCAGCCACATCATCGTGACCTTCGCCATGGCGATCACGGTGTTCGTGCTGATCACGGCGCTGGGCTTCGCCATCCACGGCGCCCATTTCGCCCACTTCTTCGTGCCCGCCGGCGCGCCGAAGGCGATGATCCCGCTGCTCGTGCCGATCGAGATCATCTCCTACTGCGTGCGCCCCATCAGCCTGTCGGTCCGGTTGTTCGTCAACATGATGGCCGGCCACATGATGCTGAAGGTCTTCGCGGGCTTCGTCACGGCGCTCGGTATCTTCGGCTTCGCGCCGCTGGCCGTGACCGTGGCGCTGCTCGGTTTCGAGGTCGTGGTGGCCTTCCTGCAGGCCTACATCTTCACGGTCCTCACCTGCATCTACCTGCATGACGCGATCCACATGCACTGATTGGGCCGTAGGTTCGCCAGGCCCCCATGTGGACGTGAAGTGACGGTGGAAACTGGCGCAGATTCGCGCCGCTTCTTGGAGTGAACTCGATGGACGTCATGGCAGCTAAGATGATTGGCGCCGGCATCGCGACTTTCGCGCTGTTCGGGGTCGGTCTCGGCATCGGCAACATCTTCTCGACCCTGATCGCGACCGTGGGCCGCAACCCCTCGGTGCAGCAGCGGGTCTTCCCTTATGCGATCATCGGGTTCGCGCTGGTCGAGGCGGTGGCGCTGTTCGCGCTGCTGATCGCCTTCCTGATCCTGTTCACCTGATCTTCCGTGGCCGGGCGGCCGACCTCCCTCAGGGGTCGGCCGCCCGGGCATTCTCTGGATGTCTTCGGGAGAACGGGGCCGATGCAGCGTCTGTTGCGTTCAATGATCACGAGCCTGCCGGCCCTGGTGCTGGCGGCCCCGGTGTTCGCCCAGGCCGCGGATGAGGTCCACGAGACCTCGGCCGGCCTGCCGCAGCTGGACCCTTCGAGCTTTCCCAGCCAGATCTTCTGGCTGGCGGTGAGCTTCCTGCTCCTGTTCTGGCTGTTCAAGACCAAGGCCCTGCCGCGAGTCGGCGAGGTGCTGGAATCCCGCCAGGACCGGATCGCCGCCGACCTCGACCGCGCCACCAAGCTGCGGGAAGAGGCCGAGGCGGCGCTGGTGCGCTACCAGAAGGTGGTGGCCGACGCGCAGGGCAAGGCCAGCGGCCAGATCGCGGCCACCCGCGAGCGGCTGATCGCGGAGAACACCGCGCGGCAGGCCGAGCTGGACGCCGAACTGGCGGCCAAGGTCGAGGCTGCCGAGCAGCGGATCCAGGCGGCGCGCGACGCGGCACTGGCCGAACTGCACAACGTGGCCGTCGAAGTCGCTCAGGCCGCCACCCAGCGCCTGATCGGCCGCGAGGTCCCGCGCGCGGCCGCCGAGGCGGCGCTGGCCGCGGTGACGAAGGAGGCCGCGTGAGATGATCGAGTATTTCTGGCTGCTGATCTCGCTCATCATCCTGGTGCTGGTCCTTTGGAAGCCGGTCAAGGAGCAGCTGATCGGCGCGCTCGACCGGCGTGCCGACCAGATCCGGCGCGAGCTGGACGAGGCGCAGCGCCTGCGCGAGGAGGCGCAGGCCCTGCTCGCCAAGCACCAGCGCCAGCTCCATGACGGCGAGGGGCTGGCCGCCAGCATCCTCCAGCATGGTGCCGAGGAGAACGAGCGGGTCGAGAAGCAGCTCAGGGCCGACCTGACCGCCTCGATCGAGCGGCGCACCCGTGCTGCCGAGGAACGCATCGCCCAGGAGGAGGCGAGTGCCGTCGCCGAGATCCGCGGCAAGGCCGCCGACCTCGCGATCCGCACCACCCGCCGCCTGCTCGCCGAGCAGCTCGACCCGGCCAAGGAGCAGGATCTGATCAGCTCCGCCATCAAGGACGTGCGCCAGAAGCTCGCCTGAGCGATCGGCCGTCTCGTCCGGCAACGGGTCCCGCGGGTCTTTCCTACCCGCGGGACCCGTTCCATTTGATGGCGAGCGCAACGGGAGTGAGATGGCGGGCATGAGCGAGCGGGGTTGGTATCCACCGTCGGCGGACGACATCGTGCGACTGGGCCAGGAGATCCTGGCGGACCTGCCCGAGCCGTTCCGCACCCCGTTGCGCGACGTTCCGGTGGTCGTGCAGGAACTGGCCGAGGACGAGGTGGTCAAGGACCTCGGCCTGGAGAATCCCTACGACCTCACCGGCCTCTATGCCGGCATCCCGGTGGGACTGCACGAGGCCCGCGAAAGCGGTGCTCCGCCCGACATGATCTTCCTGTTCCGCCAGGCGATCCTGGCCGAATGGTGCGAGACCGACGTCGACTTCAACGACCTGGTCCGCAACGTCCTGATCCACGAGATCGCCCACCATTTCGGCTGGAGCGACGAGGACATCGAGCGGGTCGAGTTCGGTTGACCGCTCAGTTCGCGGCGGTGACCGCGGGTGCGCGGTAGAAGACGTGCGCGCCGATGGTCGCGGTCTTCACGAACGCGTCCGCCCATTCGGGATGAACCGTGTCCAGGTGGAAGTTCACGGCGCCGCCGGTCGGGTCCTCGATCTGCCGGTTCAGGGCGCGCCGGGCGATCTCCATCGCCTCGTCATAGACCTGGGGCTCCTCGACGTCGTCCGGACGGCCGTCGCACCACCAGGAGAACTGGCAGGTGGCGTTCTCCCGCCCCTGGGTCACCACCGCGCAGACCGTTGTCGGGAAGGAGGGGGCGGCCAGACGGTTCATCACCACCGAGGCCACCGCCGTCATCCCTGCCTCGCCCTTGGCCTCCCAGTAGATTGTCCGGGCGAGGCAGGTCAGTGAGTCGTCCAGGGGCTTCTGCCCCTGCGGATCGACCGCCCTGGCCTCGGCCGGTGTGATCCGTTCCGCAGGCGCCACCGGCTGGTCCGCCGCCTTCTCCTCCAGCAACTCCGCCTTCTTCCCGGCAACCGCCGCCGGCGGTCCTTCCGCACGAGCCAGGCCGGCCATCCCCGTCAACAAAGTGGCAAGGACGATGAACATGCACTGCATTTATGTGCTCCACGCGAAAAATACATCGCGCGGGCTGACAACTGGCGGCGGCTGGTGCAGTTCCTTACGGCAGCTTCACGTGACCGAACTCAGGATGCCATGGAAGCGGCCCAGGAACTGCCGTAGGCGCGGCGTGCTCGGCCGCTCGAATATCTCGGCAGGCGATCCCGCCTGCGCCACGAGCCCCCCGTCCATGAACACCACATGGTCCGCGACCTGGCGCACGAACAGCATCTCGTGGCTGACCAGCAACATGGTCATGCCGCTCTTCGCCAGGTCCTGCATCACCGCCAACACCTCGGCCACCAGCTCCGGGTCGAGTGCCGAGGTCACTTCGTCGAACAGCAGGAGACGGGGCTCCATCGCCACCGCCCGCGCGATCGCGACCCGCTGCTGCTGCCCGCCCGAGAGCTGATAGGGATAATGGTCGCGCCGGTCGGCCAACCCCACCCGCGCCAGCCAGTGCCGGGCGATCTCCTGCGCCTCCGCCTTCGGCTTGCCACGCACCTTGGTCAGCCCCAGCATCACGTTCTGCTCGGCGCTCATGTGCGGGAACAGGTTGAAGCTCTGGAACACCATGCCGATCCGGGCTCGCTGCGCCGAGACCCGCGCCTCGCTCAGCCGGCGCCGCTCGTCGTTCTCGCCCTCGACCCGATAGCCGATCTGCTCGCCGTCCAGCAGTATCGTGCCGCCTTCATATTCCTCCAGGAGGTTGATGCAGCGCAGGAAGGTCGTCTTGCCCGAGCCGGACGCGCCGATCAGGGCGACGACCTGGCCCTGATGCACGTCCAGGTCGATGCCCTTCAGGATCTGGAGGTCGCCAAAGCTCTTCTTCACGCCACGCGCCTGCAGGAGCGGCGTCGGCTTGCTCGTCGACATGGTCAGCCTGGCCTTCAGTAGCGGAAATGGGCGTAGCGGCGCTCCAGCATGGCGCCGAGCTGCGAGATGGTGAAGTTGATCAGGAGATAGACCACCGCCGCGAGCAGGTAGAACTGCAGCACCAGGTAGTTCCGTGCGATCGCCTGCTGGTTCGAGAGCAGGAACTCGACCACGCCGATGATGGAGAGCAGGGTCGTGTTCTTCACGATCTCGGCGCAAGTGTTCATCCAGGGTGGCAGGACCCGGCGGGTCGCCAGCGGGATGATCACATAGGCCAGGCGCTGGTGGAACTGCAGCCCGATCGCCTTAGCCGCCTCGGTCTGCCCCTGCGGAAGCGACTGGATCCCGCCGCGGATGGTCTCGGCGATGTGCGCCGTGGAGAAGGCCGCGAGGGCGATCACCCCGGCCCAGAAGGGCGGCACGTTGATCTTGAACATTGCCAGCCCGTAATAGGCGAACAGGATCAGCACCAGCACCGGGATGCCGCGCAGCACGTCGACATAGAGGCGGATCAGCCAGCGTAGCGGCCGCCAGCCATAGGTCAGGCCGATGCCCAGGATCATGCCGAGCAGCGTGGCGATCACGATGGTCAGTGCGGCCGAGGAGACGGTGATGCCCAGGCCGGAGAGCAGCGACCAGCGCGCGACCCAGATCTCGTAGAGGAAGGTTCCGCGTTCCAATGCCACGGCCCCTTCAGCGGATCGACGCGTAGCGGCGCTCGAGCGCGCGCAGCGCCAGCGCGATCGCGTAGGATGCCAGGAGGTAGAGGGCGCTGGCGGTGAGCCAGGCCTCCATCACCCGGAAGGTGTTGGCGTTGACCTGCCGGGCGGTGAAGGTCAGCTCCGGGACCGCGATGGCGGCGGCCAGCGAGGTATCCTTGAACAGCGAGATGAGGTTGTTGCTGATCGCTGGCAGGGTGATGCGGAACATCACCGGCAGGACCACCCAGCGCTGACGCTGCCATGGGCGCATGCCGATCGCCTTGGCTGCCTCCACATACTGCCTGGGGATCGAGGCCAGGCCCGCGCGGAACACCTCGGCCATGTAGGCGCCGGCATAGAGGGAGAGGGTCAGGACGAAGGACTCGATCTTGTCCAGGAACCGGATGCCGAATTCCGGCAGGACGAAGTAGCACATGAAGACCAGCAGCAGGAGCGGCGTGTTGCGGATGATCTCCACATAGGCCCAGGCCAGCCATTGCAGCCATTTGGGCCCCGATGTCCGGGCATAGGCCACCGCCAGGCCGATCACGCAGCCGGCCAGCAGGGACAGGACCGCCATGCCCAGCCCGAGCAGGAGCGCGTCCAGGAACTTGTCCCAGTTCCGCCAGATGACCGACCAGTTGAAGTTATAGTTGAGCAACCTGCCGACTCCGCAGCCGCGCCACCGGAGGCCGGGCAGTCGGCCCGACCTCCGTCAGCCATTCTCTACGTCGTGATGGTCAGGCGAACTCGCTCGGGAAGCCGACCTTCGGGGTCTCCAGGGTGATGCCAAACCACTTCTGGTAGGACGCGGCGAAGGAGTCGAAATCTACGCCCAGCATCGCCTCGCGATAGACGGTGTTGACCCAGTTCAGCCAGGTGGGATCGCCCTGCTTCACCGCCGAGGCGTAGGAGTTGGGCAGCCATCCCCGGCCGGAGTCGACATAGCGCCCAGGTGCCTGCTGCATCAGCCAGCGGATCGCGGACTGGTCGCCGAAATAGCCGTCGACCCGGCGGGCGTTGAGCGCCTGCAGGGCTGCATCGGGGCTCTCGAACTGGTCGACGCGCGCCTCCGGCAGTTCCTTGTGCGCCCAGTCCTCGATGAATACGTTCTGCAGCGCGGAGAGGGTGAGGTTGCTGCCGGCGGCCTTCAGGTCGTCGAAGGTCTTGTAGTCGCCGTCGGCCATCATCATGACGCCGACGCCCTCGCGATAGTAGGGGACCGTGAAGTCGGCCTGCTGGGCCCGGCCCGGGGTTACCGTCATGAACTGACAGACTATGTCGACCTTCTCGGTCACCAGGCTCGGAATGCGGGCATCGGGGCCCTGCAGGACGAACTCGACCTTTTCGGGGTCGTCGAACAGACCCTTGGCGAGCAGCCGGGCCATGTCGATGTCCATGCCGACCAGCGTGCCGGTCTCGTCCTCGAAATGCCAGGGCGGGTTGGTGCTCCCGGTGCCGACGATCAGGTGACCTCGCTCCAGCACGGTCTGCAGCCGGCTGGGCGTGGCCTCCTGCGCCATGGCCGCCCGCGGGGCGAGCAGCCCGAGCCCAGCGCCCGCGACGCTGCCCAGGGCTCCGGCCGCGGACAGGCCGAGCACCCCGCGGCGGAGCATGCTGGCGTCGGCGTTATTGTCCCTGTCGTTCGACATGCCTGTTTCATTCCTTTTGCGGGTTCCCTGACCTTTTCGGTCTATCGGGCCGCTTAGGAAGGAGCAAGAAGCGCACCAGAGCCGGCGTTAGGCCGCCGCGGCCGCCATGCCCTGCCCGGCTTGGGCACGGATCGCCGCCGCCAGCCGCCGGCCCGAGCCTGCCGCCATGGTCCAGCCGGTATGGCCGTGCCCGGTATTGAGGAACAGGCCCGGCAGCGCCGTCTTGCCGATCAGCGGCCGGCCATCCGGCATGACCGGCCGCAGCCCTGCCCAGCTCACCGCTTCGGGACTGTCGGCCACGGCGCGGAAGCCCGGGAACAGCACGCAGATCTTGTCGACCAGGGCGCGGATGCGGACCGGATCCGGGGTCGTGTCGTAGCCGGTGATCTCCGCGGTGCCGACCGCGCGTAGCCGGTCGCCCACCGGGGTCAGCGCATAGTGCCCGGCATCGTCGAGGATGGCGTTGCGCACGGCGTCGGGCCACAGCCGCCTGGGCGCGGTGATGGAGACGCCCTTGACCGGATAGATCGGCAGCCGGATCCCCAGCTGCCGCACCATGAACGGGCTGAAGCTGCCGAGCGCCACGACCACGGCATCGGCGGCGATCCGTCCGCTGGCGGTGATTACGCCCGTGACCCTGCCACCGGCCACCTCGATCCGTTCGACGGTCGTCCCGAAATGGCAGCGCACGCCCCTGGCCGCGCACCAGGCCGCCAGCCCCTGCGCGAACTTTGGGCAGTCACCGATCTCGTCCTGCGGAAAGAACAGGCCGCCGGCGAGCTTGTCGCGGTTCGCCAGCAGCGCCGGCTCGCGGGCCACGCAGGCCGTGACGTCCAGCCGCTCGGTGACCAAGCCATGGGGGGCCAGTGCCTCGTGCACCGCGGTGGCCACGGCCAGGGAGGCCGGGTCGCCGAAGGTCTTCATGACGCAGTGGCCGGCATGATCGTAGTCGATGTCGGTGGCTGCGCGGATCTCCGCCATCGACCGGGCGCTCAGGAGCGCCAGCTCGAGGTTGGCCCGCGCATTCTCGCGGTGCCTGGGCTCGGCGCAGTTGCGCAGGAATTCCAGGCCCCAGCGCCACATCCGCGGCAGCGCCCCCAGGCGCAGGAGGAAGGGCGCGTCCTCCTTGCCGATCCAGCGCAGCACCTGGAGCGGCACGCCCGGCGCCGACCAGGGTTCCACCGAACTCACATGGATCACCGCGCCGTTGCCCCAGGAGGTCTCGAGCCCGGCGGCCTCGCGCCGTTCCACCAGCTCGACCTGGTGGCCATCCTGCATCAGCCAGTAGGCCGAGGCGACGCCTACGACCCCGCCACCCAGCACGACGACGCGCATGCTTCACTCCCGCTGCCCGCCGTCTGCCGGCGGACCTGCCACTGTCCGATCGATCAGGGTACCAGCAGGCCGTCGCCGTCCTGGTCGGCCGCCTGGAAGTCCTGCCGGGCGCTGTCCAGATATTCCTGCATGGTGATGCGCCCGTCCCCGTCCGCATCGACCTGCGCCGGCAGCGAGAGCAGTGCCGCCTCGTCCGCATCGAGCACGCCGTCGGCGTTCTTGTCGGCATGGGCGAAGGCCGCGCCCATGGCGATGCCATGCTCCGCCTGGTCCACCCCACCGCTGCCGTCGATGTCCATGACGCTGAGCGCTTCGGACGCGGGCGCCTGGGTCTGGGCCTGAGCCGGCTGAGCGATAGACAGGCCGGCCCAGACGATCGACCAGCCGAGGGCCAGAGATAGATAGTTCATGCGCGAGCCTCTGCTGCAGGTCGGATGCTCTGGCCGGACGGCACCCCCCGGGTCCCGCCCGGGCGATGGCCGGCAGGCCGCGAGGGTGCCGTCGCTGCCGAAGCTAGCCCGGCACCGGTGGCCTGACCAGTCGAGGCTGCGCTGCCGGCCGGCTTGGTGCGGCAGAAGCCCGAACACCGCCAGGTCGCACCGGCGCCGGCAAAGATAGTTACTGTCGGAGCTCCCAGGAACGCCTATCCTGCCCTGTCACTCGACTCGATGCGAAAAATCACACATCTAGCGCCGGCCAACCGGCGAGATCTTTTAGGGAGGCTGCTATGGATCTGTCGCGCAAGTGTGTGGCCGAGTTTATCGGGACGTTGTGGCTGGTGCTTGGCGGCTGCGGCAGCGCGGTGCTGGCCGCAGCCTTTCCGGAACTCGGCATCGGCTTTGTCGGGGTCGCCCTGGCCTTCGGCCTGACCGTGCTGACCATGGCTTATGCGATCGGGCATATCTCGGGCTGCCACCTGAACCCCGCCGTCTCGGTCGGCCTGTGGCTGGGCGGCCGCTTCGAGGCCAAGGAACTGCTCCCCTATATCGTGGCGCAGGTGCTTGGCGGCTTGGCGGGTGCGGTCATCCTCTACCTCATCGCGAGCGGGAAGCCGGATTTCGTGGCTGGCGGCTTTGCGGCCAACGGTTATGGCGAGCATTCGCCCGGCGGCTACACCATGCTCGCGGCGTTCGTCTGCGAGCTGGTGATGACCTTCATGTTCCTGTTCATCATCCTGGGCGGCACCGACCAGCGGGCACCGATCGGGTTTGCGCCCATCGCGATCGGCCTGGCACTGACCCTGATCCACCTGATCAGCATCCCGGTCACCAACACCTCGGTGAACCCGGCGCGCAGCCTGGCCGTGGCACCGTTCGCGGGCGGCTGGGCGCTGGGCCAGCTCTGGCTGTTCTGGGTGGCCCCGATCCTGGGTGCGGCCCTGGCCGGGCTCGCCTACAAGGCCCTGGCCGGCACCGCCGAAACCACCGGCGTCGTCCAGCCCGCCGAATGAGCCGGCACGGCGGGCGCGCAGGCCCTGAGGGCTACGTACCCGCCGTCAGCGCATCCCGACCCGCCCGATGCCCGGCAGCTTGATGGCCAGGTCGAGCGGGTCGACGCCGATCACCAAGCCTAGCAGGTTGACCTCGATGCCTTCGTCGAGGGCCACAGTCAGCCCGAGCACGCCGAACAGCGACAGCTGCACGCCGGTGCGGCTC
>Ga0182742_1004502_pt1 | contig 12586 bp, 15 predicted proteins | sample eDN5th37CBELigMG_FD_128880 | JGI IMG/M metagenome (GOLD analysis project Ga0182742, IMG submission 128880) | Enriched Miracle-Growth compost microbial communities from Emeryville, California, USA - eDNA 5th pass 37_C BE-Lig MG (version 2)... ... | reverse complement strand
GCTTGTCCGGGAGAACATGCCGCGCTGACATAATGAAGGACGAGTCACATACACTTGTACAAACGATGAGGAGGGGAAGCGGATGAACGGACGTGTCATTGTCATTCGCAAGCGGCAGATGCTTGTAATTGCTTTGGGGATCTGTTTCATTGCGGGGCTGACGTATTTATGGGAGAAGGACCGGGCGGAGCCGGCGGACGCGATGCCTGTCGGAGAGCGGGTATTTCATATGGTGACGGGGGAATTTTCGGCGACGCTGCCGGACGGGAAGAAGATTGAATCGTATCTCTGGCATCCCGGCACGATCTTCGTGAACAAGGGTGAGAATGTGCAGCTTCGGATCTTGGGCGTGAACGGGGAAAGTCACCCTTTCATTATTGAAGGGATGGGGATTGAGGGTATTGTGAAAAAAGGCGAGGAGACGATCGTCAACTTTCATGCTTCTAAAGAAGGGATCTTCCGGATTATTTGCACGACGCATCCGGACGCGGCGAGCAACGGGCCGATGATCGGATATATTATCGTAGATTGATCTCGGGCTTGGATACGGACCCATCGGGCCCGCCTTGCATATCGTGTGAGTGTGAGGTGAGGCGCCTATGGGCAAACAAGACGCGTTACGCAACGCGCAGAAGCATACCGCGGAGCTGCCTTCGCCGCGGCGCATCCGCCGCGCTTGCGGGCGGGAGCTGTACCGGACGGTAAAGCGGTTGAAGGTGTATATTTCACCTGCTCAGATGGAGCAGGCGGAGGAATTGTATTTTCGCAAGGTCATTGGGAACCTGCTGTGGATTTACGAGCATCGCAGCAATCGCGATAAGCAGGCGGATTGGTGGGCGGAAGCGGTCGCCCCGGAAATCGCCGCAATATGGAACGTCCCCGAAGACGCGTTGGTGCGCGCATTCAGGGACGGATTTCGCGGTGCGTAAGCCGGTTACCGCTTCTGCAAGCTTGGCAGCTTGAAGGTGAGCATGCCGATCAGCGGCAAGGCGCTGGCGGCAATAAAGACCGGCTGCAGGCCGAAGGCGTCGATGAGGGAGCCGATCGCCACGGCTCCCAGCGCCCCCATGCCGAAGGCGAGGCCGACAATCAAGCCCGAAGCGGTGCCGATATGGTTCGGCAGCAGCAGCTGCGCATACACGACGACGACAGAGAAGCTAAGCATCAGGGTGAATCCGATAATGACTAGGATGAGAACAGCCCAAAATTGGTTCGCGTAAGGAAGCAGCAGCGCGAAAGGCGCGGCTCCGGTCATAGAGCCGAAGATCACACGTTTCGGACCGAACCGGTCGGCGAGCGGGCCGCCGATGAAGGTGCCGATGACGCCGGCCACGCCGAACAAAAACAACGGCACCTGCGCCCAGCCGATTGTCGAGTGGTAGGCTTCAGCGTAGAAGTACTGATAATAGTTCAAGATTGACGTATGGTATGTGGATCTCGCGAACGTAAGCAAGATGAGCAGCCCGAGGCCCATCCATACGACTTTGGCCGGATGGCCGGTGTCGGCTTGAGCCGCAGCGGCCGCTTCGTTATGCACGGTGCGGTCGATCGGTTTGGCGTCCGGCTTCGGTGCCGGCTTCTTGCGCAGGTGGAGGTTCGCTTTGTACCAACGCGAAACGAACCAGGACACGGCCACTGCGAGCCCCGCCACCGCGGTAAACCATAAGGCCGCGATTTGGCCGAAGGGCAGGAAAATAAACCTTGTCATGAGCGGCTGCAGCGAGCTCCCGCCGTTGCCGCCCACTTGATAAATCGACTGGGCCAAGCCTCTTCGATTCCCCGCCGCTAAGTACACGACCTTAGAGCCTTCCGGGTGGAATACCGCCGAGCCGAGACCGACGCATACGACTGCGGCGAGCAGCGCCGCATAGTTTGGAGCGAAGGCGATGCCAACCATGCCGATGAGGCTCATGATCATGCCCAGCGGCAGCATGAACGGCGACGGCTTGCGGTCGGAGTACATCCCGATCACGGGCTGCAGCAGCGATGAGGTAATGTTCAGCGCGAAGATGACGATGCCGATCTGTCCATACGACAGGGTCAGGCTGTCCTTCAGCACCGGCAGAATCGCCGGGACAACGGACTGCATCGAGTCGTTCAGCATATGAATCAAGCTGACGGATAACACCACCGGGAACACCGTACGCGCGGCGGTTTGAGCATATGAAGTCAATGAAATGCGCTTCCTCTCTGGATGAATTCGTGAATGAATACCCCCTCAGTCTAAAAAATCCGATTCCGCCGCGTCAAGGTTTTTCTTGGAATTGAGACGGTGCGACAGTTGGCGGTTGCGTCCTCTCTATCCTTTTGCGACAATCGGGATAAGGAGGAATGAGCGGCATGTGCGGAAGATTTACATTAACGGCGGAGTGGGGATTGGTGCGGGAGTGGTTCTTCATAGAGCTTGCGGAGCAGATGGAGCGGATTGTGCCGCGGTACAATATCGGTCCGGCGCAGGATGTGCTTGCGGTGATCGACCCGGGCGGCGGACGTGAGCGGCGCGCGGGGTATGTGCGCTGGGGGCTGCAAGCTCCATGGATGAAGTCGCCGCTGATCAACGCGAGAGCTGAGACCCTTCATGAGAAGCCGACATTCCGCGGCCTTCTCGAACGGAAGCGCTGCATCATCCCGGCCGACGGCTTCTACGAGTGGGACAAGTCCGCAGGCGGCGGCAAACAACCGATGCGCATCATGCTCACCGACCGGCCGCTGTTCGGTTTCGCCGCACTTTATGATACTTATGTAACGGAAGACGGGACGAGGCATCATTCCTGCGTCATTATCACGACAGAGCCGAACCGGACGATGTCCGCGATCCACCACCGCATGCCTGCCATTCTGCGCCGCGAGGATGAAGCGGAATGGCTTGACCGGTCAAATACCGACACTTCGCAGCTGCAAAAGCTGCTTCAGCCGTATGATGACGCAAGCATGCGCATGTATCCGGTCTCTCCCGCCGTCGGCAACGTCCGTTGGGATGCGCCGGAATGCATCGAGGAATATAAGTCCTAAGCCCGAAAAGCATGCGCGGTTGCCCTAACAATGGCGTCTGACATCGCCATCACGCGGCTTAACGGGGTGTTTTGCAGAATCGCATATTTCCTGGCACCCGATTCGTTCACAATGCCGGCAATGCCAAAGTCCCCGACCGGGGGAAGGTGTTTGCCGATGGAAGCCCCGGGCAGCAGCGGCCCCGTCGTCACTTGAAATTTGCCGATCGATTCGCGTTTGCCGAGAGCGGCATCAATGGCGATGATTTTGTCCTGCTCCGTGGCGGACCGAAGCATCTCCGTCACCAAAGACGGCAGCGTATTCGCGTCGCAAGGAAGCTCGAGCGTTCCGATCACGCGGTCAAAGCCCGCCTTTACCAGCCCGGTGCCGACAAGCGGCCCTAACGCGTCACCGGTGGAGCGGTCCGTGCCGATACATAGAAACACCGCGTTCTCCGGTCCGATCTTCTGCCGAATGTGCAGCAGCACCTTCATCAACCCTTCCCCATCGACCGTTGTCCAATATTCCATAATGACCCTCCTCCCCATTCTTCTAACCGAGCAATCTGACTGCATCCATGATACAATGAAACAAACCTTGTGGAAAGGACTGTTGTATCTGTGGACTTAACGAAAGCTACTCCCGAAAACGCCGAATATATGATGACTCAAATTACGACGAAGCTGCGGATGGCGACCGGCGGAGCCCTAAAATCCGGCGGCATCAACGAATCGCAGTACGAGGATTTAAAGGATATTTACGATATGGTTATGAGCAAGGAGCGGTTCAGCATCAGCGAGATTGAGGCGATCGTTTCCGAATTGGGCAAATTGCGCAAAGCGTAAGAGGTGCCGACGTTGACCAAAGATGATCTCCCTGCTGACTTTATTGCAAAAATGAATTCCCTGCTTGGCGCTGAAACCGAGGCGTTCTTACATAGCTATGATGAGCCGAAGGCGCAAGGGCTGCGCGTGAACCTGTTGAAGATTTCACCTGAACAGCTGCAAGGGATTGCGCCCTTCCCTCTCGAGCCGGTGCCGTGGTGCCGCACGGGCTTTTATTACGACGGCGACACCGCATCGCCCGGCAAGCATCCGTTCCATGCAGCGGGACTCTACTATATACAGGAACCGAGCGCGATGTATCCGGCGGAACAGCTCGGAGTTCAGCCCGGTGAGAAGGTGCTGGACCTATGCGCGGCGCCAGGCGGCAAAACAACCCACCTCGGCGGCGCTATGGCAGGCCAGGGCTTGCTCATCGCGAACGAATATGAAGCGAAACGCGCGAAGGCGTTATCCGAGAATGTCGAGCGGCTCGGCTTGGCGAATTGCATCGTGCTGAATGAGACTCCGGAGCGCCTTGCCGACCGCTTCCCCGGTTATTTCGACCGGATTCTCGTCGACGCGCCTTGCTCCGGCGAGGGGATGTTCCGCAAAGATCCGGAAGCTGCCGGCTACTGGAGCCTAAGACATGTGGAGTCTTGCGCCGCGATTCAAGCCGGCGTGCTGGACGCCGCTTACGCCATGCTAAAGGAGGGCGGCGTGCTCGTATACTCCACCTGTACGTTCTCGCCGGAGGAGAATGAGCGGCAGATTGAAGCCTTGTTAGTACGCTATCCGGATGTAGAGCTGCTCCCGCTCCCCCGCGAGCACGGGGTCTCCCCCGGTGTTCCGGCGTGGAGCGTGAACGGCGATGCGAGGCTGGCCGATACAGCGCGGCTTTGGCCGCAGAAGCTTCGGGGTGAAGGCCATTACGCCGCAATGCTTCGCAAGACGGCGGAAACGCCGCCTTGGAAGGGAAAGACGGCTGGCTCCAACGCGAACCGTCAAGTGCTCGGGCTATACCGTGAGTTTGAGGAGCGGGCGCTGCGGCGGAAGCTGGACGGAACGTTCCAACTCTATGGAACGCAGCTGTACCTCCTTCCGGAAGACGCGCCGGATCCGAGCGGTTTGCGTATTGTGCGGGCAGGGCTTCATCTCGGAGAGGCGAAGAAAAACCGCTTCGAACCCAATCACGCCCTGGCTATGGGAGCTCCTGCAGACCGGTTCGTCCATACCGTGGAGCTTCGTGAGGTTGGCGAGCATGCGGCGGAGGCCTATTTGCGCGGTGAAACGCTGCCCGGCACGGGCGACCGCGGCTGGTGCGCCGTCACCTACGAAGGGTTCCCCATCGGCTGGGGCAAGGAAGCGAAGGGCACCGTGAAAAATTTCTATCCTAAAGGACTGCGCCGATGAAATCACCCGAAGAAGCCTATGCAGAACAGATCGATACCGGTCATCGCCGGAGGCTGGGGCAATATTTTACGCCGAAGCAAGCGGCAGATATGATGGCCCGCTGGATTGCCGAGCATGACGAGGCTGTAACGATCCTTGACCCCGCCGTTGGGTTGGGGATCTTTTTTTCGGTCGTTGATGGAGCGATGTCCTGGCCGGAAATTTACATTTACAGGATACGATGTATGATGGCGTATTTGTTGACGGATGTATCGAAGGAGCTTATGGAGGACAACCGGCGGGATTACGGCGGCGGACTGCGGAAGTTCGAGCCGCATGATATTCAGAACGCGCGGGTTGCGGATGTGGAACAGCTGCCTGCAGCGGTGCGGGAAGAAGTGTTGAACTGCTACCACGCTTACCGGAGCAGTGAGGAGCCAGAGCATCTTGCGCGGTTGAACGCGTTGTTTCTGGAGTTCATGAATGAGGGATGACCCTGCCTGCAGCGGCGGGTTTACCTGATTCAGCCTCCTCCAACGGAAAAACTTCCGTTAGTCATCCATGGGCTGCATTTTCCTCTTAGTCTTGTATCTCATAAACCTATAAAATCCGTAACCAAAAATGATAATGATCACGATTGGCGTAAATTCAGGCATTACGATTAAAGCCATAAGGACATCAGAATAAAGCAAAAAATCTAATACTCCGAACACAAAAATAGAAAGCAATAAGACTTGAATTTTATTGTAGATTAAATATAATCGTGTGGATACACACTTAATCCATCTCAAATTAAAAACCTCTTTCGTTGGTGTTACGGAGTATTACGGTACGATCGTATTGAAAGTTTCAGTTGCAATACAAGCGATGGAGATCGGTCCATCGCTTGTTGCCTAAGGATATTGAGTTGGTAGAGCCTTCATAATGTCTTCATAATTCAGAGCAATAGCAACCTCCAAAATATGTACCGGATTTTGATAGGCATAGGCAATAGGCTAAGTCAATGCGCATAAACAAGAGCAGTCGTCAGGACGCTGACTCCTGACCAACTGCTCTTAGTGCGGCGAAATTTATTCCCCGTTGTACGCTCTCTTCAATGCTGCCAGATCAAATTTCTTCATTCCGAGGAATGCTTTCGTTACTCTCTTGATTTGCTCCGGCGTACCCTCGCTCAGCATCACGTCTAACTCTGCCGGCACAATCTGCCAAGAGACTCCATACTTGTCCTTCAGCCAGCCGCATTGCTCCGCATTCGGTACCGCAGAGAGCCTTTCCCAGTAGTAATCGATCTCTTCTTGCGTTTCGCAATACACCATGAAGGAGACGGCCTCGTTGAACTTGAATTTATGCTCATGTGCGCTGTCCATTGCGGTGAACCATACATTCTCAAGCATGAAATGAGCGGTCATAATCGTTCCTTCTCTGTCAGGCTCCATCCCTTTCGGATAGCGAACCAACTGCCCCAGCTTGGAATTGCGAAATACCGACAGGTAAAAATGTATCGCCTCTTCCGTATTGCCGCATTGATCGCCGACAAACAGCATCGACGGGTTGATCCTAGAGCGTGCTTTGTCTCCTGGATTGTTAAGGAGTAACTGCCACGACAAACCGTACTTATCCTGAATCCACCCGAATCTCTCACTGAAAGGATACTGGTCCAGCGGCATCAGCGCAATACCGCCAACGGACAATTGATTCCAAATCTCATCTAATTTCTCCCTTGCATCGGGATCTCGAGACGGGTCGAAATTCACTGTGAAAGAAATCGACGGGTTGAATTTGAAATAAGGCCCGGCGCTGATCGCCATAAACTTCTGGCCCCAGACCTCGAACGTGACCGTTTCGCTATCGCCTGATGGCGTGTCATGCAATGTGGTTACATTCGTAATTTTGGAGTCAGGAAATATAGAGGTGTAAAATTCAGCCGCTTCCTTCGCGTCTTTGTCATACCACAAATGCGGAACGATTTTCTGCGAGTCTATTGTCATTACGATTTCCTCCATATGGAATAAATTGGCTATCCTATCTATTATACGCCGTCTTTCCGCTGCATAAACGACACTGGTTGCCGAGCAAAGAAAACGGAGAAGCTTCTGCTTCTCCGGATGTGGCATGACTATACTTTCTTCACAAACTCTGATTTCAATTTCATCGCTCCAAAGCCGTCGATCTTGCAATCAATATCGTGGTCGCCGTCAATGAGGCGAATGTTTTTGACCTTGGTGCCAATTTTCAATACGGAGGAAGTTCCTTTCACCTTAAGATCTTTAATGACGGTTACCGTATCTCCATCGGATAACACATTCCCATGGGCATCGGTTACGACCTTCCGATCTTCGGTGCTTGCGCTTTCCGATTGTAAGCTCCATTCATGAGCACATTCCGGGCATACCAACAGTGTCCCGTCTTCGTAAGTATATGGTGAGTTACATTGCGGACAGTGGGGTAACGTAGACATGATGATCTTGTTCTCCATTTCGATGTATTGTTTCTATCCATTCTGGCATAGTCGATATGGAATGACAACCGCCTCTAACCATGGTAACGGACAAACCGGCCTCTTAGGAGACGAAATCATAGAATGCGAGATTCTGACGGACACAGCGTACCCTTAGCTGCAGAGAGTTGGGCTTGGCGCCCTGTTTCAAGGTTGTAAGCGCCTCTGACGTCCGTTAGAAATTCGGATTGGTTCATTTCGGCCTGTAAGGGTCGCTTGTGACCGTTACACGTCAGACCTGCTGTGGAGCAAAGCCTGCCGAGCGCAGGAAGGCAGCGAAGGCCGCTTGCCCTTGCGCATCCTCTTTGAACACACCGGCGTCGGAAAGTACGCGGAGGAAGATTCGTCCGACTTCATCCTGCAGAAGCCTATCCGCCGCCGCTTCGTTCAACGAAGTGCCGTGCTCGCGAAGAAGACGATCCACCCACTCCTTATGCTTGTGGAGCGGATGCACCGGATCGGTGCGCCACCCATCATCGGACGATGTGCCGCTGAGCAGCGCCGCAATCCCCGCCAGCTCCTCCTTCAACCGCCCCGGGAGCACCGCCAGACCCATCACCTCGATTAAGCCGATGTTTTCCTTCTTAATATGATGCAGCTCCTTGTGCGGATGGAAGATGCCCTCGGGATGCTCTTCGCTTGTGCGATTGTTGCGCAGGACGAGGTCGAGCTCGTAGGAGCCGTCTGCCGCCATTCGGGCGATCGGGGTAATGGTATTATGCGGCGTCCTGCCGGAGAAGGCGCGGATGCCGACCGATTCGTCACTATAACCTCGCCAAGCCGCGAGCAGCGCGGAGGACGCTGCCTCTAGCTGATGCCGGTCAGCACTGTTCAGCCGAATGACAGACATCGGCCACTTCACGACTCCTACGCGTACCTCCGGATAGGCTGAACAAGTGAAATGCGTGACTACAGGTGCCTTCTCTACCGGGAACACATGCCTGCCGCCCTGAAAATGATCATGATTTAAAATCGAGCCGCCGACGATCGGTAAATCCGCATTCGACCCCACAAAGTAATGCGGGAACTGCTCCAGAAAATCAAACAAACGACGGAAGGTCGCGTCGGAAATTTGCATCGGCACATGCTGTGCGTTCAGCACGATGCTGTGCTCGTTATAGTACAAGTATGGCGAGTACTGGAAGCACCAAGGCTCGCCGTCCAGCTCGAGCGGAATGACGCGAAGCGTCTGGCGCGCCGGATGGTTCAACCGTCCGGCATAGCCGACGTTCTCCACACAAAGCTGGCACTTCGGGTACCCGACACTCGGCGCATTCTTTAAGAGCGCAATCTCGCGCGGGTCCTTCTCCGGCTTCGACAAGTTCACAGTAATTTCCAAATCTCCATAATCCGTAGCCGTACGCCAATATAAATTCCGCTTGATGCGGTTCATTTTCACATAGTCCGAATGGATCGACAGCTCATAAAACCAGTCGGTTGCTTGCAAGATCCCCGCGGTATCGCGGATGCGTCGAAACCGTTCCGCCACCTCCGAAGGACGCGGCACCAAGCAGCCCATCAGCAATGTATCAAATAAATCCCGATGGGTACCCGTATTCTCCTTGAGAATTCCCGCTTCCGCCGCGTAGTCGAGCAGCGGTTCCAGCACCTCGGCCGCGGAGGAAGGGAGTTCGCCGTCCACGATACCGTCATACGGCTCATCCAACCGAAGAAGATGCAGCAGCAGATTGCGGCAATATACCACATCCTGCGGGTCCACTAGCTTCTTATCAACGGCGAAGGCGAGCAGCCTCTCCACTTCGCGGGCCGGGTTCATTCTTCATAACCTGCCGGATGGGATTGATGCCAACGCCATGCGCTCGCGATGATGTCTTCCAGCGACGCCCGCGATGGGCGCCAGCCGAGCTCTTCCATCGTCCGCTCCGAGGACGCGATCAGCACGGCCGGGTCGCCGGCGCGCCGCGGCTGAACGACAGCCGGAATCGGATGCCCCGTGACGCGGCGCGCGGCTTCCACGACTTCGCGGACGGAGTAACCCTTGCCATTGCCCAAATTGTAAATGCCGCTCTCGCTGCCGCCCCGCAGCTTCTTAAGCGCGAGAATGTGCGCGTCCGCCAAATCCTGCACGTGAATATAGTCGCGGATGCAAGTGCCGTCCGGCGTCGGATAGTCGTCGCCAAACATCGCAATCGACTCCCGCTGCCCTAGAGCAACCTGCAAAATGATCGGGATCAAATGCGTCTCCGGCTGATGATCCTCCCCGATGAGCCCGCTCTCATGCGCGCCTGCCGCATTAAAGTATCGCAGTGATATATATTTGATGCCGTGGGCGGTATCAAACCAGCGCATCATTCGCTCCATCGCGAGCTTCGTCTCGCCATAAGCGTTCGTCGGCTGCGTCCGGTCGCTCTCCTGAATCGGAACCCGCTCCGGATCGCCGTAGGTCGCCGCCGTCGAAGAAAACACGATGCGCTGCACGCCCGCCTCCTTCATCCGCTCGAGCAAGCATAACGTACCGTACACATTGTTGTGATAGTACTTCCCCGGGTTACTCATGCTTTCGCCAACGAGCGAGTTCGCCGCGAAGTGGATGACCGACTCGATCTCATGCTCCGCAAACACCCTTTTCAACGCCGCTTCGTCCCGTAAATCGCATTGAATCATTTTGCCGCCTAATACTGCCTTCTTGTGCCCTGTCTCCAAGCTGTCAACGACGACAACCTCTTCGCCTCGGGACAGCAGCTCCGCTACCGTATGCGAGCCGATATAGCCCGCGCCTCCTGTGACTAGTACTGCCATCTCTTCACCCCGTCTCCGATGTCCGCGACATAGAATGCCGCCGTAAGTCCTGTGCGCCGGTTATAATTTGCCCCGACCTCCGCCTTGAATGCTTCGATCGCGTCCTTATGCACCAACGAGATTGTACAGCCGCCAAAGCCCGCCCCCGTCATGCGGGAGCCGAGGGTGCCTTCGATCTTCCTCGCCTCTTCGACGAGCACATCCAATTCCTCGCAGCTTACTTCGTACAAATCCCGCAGGCTTTCGTGGGACGCGTTCATCAGCTGGCCGAATTCGGCCAAGTCATCCCCGCGCAACGCCGCAACCGCCTTCTTCACCCGATCGATCTCCTCGACGACATGACGGGCGCGACGCCGAACCGTTCCGTTCTGAATGAGGTCTTGATTCGCCTCAAACTGCTCCAGGGTTAGCTCCCCGAGCAGCTTCAATCCTGGAATGCCCGCTTGCAGCGCCGTCACAGCCCACTCGCATTGCGAACGGCGCTCATTATAGGCAGAGTCCACAAGCCCCCGCCGCTTATTCGTATTCGATATGACGAGCCGGTAATCCCCGCTTCGGAACGGCACCAGCTCATACTCCAATGTATCACACATGAGCAAGATCGCGTGATTCATTTTCCCGTTCGCCACCGCAAACTGATCCATAATGCCGCAGTTGACGCCGATGAATTGATTTTCTACCTTCTGCGCCAGCTGAGCCAGCTTCACGGTATCAACAGGCTCCTTGCCTTCCATCGCGAGCAGCCCGTAGCCGGTGACCACTTCGATCGAAGCGGAGGATGACAGTCCCGCTCCGTTCGGAATTTCTCCGTAGTACAGAATGTCGTAGCCGCGCCGGAAGTCGGTCAGCCCCTCTTTCAAGAGGAAGGCGGCCATGCCGAGCGGATAGTTCCTCCAGTCCTGCTCTTTGCGGTATGTAATGTCATCTATGGAAAAATGTTGGGTTCCCCCTGGAAAATTCAGCGACGCTAGGCCTATAGTTTTGTCGGTGCGCGGGCGGATGAGCATCGCCGTGCCGAAGGTGAGCGCCGCCGGGAATACAGGACCTCCATTGTAGTCGATATGCTCTCCAATTAAGTTCACGCGGCCTGGGGCATGAAATACGGCGATTTCTTCACTGCTTGTTCCATATAACTCAATAAAATGCGAGGACAATTGATGCAGGTCCATCCGAATCTCCCTTCCTACGTTACGGATTATATGATTAGTATAGGAGATTCGACGCGGTTGTCATATGGAATCTTGTTAGAGGGATATGGATGAATGTGATATAATCCTGGATTTCCGGGGATCGGAACGGGGAGTTTTCGGGGAGGCGCGCCGGGTTTTCCGGCGCACCTGCGTTGAAGAGGCTTTACTGGTTTCTTATTTCTTGCAATCTATCGACATTCAACTTAATGCTTTCCGCTATATCTCTGTCAAACTGTTCTTGTTCTACGGTTAACCACCGTACCCCGTTGCTTTGAGCCGCTGCAACAATCCCTTCAATATCGACAAATCCGTCGCCGAGTACGGTATTCATAAACTTGCCCGGCTCGACTTCCTTACCGTCTTTCATATGAACGGATACGATGCGTTCCTTGTACTTTTCGATCATCGCTTTCGCATCCCTCTTACCCAGTTCTACCCAGTAACAATCCAGTTCCATTCGTACCAGTTCCGGATCCGTATTCTCAAAAAGATAATCAAACAACGTCGTACCATGGAACGGCTCGAATTCGAACGCGTGGTTGTGATAAGCAAATTTCATTCCTTCAGCAGCGCATTTCGTCCCGAGCTCGTTAAACAAGCGGACGAGTTCAGCGGCATCCTCCGGTGTTTGCCTCATCTCTTCAGGCAAGTATGGACAGATAATCAGATCATTGCCGATTTGTTTGTTGTAAGCAATGATCTCCGAGAAGCTGTCGCTCATCAACTGCTCAATGCCAACATGAGCTCCCGCAACGGATAGCTGCTTTTCGTCCAGTACGTCCTTTACCTCCCGAGCATCGGTACCATAGAAGCCCGCAAATTGCACAGCGTCATAACCAAAATCGGCTACTTGCCGAATCGTACCCAAGAAATCTTTCGCCGTAAGTTCCCGGACGGAATAAAGCTGCAGCGCAATGTTCCCCATTCTTGTTCAT
>Ga0182742_1004501_pt1 | contig 12587 bp, 13 predicted proteins | sample eDN5th37CBELigMG_FD_128880 | JGI IMG/M metagenome (GOLD analysis project Ga0182742, IMG submission 128880) | Enriched Miracle-Growth compost microbial communities from Emeryville, California, USA - eDNA 5th pass 37_C BE-Lig MG (version 2)... ... | reverse complement strand
ATAGCAAACACCAATGCCCCTAAAAATAACCAAAGCATCCTAGCATTATTTAATGAAATAGCCATCGACCCGATTAATAAAATGAAAATAATGTCCCTTAATACCAGATTCATTGTACTTGCTTGTAAGCCCTGTATGGTCACTTTCCCAAGTAAGAAAAAGACATAGCTTAAAAAGAATAATGCCATTGGTATCCCCCACTCAGCAGAAAGCTGTAAAAATGTATTATGGGCGACATTATTATAATTGAACAGCTCGTTAGCGACCGCTGTATATGTACCAACCCCCACACCAATTAACGGTGAAAGCTGAATGACTTTGAACGCAGCAATCCAGGTGGCTTCTCGACCTGAACCTCCTTCTGAAATAGCTGTATTAAAATCTGTTAATAGAGAATACACACGGCCAAAAGAAGGGATGCTTGAAGCAATATTATTTAGTAATGATCCTAAAAATTGCAAAGCGAGTGGAGCTAGCAAAGCTAAAAGGGTGATTAGGAACAACTGAGAAATTAGTACGACTAGCCTTTTTCTTGTTAAGAATAAATACTCTAATAACCGGAAGGAAAAGTAGCACCCCAAGGTGACCATTCCAGTTTTAGAACCAGAAGTTAAAACTGATAAAAGAATAATGATAATAGCTAGGAACTTAAATCGAGCGTTCATACTTATTGACCTAGTTAAATAAACAAGAGAGGTAATTTGCAAAACGGAGAAATAATTAGGGTCAATCATTAAACCTCTGAATCTAGTTCCAGCAAAAAATAAAAGATCTCTAAATAAACCAATATTAAGTATCGTAAAAACAATCCCCACTGCCCCTACTAGAAGCCCAAACATGGAGTACCATTTAACAGTTTGCTTGATTAAATTTAATTGCGATAAATTATATCCAATCAGGAAATAGACAAAGCTAGCTACTAGCTTTAGATAATCACTTGCGATCCCAACAGGACGGACATGAATGAAATATTTACCCGGAATATAAAAGGAAGCTGTCACCAGCACAAGCATAGATATAACGAAAAAAAAGATTAAGGGGCTGATTGGAATTAAAAATTGTTTCTGGATGACTAAAATTACCACCATAAACAAACAAAAGAAATCAGCCAACGATAGATTAACTCCAAACATCACGCTAGATTGATGCATTAATATGGAAGTAAAAAAAAGGAAAAGGGTAAATGGAATTTTCTCTGTATGGTTACTAATATTTAGTTGAAGTGTATTCTGCATATGTGTATTCCACCAACCTTCCTAACCCACAAACAAACATCAGAAGATCCCCATAAATCTTTTTCTGATCTGAACGGGTTGCTTAACATACAGGCTTTGGCCAAGCATAACCAGCTGAGCATTTTCAACAAAATGATAGGCAGTTTGTTTTCCAAACTTAGCTGTAACACTATTTAAAGCCTGTTGAAGTGAAAAGCCCCTTGTACGAACATTGTGGGCATCCGATGCGATAAAGTGAGCTAAATGATGTTCAATCAATCTTTCTGAGAATGTCTTTACCTTTTTACTAAACTGTCCTAAAATACTTCCCGAGGTGATTTGAGTTAACGCTCCTTCTTGAACCAGATTATAGAGTAATTCAGGATTTTCAATAATCTCTCTATTTCGTTCTGGATGTACAATAATTGGAGTGATTTCCTTTAACAGGAGTTCATACACCACATCATGGGTATAGGTAGGAACCTCACCTGTAGGCAGTTCTAATAATAAATAACTCCCTTTATTATCAAGTGTTAACACTTCATTCCTATCGAGCGAATGAAGTAACTCTTGGTGGATCCTCAGCTCTTGCCCTGGATGAACCGTGAGAGGGATATTTTCAGAACGAAAGAGGTTATTGATTCGGATGACACTATCGATAATTTCCACTTTTGAATTTTCGAATCGACCATTTAAATGATGAGGTGTTGCAAATACATGCGTAATACCAGCTTCTACTGCTGCATTTGCCATTTTTAATACCTCTACTTCATCCGGAGGACCATCATCAACACCAGGTAAAATATGACAGTGTAAATCAATCATCTGCTAGCCTCCTAGTTTAAGAATAATGTCCGTAATAATCACTCACCTTCATTTCCACAGAATTTATTACCACCCCTAACATTTGCGAACCTGTTTTTTCAAGAAGCCCTTTTGCTTTTAGAGCACGATCTCTTCTAGTTTTTCCACTTGAAATCACCATGACCACACCATCACATTTATTAGCAATGTTTTGTGAATCAGCCACAGCAAGAATCGGAGGTGTATCGTAGACGACATAATCATAATCCTCTTTTAATTCCTTCATCACCATTTCCATCGACTTAGAATCTAATAGTTCTGAAGGATTGGGAGGAACCGGACCGCTTGTTAAAATATCTAGGTTCGGAATATCAATGGTTGAAATCGCATTTACCAAACTACAATCCTTCGTCAACACCGTTGTTAGACCATCCATATTACTTAAATTAAAAGCATAGTGAATGGTCGGTTTCCTTAAATCCACATCTACTAGAATGACCCTTTTTCCCTTTTGCGAGAGGACAATAGCAAGATTTGCTGCTGTAGTAGATTTCCCTTCATTTGGATCAGCAGAAGTGACCAACATAGATTTGATTTCTCTATCCACTGATGAAAAGTGGATATTATTCCTTACCAAACGATATTGTTCATTAATGGGTGATCTTGAATTATTAAGAGCAATCAATTGAATTTTTCTTTTTTCATTTTTTCTCATTTTACGACTCAAATGTCTCCCCCCTTACTTTCCTTGAAACAACAGGTTGAGCAATACCCGTCTTTGAGACTTTTTGAATAGAACCGAGTACTGGAAGTCCCAAGTATGTAATGACATCATGATCATCCTTTAAGGTCGTATCCAATAACTCGATAAGTAAGGCTATTCCCATTCCCCCCATCAATCCTACAATTAATGCAATGGCCACATTAAAAAACATATTAGGTTTTACTGGAGTGGGATTCTCCTTTAATTCTGCTTCGGCGAGAATACTAACATTATCAACTCTCATAATTCCTTCTATCTCATTTTGAAAGGTTCTCGAAACAGCATTGGCAATTTCTACTGCACGGCTAGCATCACTGTCCTCAACAGTCAGCGAAAAAACCTGAGAATTTTCCTGGCTATTAATCGTAATTCTACTGTTAAGCTGATCGACGCTTTGGGTAAGATTAAGGTTATCAATGACCTTCCCAAGAATGGCAGGACTTTTTATAATCACTCCATACGTATTAATCAGTTCAACATTATCACTCAGTTGACTTAGATCAATTTGATTCTCAGAATTTTTTTGATTTACTAGAATTAATGTAGTTCCTTGGTAAACAGGAGTTAGAAGATAATAAGTGATGGCTCCACTAATCAACGGAGCTAGTATAGTTAAAAGGATGATGGTCTTCCATCTCTTTTTTAAAATTAAAAGTAAATCTATTAAATTAACAGTCTCATTCATATGCTCCTCCAAGAATGTTTGTATTTAGCGAATTATGAAGTTCTGTTTTCATTTATGATTCCTTGTAGCTAGTTCGTTTTTACTCATTATTTAGAAATCACCTTTTTAATACATTCAATTACTCTCTGTTGGTCTTCATTGTTCATATTAGAGCCCGATGGCAAACAAAGTCCGGTTTCAAAGAGTTTCTCTGAAATGCTTTCCTCCATGCTATGTGAGAAATACTTATATCCCTCAAATAGAGGTTGAAGGTGAAGTGGCTTCCAAACAGGTCTTGCTTCAATATTTTCCTTTTCTAATGCATGCAAAAGATCATTGTTGGATACTCCAGAAACTTCTTCATTAACGGTTAGTGCCGTTAACCACCTATTCGATAGCGTATTTTCTAATTCTGGCATAAATGAAATCCCAGGGAGATGTGATAGTTCTTCGAAATAAGTGTTATAAATAGCTCTTCTTTTTTCTACTCTGGTATGTAACACCTTTAGTTGACTTCTACCAATTCCAGCTAAAATATTACTTAAACGATAGTTGTAACCAAGTTGACTGTGTTGATAATGTGGGGCTGGGTCTTTCGCTTGAGTAGCTAAAAAGCGTGCCTTTCGTAATGCCTCGGTATCATTAGAAATAAGCATCCCCCCACCTGAAGTGGTAATGATCTTATTTCCATTAAAGGAATAAATACCAATATCTCCAAAGGTTCCACTTGCTTTCCCCTTATACAAAGAACCTAAAGACTCTGCGGCATCTTCAATCATTGGAACAGAATAGCTTCGACAAAGAGAAACAAGCTCATCCATTTTGGCTGACTGGCCATATAAATTTACGATAATAACTGCTTTTGGAAGCTTATTCTTTTTAAGTGCATCTTTGAAAGCTTGCTCAAGTGCTATCGGAGACATATTCCAAGTATCGAGCTCGGAATCAATGAAAACCGGCTCAGCTCCAAGGTATAGAATCGGATTTGCAGTGGCCACAAAGGTTAAACTTGAACAGAAGACAGTATCCCCTTTAGCCACCCCTAATAAAGAAAGAGCCAAGTGAATTGCCGCAGTTCCCGAGCTCACTGCAACGCCTTCCTTGACTCCTACATAATTGGCTATTTCCATTTCAAAAGCATCGACATTTGGTCCTAACGGAGCAATCCAATTCGTTTCAAATGCTTCTTTAATATAGTCCATTTCAGCTCCACTCATATGAGGCGAAGAAAGAAAGATTCTTTTATTGATTGTCGTATGGATCAAATTAACCACTCTCTCTTTCCTTTTTCTTAGTTCCTTCGAAATCAGGTTCATGTAAATTTACATCAGCTGATTGAACCACCTTTATAAAGGTTAGCCAGAGTATTTTTAAATCTAGTAAAAGGGATTGATGTTGTACATACCATAGATCAAGTTCGAATTTCTCCTCCCATGTAATGGCGTTACGACCATTCACTTGTGCCCATCCTGTAATACCGGGTTTAACCTGATGTCTTTTTGCCTGTTCCTCAGTATATAAAGGAAGGTACTCCATTAATAATGGTCTAGGTCCAACCAAGCTCAAGTCTCCTCGAAGAACATTAATCAATTGGGGCAATTCGTCTAGGCTATACTTTCTTAAAAAAGCTCCAAGACCAGTCACTCTTTGAGAATCAGGAAGAAGGTTTCCGCAGCTATCTCTCCGTTCATTCATACTGCGGAATTTATAAAGGTAAAAAGGCTTTCCATCTAATCCCGGCCGTTGTTGTTTAAAAAATATGGGTGACCCAAGTTTATATTTAATTAAAGGGGGTATTAGTAAAAAAAACGGAAAAAAGATGATTAATAAAAAAATAGCAGCAAGAAAATCGATCATTCTTTTCATCAAGATTCGCCCATCCATTTTATATTTTTTATTCTCCTATAAAGGCCCTAGCTTAACTTGATATTGATAAAGGTTTCTTGCTAGGTGCTTTCTTATTCGCAAGGGTTAGCAGTCTTTCTCTAAGCTCGGCTTTAGTCATTATGGTAAAGTTCTTAAGCAAATCCTCTATCTCATGAATATATAGCTCCGAGGTTTTGCCGATGTAAATTTTCGGATAGATCTGGCGGTCATGAATTTCATCTTCTTTCAGTAGTTCCTCAAATAACTTTTCACCTGGCCTCACCCCAGAATACTCAATGCCTATTTCCTCAACAGATTGACCGGATAGTTTAATAAGGTTTTTAGCAAGATCAACAATTTTCACAGGATCGCCCATATCTAACACAAAAATTTCGCCACCCTTAGCTAAGGCTCCAGCCTGAATCACAAGCTGGGATGCTTCCGGAATCGTCATAAAATAACGAACCATATCAGGATGAGTAACTGTAACAGGTCCTCCCTTTTCAATTTGCTTCTTAAATAAAGGGATAACACTCCCACGACTTCCGAGAACATTCCCAAACCGAACGGCAACAAATCTTGTGGCACTATGATGATTCATCTCCTGAACAATCATTTCTGCCAAACGCTTCGTCGAACCCATAACACTTGTTGGATTCACCGCCTTATCCGTGGAAACCATTACAAATGTGTCTACCCCATTCCAGCTCGCTGCCCTTGCTACGTTCATGGTTCCCATAATATTGTTCTTCACAGCTTCCTCCGGGTTCCGCTCCATCAGAGGAACATGCTTATGAGCAGCAGCATGATAGACGACATCTGGTCGATACGTTTTCATGACTTCATTCATTTTTGTGGCATCCTGCATATCAGAGATTTCTGTAATAAACTGAATGGCTGTATCACCAAATCTTTCTATCAATTCCATTTCAATTGAGTAAATGCTATTTTCACCATGCCCTAGTAAGACTAAGCATGCAGGGTTAAAAGGAGCTATTTGCCGGCAAATTTCTGAACCAATCGACCCTCCTGCACCTGTAACCAAAACTGTTTTTCCTGTAACATATTCTGAGATGCTCTGAAGATCGAGCTGGATTGGTTCTCTTCCCAAAAGATCCTCAACTTGAACATCACGAAATTGTTTAACTGAAACCTTCCCTGTCATTAAATCCTCTAACATCGGGAGAATTTGTGTTTTCGCTTTTGTTTTCGCACACTCTTGAAAAATTATATTCAGCGCCCTTTTGCTGAGTGATGGAATCGCAATTATGATATTGTCGATGTCTAGTTGAATCACCACTTCTGCAATATCATGGACACCTCCTACTACGGGAATTCCCAAGATATCTAGCTTTTGTTTTCTGATATCATCATCAATAAACCCCACTGGCAAAAGATCTGCTTCCTTGTTTTTGCTTAACTGCCTTGCAACCATTGTTCCGGCTGATCCTGCTCCAATAATTAACGTCCGCTTTATGTTTAGATTTTTGTTTATTATTGAGTCTCGGTACAACCTCCAGCAAAATCTAGAACCACCAATTAACAGAATATGAAGCACACCCGTCACAGCTAATAATCTAAAAGTAACCTCTTGAATTAAAATCTGCTGTAAAATGGCGGCAGTAAGAATGGAGCCAGTTACAACTTTAAATATGATTAAAAGTTCTCCAATGCTGGCGTATTCCCATGCCTTTCGATATAAATGAAGTTTAAACGAATACAAATGGTGACTAACCAGGATGACCACCGACATAATCAACATCGGTATCGTTACAACATTCACGGTTGCTTCGACTAAAAATAAACTAAAAAAGACGGCAGTTAAGACAATACAGGAATCAACCAAAAGAAATAACGATAATCTTTGTTTATAGGTCATTCAGTCTCTCCTTCCTAAAACCTTTTTCATATTCCTATTTCTAAGCAATGATTCCTTTATTGTTTTAGCCTAATCTTGTTGTATTCAGCAGGTAGTTAATTTCAATTCTCTAATTGACAGCGACTCAAATATGGGGCTATATCCTTTCTTTAAATATTAAAATCTTTCATTAAAATGCCCCTTGAGACATTTCAATGAAAGGTTTTAATAATTATGGGGCATTCAACCCCCCCTCACATCACACTACCGACGACTCACGTCTAAGGTACAAGACCCACAGCATAACCGAGTGCCTTCATTGATAATGGTAAGAAGACATCACCAGTATTGTTGGTGTTCGGGAAAAACACAACAACAAGACGGAATATTCGGTAAATTAAAGTTAGATTTGTTTCTAGTGGAGCAAAACACCTGAAATAGTAAATGTATATCGTTCTAATTCTTTTTAAAGAACAATTAATCCAAAAAAATATATCATATATACTATTTTCTTTTGGAATTTCCAATAAAATTTGTTCAAATTGAAAAATTATCTAGGTATATCCTCATATTAATTCTTTATAAAGAACGTGTCAATTGATTTTTATTTCACACTAAACATTTTACAGCAGATCAACTCTATTACTTATTCTTAATTTTTTCTAAAGCATCTACCATTGACCTTAATTCCTCTATTGAAATTTTTTTCTTTTCGAGACCCTCATAGAGACTATTCCATAAGTAGTGATAATTGGGATTCCCACCCTCTAGCCTGCTAGCCTTGTTATTAAAAAAATAGGAGATGTCAACATCAAAATAGTGAGCCAATCTTTCTAAAAGTTTTACATTGGGGTTGCGGATTCCCCTTTCAATTTTGGAGAGATTGCTGTAATTAAACTCAAGTACTTCACCCAATTCTTTCAGCGTCATTCCTCTTTGTTTCCTTAACTCTTTTAAACGTTCCCCCAAATACTCCATAACTATCACCTCCTAAAATGATAGACTTCCCACACTCTGTTCTTTAAAAAGAACACGAATTAACTATACCATAAGTTCTCCATGTTGAACATTTCAAACTCCCTGGTTTTCAAGATTTGTTTTTTCCAGTTACATCTCCTAATTAACAAAAAAGAACCTTTAGAAATAAAGGTTCTTGATATCGTTTATAATACAGCATTCCGAAGAATTTCAATTAGCTGCCCTTTATTAGGATAATCGGAGTTTTGAAATTGATCAATCGTTTGATTAATATCATACGCGACACGAACGATGGATGTTTGAAAGCTTTCTTCTGATATATCAACAATTGCATAAGATGCCCTTTTCACCCCGTCAAACGGTAGACCAACACTGCCAATGTTCATAATACATTTTCCATTTATGTAGCGAATGTATGGCCGATGGATATGTGCATATATGAATAAGTCAGCCTCATTTGACATCAATTTTGAAGATAAAGTTTCTTCATTTTCGCTAGGGAGAACAACTTCAAATAAACTTTCTGGCGTTGCATGAAAAGCATGGATCCTAAGTCCATATTGCTCCATTGTTAATTCAATCGGTAAATTTCGAAGATAATCAATGCTCTCCTCAGTTAACTGTGAACAAATCCAATTACGCTCTTTGTTCATCATTTCCAAAGCTTGTTCCGGCACTTCCCCTTGTTTTACTCCACGAACGACCCACTCATCGGCATTTCCTTTGATGACCTCAGAGTTCAATGAACGCACAAGATCCAATGACCGTTGCGGTTCTGGACCTCGGTAGCAAAGATCCCCTAGGACATATATCTTATCAATATTTTTCTCCTTAATATCCGCTAACACTGCGTCTAGTGCATTCGCATTGCCGTGGATGTCGGAGATGAAGGCTAGTTTCATTGTCATTACTCCCTTCTTTTCATTTGTTTCTACTATATAGTATAGCTACTAATTTGAATTCCATAAAGATAACCTGTTATTACTAGTTATGCTCCTTCAAAGAAGTTTCTTAATATTTCCTTTTCAAAGGAAAAACCTTGATTTGAATAATCAAGGTCTTAAGTAAGCTCGACATCTCTCTTTTTACGGTTTAGAAAACGATATATAAGGAAGCCTCCTGACAACATAACTACCCCAACGACAATTAAATTAAACGTATTAGTGGCAGTGTTAGGGAGTTTGGGGCCATCTACAGGTAAAACCCCTCCCATTGTTCCTTCTACATAAAACTTAAATTCAACTTCACATTCAAGTCCTTGGTACTCATTACCTAAATGTGGCGGGAATTCTACAGTAAATGTTAACTCCTCTGTCCCTCCACTAGTCAAAGGACGTGAATCCAATTTCTTGAATTCTCCAAGAGACCCTTTATACAACTCCCTAGACTCATCTGTTACCTTAATTTGCAGCGCCTCATATAATTCATTAGAACCAGATTTCTTATCTGCAGAGAAAAGATAACTAAAATCCTCTGCTCCGCTATTTGACAATTTTAAAGTTCTCGTTGCAGAATCTCCTGGCTTCATATTTGTAATATCAAATAAAACCTTTTCCGGAGTAGTGATAAGATCAATCTTTTGAATCTCAGTCGAAGCAACGGTACTACCATAAGGTAAGGTAATTACTATAATCGTTATTAAATATCCTATAAATATTAAACCAGCTACTCTTCTAAAATTCATCTAATATTCCTCCAGGCAGAAGGTTTAAAATTGGGGTTTCACCCTCCTTCTAATCACTAAACTGACTTTTCTATTTTATCGGAAGCAGTATGCTTCTTTTCTATTTGTGATAGAGTTTGCCAGATGGTGAATCCGGAATATGCAAGTAACAATATACCAGGCAAAACCAAGAGTAGTGCACTTCCTTCTTTGGATTGAGCAAAATTACCAATATAACCAGCGTACGGAATGGTGAACCCCGTATATTCAGCCACAACATTTTCCGAAAGTACTAATTCACTATCTGGAGCATCATTGTTATCGCCTTTAGTTTTATACATTACATGTTCACCGCTTTTAACAACTTCTACTACTCGGTGAGTAATCAGTTTTTCTTGGCTCTCCATGAAGGTAATAACATCGCCCTCTTTAAATCTTGTCATATCTCCTCCAGGTTTGACAGCAATAATTGCACCTGTTAAAAACTCTGGTTCCATCGAACCTGATAATACAGTTTTGATTTGGTATCCAAATAAATCTTGCTCTCCTCCCGAGAATCTGCTAGAAACAACAACAAAGACCATTACTATTAATACTATAAATAAGACAAAGCTAATTAGTCGACTACTCCATTTCATTAATGCTTTCATTTACTCTTCACCTTTCTTTGTAGATTCTATTACTTCGTTGTCTTTATCATTTTGTGTAGTTGATTCTTTTTCTTCTACAGCTTCATTTTTATTACTACCGGGTTTTTCCCCACTATTCTCTACACTTTCTGTCTTTGTAGTATTGTTATCCATTTCACTATCTACTGGTGTTTCATTTTCTTTTTCAATTTTATCCGGAATTGCATCTAACTCTATTGATTCCGATTCTTTTTTGTTTTTCTGATTCTCATTTACTACTTCTTGTTCATTTGTTTGTTCTTCACTAATCTTTTTATCATTCGCAGAAATAGTATTGTCTTCATTCATTTCCTTCTCAGTCATACTAGCATTACAATTAATCATAAATTTTTTACTCCATAGTTCTTTTCGCTCCTCATAGTTATCGTTATATCCTGGGCGTTGGAATACCTTAAATATATAGGATCCATTTTCTTCAGTTAAATAAGTAAGCGTAACAGTTTTTCCGGATTCAATCGGTTGAATTACACCTTCCGCTACTCTACTACCGTTCTCTTTTGGATTTCCGTTATCGACAAAATAAACTTCATATTCCGTTGTACCGATCATACTAGAACCCTTATTTTCTAAATCAATCCTAATCTCAATGGGATCACATTTTTTAATATTTTCTGTTTCCTTTTTCCCCATAAAAGCTAAGTCACTTCCATCCCACCAAGAACCTGAACTAATAGATATATTAGTTGAATCAGAATCACTAAGATAAGCAAATGTATTAGAAGTAAGTGTCCCAACTATTATTAAAGTTGCATACCAAATAGTGAGAATTTGAGTTAAGATCAATAATTTCTTATATTTCTTTCCAAACTTCTTCGATCGTAGATAGCGCATTGTCCATTCCTCCTATGAGAAAAAGCCTTTTATTTACTTTCATCAATCTACAAAATCTTGTAAACTCGTGAAAATAAATAAATGAACAGAAAGGTGAGACACCCTCACCTTTCCTTTTAAAAAAATTACTTCTCTTCACCATCAGTTTGGAATCCTTCGAATGTCCATTCAAGATTTAAATCCAAATTTTGAAGATCATTTTGAGCTTCACCAGTGTCATTAAATCTAAATTGAACATCAAAATTTGCTGTATCGCCGGCACCAATACCATATACTTCTTGAGGTACATCCTCAAAAACAGGATCAACAGTAACCCATTTACCAAAAAGAGGCCAAATAATCCACTGCCAATATTCATATCCTTCTTCTACCATAATTTCTTCAATATTATACTTAGTAGCTAAATCTTCTGGGGTTAAGTCTCTCAAATCTTTCAATGATACTTCAAACAATACTTCGTAAGGCTCATCTCCAGTAGTGTTTTTCAAGAATTGAACATAAAGCTGTTCGGCATATTTATTAGCAAGCGCATTGGAGACTTGTACTCCATCTTTAGTCACAGTATATTTTGTATTTAGATCTACATACTCCATATCCAATGTTCCATTGTTCTGAAGTTCAAATGATCTTGGCATCCAATCCCCTGGCTTTAAGTTTTCCATAGGAACTTGTACAGTTGGATCAACATCTAATACAATTGTTCCCGACGCAAACGTATTTGTTTGTTCTGCAGTATCGCTAAAGTACGCATATGTACCTCCACCGATTAGTGAAATACCTAGTGCTGCTGATGCCAAGCCCATTCCTAATTTCTTTTTAATGCTCATTTTCTCTTCCTCCTCATTTTCCCTGTTTTTCGCTTGTTCTATATTAAGAACCTCACAAATTGAGTATATGAGGATTTTAATAGAAAATAAACCTCTGAATTTCGGCATATTTTCCTAATAAAGAACGTTTATGTGTTAATCTCTCTATTTTTCTCCTAATAACTAACTATTTCGTGATTTTTAACGAACGATTTGTTTATTATAACGAACACCATGGGTATCGTCATTTTTACAAGAAAAATAGATCTACTAATCACTTTTATACTTATTTAAATATACCCTAGAAAGTTAATCCAAAGGATATTCTCCATTCAAATCACCCATAACCAACTATAAAACCCCTACCAATAAACCTGGAAAATAAAGTTAGTGAAAAAGTAACAATTTATATGTTATCATTAAGTTGTTGCTTTTGTGCAAAAACAATGCT
>Ga0182742_1004499_pt1 | contig 12599 bp, 8 predicted proteins | sample eDN5th37CBELigMG_FD_128880 | JGI IMG/M metagenome (GOLD analysis project Ga0182742, IMG submission 128880) | Enriched Miracle-Growth compost microbial communities from Emeryville, California, USA - eDNA 5th pass 37_C BE-Lig MG (version 2)... ... | reverse complement strand
TATGTAGAAAAAGGCAAAAACCGATATCGTGTCGTCGTCTTAGACGACCTTGCGGAAACCGGCAGCGATGTGCTGTTGTCCCAACGGATGGTTGCGCAGCTCATCCAGAAATCCGAAGAAATGCACAAACATCTCGATCAGTACGCAGTTGAAGCTGGCGCAGAACCCGCTGCCCCGCCGAAATCCGAAACGGGTGAAGACAATCCATCCAATTAAGATGAAATCCGCTGCGGCTCGATGTCTGTAATTTTCCCCAGTAAATACACAAGCAACTGTTGATTATGTGAAGACAGGCGGCTTAAATATTCGGTGAGGAACGTTTCCCGAATGTTTAAGCCTCTTTCGCATTCCGCTCTGCCCTTGTCCGTCACATGTATCCACACGATTCTGCGGTCCCGGTCATCCCGGATCCGTTCAATCAATTCGTTCTTCTCCATTCGATCAAGCAGTGTCGTAACTGCCGCCGGAGTCGTCGCTAAAAAATGAATCAGGTCGGAGGGCTTCATCCGGTCCGCTGCAAGTACATATTCCAATACATTCAATTGGCTTTCGGTTAATGTAGGCGCCAATTGTGTCTCCATATGAATACGTAAATCTTTCGTCAGCTTAAACCATAGCTTCGCAAATTCATTCGAGTACATAACTCGTCCCCCCTGAAGAATATTTAACCAAAGTATAGCATTGTCCAAGATGATATTAAAGGTTTAGAGCTTTAATATTTTAAGACATTAATCGATAAAAAAATACCCGGCACGACCCGCTGCGACATGTTTCTACATGAATCGCACGCGGACAATGTCGGGTATACGAATGCTGGCGAAACTTTTTTCAAAAATTTGATTTATTGCGATATGACGGCGATCCGGAGGATGGCTTCCCCTTTTTCCACCGGGATTACCTGTGAACCAACCGAACGGAGATCGGAGATCGGCACGGCATCCGAATGGAAGGAAGCCGTCTTTCCGCCCGTCAAGACGGCCGTCAAGTTCACCGCGTCCTTCACATAGGCCGCTCCCGCGAGATAGGAGCCGTTCGGCTTTACACGCTTGCCTTCCTTAAACTCGAAGGTTGCGACACCTTTGCCGCCTCTTCCCTGGGTGTTATAGTCCGCTAGAAGCGTTCGCTTGCCATATCCGATGTCACTGATGACAAGCACTTCTCCTTCATCGTTGTCCACTGCCATAGCCGCAATCACTTCGTCGTCTTCTTTCAACGTGATCCCTTTCACACCTGCGGTTGCGCGTCCCATCGTACTGACCTCTTCTCCTGAGAAGCGAATGCTCTGCCCGTTCTTCGTCACGATCACAATATCCTTCATCTCAGGCCCATCCAACCATACGGAGATGACTTGATCCTCTTTGCCGAGCTTCACGGCGGCCACCGCCGTCGTACGGTTCGTAGCGTAATCCTTCAGCTCCGAGCGCTTCACCTGTCCGCGCTTGGTGGCGAAGACGATCGTCCGTCCCGCTTCTTGAATATCCTTCACAGGAATAATGGAGACGATGGCGTCTTCCTTCTCAATCGGGACAACATTGACTAACGCCGTACCGTTGTCCTTCCACTTATATTCCGGGATCGAGTGAACCGGGAGCATAAAATATTGTCCCTTGTTCGTAAACAGCAACAGGTTATCCAATGTGTTCACTTCGAGCACGTTCCGGATGAAGTCGCCTTCCTTCACGCCCGCAGACTCAAGCTCCCCGCCGGAACGTGTAAAGCTCAGCATGCTCGTTCGTTTAATATAGCCTTCATCGGAGAGCGTTACCAGCACATCCTCCGCGGTTACCATAACCTCGAGGGAAACCTTCAGCTCTTCAACCTCGTCTTGAATTTCCGAGCGCCGGTCAATCCCGAACTCATCGCTGATTTCCTTAAGCTCTTTCTTAATAACGCCTAACAGTTGCCGCTCGCTGCTAAGAATGCCCCGAAGCTTCGTGATCGTCTTGCGAACCTCATCCAGTTCCTTCTCGATCGTATTGATTTCCAGATTCGTCAATCGGTAAAGCTGTAAGGTAAGGATGGCGTCAGCTTGCCGCTCCGTAAAGCCGTATTCCGCAATCAAATTGTTCTGCGCGTCTTGGCGGTTTTTCGATCGGCGAATGGTAGCGACAACCTCATCGAGAATGTTCAGCGCCTTCGCCAGACCTTCGAGGATATGCTCCCGATCCTCCGACTTCTCCAAGTCATAGCGGGTCCGCCGTGTAACGACATCCTTCTGGTGCTCAATATACGCAACGAGCATCTCCTTCAGTCCGAGCTGCTTCGGCGTTTTGTTCACGATCGCAACCATGTTGAAGTGATAATTCACTTGCAGATCCGTCTTTTTCAGCAGGTAGTTGAGGATCCCTTGCGCATCAGCGTCCTTCTTCAGTTCAATAACAATCCGAAGGCCGTTGCGTCCGCTCTCATCGCGAACCTCTGCAATCCCCTCAACCTTCTTCTCCAAACGCACATTTTCCATCGCGGTTACGAGCTTCGATTTCACGACGCCGAACGGAATTTCCGTAATGATAATTTGCTGCTTGCCGCCGCGGAGATCCTCGATCTGCGTTCTAGCGCGAATGAACACTCGGCCTTTCCCCGTCTTGTACGCTTCCCGAATGCCGTCGGTGCCCATCACAATGCCGCCTGTCGGAAAATCCGGTCCGCGTACGATTTCCATTAAATCTTCCACAGTGACGAACGGATCGTCAATGACGCGGATGCAAGCATCGATGATTTCACGCAAGTTATGCGTCGGAATTTCCGTGGCGAAGCCGGCCGAAATGCCGCTGACGCCGTTCACCAACAGATTCGGAAATCTGGAAGGCAAGACAGACGGTTCTTTCGCCGTGTTGTCGAAGTTATCGCGGAATTGGACGGTCCGCTTCTCAATATCCCGCAGCAGCTGCATCGCAATCTTCGACAGCCGCGCCTCCGTATAACGCATAGCCGCGGCCGGATCATCGTCTTGCGAGCCCCAGTTGCCGTGGCCGTCCACCAACGGATGCGCCATCTTCCAAGGCTGCGCCATCCGCACCATACCTTCATAGATGGAGCTATCCCCGTGAGGATGATAATTCCCCATCACGTCCCCGACAGTCTTCGCTGATTTCCGGTACGGCTTGTCCGGCGTGTTGCCCGATTCGTACATCGCATATAAGATCCGGCGCTGTACCGGCTTTAATCCATCACGCACATCGGGGATCGCGCGGTCCTGAATGATATATTTCGAATACCGGCCGAAACGTTCCCCCACAATCTCTTCCATAATGACAGGCAAAAATTGTTCAGACGTACTCACATCATCACCTAACCTAACTTGGCCATAAGTTTATTCTTCGTATTCCGTAAAATCGACATTCTCGATAATCCAACGCTTCCGCGGATCAACCTTGTCGCCCATCAACGTGGAAACCCTGCGTTCCGCCTTCGCCGCATCCTCGATCTTCACTTGATAGAGCACGCGTGTCTCCGGATCCATAGTGGTTTCCCACAGCTGCTCGGGATTCATTTCACCTAATCCCTTGTAACGCTGGAGTTCTATGTTTTTGCCGCCAAGCTCTCTGGTAAGCTCCGCCAGTTCTTCGTCGGAATAAACGTAACGCACCTTCGCTTCGCCGCGGCTCGACTTCTTCGCCGTCACTTTGTACAGCGGCGGGCGTGCGATATATACCATCTTCTCGTCAATGAGCTTCTTCATATACCGGTAGAAGAAGGTCAGCAGCAACACTTGGATATGCGCGCCGTCCGTATCGGCATCGGTCATAATAATAATTTTGCCGTAATTGGATTCGGTCGGATCGAAATCCGGACCGATGCCCGCTCCGATGGCAGCGGTGATCATCCGATACTCTTCGTTCTTCATAATGTCAGCAAGCTTTGCCTTCTCCGGGTTTAACGGCTTGCCGCGAAGCGGAAGAATCGCCTGATGGCGAGGATCGCGCCCCTGCTTCGCTGAACCGCCCGCGGAGTCGCCCTCTACAATAAACAGTTCGTTGCGGGCATAATCCTTGGACTGAGCCGGTGTGAGCTTGCCGCCAAAGTTGCTGCCCTCGCTCTTATTCCGCTTCCCGCTTCGCACATCCTCCCGCGCTTTGCGGGCCGCTTCGCGAGCTTTGGCAGCTTGCACCGCTTTCCTCAAAATCATCTGGGCAACCTGCGGATTTTCCTCGACGAATACCGCAAGCTTGTCCGACACAATGGAATCAACGGCACTGCGGGCAGATGCGCTGCCAAGCTGATCCTTCGTCTGGCCGACGAATTCCACATCGCCCATCTTCAGGTTGATAACGCACATCATCCCTTCCCGGAGATCGGAGCCTTCAAGGTTTTTCTCCTTCTCCTTCAGAAGGCCCGACTTCCTGGCGTAATCGTTCATTATGCGCGTATAAGCCGTCTTAAATCCGGTTTCATGCGTACCGCCGCCGCGCGTCGGGATCGCGTTGACGAAGGATAAGATCGTCTCCGTATAACCGTCGTTATACTGGAACGCGACTTCCACCTCAATATCTTCCTTTTCCCCGTAAAAATGAATGCACTCCTCGTGCAGTACCGTTTTCCCCTCATTCAAGTACCGTACAAATTCGCTTGCTCCGCCTTCGTACATGAACTCGGCTTCCTCGCCCGAACGCTCGTCCTTCAGCACGATCTTCAGTCCTGAATTTAAGAAAGCCAGCTCCTGCAGACGTTCATACAAGGTGTCATAGCTAATATTGGTGTTCCCGTGAAACACTCGCGCATCGGGTTTGAACGAGACCTTCGTGCCGGTTTTCCTCGTATTGCCGAGCACTTCTAACCCGGTTACAGGCTCACCGACATGCTCCTTGCCCGCTGTGTCCACCCAATATTCAAAGCGCTGCCTATGAATTTTGCCTTCGCGATAAATTTCTACCTCAAGCCATTCGGAGAGCGCATTCGTTACGGACGCCCCGACGCCGTGCAGGCCGCCCGACTTCTTGTATCCGCCTCCACCGAACTTTCCGCCCGCATGAAGCACCGTGTATACAACCTGCGGCGTCGGGATTCCCATCTTGTGCATACCCGTCGGAATGCCCCGGCCATTGTCCTCCACCGTGATCGATTGGTCCTTATGTATCGTCACAGCGATCCGATCGCAATATTTCGCCAGATGCTCGTCCACCGCGTTATCGACAATCTCCCAGATTAAATGGTGTAATCCTGAGGACGTCGTGCTGCCAATATACATGCCCGGCCGCTTCCGAACCGCGGTGAGCCCTTCTAAAACTTGTATATCGTCCGCTCCGTAACTGTCCGTGCCCGCCTTCGACGGCGGCGCATCCTGGAACAAATCGAGCTGTTCAACCATGATGTTCCCCCTAATCTCACTATCGAACAAACAATTCTGCCTTATTTTAGTTCATATTGCCCTATTTCGTAAACAGTTGGTAAAAAGATGATGAAAAAATAAGCGTATTCTTAAAGAGTAGTCAATTTCGGCAAAGTTTTCAAATTGGGAAGGGAATTGCGTACGTTTCGCCGCTCCGCAGCGCCGGATTTCACCTGATCAGTTATTCCCGAAGCACGTTAGTACCGCGTCAAACTGTATCCTATCGCCACCCCCTAGCGCCAGATTTCACTTGGTCAGATGGGCTGTCCAGAAAAACATTGAAATGGGAACGCATGTTTGGTAAAATATAGGCATGATTCCTGATTCGGAGGCGGTTACAATGGACGATATCATCGCTTTCTTCTTCAATAAGAAATGGCCGAACGGATTCTCCTGCCCGAGTTGCGGTTGTGGCGAGTACCTATACGATTCGCACTCGGCGTCTGCCTCTGTATCAATGCCGGTTCTGCAAGCATCAGACGACAGTGACATGCGGAACGATGATGGAGAAAAGCAGAACTCCCCTTGATAAATGGGCCGATGCGCTTGAAATACTTTCGTATACGAACGGCGTTAACGCAATTCAGCTGTCCAAGATGATCGGAATATCGCATACGACCGCATGGAGAATTCTGACCCGAATCCGCAGTGCGATCCGTGTGATCGAATCCGCTCAGCTGCTGAACGGCACCGTTCAAGCCGGTACCGCATCCTCGACCCGTTGGCTGTATCGACTGCCGCCCCGCGGTTACCAGCGTCATCCGCAAGAACATGTTGTTGTCGCCGGCGCCTCGTTCGATGCTGCATCCGGACAACCCCGCCGCCTGAAAATCTCAACTGTGCCGGAGCAAGACTTGGACTATAGAAGCCTTACTCGGGAAGGAAAAAGCCATTATATGATGCGCCACACCCATCCACAGGCTTACGTCACGATGCTGAATCGAGTACAAATGCCTGGATTCCATCCCTTAATGCAATGCTATTATGAAGCGGAGCGATGGCTGAATCGCCTGTTCCGGGGTTTAAGTTCTAAGTATCTTCAAACATACCTTGACGAATATTGTTTCCGTTGGAACGCCGCTGCGGAAGGAAAGCATATCCGTGACGATTTGTATCAACTTTGCATCGAGCCTCCTCCTTTGCTGAGCAAACGAAATGTGGCGCTAGGGAATCGCGCAAGGCATGCCTCCCCCCCCCTTGGCGGCGGCCTGAAGATAAACGAAGCTGGGCGATAGGTGAGCGAACGAGGATCTGATGCGGGGCTAGATGAATCAAACGCTTTACTGATCAGACGAAATACGGCGCTAAGGAGCGGCGAAACAAGAAAAACCGCTCAAAGATTAACTCTTTGAGCGGTTCCCTCTACAGCTTCCATATTCCTTCCGGTGAAATCGTTAATTTTTCGAACCCGTTCTCGGTAATCAAATACGAGTTTTCAATACCGACAACGCCGCGGCCGCGGAAGGTGAACTTCGGTTCAATCGCGATCACCATCCCGGGCTCAAGAGGGGTTGTAAAGCCTCTGGCGAGCACCGGCCATTCATCGATTTCCAAGCCGATGCCATGGCCGACGAATTTGACCGCATCCGCTCCATATCCCATAAAATGATCCGCAAATCCGGACTTCGCCGCAACTTCCAAAGAGAGCTCATACAATGCTTCGCAGGTTACACCCGGCTTCAGTTCGGCCTCGATCGCACGCTGGATCCGCTCCGCCGCGTGATACGCTTCTTCGAGATCCGCAGGCATGTCCCCAATAACCGCCGTACGCGTCTGATCGATGACATAGCCCTCGAAGGTGCAGCCGATATCGAGCAGAATCGGCTCGCCTCGTTCGATGCGGCTCCAGCCGGCGCCCTTCGCGAAGGCCGGGTGAAGCCCCTCGCCGCCCGCGGGACCGTCGAAGGCCGACGGCTTCGTCACGGCTGCTCCGCTCGCGGCAATGCCTGTTACAAGCTCGGAGCCCGCCGCACGCACCCGCATCAGCCCCAGATGGCCGCGGCGGCGAAGGGCGTACTCGATCTCGGCGAGCAGCTCGATTTCCCGCATGCCCGCCGTCAGCTTCGGCACTGCTTCCGCGAGCGCTTCGTCGACGATCTTCGCCGCGCGCCGGATCGAGGCAATCTCGCCGGCATCCTTCACCATGCGGATCTCCCGCACCATCGAAGTGCCGTCACTCCATGTCACACCGGGCAGCGCCTTGCGAAGCCGATCAAATCCGCTAACAGGAAGCGTGTCGAAGGTGAGCGCCAGCTTGCATTCCGCAGCGAATGCCGGGAATGCGCCGGCGAGCCGCTCTTTCCACGTCTTCATGCTGCCGAGCGGCTCAATCGCTAGCTTCGACTCCTCCTTCGCCCGCGTGACGCTGCGCCGTACATAGAAGATCGGTTTACCCACCGCGGGAACGACGAGGTAGCCGCTCTGCATGGTGCCCGTGAAGTAAAACAAATCGACGTTATGCGTAATGATCATTCCGTCCAGCTGCTGAGCTTGAAGCGCGCGGCGAAGTCGCTCCAATCGGGATTGCTGCATGGGTAAGGCTCCTTTCCTTGCTCCGATAACTTAGCTTATTTCTTCTAAGAAGCGGTACTGCGCTTGAATAAGTCCGTGGTACTCCCCGCCGTACCGCATGAGCTCGTCGTGGTTTCCTTGCTCCACAATACGGCCATGGTTCAGCACAACGATCTGATCCGCGTTGCGGATCGTCGACAACCGGTGTGCGATAATGAAGGAGGTTCGTCCCGCCAGCAGCTTCTTAAGCGCGCTCTGAATTTTCACTTCCGTCTCGGTGTCAATGCTAGCCGTCGCTTCATCCAATATTAAGATGCGCGGGTCTGCAAGCAAAGCGCGGGCGAACGAGATCAACTGCCTTTGGCCCATGGACAGCACATTGCCCCGCTCCTCCACTTGCGTGTCGTAGCCGTTCGGCATTTTGACAATAAAGTCATGTGCTCCAACGGTCTTTGCGGCCTCTTCTATTTCTTGATCTGTCGCATCCAACTTACCAAACCGGATGTTTTCCCGAATCGTTCCCGAGAAGATGAAGGTGTCCTGCATGACAATGCCGACCTGGGAGCGCAAGCTGTGAATGGAAACGTCCCGAATATCGGTACCGTCGATCAACACTTCACCGCTCACAGGGTCATAAAACCGGCAGAGCAGATTGATAAAGGTGCTCTTGCCTGATCCGGTGTGTCCAACCAGCGCGATGGTTTGTCCCGCCTTCACTTCCAAACTAACTCCGCGAAGTGCCGGCCGGCCAGGTTCATACTCGAACACGACGTCACGGAAGCTAACGTCTCCGCGGATCGGCGGCAGCTCGGATGCTTGCTTTTTCTCCGCGACCGTAGGCTGCTCGTCAAGGAATTCGAAAATACGCTCGGAGGATGCCATAGCAACCAGAAGCTGCGAGTACATCAGCCCTAAACGGTTAATCGGCTCCCAGAAGTTCCCTACGTATGTGATGAAGGCAAGCAGAAGTCCGACAGACAATTCATGACTTTGGATCAAATATGCGCCGTAGAAAAATAAGATAAACATGCCGATACCGGCCGTAATTTCAATCAGCGGGTTGAAGGCTTGGTTTAGCATGGAGGCTCTATCCCATGCTTTGCGGTTCTCTGTATTCATGTGATCGAAGTAAGCCATGTTTTCTTTCTCTTGTGTGTATGCCTGTGTCACGCGAATGCCTTGGATGCTCTCGTTCAAGTGCGAATTGATGCGCGATTGCTTCATCCGCACATCCTGCCACGCGCGGCGGATCCGCCGGCGGACGGCCGTTGTTAGAACGAACATCACCGGCACCGTAACCATGATGGCAAGGCCGAGCTTCACATTTAACGTGAGCAAAATTGCGATAATCCCGACCAGCTGCACACAGTCGATCAACAGATTGACAACGCCGTTCGTAAACAAGTCCTGCAGTGAGTTCACGTCATTCGTAACGCGTACGAGGACAGAGCCGGCCGGGCGTTTGTCGAAGAAACGAAAGCTCAGCTTCTGAATATGCTGGAATAGATGCGCCCGCAGATCGTAAATGACCCGCTGTCCGATCATGTTCGTGTATCGGATCCGAAGATGTCCGGCTCCCCATTGAATGACGAACAGTGCGGCGATCAGGCCGCTGTACGTCCAAAGCTTGTTATAGCTTGGCGATGCGCCGCTGACTTCATCAATCGCCAGACCGAGCAAGAGCGGGACAAGAAGCTTCGTAACGGTGCCCAGCACCATCATCAGCACAAGCAGCGGCACTAACTGACGGGCATACGGCTTAATGTAAATCGCTAACCTGCTTAATTGAGCCCAGTTAAATCGTTTCTCAATAATGTCATCGTCTTGGTACACGAAGCGTTCACGCTTCTGTTTTTCCGGATTTACCGCAGGCATCGTCATCCGTTGGCCACCTCGCGTTTCATTAGCTTTCCGCTTGCAATATCGGGATGGTCGGAGTATTGGATCAGATACGTATCCAAATATCGTCCGCTTTGCTGCAGCAGCTCTTGATGGGTATCCCGTTGAATCGTACGGCCTTCATCCAAGACAATAATTTCATCCGCATGCTTCAAGGAAGAGATCCGGTGCGCAATGATGAACGTCGTCCGTCCCTTCATCACCTCGCGCAATCCTTGTTGAATTTCATGCTCGGTTTCCATATCGACAGCGCTTGTTGCGTCATCCAAGATGAGCACCTTCGGGTTCTGCAGAATCGCGCGCGCAATCGCAATCCGCTGTTTCTGTCCGCCGGATAAGCCGAGACCCCGCTCCCCGACGACAGTGTCATAGCCAAGGGGCAGCTCTGAAATAAAGTCATGTGCTTTGGCCAGCTTGGCCGCTTCGATAATGCGGTCCATTGAGACATCGCGCCGCCCATACGCAATATTGTCGCGAATGGTTGAAGAAAACAGGAACGTCTCTTGGAAAACAACGGCAATGTTGCGCCGCAAGCTCTCAATTGTTAGCTCCCGAATGTCCTTACCGTCAAACTTGATTTGTCCTTGCTTCACGTTGTACGCGCGCAGCAGCAGTTGAATCACTGTAGATTTGCCTGAGCCTGTCGGACCTAAGAGCCCGATCACGGAGCCCGGCTTCGCGTCGACGGAGAAATCGTATAATGCCGGACCATGCTCCGGATAGGCGAACGTTACATTTTCAAATTGGACATGCCCTTGCGCTTCCTCTGCCTTCAGTTCCACCGCCTTCGGCGAATCTTTCACGTGGATGTACTGGTTCAGCACCTCCAGTACGCGCTCGCCCGCCGCTTTCGACTGCGTGAAGTTATTAATATGAAATCCGAGTCCAAACAGCGGACCGATAATATACCAAATTAAGGAGAAAAAGGCCATCAACTCGCCCGGTGTCATTTCTTTGCGGATTACGAGCATGCCGCCGGCCGCAAGGAGGATGACAACGCTTAAGTTTGCAAGAAGCTCCATCACAGGGAAATATTTTGCTTGAATCAAAGATGTTCCGATGACGCTTTCACGGAACTGATCGTTGCGGTATGAAAACTTTTCGACCTCGAACGGTTCCCTTGCGAATGATTTGACGGTCCTAACGCCGGAAATGTTTTCTTGCACCGCCGTTGTCAGATCGCTCATCGACTTGCGGATTTCCCGGAACGCCGGATGCACCTTCGCCTCGAAACGGAATGCCGCGAAAACCAGGAAAGGCATTGTCACGAGCGTGATTAACATGAGCTTCCAACTCATGCTGAGCATCATGGCGGCGCCGAACCCGACCATAAAGAACAGATTCAGCAATTGCGCGAAGCCGAAGCCGATGAACTGCCGGATCGCATCCAAATCCCCCGTCAAGCGGGACATTAAATCCCCCGTTCGCGCTTTGTCATAGTACTGAAAAGATAAAAACTGCAGCTTCTCGTACAATGCCTTCCTAAGGTTGTACGCCACCAGGTTTCCCAGCCTGCCGCCGCTGAAGCCGTGGAAAAATCCGAACAAGCTCTTGACCGCTACGATGGCAAGCACCGCTAAGGCGACAAAAGGCACCTGGCCGTAGTTCCCCTCAAGGACCACCTCATCAACGAGGTACTTGAGCAAATAGGGCTGAACTAGGCCAAGCGCCGTGGCGATTGCCAAGCAGACGACCGAAATCAGAATCAAGTACTTAAGCTTCCCCGGCCAATAAAACCTGCTTAGCTGTTTAAACACTCCCATGTCTAATGTTCCCCTCTCACTTGCGCGTTGATCTGAACGCAAGCCTCCTGAGTTGTTTGTAATCTTAAGGCAGTTTAGCATCGTAAGGGGGAACATTCAAAAACGGGAATCCTGCAAAATGGTGGTAATTCTCTCTTATTTCCTTAATTCATACAGAATACTATCCATTGCCTCTTAAATCGTCGATTTTACCATATTTTCCTCAGTTCCTTGCAACATCGCCCGGAAAGCGGCAGCGAAATCATTCATTCGCCGCAATACTTGCTCCACATCCTCCGGTTTAAGCGGTTGCTCCCAAGCGGAGCGCTCATCAGACAAGGAATCAGCTAATGCTTGTTCCATTCGCCCGATCGTCTCTTCTTTGACGCGGGATAGCTCACTCTCGATCCACTCTCTTAGAAGCTTCGCAACGACTTGCAAGCTCTCCTCGATCATCGGCTCCCAGCGCTTCTCCAGCGCTTCGCGCAGCTTCACCCGGCCATCCCCCGCGAAGAACTGCTTGGAGCTCTTATAATGGCTTGTAAGCAGCTTCAGATCCGCTTCATCCCCCCGCCAGACAGATTCAATCGCCGGCGTCGTGAACGCGAGCTCCTCCCATGGCAGCGGCTTATAAGCGGCGGCGGCTTGCGCAAGCGAATCGTTCCAGCGGTCGGCCGCCTCCTTCACAGAGCGATTCATAAATTTTTCTAAGCGCAAGGCGGCTGCGAGCACTTCGTTGACAAGCTCCTTCTGGATATATCCGACAGCGTCCTGCCAAGCCCAGGCGAGGGATCGCTTGATATCCCCCCGATCCTCGCGAAGCGTCGCGGGATTAAAGGACGCAGCGACCCAGTCGCCGAAGCGGAACTGGAACCGCTGCTTAATATAGTACAGCTGCTCTTCCATTTCCTTCGTGACTTCTTTGCGCGTAAATTCAAGGTCGAGGGTTTGCAGCAGCTCCCTTGCTTTCCGTTCGCTCACTTCCAGGCGCTGCGATGCTTCCGCCGCTTCCTGCGCGCCGGACGTTGTCCGCCGGAGCAGCTCGCGGAGCGTCTCGGCTGCCCTCGATAACTCGGACTCTGCCGCGCGGAAGGTCAGTGCGGCAAGCTCGCTCGCCG
>Ga0182742_1004497_pt1 | contig 12603 bp, 12 predicted proteins | sample eDN5th37CBELigMG_FD_128880 | JGI IMG/M metagenome (GOLD analysis project Ga0182742, IMG submission 128880) | Enriched Miracle-Growth compost microbial communities from Emeryville, California, USA - eDNA 5th pass 37_C BE-Lig MG (version 2)... ... | reverse complement strand
GCACTGCGGCCAGGGCGCCGCGTTGGTGGCCGGGCCGACCGCGGCCAGCCCGGGGTCGGCGTCCAGCGCCGCCCACAGCCGGTCGATCCAGCGAGGCCCGGGCACGGCGTGGGCGTCGACCAGCACGACAGCGTCGCCGCCGTCGGTCACCGCCAGCGCGTCGCTGACGTCGGCGCCCTCGGGCAGCGCCACGACCGTGTCGGCCACGCCGAGGGTGGCGCGCAGCCGAGCGACGTCGGCCGGGGCGCCACCCCGCACCGCCACCGTCACGGGCGGCCGCGCCGACGGAGCGGGGCGCCCCTTCCCCCGGCGCCGGCTCACAGCCGGTGGTCCACGAGCTGGGCCGTGGCGGGCGCGGCGACCGCGACGCGCGGGCGGCCGTGGTCGCGCCGCTCGGCCTCGAGCAGGTCGCGGCGCACCTCGAGCTCCTGGCGCAGCAGGTGGATCTCCTCCAGCAGCCCGGCCGCCTCGGCGCGCAGCGCCGCCGGGAGCGGCGGCAGCGACGGCGGCACCCACGGCTGCGGGTCCACCTCGCCCCGGCTCGCCGCGGCCATGTCGGCCCGCAGCGCCGCGAGGGCGTCGCGCCAGGCCTGCTCGGCGTCAACCGCCCGCTTCACGTCGCGTCGCCGAGGGAGCGGAAGGCCTCGTGCCAGGCGTCCCGGAGGGGTTCGACCACCGTGAGGGCGTCGGCCACGGCCTTGGGGTCCTTGGTGAGGTTGGCGGCCACCATCCGCTCGTGCACGAAGTCGTAGAGCTGGCCGAGGCCACGTGCGCCGGGCCAGACCGTCGGGTCGAGCGCGGCGCGGAGCGCCTCGACGATCTCCTGCGCGTGCACCAGGGCGGTGTGGGCGCCGTAGTGGTCGGCCCGCTCCAGGGCGGCGGCGGCCTCGTGGAGGTCGCGCACCATCCGGTCGTACAGCATGGTGACGAGGCGAGGTCGCGAGGCCGTGGCCGCGCTCGTCTCGGCGAAGCGGGCCCGGAGGCTACGGGCTCCGGCACTGGCGGACAGCGGCATGCGGTTCAGCTCCCCGAGCTCAGGCCGGACAGCTGCCCGGCGAGCCATTGGCCTTGGCTGTTGAGGTTGGCGAGCGCCGTCTCGAGGCTGGCGAACTGCGCCTTCAACGTCGCCTGCCGCCGGTCGAGCCGGATCTGGTAGGCGTCGATCTGCGTCTGCAGGTCCTGCACGGTGGCCCGGCGGCCCTTCAGCGCCGTGATGATCATCCCGTCCACCGGGTCGATGGCCCGGTCGGCGGCGGCCACCAGGCGGGTGGCGATCCCGGCCGGGTCCGCGCCGTCGAAGGCGGCCTGCGTGCCCTCTGGGTCGGCGGCGTAGGCGGCCAGGAACTTCGAGCGGTCGAAGCCGATGGTGCCGTCGCGCTGCACGGTGAACCCGTAGGTGTCGGGGTAGGCGTCGCCCATCGGGCTGGAGATGGCGTCCATGAGCGAGCGCTGCAGGTCGCGCACCGTCGAGTCGCCGGTGAGGGGCGAGCCCTTCTTCTCGGTGGCGTCGTACTTCGTCTGCTTGGCCACCTCGGCCAGGATCTTGTTGACCGAGTCGACGAGCTTCTGGGCCCGGTCGGCCAGCGAGGCGCCGTCGCGGGACGACGTCACGGTGACCGTGCTGCCGGCCTCCTGCAGCGTGATCGTCACGCCCGGCAGGACCCCTTCGAGGGTGTTGGTGGCCGACGTGATCGTGTAGGCGTTCGCCCCGGATCCGACGGTGACCTGCGCGTCCTGGCCCGTCGACGTGGTCAGCCACGAGCCGCCGAGACCCGTCAGCTGCGAGGGGTCGACGGTGATCGTGCTGGCCGACCCCGGGGTGGTGGCGGTGAGCTGCAGCCGGTAGGCGCCCTCCCCCACCTTCACCGCCATCGCGGCCACACCGAAGTCGCGCTCGGCGTTGATGGCCTCGACGACCGACTGCAGGGTGCCGTCGCCGACGGGGATGGATCGGCTGTCGCCGCCCACGGCGACGGTCAGCGAACCGGACCCGACCACGGTGTCGAGCGAGGCGACCGTCCCCGACGAGGTCAGCGTGTGCGCGCTGGCCAGCCGGTCGACGGTGAAGGTGATCGAGCCCACCGACGTGCCCTGGCCACCGGTGACCGACACGGCCGAGGGGTGGTTCGAGGACGCGGTGACCGGGCTCCAGTCGTTCGCCCCGATCAGCGCCTGGGCGTCGATCTTCATGGCGCTCACGAGCGACCGCACCGACTCGAAGGCGGTGATCTGGTTGTTGAAGCCGCTCTGGCGCAGCTTCATGAGCGTCTGCGGCCGGGCCTCGATGGCCATGAGCTGGGCCACCAGGTCGGTGGTGTTCAGCCCGGACACCAAGCCGTCGACGCTGGCGCTCCCACTCGAGATGCTGGACATGCAGTGCCTCCGCGCCGCTCACCTACGTGCTGCCCGACTCCATCGGCGCCGGGGGGCCGGCGTTGAGCGCCGGCCCCCCGCGCGGGATGAGTCCCAGGAGGGGTGGGTCAGTGCTCCGTCCGTCAGCCCAGGAGCCGCAGGACGCCCTGGGGCACCTGGTTGGCCTGGCCGAGCATCGCCGTGCCTGCCTGGAGCAGGATCTGGTTGCGGGTGAAGTTGGTCATCTCGAGCGCCATGTCGGTGTCACGGATGCGGGACTCCGACGCGGACACGTTCTCGGTGGCCACCTGCAGCGAGTTGATCGCCGACTCGAAGCGGTTCTGCACCGCACCCAGCGTGCCTCGGGTGGTCGAGACCTCCTGGATGGCGTTGTTCACCGCGGTGATCGCCGCGCTGGCGTTCGAGGCCGACGTCAGGTCGTTCGACGCCAGGGCCGCCACGCTCGCCCCCGTGTGCAGGGCGGCGATCGACACCGACAGCGTGTCGGTGGCGTTGGCCCCGATCTGGAAGCTGACGCCGCTCCCGAAGTGCGAGCCGTCCAGCAGGTTGAGCGAGCCGAACGTCGTCGAGTCACCGATGCGGGTGATCTCGGTGCGGAGCTGCGTGAACTCGGCGTTGGCCGCGTCGCGGGCCGCCTGCGAGTTCGAGCCGTTGGCCGCCTGCACGGCCAGGTCACGCATGCGCTGCAGCATCGCGTTCACCTCGCTCAGGGCGCCTTCCGCCGTCTGGACGACGCTGATGCCGTCCTGGGCGTTGCGGGTGGCGACCTTCAGGCCCGACACCTGGGCCCGCAGGTCCTGGCTGATGACCAGGCCGGCGGCGTCATCGGCCGCACGGTTGATCCGGAAGCCGCTGGAGAGCTTCTCCAGGCTCTTGCCCATCGACACGTTGGTCGTCGACAGGTTCCGGTAGGCGTTGAACGCCATGATGTTCTGGTTGATACGCATCGACCCTGTTCCTCCCTGAGCTGGGTCACACCGGTCCGGCCCCGTCCTTGGGGTCGTGTCGCACCGGATCTCCGGGACTCTTTCCCGGCGACAGGAGCTTCATCGGCCCACCCGCAGGGGCCGTTGAGCCCGGCCGGGGTTTCTTGAGAATCGGCGCCCCACGTCGGCGAGCTCGTCGTGATCGCTCACGTAGGCGCTCGCGCTGCCGACCTGCTCGTCATGGGTCCGTCCCGAGGAGCATCCAGGTGAGCGCGATCACCGACCTGTCGCACACGCTGTGGCGCCAACGGCGCCTGCTCGAGCGCCTGGTCTACCGCTTGGAGGTGCAGCAGCTGCTGCTGGCCGCCGGGCGGACGCGCTGGATCAGCACCGCGACCGCGGACGTCGAGCAGGTGATGGACCGCCTCCGGGAGGAGGATCTGGCCCGCGCCGTGCAGGTGTCCGCCGTCGGGATGGAGCTGGGCCTCGGCCAGGAGCCGAGCCTGCGCGACCTCGTCGAGCACGCGCCCGCCCCCTGGAACGACATCCTCCGCGAGCACCAGGCCGCCTTCCTCGAGATGACGAGCGAGGTGGAGGAGCTCACCCGCCACAACCGCGAGCTCCTCGCTCGCGGCTACAGCTCCACACGCGACCTGCTGGCGGCCATGACCGACGGCCAGGAGGTGGGTGGCTACTCGGCCGCCGGCTCCTCGACGTCGTTCCGCCTGCCGGCGTCGACCATCGACCGGACGGTCTGACGTGTCCGACTTCGCCGCGCTGAACACCGCGCTCTCCGGCCTCCTGGCGCACCGCAAGGCGTCGGAGGTCACCGGGCAGAACATCGCCAACGTCAACACGCCGGGCTACAGCCGCCAGCGCATCGACCTGACGGCCAGCGCCTCGGGCACCGTCCCGGCGGTGTGGGCCAGGAGCACCACGGTCGGCAACGGCGTGGACGTGGTCGGCCAGACCCGCATCCGCGACGAGTTCCTGGAGCGCCGCTTCCTGGCCGAGCAGGCCACCTCGTCCAGCCTCACGCGCCAGGCCCAGACGCTCTCGCGCGTGGAGGCCGTCTTCGCCGAGCCGTCCGACACGGCCCTGGCCGCGCAGCTCGCCGACTACTGGGCGGCGTGGGACGACGTGGCCAACCAGCCGTCGTCGGAAGGGGCCCGTTCCTCGCTGCTCGAGCGGGGCACGACCGTGGTGGAGGCCTTCAACCGGGCGGCCACGGAGCTGGGCCAGCTGCGCGACGCCGCCGCCCAGCAGGTGACCACCACCATCGAGCAGGTCAACGCGCTCGCGGCCCGCATCGCGGACCTCAACGGGAGCATCCGCAACGCCACCGCGGCCGGCCTCAGCCCCAACGAGCTCTCCGACCAGCGCGACCTCCTGGTCAACGAGCTGAGCACGCTGGTGGGCGTGACCACACGCGCCGGCGAGCACGGCACGGTGGAGGTGGCCATCGGCGGCACGTCGCTCGTCACCGGCAACCGGGCCGAGCGCCTCCAGGTGGCCGACCTCCCCGCCGCGCCCCCGAACGCCGCCGACCCGACGAGCCTCGTCGGCTGGGGGCAGGTGCAGGTGCAGTGGGCCCGGGACGGCTACCCCGTGACGCTGACCGGCGGCGAGGTCCACGGCCTCGTCCAGGCCGTGAACGACGTCCTGCCCCGCCACCTGGACCAGCTCAACACCCTGTCCGTGACGTTGCGCAACGACGTGAACGGCCTCCACGCCACCGGCTACGGCTCCGACGGCGGCACCGGCCGGGACTTCTTCAGCGCCACGCCCGCCGGCCCGCCGTACATCGGCGCGGCCGCCGGCCTGGCCCTCAGCAGCGGGCCCGACGGCGTGGCCGGCCACCCCGAGTGGATCGCGGCCAGCGGGGTCGCGACCCCCGTCGGGAACCAGGACGTCAGCGTGGCCCAGCAGCTGGCCGCCCTCCACGACTCGCCGAGCGGCGTGGACGCCGCCTACCGCGCCTTCATCGGCCGCCTCGGCGTGGAGGCGCAGAGCGTGTCGCGCCGCTCGATCATCCAGGACGCGGTCACGCACCAGGTCGACACGCAGCGCCTCGCCGTGAGCGGCGTCAACATCGACGAGGAGATGGTGAACCTCACCCTCTCCCAGCACGCCTACAACGCCGCGGCCCGGGTGCTCACCACCATCGACTCGATGATCGACACGCTCGTCAACCGGACGGGCCTGGTCGGCCGATGAGCCCCCACCACCCCTCGACCCCACGGAAGGCCCGAGCATGACGATCCAGCGCGTCCCGACCACGCAGGCCGGCCGGCTGATGAACGCCAACCTCCAGAGCACCTACAGCCGGCTCGTGGACCTGCAGGACCAGATGGCGTCGGGCAAGCAGCTGCGTCGGCCCTCCGATGCGCCGGCCAAGGTGGTCGACGCCCTCGACTACCGCGCCCAGCTGCGGCGCTCCGAGCAGTTCGAGCGCAACAGCCAGGACGCCCAAGGGTGGCTGCAGACCGCCGACGCCACGCTGGCCAGCGTCGTGTCGTACGTGCAGCGGGCCCGGGACCTGACGCTCCAGGCGGCCAACGGCAGCCAGAACGCCAACGGCCGCCAGGCCGCCGCGGCCGAGATCCGCTCGCTGCGCGACGGCCTCGTCCAGCTGGCCAACACCACGTACCAGGGCCGGTCGATCTTCAACGGCACCGCCGTCGGCGACACCCCCGCGTACGACGCGTCGGGGACGTACACCGGCGATGGCGGCACCGTGATGCGCTCGGTCGCGCCCGGCGTGCAGGTGCAGGTGAACGTCACCGGGCCCGAGGTGTTCGGCGCGTCGGCCGGTGGCCCGAGCTTCGGCGGCAACCTCTTCGAGGTGCTGACGCGCCTGGCCGACGACCTGGCCGCCAACGACCCGTCGACCGCCGGCACGGCGCTCACCGCCCTCGACGGCGCCCTCGACCGCGTCTACGGCGTGCAGGCCTCCCTCGGCGCCCGCAGCAAGCGGGTCGACGACGTCCTGGCCCGCAGCGCCGAGGTCAACGTGGAGATCCGCGGCCGGCTGGCGTCGATCGAGGACATCGACCTGCCGAAGACGATCATCGACGTGAAGACGCAGGAGCTGGCCTACCAGGCCGCGCTGCAGGTGACGGCCAAGGTGATCCAGCCGTCGCTGCTCGACTTCCTGCGCTGAGCCAGCCGCAGCTCCTCCGCCGCCGCCGAGCCCCCACGACCACAGGCGCGCCATGGCGCGCCAGGGGACGCCCACGCACCCGAAGCGCGCCATGGCGCGCCAGGGGGCCCCACCGCCAGCCGCAGCTCCTCACAACCGCAAGCGCGCCATGGCGCGCCCAGGGGCGCCCACGCACCCCAACCGCGCCATGGCGCGACGGGTGCCCGCACGCGACGGCGCCCCCGACGAGTCGGGGGCGCGGCCTGGCGAGGACGTGGTCGGGGGTCAGACCGAGACCGACACCGCCGCGGCCGCCACAGGCTCGGGGCGGTCGAGCCGGGTCTTCCACGTGCTCTGCGTGCCGATGGCCGCGGCGTAGGCGGCCTTGCGGCGCACCACCCGACCCGACCCGGCCGGGGCGGGCTCGGGCCGGCCGTCGCCGTACTGAGCCTCGATGCCCTCCCGCAGCATCTCGAGGGCCTCGGAGCGCAGCTGCGACACCCGGCTCTCGGTCACGCCGAGGAAGCGGGCCAGGTCGTCGCTGGTGCGCCCCTCCAGGAAGTAGCCCACGATCACGATCCGGTGCCGCTCCGGCAGCAGCTCGACGGCGTCGCGGAGGTAGGCGCGCATCTCGCGGGCCTCGAGCTCCTCCGAGGGCTCCACCGACGTCCGGTCGTGGAGGACGTCGACCAGGTTGAGGTCCTCGTCCTCGTCGCCCAGCCGGTAGTCGAGGGCCAGCACCACCGAGCGGAAAACCCGGTCGCGCAGGGCGGCCAGCTCGGCCGGCGTGGTCCCGACGGCCTCGGCCAGCTCCTCCAGCGTGGGCGTGCGGCCCAGGTCGCTGGCCAGGCGCTGCTCGGCCGACTCGGTCCGCCGGGCCATGGCCCGCACCGAGCGGGGCGCCCAGTCCGCGGAGCGGACGGCGTCGAGGATGGCGCCCCGGATGCGCCGGGCGGCGAAGCGGTCGAAGGGGACGCCCCGCTCCGGCTCGAACCGGTGGGCGGCCTCCACGAGGCCCAGCACGCCGGCCCGGGCGAGCTCGCCGCGGTCCACGTGGCGGGGGAAGTTCACGGCCACCTGCACCACGACCTGCTCCACCAGCGGGAGGTAGGTCTCCACTGCCGCCATCGCGTCACTCTGCTGGGTCTGCGTCATCGCCCGACTTCTCCAACCCGGCTCTCGCCGCTCCGCCTGTTTCACTTGACGTGGTCAAGGTAACACCGAGCGTGCTTCGGGCCCCATGGGTCGATCGGCCCAAATTGCGCGACCGTTGACGAAAGCGTGGGCCTACGCTGACCGATGGCCCGGGCCGGGGGAGCACGACGCGCCCGGGCCAATGTTGACAAACCCAGTCGGCTTTGACGCAGACTGGGGGGACAGCCACCAGGAACAGGAGCACGCACGATGGCGATCCGCATCGGCGACACGGCCCCGGACTTCACCGCCGAGACCACGCAGGGCACGATCAACTTCCACGAGTACCTCGGCGACAGCTGGGGCGTCCTCTTCTCGCACCCCAAGGACTTCACCCCCGTCTGCACGACCGAGCTCGGCTACGTGGCGAAGATCAAGCCCGAGTTCGACAAGCGCAACGTCAAGGTGATCGGCCTCTCCGTCGACCCGGTCGACTCCCATGTGAAGTGGGAGGACGACATCGCCGAGACGCAGGGCACGGCGGTGAACTTCCCGATGATCGGCGACCCCGACCGCAAGGTCGCCGACCTCTACGACATGATCCACCCGAACGCCAACGACACCCTCACGGTGCGGTCGGTGTTCATCATCGGGCCCGACAAGAAGGTGAAGCTCATCATCACCTACCCCGCCTCGACGGGCCGCAACTTCGACGAGATCCTCCGGGTCATCGACTCGCTCCAGCTGACCGCGGGCTACAGCGTGGCCACGCCGGCCAACTGGAAGGAGGGCGAGGACGTGATCATCGCCCCCGCCGTGAGCGACGAGGAGGCCAAGGCGAAGTTCCCCAAGGGCTGGGTCACGCAGAAGCCCTACCTGCGCGTCACCCCGCAGCCCAACAAGTAGCCAGGTGTCCCGGCGCGTCCCCGACGCGCCGCAGCACCACCTCCCACGGGGCCGGCCCTAGCCTGGGTCGGCCCCGTGGCGCGTCCACCCACAGGTGGACCGCTCGGCGACGCGATCCGCCCGGGGGAGGATCCCCCGGGATGCGTCGTCGTCGCACACTGTCGGGGCCCGACGACCAGGAGGACCCATGTCCACCTTCAGCCCCGCCGACACCCTGCCGCCCCCGTCGTCCCCCACGACCGTGGCGGCGCGCGCCGTGCACGCCTCGAAGGTCTACGGCAGCGGCGAGAGCGCCGTGCGCGCCCTCGACGACGTCACCGTGGAGTTCGCCACCGGCGCCTTCACGGCCATCATGGGCCCCTCGGGGTCGGGCAAGTCGACGCTCATGCACTGCTCCGCCGGGCTGGACAACCTCACGAGCGGGTCGGTGTTCATCGGCGACGTGGAGCTCGGCAAGCTCAGCGAGAAGGCCCTCACCCAGCTGCGGCGCGACCGCGTGGGCTTCGTCTTCCAGGCCTTCAACCTGGTGCCCACGCTGAACGCCTACGAGAACATCACCCTGCCGATGGCGCTGGCCGGTCGGGACCCCGACAAGGCGTGGCTCGACCAGGTGGTGAAGACGGTGGGGCTGAGCGACCGCCTGAAGCACCGGCCCTCCGAGCTGTCCGGCGGGCAGCAGCAGCGGGTGGCCGTGGCGCGGGCCCTGGCCGGCCGACCGGACATCATCTTCGCCGACGAGCCCACCGGGAACCTCGACAGCCGCACCGGCGCGGAGATCCTCGACTTCATGCGCCGCGCCGTGCGCGAGTTCGGCCAGACCATCGTGATGGTCACCCACGACCCGATGGCCGCGTCGTACTCCGACCGCGTCGTGTTCCTGGTCGATGGCAAGGTCGTCGACCAGATGGCCGAGCCCACCGCGGAGCGGGTCCTCGACCGCATCAAGGTGCTGGGCGGCTGACGTGCTGCGGCTCAGTTGGAAGAACCTGCGCGCCCACAAGCGGCGCCTCATCGGCACGTCGCTGTCGGTGATCATCGGCATCGCGTTCCTGTCGGGGACCTTCGTGTTCACCGACACGCTCAACAAGGTCTTCGACGACCTCTTCGCCGACGTCTTCGAGCACACCGACGCCTATGTGCGCTCCTCGAACGAGATCGAGACCGGCTTCGGGTTCACCCAGCGGGGGCGCATCCCCGAGGAGACCGTCGCGCTCGTGGCCGCCGTTCCCGGCGTGCGCGAGGCCGTGCCCGACGTGACCGGCTTCGCCCGCATCATCGGCAAGGACGGCGACGCGGTCGGCCAGGACTTCGGGCCGCCCACCTTCGGCAGCTCGATCGTCGAGAGCTCGCTGCAGCCGTGGGAGGTCGTCGAGGGGCGCTACCCCAGCGGCCCCGACGAGATGGTCATGGACAAGGGCAGCTTCGACAACGGCGACTTCACCCTGGGCGACCGGGCCCGGGTCAACAGCCAGGGCGGCCTCCGCGAGTTCACCATCGTGGGGGTGGTGCGCTTCGGTGACGCCGACTCGCCGGGCGGCGCCACCTTCGCCCTGTTCGACCTGCCGACCGCCCAGGAGTTCGTCGGCCAGCCGGGTCAGATCGACGCGGTGCTCGTCGGCGGCGACGGGCAGAGCCAGGAGGAGCTCGCCGCCTCCATCCGCGAGACGCTGAACGACCCCTCCATCGAGGTCCTCACCGGGCAGGAGATCACCGAGGAGAACCAGTCCGACGTGGAGGAGGGGTTGAGCTTCTTCAACATCCTCCTGCTGGTCTTCGCCGGCATCGCCCTCTTCGTGAGCGTGTTCATCATCTACAACACGTTCTCGATCATCGTGGCCCAGCGCCAGCGGGAGACCGCCCTGCTGCGGGCCATCGGCGCGAGCCGCCGCCAGGTCGTCGGCTCGCTGCTGCTCGAGTCGGTGTTCATCGGCGTGATCGCCTCGCTCATCGGCCTGCTGGTGGGCGTCGCGCTCTCCCAGGTGCTGAAGACGGGCCTCGACGCGGCCGGGATCGACCTGCCGTCGGGCGACCTCGTGATCCTGCCCCGCACGGTGATCGTGGCGATCATCGTGGGCGTGGTCGTCACCGTCGTCGCGTCGGTGTCGCCCGCCTTCCAGGCCTCGCGGGTGCCGCCCGTGGCCGCCATGCGTGACGTGGCCGTCGAGCACTTCGGCTTCTCCCGCCGCCGTCTCCTGGTGGGCCTCGGGATCACGGCCATCGGCATCGTCGGCGTGGCCGTCGGCCTGGCCGGCGAGCCGTCGGTGCTCGGCCTCGGGATCCCGCTCGTGTTCATCGGCGTGTTCGTGCTCGGCCCGCTCATCTCCCGGCCGGTGGCCCGCTTCGTCGGGGCGCCGCTGCCGAAGATCAAGGGCATCACCGGCACGCTCGCCCGCGAGAACGCCATGCGGAACCCCAAGCGCACCGCCCGGACAGCCGCCGCGCTCATGGTGGGCGTGGCCCTCGTGGCCGGCATCTCCGTGCTGGCCTCGTCGATCAAGAGCTCGATCCGCGACATCTTCGACCAGCAGTTCACCGGCGACTTCGTGATCAGCACGCAGTCGTTCGGCTTCGGCGGCCTCAGCCCCGAGCTGGCCGACCGGGTGAACGCGCTGCCCGAGGTGGCCGCGGCCACCGGCGTGCGGATCGGCACCGCCCTCATCAACGGCGACGCCGAGGCCCTGAGCGTCATCGATCCGACGACGGCGGGCCAGGTGTTCGACCTCGACATGCAGGCCGGCTCGATCGAGGACCTCACCGACGAGGGCATCCTCATCTCCCGGGACACCGCCGAGGACGAGGAGCTCGAGGTGGGCAGCACGCTCCGCCTGCAGATGATCGACGGGGCCGAGCGCACCGTGACCGTGCAGGGCGTCTACGGCGACGACGACCTGGCGGGCCCGTTCACCATCAGCAAGGGCCTCTGGGCCCAGAGCGGCGCCGACCAGTTCGACTTCTCGATCTACATCCTGACGGCGCCCGGCGTGTCGGACGACGAGGCGAGGGCGGCCATCCAGCCGCTGGCCGACGAGTACCCGGCCGCCGACCTCGAGAGCCGCAGCGAGTACATCGACAGCCAGGCCAGCCAGATCGACACCTTCGTCAACCTGGTCTACGGCCTGCTGGCCCTGGCGGTGATCATCGCCGTGGTCGGCATCGCCAACACGCTGTCGCTGTCGGTCTACGAGCGCACCCGGGAGCTCGGCCTCATCCGGGCCGTCGGCGGCAGCCGCCGCCAGGTGCGCGGCACCATCCGGTGGGAGTCGGTGATCACCGCCCTGCTGGGGGCCGTGCAGGGCATCGTGATCGGGATCCTGCTCGGCTACGCGGTGATCGTCGCCCTGCGCGACGAGGGCCTCGAGTCGTTCAGCGTGCCGGTCGGGGCGCTGCTGGTCGTGGTGATCCTGGCCTTCGTCTGCGGGGTGGTGGCCGCCATCCGCCCGGCCCGCCGGGCCGCCCGCATGAACGTCCTGGCCGCCATCGCCCACGAGTAGGGGCCGCGGCACCTGCGCTCCGGCCATCCGTGGCCGGAGCGCAGGTGCCGCGGCGCGACCCGCTGCCAGCGTCGCGGCTGCGGGGGCGGCCGTCCTGGCCGCCGCCCCGGCAGGCGCGGCGCGACCCGCTGCCAGCGTCGCGGCTGCGGGGACGGCCGTCCTGGCCGCCGCCCCGACAGACCTCACGCCACCCGGGCGTCGGCGGCGCGGGCGGCGGGCGGGTCGGGCAGCACCACGTTGAGGACCCGCAGCAGCCCGAACACCGCCGGCTGCACGGCGGCGTCGGCCGGCGGGAACCACGGCAGCCGGTAGGCGTGCTTGGCCCACCGGGGCAGGGTGCTCACCGCCGCGCCGAAGACCACGGCCCACAGCGGCCGCACGTGCAGCGGCACCGACAGCGCCGCCAGGCGGCGGGCGCCCTCCCGGGCCGCCGGCGTGCCCTGCAGCGACCCCTGCACGCTGCGCAGGTACGCCCGCAGGGCCCGCTCGGTGGCCGGCACCCCGGCCGGGTCGAGCCCGACGAGCTCGGCCGCCCGGACCTGCTCGGCCACGTACCGGTCGGCGTCGCTCCTCGACAGCGGGCCGCCGAAGCGGCGGTAGGCCACCAGCATCGAGTCGACGAAGGCGGCGT
>Ga0182742_1004494_pt1 | contig 12613 bp, 7 predicted proteins | sample eDN5th37CBELigMG_FD_128880 | JGI IMG/M metagenome (GOLD analysis project Ga0182742, IMG submission 128880) | Enriched Miracle-Growth compost microbial communities from Emeryville, California, USA - eDNA 5th pass 37_C BE-Lig MG (version 2)... ... | reverse complement strand
CAAGAGGCTGGCAGCTTACGATGGGAACTATAGGCATTGCTGGGGCATTGCTTTTGCTATTCTGTTTCTTCAGTACACGAGAGCGAATAAAGCCAGTTAATGAAGAAGAAATTTCTTTCACAGACTTGTTTGAACAATTCAAAAAAAATCGGCCTTTAGTCGTTTTAAGCATTTTCTTTGTTCTTATTTTCGGCGTCAACTCTATCAGCAATTCCATAGGCGTTTATTATGTAACATACAATATGGATCGTACAGATCTTGTGAAATGGTATACCGTATTAGGTTCTATACCAGCATTTCTCTGTATCCCATTGATTCCAATACTTAATAAAAAAATAGGCAAAAAAGCATTGCTGAATTATTCGCTTCTATTAAGTATAATTGGCACCCTTTCTCTTTTAGTTATTCCGCCAAGCATGGTATCTTTAATTTTAATTTCCCGAATTGTAACCGCTTTAGGAACCCTGACTGCTGGAGCATTTATGTGGGCATTGATACCAGAAACCATTGAATATGGTGAATATGTTACCGGAAAAAGATTAAGTGGTTTGATCTATGCCATCATTGGTTTCTTCTTTAAATGCGGAATGGCATTAGGAGGAGCCGTTCCTGGGCTTGTCTTGGCACAATTCGGCTATATCGCAAACCAAACACAAACTCCAACATCTTTATTAGGAATCTTGATTGCAACTTCCTTAATACCAGCTATTATTTTGGTGCTGGCATTAATAAATATTAATTTTTATAAATTAGATGATAAACAATTAGCAGAAATTACAGATACTCTAAAAAAACGTGCTTCATTAAAAATTAAAGGAGGCTATTAATATGAACATTCAAAACCCCATTTTAAAAGGATTTAATCCTGACCCAAGCATATGCCGTGCTGGTGAAGATTATTATATTGCCACATCCACTTTCGAATGGTTTCCAGGGGTGCAGATCCATCATTCTAAAGATCTAGTAAACTGGCATTTAGTTGCACACCCATTAAATCGCATATCCTTGCTTGATATGAAGGGGAATCCAAATTCAGGAGGCATTTGGGCACCAGACCTTAGCTACCATGATGGGAAGTTCTGGCTGATTTATACAGATGTTAAAGTAACAGAAGGTATTTGGAAAGACTGCACAAACTATTTGACAACTTGTGAAACGGTAGATGGCGAATGGTCTGAACCTATTCCTTTAAACGGTGTTGGATTTGATGCCTCTTTATTCCATGATACTGATGGAAAAAAATATTTATTGAATATGTATTGGGATCATCGCATCTCCCATCATAATTTTTACGGAATTGCTTTGCAGGAATACTGCCCTGAAAAGCAAGAACTGATTGGCGAAACAAAAATCATCTATAAAGGAACCGATATTAAATATACAGAGGGGCCACATCTTTACCAGATTGGTGATTATTATTATCTATTTACGGCAGAAGGAGGCACAACATATCAGCATGCTGAAACTGTTGCCCGCTCCAAAAACATTTTCGGACCTTATGAGACACAACCAGATTATCCATTATTGACATCATGGCATGATCCTCGCAACAAGCTGCAAAAATGTGGGCATGCCTCTCTTCTGCATACACATACAGACGAATGGTATATCGCCCATTTAACAGGCAGACCGCTTCCTGTCAGCGATCAGCCTGTGCTTGAACAAAGAGGCTACTGCCCTTTAGGGCGCGAAACGGCACTTCAAAAAATTGAATGGACAGATGGATGGCCTGTTGTTGTCGGCGGCAAGCAAGGTTCCATGACAGTCGAGGCTCCACAAATGGAAGAAGTCAAATGGGAAGAAACTTGCCCGGAAGTTGATGATTTTGACAGTGAAGTTCTTAATATTAACTTCCAGTCCCTGCGCATCCCTTTAACAGAGGGTATTGCATCATTAACCAGCAAAAAAGGGCACTTAAGATTATACGGAAAAGAATCGCTGACATCCAAGTTTACACAAGCATTTGTTGCAAGACGCTGGCAAGCTTTCTCATTTGATGCATCAACCAGTGTTGCCTTTTCTCCTGATACATTTCAGCAAGCAGCAGGACTGACTTGCTACTATAATACAGAAAACTGGACAATGATTCAGGTGACTTGGAATGAAGAAAAAGGAAGAGTGATTGATTTATTGGCATGCGATAATTTTAACTTCTCTCAGCCTTTACAAACAGATGTTATTCCAGTTCCCGCCGAGGTAGCATATGTACATTTTAAAGTGGAAGTGCGGGTGGAAACATATCAGTATTCTTATTCATTCGATGGTACAACATGGCATGCAATTCCAATAACCTTCGAATCTAAAAAACTATCTGATGATTATATTCAGGGCGGCGGATTTTTTACAGGAGCATTTGTTGGCATCAATTGCATTGATATAACCGGCAAAAGTAAACCAGCGGATTTTGACTATTTCGCTTATAAAGAACTGTAAAAAAAGCATATCATATTCCATTTCTTTGCTGTTTTCACCATCATGCTGTTTTATCAAGCATGGTGGTGAATTTTTTTATATAGCCGTTTTAATTTTTCCGAAAGCTAAATTTCCTTATACATAAAAATCATCTGAAATTCAATGCATACTTTTTTGCTTAGTTGTCCATAATGGCTGTTAATTGCATATACAATTGTAGATACAACTAAGGGGGCCGCAATGAATTTTATTTATAGACAAAATCTAGTGCTTTTAATTAGATCATTATATTTTTGCATGGAGGAACAGTGGTCAGAGCTAGGGAGAAAATATGATATTTCCCCTGCCCAGCAGCATATTCTTTTTATCCTGACAACAAATAATAAAACCTTAACACCTTCGGAAATCAGCGCAATTGGCTGTTGGCATCTATCTACAGTTACCAGACTGCTGAAACCGCTGAAAGAAAGAGGATTTATTACCGTTATCAAAGATCCAGTACGATTAAAATTTAAAAAAGTGACAATAACCGAAGATGGCGAAACACTGTTTCTTCAAATTATTGATCATATTGCAAAAAATGACTTTTTTCCTTTTCAAATGAGTCCGTTAGGCAAGGAAGAATTAGATTCTTTTTTAAAATGCGGTCAAAAAATTTTAGATATAAATCGAGGATTATCTTGTAGAGAAAAGATATTTAATGCAAAAATTGATGGTGTTGATTATGCTTAAATCATTTTTTGTGAATAAATTAATAGATTTTACCTTAAGGCGAAGAAAATGGCATTAGTTTATATCAGCATTTTCATAATCGTTATTATAGCTATTGTTGTTCCGAAAAGAATCTCCCTGATAGAGATTTATGCAACATCTTTTTTTGCCTATTCTTTTGGAATTACAACAGACATTATTCTAAACTTAAAATATGATTTGTATGGATATGGGGAAGAAGGTGCTCAAATATACACGACAATATGCCTTATACTCATTTACTTTTCCATAAATATACTGTATCTTAATTTTTTCCCTTTTTCTTTAAAAGCGCTCCATAAAATAATGTACATTTTATTATGGTCTGTATTTTCTATTGCTTATGAAGCGGTTATTATTCACACACATATGTTTTACTATAATGAATGGAAATTATGGTATTCAGCAGCAATTTATCCTATTATTTTCTCTATTTTAATAGGCAATTTAATTTTAGTAAAAAAACTGCTGCTAAAGTTCAAACAAAACCAAGTGCGATAAATCACTACTTTAATTAAGACTGTTTTCGCAAACTTTGTTGCTTTTTGCCAAGTATGGAGCCGTGATTTCCGTTTCAGGATGCTCGCTTTTTGCGGGGCGGGCGTTGAGCCTCCTCGGCGTAAACCGCCTGTTGAGGTCTCAACTGTCCCGCTAATCTAAGCAGGAGTCTCGCATATCCACTCCAATCAACTAGCCTTGTTTATTCACTTCTCACAGTTACAAAACTTATTGAAAACAACAATCTTTTAGAAAAGAGCCTTAATAGAAAAAATAAAAAAGGCGCGGAGGCTCCGGTGCCGTCCACGGAAAGCGAAATGTATTTCATCTGCATGTTTAAAGTAATAATCTTTTGAAAAATAGCCTTAATTAAAAAGCTTCAAAAGAAAATTGTCATCAATTTAATGACAATTTTCTTTTTATAATGAAGTATCGTTTTATCATAACTCATTCCAAAAAAGCAATTATTGTTTCCAACTAAAACAGCATTTATTTCTGCCGCTTTCTTTTGCTTTATATAAAGCAATATCCGCTTCTTTAAACAATTCCTCCATGTTCTCCGTATTAGTGGGATAAAATGATACACCTATACTTGCTGTAATTTGCAGCTTCTTGCCTTTTATATACATTGGTTTACGCACTGCCTCAAATATTCTAGCTGAAATCGCCGCAGCATCTTGTTCATGCGATAATTCCGGAAGTACAACAGTGAATTCATCCCCTCCCACTCTAGATAATGTATCCATCTTTCGAATAGAAGCGCGAACACGCTTCGCAAATTCCTTAATTACTTCATCCCCTGTATCATGACCAAAATTGTCATTTATTTGCTTGAATTTATCGCAATCTAAAACCATTAAAGCAGTTATTTTTCCTGTTCGCTCCGAAGTATATATAGCTTGCTGAAGACACTCTACAAATTTCCGTCTGTTCGGCAGTCCAGTTAGATGATCTGAATAAGCCATTTTGGCCAATTTTTTTTCCTTTTTTCTTATGTCCGTTATATCGCTTGATATGGCTATAATTTTTTCTATTTCCCCTTCTGGATTTAACACAGGCACAAAATCTGTATTAAGCCAAATATAATGACCATCTTGATGTATGCGCCTTAAATTAATCTGAATGTACTTTTTTGTTTTAAGCATTTCTTCAAATGATTTTCCAGCATTCCCCATATCATCTGGATGTATTGTTGCATAAAAAGACTTGCCTATCATTTTTCTTACTGGATAGCCTAAAATCTTCTCAATAGCAGGTGATGCATAAATGATTTTTCCTTGTGGATCCAACACTTTAATAATATCCATCGAATGTTCTGCTATAATTCGGAAACGTTCTTCACTTTCACTTATTGCTTTTTCGGCTCTTTTTTTGGTTGTAACGTCCCTAAGCATTACTACAACAGATCTTTTCCCAAAATCATTAATTGGTGCAAAGGCTGCCTCTGCATAAATAATATCTCCTTCAAAATTAAGAAACCTTTCTTCGATAAATTCTCCTGTCTTTCCTTTATAAATGGCATCCCGCATACGTTCTTCTACTTGTTTACGGTCACTTGGATAAACAAAATCTAAAATTGGTTTTCCAATAGCTTGACTTTGGCTTTTTGCTTTTAAAAGGGATAATGCTCTTTCGTTGATAAAATTTATCTTTCCTTCAGTGTGTACAATTATTGCTTCAGGAGAAGCTTTTGCAATATTTCTAAATTTTTCTTCTTTTTCTTTTATCTCCTTCAATATCTTGATGTATTCGGTAACATCCCTATATGTCCCTACAGCTATAATATTTCCTTTATTAATTGGTCGATACGCTGCTACTACATCTATAATTGTTCCATCTTTATGCTTTCGTTGTGTTTCAAAATGAGGGATTTTTTCTCCCATTCTTAAACTTGTTATAAAATCATCTAATTGTTTCAAATGAAATTCGGGATGAATTGGAGATACAGGCAAATTATTCATTTCTTCTGCCGTCCATCCAAGCATTTCTTCAAAAGCTGGATTCGCTTTAAAAATCCTTCCATTTTGGCCAATCATAAATATGGCATCTGAAGTATTATGCCAAACAAGCTCTAACTCTTCTTTTGTATTCATTATTTCCATTTCCATTTTCTTCTCTTCTGTAATATCCCGAGCAATACCGGAAATTCCTTCTATTTGTCCAAGTTCATTATAAATAGGGGATAAGGATATACTCATATCAAGTAATTCGCCTGTCTTTTTCTGTCTCTTAACATGAATTCCTTGCATTTTTTTCCCAAGTAAAACTTGCTTATTTAGGCTACTGGTTTCCTTTTTCAGCCAATTTGGGATGATAGGAGGCTCTTTTCCAATTACTTCCTTTTCCACAAAACCGTATATTTTTGTAAATGCATCATTAATAAATATAGCTTTTCCTTCTAAATCTGTCATAGATATAGAATCTGTACTGTCATTTATAAAGGATTCTAGTCTTGATTTTACAAGACTGAGTTCTTCTGATGCTTTTTTTTCTGATGTAATGTCCCTGGCAATTCCATATACACCTTTTATTTTTTCTTCTATTACAATAGGAATATTTTTTACATTTAAAAAAACTTCATATCCCGCTTTATGATAAATAGATGTTTCGTATCGTACAGGCACACCTTCCACAGCCTTGTGAAATAATTCCTGTACTTTTTCCGATTCTTTTGTTGACATTAGCTGCGAAAAGTTCGTTCCAATCATTTCTTCATTTCTATATCCGGTAATATTTTCCGTCGCATTGTTTACTTCAAGAAAATACCCATCTGTATCTACCATAAAAATAGCATCTTCATTATGATCCAAAAGAGAAGCCAATAGCTGCTCTTTTTCTTCTAGACGATTTCGGGATTGTTGAAGTTCTTTCAACTGTTTGCTTTTATCTGTTATATCACGAACCACTGCAATAATATAGACATCTTCCTTATCTATAAATGGAGTTAGAACTGTTTCATTAATCATTATATTGCCATTTGGAAGGAGAATTTGATCCTCAAACGTTACCACTTTTTTTGATGAATAGGCTTTCAAATATTGCTGCGCAATAAATTCTATTTCTTCCGGCTGTAAAACTTCCTCAAAAGTTTTGCCATATAACCTTTCATCGGCAGCCAAAATCGTTAATCCAGCTTGATTTGCAAATAAATATTTGCATTGATTATTTTTTACTTCCACTAAATAAATCAGATCCTGTAATGAGTTTAATGCAGTCATAAAAAATTTAATAACCTTAGGCAAGTCACCTTGAAGTTTATTAATAATCTGATCTAATTCCATGCTTCTTCTACCATCCTTGGGAACATTCTCATGTTCTACTTATATTATAATATTCACTATGAGATTACCTTATTGTATTTTAACTTTTTATTCATATAGCTATACTATATCCAAGAATATATACTTGCTTTTTTCATTCAATATCCATTAGATAATTGATTTTATCTTCTGTGACAAAACTGCATCCTGAAACTAATGAATTATTGCAATACTGATCGAAGAAATTGTTTAGCATTGTCAATATACGCTCCATTTCTGCTCCGTTCATAAAAAAATGGAGGCCATATTGATGAATATCCTTTATTTCCTGTTTCCATACAACATATCCAGCCATTTTTATTTGTTCATTCATTATAGTTGTTTCAAATTGCAGCAGGATTTCAGGACGAACTGGCAAATCAATAGTGGAAAGAAATTTCAAACCATCCATACCTAAATCTTCCAACAAAACCTCTGTTTTTCCCAAATCAATTTTTTTCCCTTTTATTGAAACAACAGACATTCTAGCACTGAGCGGATAATGTAATTGTATTCTATAGTGTTTCCTTCTATCAGAAATTTCACCCGTTTTTGGCTGCTGACAGTCAGGTTTAAGTATTGATTTTTTTAATAGTGATTGAAATTCTTCCTTGTTAACTGGTCTGCTAAATAAGTATCCTTGAATTTCATTGCATTCTTGTTGGCGCAAAAATGAAAGCTGCTCTTCGGTTTCAACCCCCTCAGCAACTACCTTCATTTCTAATCCCTTTGCCAAAAAGATAATCGATTTAACAATCATCTCATCCTTTCCTGAAACTGAAATATTTTTGATGAAAGATCTATCAATTTTAATCGTGTCTATCGGATACTGCTTTAAATAGGTTAATGAAGAATAACCAGTTCCAAAATCATCCAGAGCTATACTGATTCCCATTTCTTTTAATAACTGAATGGCTGAACTTACAGCTTCTTCATGATGAATTAATGTAGTCTCTGTTATTTCAAACTCTATTAATCTTGGACTGACGTTTGTTTCTTTCAGCACTTTTTCAACTGTTTCAATAAAATCATTTTTTAAAAATCTTTGTGCAGAGATATTAATGGATATGGGAAGGACAGGCAGTTTCATTTGCTGCCACATTTTAATATGCTGACATACTTGTTGAAATACCCAGTCTCCGATTTTTATAATTAGCCCATTCTCCTCTGCTAGTGGAATAAATTCTCTTGGAGATACGATCCCCCATTCAGGATGCCTCCAGCGCAGCAATGCTTCTGCACTTGCAATTTTTCCTGTAGAAGCATCTACTCTAGGCTGAAAATGAAGAAATAATTCCTTATTTTCAATCGCTTTACGCAAATCCCGTTCAAGAGCATAAAGCTTATAAGAAGAAATGTTTAATAAAGAGGAGTATATTTGATAATTGTTTTTCCCCATTTCCTTTGCTCTATGCAAAGCAGCATCTGCATTTTTTATTAGTTTTTCAGCAGTTTCTCCATTAACAGGAAAAGTGCTTATGCCGACACTAGTGGTTATATATAATTCAAAATCATCAATTAAAAATGGTTTATTCATGCAATCAATAATGCTTTTGGCAGTCAAAATAGGAAAAGCAGGATCTTTATAGTCCCAAAGAATGATTCCGAATTCATCTCCTCCGATTCTGGCAAATAAAGAATTATCTTTTAATAATTCACCGACTCTTACTGTAAACTCCTGTAATAATTTGTCGCCAATACTATGCCCAAGCGTGTCATTAATATTTTTAAAACGATCAAGATCTAGATACATAATAGCCAAGTCATTTTTATTTATTTCAAAGCGATTTACTAGTTCTTTCATTTTCTCATCGAACATTCTTCTATTCGGCAAGTTGGTTAAATAATCATGATAAGCTAAATAAGCGATTTGCTCTTCCGCTTTTTTTATTTTCGTAATATCTGAAACAATGCCCTCAATTCTCACCAATTTCCCTTCGCTGTTGAGAACTGGAATTTTTTGGTCCTGAACCCATTTTATCTCTCCATTTTTTGCAACAATGCGATAATTCTGATGAAGAATTTTTCCTGAATAAAGTTTTTTTTGCAGATTATTAAATGCGAAAAGATCCTCAGAATGTACAATCGATTCCCAAGTTCTATCGATAATCTCCTTTGGAGTATAACCAGTAATAAATTCCACTCCTGGTGAAGCCAGCTCAAAAGTATTTGCAACTACATTATAGGACCAAATTCCCACCTCTAAGTTATCATATATAGTTCTCAACTTTTGTTCTGTTTCTTTAAGTTTGATTTCAGCTGTTTTTCTTTTTGTTATATCTTGAATTGTTCCAATAAATCTGACAGGCAGCTGATTTTCATCCAAAATAACATCTGCTTGTTCAAATACATATATATAAGTGCCATCTGCACGCATAATTCTAAATTCTATATTATAGCTTTGGCGTTTTTCTATTGCATTTTTAAAAGTGGAATCAAAATGTTCACGATCATCTGGATGAATCCTGGACAAAATTTTCTTATATGTTGGCACAAACTCCTTTTTGCTTTTAATGCCGTACAGTTCAAAGGTTTGGTTTGACCAATACGATTCATCTTCAATAAGGTCGTGGTCCCAACTGCCGATTTTTGCCACCTGCTGTGCTAATTCCAAACTATCTTTTATTTTTGATAATTCTTTTGCATTTTCTATCTGTGAAGTAATATCCTTTGCTACCCCATATATCCCTATCACTTGCTGGTTTTCTTCATTTATTATTGGAATAAAATCAATTTCAGCATAGAGTTTTTGGCCATTTTTGTGGAAAACTTCAGCAGTGAAATTTTGGCATTCACCTTTAAGAGCTTTGTTTATATATTTTTTTCTTAAATGCTGATAATCATCTGCATAATACCTTTCTAAATCTCCAATCAGGTCGCTTTCCACATATCCAAAAACTCGTGTTATTGAATTGCTGAATTTGATTAAATTTCCTTTCATATCTAAAATAAATACGCTATCCGGATAATTTTCAAATAATATTTTTATATGCTCTCTATTAAGTAAAGTATAATGATTATTTTGAATAGAATTCTTTACATAAGATTTTTTCTTTTTACGCTTAAAAAAAGTATACCTTTCCAAAAAAATGCCCCCCTCAACATAATTAAAGTCAATAAATATTCTGGATGGTCATTAACTAAAGGGATAATTAGTTGATAAACACATGGTACATTTTTACTGATCCCTTAGAAATTAAGCTGCCTGCTTCGAGAGCAAAAAATAATCTATTTTTACTATATTACTCTAAGGATATAGTAAAAAACAGGATTTTCCAACAGAGAATTATTTTCCAATAAAGTGAAACTTCAATCAGGCTTTTATAGATAAATTTCTATCCATCTAGATTTCTCGTTTTCTCTTCTAATCCCTTAGGCGGGGGGCAAAAATCCGTTAAATAGTGATAAAAAGTTACAAAAAATATATGCAGTCTAATATGGCATTTGAAGATTATTTATTGACAGAATTTTTTAGACATAAAAAGGTCCTTGAAAATAATAATCAAGGACTTCTTTTATCATTAAGTTAATTGTTTTTTAGACTATCAATATATCGCAAAAATGCTTCTTTTCCCTTTTGATCTCTTTTAAATACACCTGCATGATGAAGAATTTTTTCAAATACAATGCCAATTTCCCTTTTAATGATTTCTCCTGCATTTTCCTTTGACAAATTAGAATATTTTCTTTTTATTTCCTTTGCCCATTCTAAATGCTTCACAATTTCAGCATGCTCCTGAACCTTCTCTTGATAATTTTCGAATGGAAGCAGCTGCTCCAACAATGCCATCTCTGCTTTTAATCGGCCAGGAAGCACCGCTAATCCCATCACTTCAATTAATCCAATATTCTCTTTCTTAATGTGATGCACCTCTCCATGTGGATGATAAATGCCTAGCGGATGTTCATCACTTGTACGATTATTGCGAAGAACCAAATCTATCTCAAATAATCCATTACGCATACGGGCAATTGGAGTTATTGTATTATGGCGAACCGATTCTGTATATGCAATAATTTCTGCACTAGGATCACTGTAAGAAATCCAGCTCTGTAGAATATAATCAGAAGCATTGATTATATCTTCTATTGATCCGCTTTGCAGGCGAATCACACTCATAGGCCATTTGACTATGCCTGCACGAACGGTTGGGAAAATTTCTAACACAAAGTTTTTTTCTATCTCTGCCTTAGCCATCGGAAACTCATGATATCCTCCTTGGTAATGCTCATGGGACAATATAGAGCCGCCAACTATTGGCAAATCAGCATTAGAGCCCATAAAATAATGGGGAAACTTCTCGACAAACTGCAATAATCTTGCAAATGTTTCTTTGGTAATTTGCATTGGCTTATGCTCAGCCGAAAAACAAATCGTATGCTCATTGTAATATACATATGGTGAAAATTGAAAAAACCATTGTTCCATATTTAACTTTACTGGAATAATGCGGTGATTTTGTCTTGCCGGATGATTGACTCTTCCTGCATATCCCGCATTTTCTTTACATAATAAGCATTTAGGATAATTATTTTGAGCCAATTTTTTTGCTGCCGCAATCGCCACTGGATCTAATTCAGGCTTAGATAGATTAATCGTAATTTCCAATTCTCCATAATCAGTCCCAGCAAGCCATTCTTCATTTTTAGCAATTCTGTCTGTCCGAATATACTCAACATTTTGAGCTAACTCATAAAACCATCTTGTTGCTTTCTCTGGTCCTAAGTTATTGTATGTTTCATAAAATTTCCGATTAATTTCTGATGGCAGTGGAACAAAACAGCCCATTATTTTTGTGTCCATTAAATCTCGATAAGTAATTGTATTCTCTGGAATTCTTCCATTATCAGCAGCCCAATCTAAAATATTGCCGATAATTTCCTGCAATATATATTTTTCGTTTGCCGGTTGATTAGGCCATTCAAAATCCGTAAGCCCAAGCGTTTCTAATAGTTTATTGCGAACTACTTCGCTATCCCATTCTGTTATTAAGTTTTTCTGCAGTCCATATTGAATAAGCCGTTCTATCTCATTGTAGATATTCACTCTATCTCCCTCGCCCTTTTAAAAAAGAGTTTTTATTTCTTAGCCTCTTTCTAATTTATTTAGTTTGATAGCCGTTTGGATTTTTTTGAAACCACTTCCAGGCACTATTGATAATAGTTTCTAATGATGGATATTTCGGCTGCCAGCCAAGCTCTTGTTTCGCTTTTTCCGCTGAGGCCACAAGTCTTGCCGGATCTCCTGCCCTTCTTGGAACTACTGTTGCTGGAATGGCTTGCCCTGTTACTTTTCTTGCTGCATCAATTACTTCTTTCACAGAAAATCCATTTCCATTCCCTAAATTGTACGTGCCGCTTGTTTCATCACGATGCAATTTATCCACTGCCAATAAATGAGCTGCTGCCAAATCGGTGACATGAATATAGTCTCTAATGCATGTTCCATCCTCTGTATCATAGTCATTGCCAAAAATGCTGATACTCTCGCGTTTGCCTGATGCCACATCCAATATAATAGGAATTAAATGCGTTTCAGGTGAATGGTCTTCTCCTAATTTGCCTTCCATATGTGCACCTGCTACATTAAAGTAGCGCAATACAACGTAGCGAATTCCATAAGCATTTTCTGACCACTTCAGCATTTTTTCAAT